>ENA-UOJM01000359-UOJM01000359.1-human-gut-metagenome-genome-assembly--contig:-P116-NODE-359-length-67637-cov-12.569545_pt1 | contig 67637 bp, 66 predicted proteins | sample MGYA00242349_ERZ723896 | MGnify/ENA metagenome assembly ERZ723896 | reverse complement strand
ATAAGCGCCGCCATGCAACGCAACCTTTCGCCCTTTGTAAACTAAGCTACGCCGACTTCCATAGGGACGGCACCCTGCCCAAGACGGCGGCAGTGAGTCCGGAGCAGTTCAAGGAGTTTTTTGGCGCCATCCTGGCGGAGGGCTTTGACATCGTCCACATCGACATCAGTGCAGACCTGTCCGGCACCTGCCAGAACGCCCTTATAGCCGCGGCGGAGCTGGAGACGGGACGCATCCATGTGGTGGATAGCCGCCAGCTCTCCACCGGCGGCGGTTTGCTGGCCCTGCAGGGAGCCAAGCTGCGGGATGAAGGCATGGCGGCCGGGGATATTGCCGATGAGCTGCGCCGCCTGGCACCTCACAGCGACACCAGCTTTGTGCTGGACACCCTGGAATACATGTGGAAGGGCGGCCGCTGCAGCGGCGTGGCGGCCCTGGGCGCCAACGTGCTGAAGCTGAAGCCCTGCCTGGAGATGCGGGAGGGCAAGCTGGTGGTTTGCAAGAAGTATCGGGGTACCATGGAACGGGTCTACCGGCAGTACATCACCGAGCGGCTGGCTGGAAAGACCGTGGTGGAGGATTGGGCATTCATTACCCACTCCGGCGGCGTCGCAGAGGATACCCTGGCCCAGCTGACGGAGCTGGTGAAGTCCCTGGCCCCCTTCCGGGAGGTATTCTTGACCCAGGCAGGCTGCACCGTGTCCTCCCACTGCGGGCCGGGCACACTGGGTGTGCTGTTTTTGCGGCAGGAATAAAAGAACTAATAGATAATATGCGTAAGCCCCACCGGGAACACCGGTGGGGCTTACATGCGAAAACAGACATTCACCATGGCGGCTGCCCGCACGGAACATATTGGTAGATTATTCCGTGATTTGGAGGTATAATCAGAATCAGAAAAGCGGAGCTTTCCGACGCGCTATAACACGAAGCTGCAGAGAGTATATTTTTTTTAAGCCCATGCAATAAACCGCCCGCTTCGCGCATTACCCGGATGACAGGAGATGCAAGCCCATGCTCAGTATGCTGATGACAACTGAATATGCCCCGGCGGAGGAGCGGCACCAGCTGCAGCAGCTGCTTCTCAGCATTGCCGGAGGGGAGAGCGAGGCGCTGGCGGAGCTGTATCAGCGGACAAAAACGGCTGTGTACGGCCTGGCGCTGTCGTACCTCAAAAACGCGCACGATGCCCAGGATCTGACCCAGGATGTCTATGTGCAGGTGTGGGACTGCGCGGAGCAGTACCGGCCCGCCGGGTCACCCATGGGCTGGCTGCTGACCGTGTGCCGCAACCTATGCTTGATGCGTCTGCGGCGGGAAAAGAAAAATGCCGCACTCAGTGAGGAGGAATGGGACGCCATCCCCGCACAGGAGTGCGGGCTGGATGCAGATGAGCGCATTCTGCTGCAGCAGGCGTTGGCTACTCTCAGTGATGAGGAGCGGCGCATTGTGCTGCTCCATGCGGTCACAGGCATGAAGCATCGAGAGATTGCGGCTTTGCTGGAGCTGACGCTTCCTACCGTCCTGTCAAAATATCACAGAGCATTGAAAAAGATGCGAAGTACTCTGGAAGGAGATGACGCCCGATGACTAACGAAAAGATGGAGCAGAGGCTGGCCTCGGCCCTTGAAAAAACTGCGCCGGACGATGTGAGCGGCGTTCTCTCCCGCTGTGAAGTGCGGAAAGGAACGGTGATCAATATGACAACAAGAAAACCGGCAAGGAAAAAATGGCCGGCACTCGTCGCTGCCTGCCTTGCGGTGATGCTGCTGGGCGGCGGAGGTGTATTCTATCAGCAGGCGAATGCGGTGGCGTCCGTGGTGTCGCTGGATGTAAACCCCAGCATCGAGCTGAAGGTCAGCAGGAGCGAAAAGGTACTGGTCTGCGCGCCGCTCAATGACGATGCAAAGACGATCCTTGCGGATATGGGAGACGGGGCCGATCTCAAGGGTGCCAAGCTGGATGTGGCGGTGAACGCCATTGTAGGCAGCCTTGTGCGCAACGGCTATCTCAGCAGCATTTCCTCCGCTATTATGATCTCAGTGGAGGACAAGGATACCGCCCGCGCGGAAAAGCTTCAGCGGGAGCTGACTGACGCCGTGGACGGCGTTTTGCAGACCAGTGAAGCGAAGGCCTCCGTCCTGACACAGACCCTGACACAGGACACGGCGAGAGACCAGCAGGCACAGGAAAACAACATTTCCACAGGGAAGGCGGCACTGGTGAATCGCGTCCTTGCCATCAACCCGGGGCTGCAGTTTGATGCGCTGGCAAAGCTCTCCGTGGAGGAGCTGAAGGACCTGGCGGAGGCAGGTGCGCCCGCTATGCCCATCGGTAAAGACAAGGCGATGGACATTGCTGTGGCGGAGTTCGGCAAGGCGTCTGCAGCGGAGATATTGCACAGTGAGGTCGACCCGGAGCTGGACGAATCCCCGGCACATTATGAGGTGGAGATCACAGGCCGGAACGGCGAGGAGATAGAGTATAAGATCGACGCCTACTCCGGCGCAGTTATAGAGACCAAGCGGGAGGCGGCGGATGACGACGAAGCATCTGAGGCTCAGCCTGCAAAGCCCACACAGCCCGGAACGGCGCAGGACATTGGTCACGCTAAGGCAAAATCCATTGCGCTGAACCACGCCGGTGTGGATGCGAACACGGTCTATGACATGAACATTCAGCTGGATGTAGAGGACGGCACAATTATTTATGAAGTAGAGTTCAAGTCCGGCAATAGGGAGTACGACTATGAAATTGACGCGGCCACCGGCGCAATTCTTCATCACGAGACGGAGATAGATGATCGATAAAAAGATAGTCCGCCCGTCCGCAAAGGGCAAATCCCCAGTTATCAACTGAACACGGTATGACATGGTATAGCGGCTTGGTTTCCTTTTGAGAACCAGGCCGCTTTTTCTGCCGCGCGGTCAAAACAGCTGCGACATTTCCGTATTGTAAAATAATCTCTGGGCGGAATAACAGAAAACAGATGGGATAGTCAGCTTATAGCTACCCCCTACTTTTTTGCGGCCCCTTTTAAAGGCTGCTCTTGAAATAGTCTCAACTCTATGCTACACTAATACTAAACGAACGTTCACATCAATTAGGGGGCGCAATTTACATGAAAACAACAGAGCAACAGCACAATGAGCGGAAGCGTGAAATCATGGAAAAATGCTTTGAGTGTTATGCGGAAAACGGGCTGACGGGTACGGGGATCAAAGCCCTGGCCGATGCCTGCGGCTGCACAAAGGCAAATCTTTATTCGTATTTCAAAAACCTTGACGAGCTGATTATTGAGTCAACGGCATACTGTATGGAAAAGGTTGAGGACGACTTTATGGAGATGGCCCCCACCGACCCCAAGGATGTTGTCCGGTTTGTGAAGGAGGTGCCTTACTGGACGGCCCAAAAGCACGGCAAAAAATATCGGCTGATGTATCAGATCTATACGCACCCGAAGTATATCGAGCACGGCAAGAAGTTTTTTGAGGGCGTGAACGAGCGCTATACCGCGTATGCCAAGCGGCTGGAGCCGAAGATCGGCATTCCCTATACGGTCATTACGCCGCTGATCTTTATATTCGTCCGCGCCTGCGTACACTACGCCATGTTCGAGGACGAATATTATCTTCAAACCCAGATGGAGGTCTTAAAGCAGGGGGTCGCCCTGTTTGTGGATAAGTACAAAGCAAACCAAGCATAAGGCTGTCTGCCGCCGCCTGTTCACGGCGTGGGCGTCGGTGCAAAACTCCGCCGTAATAATTCCGAACGGAGGAAAGAAGATGAGAACAGAAAGGAAACTACTCACAGGCACACTTTTGGCGCTTTGCGGGGCTCTTTTGGCGCTTTGTATCGTGCTTGCCGCAGGATGGAGCAAGGCGGCAAAAACCGACACCGCACTGCCGGAGGTGCGGAATAACGGCACGGCGATCCAGTGGAAATACAGCGATGAAACCGATTGGCGCGACCTGGTGGCGCTTTCCGAGCTGCGGGGCGCTGCCGGAGAAGCCGGTAAAGACGGCGCTGACGGCAAGGACGGAGCCAACGGCGAAAATGGCACCGACGGTAAGAACGGAATAAACGGTACAAACGGCAAAGACGGCATTAACGGCATTGATGGAAAAGACGGAGCCAATGGGAAAAACGGCAAGGACGGAATTGACGGCGCCGACGGCAAAGACGGCATCAATGGCAAAAACATAGAAGTTCAACGAGCCGAAACCCACATACAGTGGCGTTACGAGGGCGGCGAGTGGCAGAACCTTGTTGCGATCGCCGATATCACAGGCCCCGCCGGACAGAACGGTAAGGACGGCTCTGACGGAAAAACGCCGGAGTTCCGTGTAAATGAAAACACCCTGCAGTGGCGCTATGCCGGCGACGAAATCTGGCTGAATCTTTATGACCTTTCGGTTTTAAAAGGTCTTGATGGCAGAGACGGCGCTGACGGCAAGGATGGTATAAACGGCATAGACGGTTCTGATGGAAAAGACGGAGCCGACGGTGCGGACGGAAACACCCCCTTCATCGGCGAGAACGGCAACTGGTGGATCGGAGAAACCGACACCGGCGTGAAGGCTGCCGGAACAGACGGTGTTGACGGCACAGATGGCGAAAAGGGAGACAAGGGCGACAAAGGTGACCCCGGCGAAAAAGGCGACAAGGGCGACAAAGGTGACCCCGGCGAAAAAGGCGACAAGGGCGATAAGGGAGATAAAGGCGACAAGGGAGATAAAGGCGACAAGGGAGATGCCGGTCAGAACGGCGGAAGCTCCGGGTATTTTTACGGCACGGGGTATGTACCGTCAACCCATCTTTCAGACGGTGCAGTCCCCCTGTACTATCGGGAAATGCATAACCGCGGCGGTCTTGTTTCGTACAACGGAACAACCATCAAGCTAAAAAAAGGACATACCTACAATGTGTGTGTAAGCGGCATGGTTAATGCGATGACAAATGATAATAGCGGAAACTATTCCGTTCGGATGACGGACGGTTACGATGATGACTATTGCAGATATATTACACTGATAGAGCAAAGCGGCAGGGGATCAAATTCTCTCTGCTTCAACAGAATATATGACCTTACCGGCGCGAAAAACGATGTTGAACTCAAATTATCGCTGGAGCAAGGGGATTACAAGACCTATCTGCTTTCATTCAGCGGCTCTGTTACCATCACCGCGCTTGACTGAGCCGACCTATACGAAAACGGAGGAAATAAAATAGGGAGCTCTTTTTTCGGAGCATTCCCGCCGCTGCATAACCAGAAATAGCCGGGAAGCACCTGTCAGGCAGGCGCTTCCCGGCTGCTTTTTGCCGCATTATGCGTTGTTATCTTTTTTCAGCAGGTCGGTCATATTCCGCAGGCTGATGCCCAGGGTGGACCCGTTGTGCAGCAGTGCCGAGGTGGCAGGTGGCAGTACACCCGCCACGCCCAGCGCGATCAGCGTCAGGTTGAAGCCCACGATGAAGCGGTAGCTGCCGTGGATACGCTCCATCAGTGCCTCACCGAGCCTGCGCAGTGTTATCAGTGCAAACAGATCCTCCGAGGCAACGGTGATGTCGGCGATCTCCCGGGCAATGGCCGCACCGGTGGAGATGGCGATGCCCGCGTCCGCCTCCGACAAAGCAGGGGAGTCGTTGACGCCGTCGCCCACCATGATAACGGTGTGGCCCTTCGCCTTTTCCTGCCGGATAAATGCGGCCTTGTCCTCCGGCAGCACCTCGGCATACACGGCGTCCACGCCCACCTCGGCGGCCACAGCCTCCGCCGTGCGGCGGTTGTCGCCGGTCATCATCACCACGTTGGCAAAGCCGCTCTCGTGCAGTGCCCTCACCGCCTCCCGTGCCTCCCGGCGCAGGGGATCGTGGATGCAGATGACCGCCGCCAGCTCCCCGTCTATGCAGAGGTACAGGTGGGAGTACGCGGCGGGCAGCGCGTCAAATTTCGGCTGCTCTCCCGCCGGGATGCGGCAGCCCTCGTCCTCAAAGACAAAGTGGGCGCTGCCGATGATGACCTTCTTGCCCTCCACCATGCTGGAGATGCCGTGGGCCACCACATACTGCACCTGCGAATGATATTCCTCGTGGGTGAGCCCGTGCCGCTTTGCCTCCGCCACCACGGCGTTTGCCATGGAATGGGGGTAATGCTCCTCCAGGCAGGCGGCAAGCCGGAGCATTTCCGCCTCGTCGTGTCCGCCGAAGGGGACGACCGCCGCCACGGTGGGCGTCGCATAGGTCAGCGTGCCGGTCTTGTCGAACACAATGGTGTCCGCCTTGGCCACCGCCTCCAAAAAGCGTCCGCCCTTGACGGAGATGTGATAGCCGCTGCTCTCCCGCATGGCGGACAGCACCGCAATGGGGATGGCCAGCTTCAGGGCACAGGAGAAGTCCACCATCAGCACCGAGAGCATTTTCGTCACGTTCCGGGTCAGCAGATACGTCAGCGCCGTGCCGCCCAGCGTATAGGGCACCAGTCTGTCCGCCATCCGGGAGGCTTTGTCCTCGGCGGTGGATTTCAGCTTCTCCGACTCCTCGATCATGTGAACTACCCGGTCATACCGCCCGCTGCCGGAGGATTTCTCCACGGAGATGACGCACTCGCCCTCCTCCGCCACCGTCCCGGCATAGACGGGACTGCCGGGGTGCTTCGCCACAGGCATGGACTCGCCGGTGAGGGAGGACTGGTTCACCATGGCCTCCCCCTCCACCACTCGGCCGTCCAGCGGGATCATGCCGCCGGTGCGGATCACGATACGGTCCCCCGGCTTCACATCGGTGATTTTCGTCAGCACCTCGGTGCCGTTTGCCTGCAGCCAGACGCTGTCCACCCGCAGGCTCATGGCGGAGGCGAGGTCGGCCACGGACTTTTTGTGGGTCCATTCCTCCAGAATTTCGCCCAAATGCAGCATGAACATGACAGAGCCTGCGGTGGCAAAATCGCCCCGTACCATGGACACCGTAACGGCGGTGGCATCCAGCACGGCGACGGACAGTTTGCCGTGCCACAGTGCCGAAAGCCCCTCCCGGATGTACTTTACGGAGCGGAGCAGTGCCAGCGCCGTGGTGACGGGCATCGGCAGGAACAGGCGTGAAATACACCGCCGCATGACGGTGACCGCCAGCTTGTCCTCAAACTCCCGGTTCAGGGCCCGGGAGGTGTGCTCCGGCACCAGCTCCATAGCTTCCGCCTTGGCGAAGGAGAAGGCCCCCAGCGCACGAATTATACTTCCACGTTCCGCGTCATAGAGCACCACGGCGTCCCGGGTCCGATCGTAAACCCTCACCGATTGCACGCCGTCTACCGCCCGCAGATAGTACTCCAGCACATCCGCCTGCTCCAGCGTCATGCGCCTACAGCACAGGCGTACCCGCATGCGACCTCGAGTTTCATGTAGGATCGTGCATTTCATGGGTCATTCCGCCTTGCTTTCCTCCGCGGAAGTGTCCTCCACCACAGCGGCGGCCTCCGCCTCTGCGCGGCGCTCATTAATGGCCTTGGCGTCGGCGTAGACGTCCTCGGCACCCTCGCGCAGAGCGGTAACAGTGGTCATCACGCTGTCCTTGGCGCGCAGCGCGGCGGCGGTGGTGTGGGCGTAGACCTTCTTGGCATCCTTGCTGCCGAGAACCTTCAGACCCGCCGTGCCGAACAGCACGCCGGCGGCAAACATACCGATTTTTTTCATTGTCATAGCAGTTGTCCTCCTAAACAGATATTTAGATGCAGCCAACGACCGGATATATAGGCCGTTGGATTGATCTTTTCATAAATGGGCTACGGCCGCAGCCGGTCGGTAAATGGCCCGGGTATAAACCGGTTGCAGCACGGCCTCCGACACCCTGATAAAATAAATGGCTCCACACATAGTCTTGGTATGCCCCTCGACGATTAGAGCCGACTAACTGTGCTGCATAAAAAAACAACCATTAGGCGTGCCTATATTAGCAGATTTCGGCCGATCTGTCAAGATGGACCCGGGTCGGAAAACTGCTTTTTCAGGAGTACAATACATCCTGGACAAATGAATAAAGGGATATGGAAAATAGCCGCTCATGAGTGAAGCTGAGCTGCCGACCACAAACACGAGGAAATGCTTTGCCCGTATTAAAGGATGGCCTCAAAATGCGGCGATTTGTATTGACGCTATAGAGCTTTTTTGCTGCAGGTCTGCTAAAGATTTGATGAAGGATAGTAAGCTACTTTTCAAAATGCTTTTTCCGACAATGACAATCCCTGCCAATATTTCTGCAGCGGACAGCCCCATCAGAAGACTGGATACGAACTCCTGCACCTATGAGCCGCTGGCCGTGGCCGACATGGCGCTGCAGGCAAGGCCGAGGACAACGAGAATGATACCGTAGAGAATCCATTTCTTCCGTTCCAACTCCTGCATGCGGCGCAGCAGGTCAAGGATCTGCTCATCGTCATAAACCCGCATGCTGTCCTCCGCCGCATCCTCGCCGTCCATCAGCTCGGAAAGCGTAACGGAAAGCTCCCTGCAGACCTGTTCAATAATGCTGTAATCGGGCATGCACTTGCCCGTTTTCCCATTTGGAGATCGTCTTATTGGACACGCCGAGTTTTTCTGCCAGCTGTTCCTGTGTCAGATTTTTCTCCCTGCGTTTCTTGGAAATGCAACTGCCGATGGCTGTTTGATTCGTTGAATTTTCCTCCTGTGTTTAAGATGCTTTGAGTATACGGCGAAAGGCTATGCGGATACATCCCTCGGCGGTAGAATATCGGCGGAATACAGAGAAATCATGCTCGTTTTCAACCCTATCAGTCCCAAAGGGTAAAGCAGCGGGCTGCCGCTTTACCCTCCGGGGCTAAGATTTTTACTCTTGCGATTTTTTCTCGTGATGGATGCAATAGTTCATTTTTTTGATTCTCACCTTCCAGCATAAATACTGAGAAAGCCAAACGGCCATGAAGATACCGATAAAAATTCCGACATAAGACAGGAGCCCCGCTACAGAATGCTGCATCCAATTTGTCACATAAGCGATGGGAAGCAGGGTGGCCCCTATAACGATAAAGTACACGCCGCTTTGCTTGGCAAGGCTCCACGAATCTATCTCCCAGATCACGGATGCCGCCGCAAAGCCGCTCCCCAGAACGCCGCACAGAGCTGTCTGCAAAATAACGGCGCTCAGTTCAGTGCCCATCCTTTGGACAAACTCCGGCGTGGCCGAGTAAACGGTTCCATCCCCAATGCAGGCGGAGATAACCAGGGTAATGATATACCCCATGGCAATGCCTACAGGAAATCCGATCCAAATGCGTTTTACAATTTTTTTCTTCATTTTAACCACCTCATAGCCCTAACAGCTGCTTGATTTTGGAGACATACCGCCTGGAAACATAAGAAACAGCTCCGTTTGAGAGCGAAACACAGATTGTTCCGACAAGGCTCAAATCAAAACTTCTGACCTTTTTCAGGTTGATGAGTTCACTGTTCGATATGCGTGCGAAGGAGCGGCTTGTGAGCCGCTGCTCCACTTCATACAGCCGCAGCCGGAGAGAATAGGTGCCATTTCCCGTTTCGGCATACACCTTGCCATCCGAGGCATAGATTCGGTAGAGCTGCTCCGGCTCCAGCACGGCTGCCTGTCCATCCTTGAATCCGGCAAGTATTTGAGACGGCTTATCCGAAAGCCTTGTTACGATTTCATTGATTTCATCGGTTACCTTGTCCGTTACGACGATGACCTTCGGTTCGTCACAATTCTTGTCGATTCTGATCTCAATCTTCATCCGGTCTCCTCCTTTCCACGGCTTTATCATAGACGATGGGGAAAATAGATACTACTGTTTTTCGATAGGTGGTCGTTTCCTGATAACAGGTGGCTAATTCCTGCATAGTATTCGAGATGGATATAAGGACTACGCTGGCAGAAGCCTGAACAGTGCCGGGAGGATATTTCCGCTTAGCTCCGTTAATGCAGTGACTTGGTGGGGCAGACCTTTGTGCATTCGTAGCAGAGGATACATTCCGTCCCGTTTTTCCGCTTGCGGGATTCTTTGTTGACCTCCACGTTCATGGGGCAGACCCGCAGGCATTTGCCGCAGCGGACACATTTACTCTCGTCGCAGTGAACGCGCAGCAGAGAAAAATAGCTCATGGGCTTGAGAAGCACCGTGATGGGACACAGATATTTGCAGAACGCGCGGTTATCCTTGAAGGCAAAGGCCAGCGCAATGCCGGCGATGTAATAGAGCACATTTCCGGCGAGGAACAGCCAGAACATTATTTTTTCGAGATTTGCGACCTTGAACAAAAACAGGCCGGACACAAGCACCAACGACAACACAAACATCACATAGCGCAGAGCGCCCAGCTTCTCCTTTCGGGGCTTCTGCGGCTGCTTATAGGGCAGAAAATCCAGCACCATGGCCGTCCAGCAGGCATAGCCGCACCAGCCGCGCCCGAACAGCAGCGGGCCAAAAATCTTTGCCACTGCATAGTGAATGGTCGCCGCTTCAAAAACGCCGAGAAACAGATAGTACCAGAAGCCCTCAAGCTGCATATTCTCATGAGAAATCACGCCAAGGTACAGCAGCATATAGCTTCCCACCGCCAGCTGCACAAAATGCCGGGCATAGCGTTTCCCGGCAGTGAACAGCGCCGTTCCCAGTGCGAGGCAGCCGCCTATGTAGCTGAAATTCAGCAGATAGAACAGGTTGTCCTTTGTGAGCCACAGCGTGACCGCTACTGCTTCAAACAACAGAAACAGCAGGATCGACATAAGATATTTTGAAAATCCCCTGCTATTTTTCACCGTTTTCCTTTTCTCCATCGCTTGTCTCCTTCTTCTTTCCCTTCAGCGCACCGGCAGCCGAACCGCCGCACAGACCCACGGCAACGCCGATCATCATGCCGAGAGCGAGATTGTCTGTTACGATCCCGAATAGCGTACCGAGGCTCAAGCTGATGGCAAGGCCAAGGGAGCTGTCGGCGGGGGTGCTTGTACCTTTTGAATTGATTTTATCATTTTTAGTCATCATAATCTACTCTTCCTTTTTTGAATCATCAATTTCTGTACTGCTCCGTGTGCTGTGTTTCCCGGCACACGGAACACAGGGATGCCTTGCGGGAATTGATCACGGAGAGGGGGACAGGTTTTTGTATTGCCGGATACTTATTTCGCGAATTTTTTCTTGGCAATCACCGCTGCGATAGGCCGGGCATACCGCCGTCAGCAAGAGGAGCAGTGCTGTAATGAGCTCCAATAATCGTTTCATTCCTCTCCATCCCTTCCGTTTTCTTACACTTCGGTTTGGCTTTTATTATAAGGATACAATGAAAAATCCGATACCGTACTTGTGTAAAGGTCGCGTGAAATAAACGGACGCTATATGAAGCCTATAGCCTCTTTAATATAATTAGGAAACAATTTGCATATTCCATTGGCTGCTTCCTTAGAGATTGCGTGAAGTCTGTGACAAGCCCCGATCCGATTTCCATCAGGCAGTGCCGTGGCTTTGATATGGAGGGGTCCTTCGACACCTTCAGACGGGAGTATAAAATTATGCTGATGCACCAGCCGCGGCATACGGTCACGTTGTGATACACAAGCTGGGAAATGTACCGGGTGTGTGATATAATAAGATAAAGAACGCTGAGTGCAACGGCCGTATAACGAAAGCATGGCTTCTGGTTTGACGGACTCAACACATTGAAGCTGCAGGAGGTTTTTTGAACTGCGAGTGCAGAATAAGGGGATTGGAGACAAAGACCAAAAGGCGATCAATGTGATGCAGACCTGCCAAAAATGTGTATAGAATCGTCTTTTTGCCGCAGCCATTGTGTCTGCGGCAAAAAATTTTCTTGACATCGCAAAAAAATACTGCTTTATTATATAGGTATATGACACCCTGTGTATGCCCGAAAGGAGGCCGGCACTTATGGAGCGTATCACGTCCCGCACAAATCCGCTGCTCACGCATATTCGCCGCCTGGCCGCCTCCGGCAGCTACCGCCGTCAGTGCGGAGAGTACCTGGGCGACAGCCCCAAGCTGCTGCAGGAGGCGCTGCTGTGGAAGGCGGAGCTTGTGTGCGTGGTGCACACCGGAGCTGCTGAGCTGCCGCCGCTGCCTGCCGATGTTCGGGTGGTGGAGGTCCCGGCAGACATAATGACCTCCGTTTCGCCCATGAAAACGCCCCAGGGCGTTTTATTTACCTGCCGCATTCCGGCCCGCGCCCTGCCGGAAAAGCTCACCGGCCGGCGCTATGCGGTGCTGGAGGGAGTGCAGGATCCCGGCAACGTGGGCACTGTCCTGCGTACTTTGGATGCCTTTGATGCTGACGGATTGTTCCTGCTGCCCGGCTGCGCCGATGTATACAGCCCCAAGACCATGCGCGCGTCCATGGGGGCGGTGTTCCGCCGCCCGGTATGGACCTGCACGGGGCAGGAGCTGCACACGCTGCTGTGCCGCAGCGGCATCCCCCTCTACGGTGCCGCCCTCCGGGCGGACACCATGGATGCCCGGGCGGTGGAGCTTTTCCGGGCCGCCGTGGCCATCGGCAGTGAGGGGCGGGGCCTTACGGAGGAGCTTTTAGCCCTGTGCGACGGCACAGTTCGCATTCCTATGTCGCCCCGGTGTGAGTCGCTCAACGCTGCTGTGGCTGCCTCTGTGCTGCTGTGGGAGGCATACCGCGGAGAGGAGATGGACGCATGTCAGCACTGAAATTCTGGGTGTGGCTGACGGAGCAGAACCGGCTGGGCGGCCCGGCCCGTCAGGCGCTGCTGGAGCATTTCGGCTCACCTGAGGAGGTCTACTATGCCGAGCCCGGGGATCTGCTGCAGGTGGAGGGGATCACCGCCGACCAGGTGCAGGCTTTGGAAAACAAGTCCTTGGACCGGGCGCAGAGCATCCTGGAGGAGTGCGCCCGGAAGGACATTTTCCTTCTGACAGCGCAGGATGCCCTCTATCCCCAGCGGCTGAAGAATATCTATGACCCACCTCTGCTGCTCTACGGCAGGGGCTCCATGCCCCTGTTTGACGAGGAGGCCGCCGTGGCGGTGGTGGGCACCCGGAGCTGCTCGCCCTACGGCATCCGCACGGCGGAGCGCTTCGGCTTTGAAATGAGCAAGCAGGGCGGCTTGGTGGTCTCGGGTCTGGCCCGGGGCATTGATGCGGCGTCGCAGCTGGGGGCACTGCGCGCCGGCGGATTGACGGCCGCCGTGCTGGGCTGCGGCGTGGACGTGGTATATCCGCCGGAGAATGACAGACTCTATGAGGACGTGGCCGCCTCCGGCGTGCTTTTGTCGGAGTATCCGCCGGGGGCGGAGCCCTTTGGCTGGCATTTTCCTGCCCGGAACCGGATTCTCAGCGGCTTGTGCCTGGCCACCCTGGTGGTGGAAGCGCCGGAAAAGAGCGGCGCGCTCATCACCGCCGCCACGGCCCTGGAGCAGGGACGGGATGTATTTGCCATCCCCGGCCCGCTGGATGCCGAGGGCAGCGTGGGCTGTAACCGCCTCATCCGGGACGGCGCGGGCCTGGCTACGGAGAGCTGGGATATCCTCCGGGAATATCAGAGCCGCTATCCCCATAAACTGCATCCGGACGGGGAGAAGCTGCCGCCGCTGCCCAAAAAGAGCGAAATTTTCTATCCCGAGCGCAGCAAAAAGCCCAAGGTGGCTCCCTCGGGCCTGCCGGTCATCAATGTCCGGCGCAACGCCGAGGGCCTGACGGACGACCAGATCAAGGTGCTGCGGATCCTGGACGATAAGGAACCCATGCTGACGGATGACATCGCCCTGCGGGCCAATGTGCCGGTGCGGCGGATCCTGTCGGCGGTGACAATGTTGGAAATTGACGGCTACACCCGCCAGGAGGGACTGCGCAAGTTCGTCCGCACGGTGGAAGTCGAAGACACAAAGGAGTAACAGAGCATTATGGCAAAAAAGGCTGCAAAAAACCTGGTGATCGTGGAGTCCCCGGCCAAGGCCAAGACCATTGGCAAATACCTGGGCCCGGATTACGAGGTCATGGCAAGCATGGGCCATCTGCGGGATCTGCCCAAGAGCAAGATCGGCGTGGATGTGGACAAGGATTTTGAACTGGATTATAAGCCCATTAAGGGCAAGGAGGAGATCATCCGGGAGCTGAAGAAGGCGGCGGACAAGGCTGACATGGTCTATCTTGCCACCGACCCGGACCGGGAGGGAGAGGCCATCAGCTGGCATCTGAAATACCTGCTGGATCTGGACGACGCCAAGACCCGCCGGGTCACCTTTAATGAGATCACCAAAAAGGTGGTGCAGGAGAGCATCGCCGCCCCCCGGCACATCGACCAGGACCTGGTGGACGCCCAGCAGGCCCGGCGCGTGCTGGACCGCATCGTGGGCTATCGCCTCTCGCCGCTGCTGTGGAAGAAGATCCGCAGGGGCCTCTCCGCGGGCCGGGTGCAATCGGTGGCCATGCGCCTGGTGGCCCAGCGGGAAAAGGAAATAGAGGAATTCATCCCCAAGGAGTACTGGACACTGGACGCACACCTGGCAAAGCAGGGCGAAAAGGCCGTGTTCAAGGCCCATTATTACGGCAAAAATGGAAAGAAGTATGAGCCTGCCTCCGAGGCCGAGACCCAGGAGATCTGCCGGGAGGTGCAGGCCCAGCCCTTTACGGTCAAGAGCGTGAAGCGGGCGGATAAGCAGCGCTCGCCATCGCCCCCCTTCACCACCTCCACCCTACAGCAGGAGGCATCCCGCAAGCTGAACATGACCCCTCGGCGCACCATGGCCATCGCTCAGCAGCTATATGAGGGCGTGGAGATTACCGGCGAGGGCGCCGTGGGTCTCATCACCTACATGCGTACCGACTCCCTGCGCATCTCCCGCGAGGCCCAGGTGGCCGCCCGGGAGCTGATCGACAGCCGCTACGGCAGCAATTACCGCCCCAACACCTTCCGCCAGTATAAGGCCAAGGCCGGGGCTCAGGACGCCCACGAGGCCATCCGTCCCAGCAATGTGGCGCTGACTCCCGAGCAGGTGAAGGGCGATCTCACCGGAGAGCAGTATCGGCTGTACCGGCTGATTTGGAGCCGTTTTTTGGCCAGCCAGATGGCAAACGCCGTGTATGACAGCGTTTCCGCCGAGCTGGAGGCCGGGACACATAGCTTCCGCGCCAGCGCCAGCAGCCTGAAATTTGCCGGCTATGCCGCCGTGTACGAGGAGAGCCGGGATGAGGAAAAAGAGGACAAGGAGCCGGCCCTGCCGCCCCTGGAGCAGGGGGAAGCGGTGGATTTGAAAAAGATGGAGCCCGCCCAGCATTTCACCCAACCCCCGGCGCATTTTACGGATGCGTCCCTTATCCGCGCCCTGGAGGAAAACGGCATCGGCCGCCCCTCCACCTATGCCCCCACGGTATCCACCATTCTGGACCGGGAGTATGTGGTCAAGGAGGGCAAGTATCTGCGCATGACCCCCCTGGGATCGGTGGTCAATGACCTCATGTGCCAGCGATTTCCCAAGATCGTGGATGTGAAATTCACCGCCAACATGGAAAAGGAGCTGGACGAGGTGGAGTCCGGCGACAAGAATTGGAAGGCTCTGCTGAGAGAATTCTACGGCGATTTCGATCAGAATCTCAACCAAGTGGAGAAGGACATGGAGGGCGTGTATATTAAGGTGCCCGACGAGGTCAGCGAGGAGAAGTGCGACATCTGCGGGCGCAACATGGTGGTCAAGACCGGCCGCTTCGGCCGCTTTTTGGCCTGCCCTGGATACCCGGAGTGTACCTTTACCAAGCCCTTGGTTGTCCAGATGCCGGGCCGCTGCCCCAAGTGCGGCGGGCGGCTCATGAAGCGCACCGGCGTCAGCCAAAAGACCGGCAAGCAATATACCTACTACTGCTGCGACCGCTCCACTGCCGCCGACGAGAGCCAGCGCTGCGACTTCCGCACCTGGGATGTACCCACCAAGGAGGATTGCCCTGTGTGCGGCCAAACCATGTTCAAAAAATCCGGCCGGGGCTTTAACAAGCCCTTCTGCATCAATCCGGAGTGCTCCAACTTCCTGCCGGAGGATAAGCGGGGGTACCACAAAAAGGCGGAGGATACCGCCGAAAAGAAAACCGTAAAAACCGCGAAGAAGGCCGGGACCAAGACTACCAAGGCAGCGGCGAGATCCGCCGCCAAGGCTCCGGCGAAAACAGCAAAGAAGGCGGCGAGTAAATCCGCCGCCAAGACGAAGAAAACCGCCGAGAAGGAGTAAGCCATGGAAGTAACGGTGATCGGCGCGGGCCTGGCGGGCAGCGAGGCCGCCTGGCAGCTGGCCCAGCGAGGTATCCGGGTGACGCTGCGGGAGATGAAGCCGGAGAAAAAGACCCCTGCCCATGAAACCGAATATTATGCGGAGCTGTGCTGCAGCAACTCCCTGCGTTCGGATCAGCTGGAAAACGCCGTGGGATTGCTGAAGGAGGAGCTGCGGCGGCTGGACAGCCTGATCCTGCGCTGTGCAGACGCCACTCGGGTTCCCGCCGGAGGCGCCCTGGCAGTGGACCGCCACGGCTTTGCCCGAATGGTTACGGAGGCCATCCGCAGCCACCCCAATATCACAATCATCGATGGAGAGGTAACGGACATTCCCGAGGGAGAAGTGCTGGTGGCCACCGGGCCCTTGACCAGCGACGCCTTTGCCGAGACGCTGCTGAAGCTGCTGGGCCGGGAGAATACGACGCTGAGTTTTTTTGACGCCGCCGCGCCGCTGGTGAGCTTTGAGAGTGTGGACATGGAGTCGGCGTATTTCGCCTCCCGCTATGATAAGGGGACCCCGGACTACATCAACTGTCCCATGGAAAAGGACGAATATCTGGCCTTTTGGAAGGCCCTGACGGAGGCCCGGGAGGCCCCGGTCCACGGGTTTGAGGATGGGCAGGTTTTTGAGGGATGCATGCCTGTGGAGGTCATGGCTCGGCGGGGGGAGGATACCCTGCGCTATGGACCCCTGAAGCCACGGGGACTAAAAGATCCCAAGACCGGCCGGGAGCCCTACGCTGTGGTGCAGCTGCGCAAGGATAACGCTCAGGGCAGCATCTATAATCTGGTGGGCTTCCAGACCCACCTGAGATGGCCGGAGCAGAAGCGGGTATTCACCATGATCCCGGCCCTGAAGGACGCTCAGTTCCTGCGATACGGGGTGATGCACCGGAATACCTATCTGGATTCCCCCCGGCTTTTAGACCGCTATTACCGGCTGAGAAAGCAGCCCCGCATTGCCTTTGCCGGACAGATGACCGGGGTGGAGGGCTATGTGGAGTCCTGCGCCAGCGGCTTTTTGGCCGGGGTGGAGCTGGCTCGCCGGCTCAAGGGACAGGCACCCCTGGACTTTCCCCGGGAGACGGCCATCGGCGCCCTGAGCCTGTATGTGAGCAATGAAAGCGTGGGCGTCTTCCAGCCTATGAATATCAATTTCGGTATTATTCCGCCCCTTGACCACAGGGTAAAGGGAAAGCGAAATAAGAATGCGGAGCTTTCTGCCCGTTCTTTGCAGATTATTGACCAAATGCGCGAGGAGGTGCTGAGCTGATGAAGATCATTGTAGACGCTATGGGCGGCGACAATGCGCCCCTGGAGATCGTAAAGGGCGCCCTGGCCGGACAGAAGCACTGGGGCGTGGACATTGCCCTCACCGGGGACGAGAGCGCCATCCGGGATGCCCTGGCCCAGTGCGGCCAAGGGGAGCTGCCCCAGGGGGTGGAGATCGTCCCCACCTCCCAGACAGTGGATATGTGCGATGACCCGGCCACGGTGTTCCGCCGGAAGAAGGACACCTCCATGGGTGTGGGATTGACTATGCTCCGAGAGGGGAAGGCGGATGCGCTGGTCTCCGCCGGGTCCACCGGGGCCCTGCTCACCGGAGCAACTCTTATCACCAAGCGCATCCACGGCATCCGCCGGGCCGCTATGGCCCCGGTGATCCCCACCACCACGGGACAGGCGGTGCTCATTGACTGCGGGGCCAACGCCGAGTGTACCCCGGAGTACCTGGTGCAGTTTGCTTACTTAGGCAATTTCTACGCCCAGCAGGTGCTGGGGCTGGCAAAGCCCCGGGTGGGCCTGCTGAACATCGGCGCGGAGGACAGCAAGGGCACAGACCTGCAAAAGCAGACCCTGGCGCGGCTGAAAGAGGCCGATGCCGCCGGACACCTGCACTTTATCGGCAACATTGAGGCCAAGGAGGCCATCAAGGGCGGCTGCGACGTGATCGTAACGGACGGCTTTTCCGGGAACATCCTGCTCAAGACCATGGAGGGGGTCGGATCCTTTGCCGGGTCGGCCCTGAAGGGGATGTTCAAGAAAAATCTGCTGACCAAGCTGGCCGCCCTGGCGGTGATGCCGGGACTGAACGCCTTTAAGGCCAAGCTGGACCCCAACAAGGTGGGCGGCACCGCCTTCATCGGCATCTCCAGGCCCGTTATCAAGGCCCACGGCGCCTCCAACGCCGAGGCCATTGAAAACGCCATCGGCCAGGCGGCGGCTTTTGCCCGCAGCGGCCTCATTGAAAAAATTGAGGAAAACATTGATTTGATGAAAATTGAACAATAAATACCAATTTGACTATTGACATACATACACGGATGCAGTATTCTTTTTCAAGAAAAATCCGAAAGGAGAAGAACTCGATATGACAGCAGAGGAAATCTTCAAAACTATGCAGGACCTCATCGCCGAGCAGTTTGCCATCGACGCGGAGGAGATCACCATGGAAAGCTCCTTCGTGGACGACCTGGGTGCCGACTCCGTGGACCTGGTGGAGCTGGTGATGGCCATGGAGGAGGAGTTCGACGTGGGCGAGATCGACGAGGAAGATCTGGCCGGACTCAAGACCGTGGGCGACTGCGTGCAGTATTTGAATCATAAAATCAACAGTTGAAAAAAGAGACCCCACCACTTAAAAGGCCTCGCAGAGTTCGCGCCGGCAGGCGCGAGAAATTAAGATCATTTTCGCCCGCGTCGTGTGCGTGGGCGAAAATTCTTATGGGGCTGCGGAGAAAAAGACCTTTTCGGCACGCGGGGTTTCCTTTTTCAGTTGTGGAGAGGAGTTTTTTCATGTTCACACTGGAGGAAAAGCTGGGCTATGTTTTTAAAAACAAGGCCCTGCTGGAAAACGCTTTGCAGCACAGCTCCTACGCCAACGAGCACCGCAGCAGCGGCATGCGCAGCAACGAGCGGCTGGAGTTTTTGGGGGATGCCGTGCTGGGCGTGGTGACGGCGGACTATCTGTTTCACAAGCATCCGGACCTGCCGGAGGGTGATCTGACCCGGATCCGGGCGGCGCTGGTGTGCGAGGAGAGCCTGCACGAGGTGGCCCAGAGCCTGGAGCTGGGCCGGCACCTGAAGCTGGGCCGGGGCGAGGAGCAGGGAGGCGGCCGGGAAAGACCGTCCATTCTGGCGGACGCTACGGAGTCCGTATTTGCCGCGGTCTATCTGGACGGCGGCATGGAGGCGGCGGCGGAGCTGATCCACCGGGTGCTGCTGGACAAGGAGCGGGAAGAGGACGTGGAAGAGCGGCGCCGGGACTACAAGACCCAGCTGCAGGAACTGGTGCAGCGCCACAGCGGCTCTACTCTGGGCTACCGGCTGGTGGGCTCCAGCGGGCCGGACCACGCCAAGGTCTTTGAGGCCGCCGTGCTGCTCAGCGGAGAGCCTTTTTCCACAGGCACCGGCCGCAGCAAAAAAGAGGCGGAGCAATCCGCCGCCCGGGCAGCCCTGGAGAAGCTGAAGGGACAGAACTGAAGCATAAAAGCAGGTCTGCGGCCAACTGGCCGCAGACCTGCTTTTATTGGAAGCTCCTTCGTATTCCGCCGACTACTCTTTTAAATTGAGCTCCTCACGATATTTTTTTGCATCCTTTAAGAAGCTGGCTGCGATCATCACAATGACGATGCCGATGGGGAACGCCGCAACGATACTCACCGATTGCAGGTTTGTCATGGAGCTTTCGGCGAACAGCAGCGCGATGGGCAGCAGAATCAGCAGGATGCACCACATGAGCTGGATCAGCTTGTGGGGCTGCTGGCCCTCCTCCAGCCGATGGTAGCTGTAGCAGGAGGCCGTGAGGGCAATGGAGTCAAAGGAGGTGGCGTAAAAGGCGATCATGGTCAGCAGCACCACCACCATGATCACCGGTGCGCCTGGCAGGGTCTTGATGATCTCTACGATCATGCCATAGATGTCATTGGTGCGCAGAAAGTGAGCGATGAAGTCGGCCTTCCCGGTCACCTGCATCCCCATGGAATAGTTGCCCAGCACGATGAAGCTGACGATGGTGGAGCCCACGCCGAAGCCGTAGCCGCCCAGAATCGTCTGGCGCACCGTCCGGCCCCGGGAGATATTGCCGATGAAGAACGGCGCCGCCACGCACCACACCATCCAGTAGGCCCAGTAATAGATGGTCCAGGTCTGTGGGAAATGGGAGGTGCGGAGGGGGTCTGTGAAGGTGGACAGGCCAATGAAATTTTGCACCATTGTGCCCAGGGAGGACAGGCCCGTTTCGATAATATACCGGGTCTCGCCGCCGAACAGGAGCACAAAGGCCAGCAGCCCGAAGAACAAGTAGATGCAGACATTGGCCAGCTTGCTGATGCCCTTGAACCCATGCAGAAGGGAGTATGTATATATAAAGCAGGTAATGAAAAGGATGATGATATCGATGGTTACCCGGCCTATTTCCACATGGAACAGCTCCCAAATCAGAGAGCCCATCAGCGGCGTTGCTACGCTGAAGGTAGTGGCGGTTCCGGCCAGCAGGGCAAATACCGCCAGCAGGTCGATGATCCGCCCGGGCCAGCCGTCGGTGTGCTTGCCCAGGATGGGACGGCAGGCCTCGGAATACTTCTGCCGGTTCTGCTTGCGGACATGGAGCATGAACCCGAAGGCTACCGCCAGCACCAAGTAAAAGCCCCAGGGGATAAAGCTCCAGTGAAAGAGCGGATACACTCCGGCCCACTCCTGGACTTTGCCCATTTCAGCCAGGTGGGGGTCGGTGGCGTACAGGACCCACTCAGAAAAAGAGTAAAACAGGATGTCCGCCGCCAGGCCGCAGGTGAACATCATGGCTCCCCAAGCGAAGAAGGGATATTTCGGCTTTTCATTGGGCTCGCCCAGAACAATACTTCCATATTTGGACCCGGCGATGAACAGCGACAGCAGGAAGATGCCCAGGCCGATGACCAGATAATATACGCCGAAGGTATCACCGAAGAAAAAGCGCACCTGGCTCAATACGGCGTTGGATTGCTCCGGTGCAAAAAAGAACACGATGCACAGGGCCAAAATGAGCCCCAGGGGGACCAGGGTAATCATCCAATCTATCTGACCTCGCTTATGAGAGGCGGTCTTATCCATTTCCATTATTTTTCTCCTTTTCATATTTCCTGTAGCTGGCGTCCAGAGCGGCCAGCTCGCTTAAATCATCCACCTCAATCACGTCCCCCTTATGCATGGGGCGTATTCCCAGACGGTATTCCTCCGGATAGCAGAACAGGGCGATGTCGTCCCAATAGATCTGCCGGTTTTGCTTTTCTTCAAACTCGATCTCCAGGTGCCGGCGCAGGCGCCGGCCATCCTCCGGCGACCAGCGGGAGATGCTGTACAGCTGCCAGCCGCCGCTGCCGCCGGTCCGGCTGCAGGCGGTCACAATGCCGTTTTCCACCGTTTGCAGCCACTCGCCTGTGGGCTCGTCCGTCCACACGCTGTTGTAGCCGGAGCGGCTGAACTCCGGGGCCAGGATATCCGGGTTATAGATGATCTGGTCACCGTCCAGAATGATGGCGTTTTCGATGTGATCCCGGGCCACATACAGGGAGGAGATGTTGTTGCAGGTGCTGTAATAGGGGTTTTCGATGAGCTGTAGGCCGGGATATTCCCGCTCCAGCCCGGCAAACTGCGCCTTCAGATACCCCACCACCACATAGATCTCCCTAATCCCGTTGCGGTGTAAGCCCTGTATCACGGTGTCGATCATCCGCACACCGTTGACCGTTACCAGGGGCTTGGGCCGAACCAGTGTCACAGGCTTCATCTGATTGCCGAAGCCCGCCGCCATGATGATGGCCCTTTCAGCCTTGAACATGCTTATTTTCCCTCACTTTCCCACTGCTCCAGAGTATCCCGGACGATGCGGTAATACTCCTTTGCGTAACGGTACTGCCGCAGGGAGTATTCACCGAATTCCACGCCCAGCGTCCATTTGTACTCGCACCAGTTGCTCCACAGCAGGCCGCAGGCCGCAATGTAGCAGTAAATTTTCAATCGGACCGCCTCGCTGCAGCCGCCCGGGAAGTAGGCTGCGATGGTCTCGTCCACCTGCCGGCGGTCATAAAGGGCATAGATGCAGAACATGGCAATGTCCACATGGGGATCCTGCATGCCCGCGTACTCCCAATCGATGAGGCGAATCTCCTCACTGCCGTCATCCCTTTTCACAAAAAGGAAATTATCCGGCACGGCGTCAATGTGCGTCAGCACCCGCTCCTGCACATGTGCGTCAATGTATCCCCGGAGGGAGAAAACGTTTTCCTTGGTCTGCCGGTAGTCCTTATAAATGGAGGGCGCACCGTTCCAGAGAGACTCATAAAACTCGATCTGCCCAAAGATATCAAACGTATGGGCCACGGTGAGGCGCAGCTCATGAAATTCGCGCAGCCGCTGCATGCACCGGCGCACATCCTCGGCCTTTTCCGGGTTGCACACCCGGGCATCGGCGAGATATTCCGTAATTTTATAGCCGTTGTCGGGGCTGATGTAGGCGATGTCATCGCAGATGTTTTTCTCCCGGATGGCCTGGTATACGGCGGCCTCGTGGCGGCGATCCACCAGCTGAGCTGTACCCTCTCCGGGGATGCGCATGATGTAGCGCTTACCCTTGCAGGAAAACAGGAACGAGCGATTGGTCATGCTTTTTTTCAGAACGGTGACCTGGGTGATCTCCTCCATGTCCGCGTGCAGCGCATCGCAGATGGTTCGGATGGCCTCGCTTTTCAGGTGGTCGGATTGGCTGTCCAGCTCCCTGAGCTGCTCAAAGGTTTTGATGCTCACGGCCTCTCCGGCGTCCATCAGCCGAGCGGGAACGATCATGCGGCCCTTATCCCGCAGGGTCTCCTCCCAAAAGACATCGTCATACCGCGGCTCGGCGTCCATGGCCTCCAGCCGGGTGCAGACGGTGTCGGAATCCGGCTGCGTCAGATAGCAGATGCCGATCATAGAATTCCCGGCCGTACCCTTGGACACGGCTATCAGCTCCCCCTTGTGACTAACACGGACGCTGCTGTCATGGTCGAACCGGTCTGTGACCATGTACCAGGAGTACAGCTCCTCCCGGGAAAAGGGATTGTGGCTGCACCAGATGTCGCAGGGGATTACATAGGCATTTGTCAGGTGTTCCCGGGCCAGATACAGGGAGTGAAGGTTGTTTTTCAACGCATATTCCGGGTTGACGATCAGTTCCACGCCGTATGCGTCCATTAGGTATTCGTATTTTTCCTTCATGAATCCGACAACCACATAAATCTCTCGGATACCGACCTCCTGCAGCTGGCGGATCAGCCGCTCAATGAGCACTTCACCGTTGACCTCCAGCAGGCCCTTGGATACCTCCATATTTAGGGGGATCATTCGCATGCCGGCCCCGGCCGCCAGGATAACCGCCTGCCGCGGCTGCCGGGCCCGGAATTCCGCCGCGGCCTTCTCCGTGGGGCGGCAGCCATCATCTGTATAACCGGCTTCGTGCAGGGCCTTTAGGGAGCGGTTCACCACCCCCAGAGAATGGCCCACCGCCCGCGCCAGGGCGCGCTGGGACGTGGAGCCGCTGCGCTGCAGCTCCATCAGAATGTTGCACTCTGCTATGTTCACAATTTACGCACCTCCCTCTTTTGTGAACATTGTAACGCGCATTTGTGTGTTTGTCAAGAACACCCTGCTTTTCCGGCGTAAAGAGAGCATGAAGAACTATAATGCGATTGGATCGGACAAGAAAAAAGTGCGGAGCTACAAATGCATGATGAATATTTATTCATATTCCTCTTGACAAATGCATTTCCTGTGCTATAATACAAAGCAAGCTGAATAGGAAATGCTTCCCTTGGCACCGGCTGAGGGGCTCACAGGCATCCGTGACCGAATCGTAGGTATTCCGGCATCTGCTGGATAAGATTTGGCCATGGATGCCTATATTTTTTACAAGAAAAGGAGAAAAATGCTATGTACATCAAACCCTTTGCCGTGGAAGAATGGATGAATGAATATGAAGTGGGCGCACGCTTTAATATCGCAGAGACCTGCGTGGACTCCGTATCCCTGGACCGGCTGTTTGCCCTGGCGGGGGAGGATAAGGCCCGGTTCCTGGCGGATTTCTGTGCCAAGCGGCTGACCTATGGCGACATACTGGGCAGCCCCGCCCTGCGCAGCGGCATCTGCGGGCTGTATAAGACCGTGCAGCCGGACCAGGTGGTGCCCACCCACGGTGCGGCGGGGGCCAATCACCATGTGTTCTGCTCCCTTATTTCCGCCGGGGATCGGGTGGTCAGCATCATGCCCACCTACCAGCAGCTCTACTCCATCCCGGAGGCTCTCGGCGCGGATGTGGCCATTATGCATCTCAAACAGGAGAACGGCTACCTGCCGGATCTGGCGGAGCTGAAGGCCCTGGTAACGCCGGAGACAAAGATGATCTGCCTGAATAATCCCAACAACCCCACCGGCGCGCTGATGAGCGAGGCGCAGCTGCAGCAGATCGTGGACATTGCCCGCGGTGTGGATGCCTATATCCTCTGCGACGAGGTGTACCGCCACCTGACCCAGACCGATGATTGGTGCCCCTCCATAGCGGATCTGTATGAAAAGGGGATCTCTGTCAGCAGCATGTCCAAGGTTTTCTCTCTGGCGGGACTTCGCCTGGGCTGGATCGCCACCCGGGACGCGGCGGCGCTGAAGGCATTCCTGTCCCACCGGGATTATAACCTCATCAGCTGCGGCCTGTTCGACGATGCGGCGGCCTCCGTTGCCCTGGCCCACAGGGATGTGATGCTGAGGCGGAATCAGACCATCGTCCGGGAAAACCTGGCAATTTTGGATGCCTGGGTGGACGAGCACGAGCATTTCTATTACACCAAGCCCAAGGCGGGCACCACAGCCTTGGTATACTATGATTACGACATCCCATCCTACGAGTTCTGCAAGAAGATGTATCATAAAACCGGGGCCTTTGTCACCCCCGGCGATTGCTTCGAGCAGCCCCACAGCATGCGCATTGGCTATGCCTGTGATAAGCAGACACTAAAGGATGGCCTGGCGGCCATAGCGGCCTTTGCGGACACACTGGAATAAAGAAGGAACAGATTCAGGGATAACAACATGCAGCGGGAGCGACCTTTGGGTCGCTCCCGCTGCGCAGTTTATTTATTTGAAATGCGACACATTTTTTTCGTTCGGCAAACTGCTCACCGGAGAATTGCACGCCATATCACTGAACCGGCAGCTCCACCGAAATGGTGGTGCCCCTGTCCGAGCTCTTCGTCACCCGGACGGAGCCGCCGTGGAGCTCGGCAATCTCCCACACCAGCGAGAGGCCCAACCCCGCACCGCCGTACTCCCGGCTGCGGGACTTATCCACCCGGAAGAAGGGCTGGAAGATGCTGCGCTGAAATTCCTCCGGGATGCCGCGGCCGGTGTCTGAGACGCGGATCAGGAGCTTTTCCGACTCCTGTGAGACAGTGACTCGCACCGAGCCGCCGTGACGATTATACTTGACGGCGTTCTCCGTCAGGTTAAAGAGCAGGCGATAGATCAGCGCATCACTGCCAATCATGGCACCGTCACCCTCCACCTCCAGCGCAATGTCATTTTTCTCCGCCAGCGGCGTAAGATCTGTGAAAATCTCCTCAATCATAGGGGCGAGCTGGATATGCTCATTGCGCGCCACCTGCTGCAAATTGCTCATTTCCAGCAGCGTTTTGGTCATCTGGGTCAGCCGCTCCGTCTGCTCCCGCAAAAGCGTGAGAAACTCTGCCGTTTCCGGCAGCACGTCGGGATGCTCTGCTGAGAACAGCTCCAGCTGCGCCTGCATCAGCGCCAGGGGGGTACGCAGCTCGTGGGCGGCATTGCCGGTGAACTGCCGCTGGGCAGCAAAGGCATTGTTCAGCCGCTCCAGCATCTGATTGAAGGAGTGACTCAGCTGCCGAAACTCCGGCAAAACATCCTCGTTGATCCTCATATCGGCAAGATTATTCAGCTGCACCTTCTCCACCTGCGAGGCAAAGCTGCGTAGGGGCTTCAGAGCGCGTCCGCTGACAAAATAGGCCAGGATACCGCTCAATACAGTCACGACCGCTGTAATGTACCAGTTGGTTGTGCGAAAACGCCCCTGTGCCCCATTGACAACGATGGCCAGATTCTCGTTAGGCGTTATGAGCTGTGGATCAAAGCTCTCTGCTCCTTCACCGTTCAGAATAACGGTGCTGTCTCCCTGCAGGGTATCTGTGATCGTATCCATATAGTATACACCGGAGGAGCAGAGCAGAAGATTCATGGCGATGCAGGTGACGCCGATGAGCAGGACCGTCATCAGGGTGATGCGCCACTGCAGAGAAAGGCGCCTCATAGCTCCTCACCTCCCATCAGATAGCCCTCACCGATGCGGTTTCGGATGGGGTCATAGCCCAGCGCGGCACGGAGCTTCTTGCGCAGGGCGGAGATATGGACCCGGATGGAGTTGCTGAAGCTGTCCACACTATTGTCCCATACATGCTCCAGCATTTCCTCCTGACTTACCGGTCGTCCCTGGTGAACCATCAAATACTCCAAAATCCCTGTCTCCTTACGTGTCAGCGTCATGGCCTGCCCGTTAACGGAGGCGGTGCGGGAGCGGGTGTCAAAGGCCAAGGCTCCGCAGCGCAGCAGCACGTCCTTTTGGGTGAACTGCCGCAGGGTCAGACTACGGATGCGGGCCTCCAGCTCGGCCAAGTGGAAGGGCTTTGCCAGATAGTCGTTAGCCCCGGCGTCCAGCCCCTCCACCTTGTCCTCCACCTCACTGCGGGCGGAGAGGATCAGCACCCGCGTCTCGCGGTCCGTTTGCCGCAGGGTGCGCAGCACCGCCATGCCATCCCTGCCAGGCAGGTTTAGATCAAGAAGAACCAGATCGTAGCGCTCCACGCTCAGCAGCTCCAGAGCCTTCTCACCGTCGTAACAGTAGTCCACGCTGTATGCCAGACGCCGCAGGCTGCGGACGATGGTCTCGCACAGGGCGCGTTCATCTTCAATTATCAAAAGGCGCATGGGAGCCCTCCTTTTTATTTTTATGTTGTTCCTAATTATAGCAAAAACAGATAAGATTTGCGTTAAATTTTCGTTCTTAACAGGGAATTTAACTCTCCTGCGCTATGATGTTGGCAGAAAAAACGAAGGGGTGATGAAATTGGGCCATGTAAAAAGGATTTTGGTGCAGGCCACGCTGCTGATAGCGGGAGTCGTCATGCTGTGCTTCGGTATCTGGCGCGGCGAAGCGGCGGTAGTATTGAGCAAAGCAATTAAATTGTGTTTGGAGTGTGTGGGCATTGGATAAAAAGTTTTCGGGCGTGTCACAGATGCTCTCTCGCTTCCGTGGCTGGATACAGGCGGGGGCCGCTTTATTGACCAACCTGCACCTGCCGAACCTTCTCAAGGGCGGAATATATCAGGGAGCAGGGAAAACCGTCTGTGTGCCGGGGCTGAACTGCTACTCCTGCCCGGCGGCCTCCGGCGCCTGTCCTATCGGTGCGTTTCAGGCGGTGGTGGGTTCGTCGAGATTCAGCTTCTCCTATTATATCACAGGTTTTCTCATTTTGCTGGGAGTTTTGCTGGGGCGCTTCATCTGCGGCTTTCTGTGTCCCTTTGGCTGGCTTCAGGAGCTGCTGCACAAGATCCCCACGAAGAAGCTCTCCACAAAGAAGCTGAGGCCACTGCGATACATCAAGTACGCCGTTCTGCTGGTGATGGTAATTCTGCTGCCGGCGTTCCTTGTGAACGATGTAGGCATGGGCGATCCGTTCTTCTGCAAATACCTTTGCCCGCAGGGCGTGCTGGAGGGGGCCATCCCGCTGTCCCTTGCCAATGCCGGCATACGAGCGGCGCTGGGCAGCCTGTTTACCTGGAAATTCGGCGTCCTGCTGGTGGTGATCGTGCTGAGCGTACTGCTTTACCGGCCCTTCTGCAAGTGGCTCTGCCCGCTGGGGGCGTTCTATGCGCTGCTGAATCGGGTGTCTCTATTCCAAATGAAGGTGGACAAAAACAAGTGTGTCTCCTGTGGAAAATGCGCCAGAGTATGCAAGATGGATGTGGATGTGACAAGGACGCCCAATCATGCCGAGTGTATCCGCTGCGGGATGTGCGTCCGCACCTGCCCGACGGGCGCCGTGTGCTTTCGCTACGGCTTCGGAGATGGTAAGGATAAAAAAGAGGCGGCAGAAAGCCGCAGAAAAAACAAAAATAACAAGGAGGAACAAAACGGATGAATAAAATGAATACTACCAGCAGATTGCTGGCGCTGCTGCTTGCCGCACTGATGGTGCTGTCTCTGGCGGCCTGCGGCACAAAGAGCGGCGATAAAAAGGATGGAATGGGAAGCGACCCGAAGAATGCCGAGGAAGCGGCTGCCATGCACAAGGATCTGATGGCGCAGGAAAATGCTATTCTCTCAAAGAATACCGAGCTGTGGGAAAAGGTATTTATGGCGGCTGACAAAGGCATGACTATGCAGGAGGACGGCAAAAACTATGGCGATTTCCTGCTCAGTACAATCGAATCTGCCAAGGATCAGTTTACGGCGGATGAGCTGAAGCTGCTTCAGGGAGAAGCGGAGAAGATTCGTGACATCGAAAGCAAGCTGACCATGATTGAGAAAAAATACCCTGAGGTGGCGCGGAAATCCTTGGATGGCGACATGAGTATGCCTGCAGGCAGCAACACGACCACGCCGCCCAATGACGGCAGTATGAAGAAGTTCCCCTCCTTTGAGGGCAAGGACCTGAACGGGAACACGGTGAAGAGCGATAAGCTGTTCTCCGGCAACGCTGTCACGGTAGTGAATTTCTGGTTTACCACCTGTAACCCCTGTGTGGGCGAGCTTGCCGAGCTGGATGCGCTGAACAAGAAACTTGCTGAAAAGGGCGGCACACTCATCGGCGTCAACACCTTCACGCTGGGCGGCGACGAAGCGGCAATTTCAGAGGCAAAGGATGTGCTGATGAAGAAGGGCGCAACCTATCAGAATGTATATTTTGCTTCCGACAGTGAGGCGGGAAAGTTTACCTCGAATATCCTTGCCTATCCCACCACCTATGTAGTTGACCGCAGCGGCAATATCGTGGGAGAACCCATCGTAGGTGCCATTACAGAAAAGAAACAGGCCGAGACGCTGCAAAAGCTCATTGACCAGGCCCTTGCCGCCGATATGAGCTGACAAGCGGATTTTTATCTCCTCAAAAAGGAGGAATCTCTCAATTGGCCCTGTTGCACTTTTGTGACACTTTCTCCGCACTTTTGCGGGAGAAGTCCGAAGGCGCTTTTGGTATCATGTAGACAAGGTTGATACACGACCCCAAATACTTCAAAAAGGAGCGTAACATACCATGAAGAAGAAAACGATTTGGAGCCTTGTGCTGACACTGGCATTGGCGGTATCGGCCATCGGCGCAACTGCCGTAGCCTTTGCGGCAACGCCTGACACGGCAGAGCCGGCAGCTGCCATCGCCACGGAGAATGAGGATGCAATTTGGGAGCAGATTGAGGCAGTGGAAGCAAAGAGCGATGCCGTCTTCCAGAGGAACGCCGCACTGTGGGAGAAGCTGGACGAGGCCTGCAATGCACTGCCCGAGGACTACGACTTCACAGACTTTGACGAAGCAGCGTTTATCCGCAGCAGCAACGCCCTGACGGAAGCGGAGAAGGAAACGCTTCTGGCGGACATCAAGGAGCTGAACGGCCTGGATGCTGAGATGGAGGCCTTGTATGCGAAGCTGCCCTCCTGCGACAATATGCCGCTTTACGAGAAGGCACTGGAAAAGGCCGACCCCAAGGTGCTGGATGAGATCGACACCCTGGAGCAGGAGTATGACCGCGTCTGCGAAAAGCACGCCGACCTGTGGGACAAGGTAGATGAAGCGTACTTCAATCTGCCGGATGACTACGACTTCGACAACTATGATGAGGCCACCTTTATCCGCAGCCTGAGCTTCCTGTCCGACGCGGAAAAGGACGAGCTGATCGCCGACTATAACCGTCTGGTAGAGCTTGATAACCAGCTGTGCAAGCTGTACGATACCATTTGGGGCGATACCGGCTGTGAAAGCGGCAGCTGCCCCCTTTGACGGCAAAGAGGTTTTCTGATATGATTAACTAAATACGATGCCGATGCTGCGCTCACGCGCAGCATTTGGCGCTGCTTGCAAGGAGGACGCATGGGACATTCCATCTATTTGGCGGACGATGAAAAGAGCATACGGGAGCTGCTCCATAGCTTCCTCGCAAGCGACGGATATACCGTGCGCTCCTTTGAAAGCGGCGACGCGCTGCTGGAGGCGTTTCGTCAGGAGCCTGCGGAGCTTGTAATACTGGACATTATGATGCCCGGCACGGACGGACTTACCGTGTGCCGGGAGCTTCGCTCTGTTTCCGATATTCCCATCATCCTGCTCACGGCCAAGGACAGCGAGCTGGACTACGTCATGGGCATCAGTCAGGGCAGTGACGATTACCTCACCAAGCCCTTTCGCCCCACCATACTGCTCATGAAGGTGAGAGCCCTGCTGCGCCGGGTGGAGATGGACAGGGGGAAAACAGCGGCAGCGACAGCAGACGAATTGCGCTATGGGGATCTCCGCTATTCCGCTACGGAAAACGCCGTCCTCTGCGGGAATGCACCTGTTGCGCTGACCCAAACCGAGCTGCGGCTGCTTAGCTATATGATGAGGCAGCCGGGGAAAGCCTACTCCCGCGAGGAGCTGCTCAACGCAGTCTGGGGCTTCGATTCGGAGGTGGAGACCCGTGTGACGGACGAAACCCTTCGCCGCATCCGGAAAAAGCTGCTGCAGGCAGGCAGCGGCGTCAGTGTGACTACGATCTGGGGCTTTGGGTATAGGCTGAAGGAGGCGGAGAGCGTATGAAGAACATCAAGCAGCGGATCGTGTATCTGATCCTCGGCGCGGCGCTGCTGCTCTTTGCCCTTTTCATGCTGGCGGTCAACGTCATTATCCCGGCTCACTTTGTAAGAGAGGCAAAAAAGGCGCTCATCAGTGAGGCGAGGTACCAAAACCGCACCATCCCCTATACAGACAGCGGAACGATCCCTAACAGCGATTGGGACAACGGGGAGGAGGAACACTTCCTTACGCCCAGCATTGTCTTTCTGGAGCTGGAGGATGGCTACCGGCCAAGCGGATGGAGACAGGAAACCTACCAATTGGAGAAGGAGCTGCTGGCCTACTGCAGCAATCGGAACATCGCGCTGGATCAGTGTTATTCCTTTAGGACGGGTAGGCACCACCTGATTTTTATGTCCGTGCAGGAGGACTACGGCGATGCAGAAGCTCCATACTCCTACATCATGTACATAGACATCGGCCCGATCACACGCTATATCGTGACACTGAACGGGATGTTCTTTGCGGTGCTGCTTGCAATTTCCTCCGTCATGTGCCTGCTGGGCTTCCGGTTTGGCAGGGATATCGAAAACGAGGCGGAACGGCAGCAGACCTTCTTCCAGAACGCCTCTCATGAGCTGAAAACACCGCTTATGGCGATACAGGGCTATGCGGAGGGCATACAGGCGGGGGTGATGGAGGCAGGCAGCTCGGCGGAGGTGATATTGGCGGAAAGCGACCGCATGACGGAGCTGGTGGAGGAGCTTTTGGACATCTCCCGGCTCGACATGGGGCGGCAGCTTACGCTTTCAAAGGTGGATCTTCGGGAGCTGCTCTACGACAGCCTTCGCACCGTGGAGCCGGCAGCCGCCCATAGCGGCATCGCCATTGTGCCGGATTTCCCCGAGGAGCCCGTTATGGTCAAATGCGATGACACGCAGATGCGCAGGGCGGTCACGAACATCCTGACCAACGGATTGCGATATGCCCGCAGTGAGCTGCGCCTGACCTGCCGCGCGGATAAGCGGCACGTGACCATCCGGATACAGGATGATGGAAACGGCATCGCCGAGACGGATCTTCCCCATATCTTTGATCGTTTCTATATGGGGGAAAGCGGAAAAACCGGCATTGGCCTTGCACTGACAAAAGAAATCATCCACCTGCACAAGGGCAGGATCTGCGCCTGCAATGGGGAACCCGGCGCTGTGTTTGAGATATCCATCCCGGCAGGCGGGTAGGGAGGCTATTGTATCGCATTTGAGCTGACTTAAAGCCCGGGCGAATGAAACAAGGGTTTATCCCTGCGGCTATATCCCCATAAATAGAGGAACAGCGCGAGCGCTCGCGCTGTTCCTCTATTTGCCGGTCATGCTGCTGTAGATGATGGAATATCTTTTCTGACTCATGCTGCTGCACACTCCCCTCAAGCAGCGCGGAACAACAGCTGCAGCCCCATAACGATGATCCAGATGTAGGCGCAGGTTTTCGGGATCATCAGTAGGCGCGGCATTTTAATAGAGGGGAACGCTGCCTTAACCGGTTCCGTAGAACAGGGTGGAAATCCCGCAGGCCAGGAGGCTCACCGCCGAGCCGGCCAGGAGCTGGGGCAGCGTGTGACGCGACAGCTTCAAGGAGGAGCGGTATACCGCCATGATTAGCAGCACAGACGGTATGATGAAGAGGGGGTGCAGCTTCCAAGTCAGCAGAAGTGCCGGAGCCGTTGTGCTGCAGGCGTGGCCGCTTGCATGAAAGCCAAGCCCGACATTGAGCAGCAGCAGGCCCGCGATGGAAATAACGTAGGAGAGAAACAGAATATGGACAAGCCATGAGCAGGGTGCCAGCAGTGACCAGAGAAAGCCTGCAATGTATCCGACGGCGCTGCATACCAGCGCCGTACTGCGCTGCCCTTTCCGCCGGTCCTTTCCGATGCGAAGGATTTCCCGCAGCGGGTATGCCGCAATGGGGATGAGCAGCAAAAAAAGCTCGCACACCAGCAGCTCCCGCAGCGTCAAAAATCCTTCCAGGGCGTACATCAAAAGCAGGGTTACGCCGATAACGATCGGCGGCAGCGTCAGAATACGTACCGCCAGATGCAGGACCTCCACCGCCTGCATCCGCGTATGCATTTTCACGACTCGAAGCCCAGCATAATGCCGCCGTACTCGGCATAGTAGCTGCAAAGGCCGCGCAGGGGATAGCTTTTAACATCCGCCTCGGGGAAAAGCTGATGAATCTCGGTGACAAGCTCCAGCGCAAGGGCCGCATTCTGACAATGCCCGATACGGACGCTGCCTCCGTTGTAGCCGAAGCGCTCCATTTCCCGCAGCATGGACGCCCGTGTTTTTCTTAGCCCACGGCATTTTTCAAGCATCTCAAGGGTTCCCTCAAGGCTGGCCTGCCCCAGGGCGCGGATGCCGAGAACGCCCGCCATAGTCGCGGCGAGCTTACTGACCCGTCCGTTCTGGGCGAGATTATGCATGGATTCCAGCGCAAAGAGCAGGTGGGTCTGGTGCTGGTATGCCTCTACCACCCGGCACACATCGTGGAAGTCCGCGCCGGAGCGCAGTGCGGACAGCACCTTTTCAATGAGGAGCATCATTTCGGGGCCGGCAGACAGGGTGTCGACAACATGGATGCGCCGAGTGGGATTGCGCTCGGTGCAGGCCTTCCTTGCGGCGCACGCTGCGCTGTAGCTGCCCGAGAGGCTGCTTGTGATGGTAAAGGCAATTACGTCGCCCTCCTCGCCAAAGGCATCCTCCCAATCCGCAATATTGGGGCATGCGCTGTAGGAGCGGCCCTTGGTATTACGAAGCGTGCTGACCATCTTGCTTACATCGAGGGCGGCATCGTCTCGGAATTCCTCCGTGTCGGTTCGTATGGTAAGGGGAACGGCGACAAAGTCCAAACCCTCCAGCGCCAGAAGATCACAGCTGGAGTCTGCGGCAATGCGAAGCTGAGTCATGGTAAAACCTCCTAATAGCAAAAGGCATTTCCTCCGGTTTTGAAAAACCGGTATAAGAATATTACCAGTTTTCTCTCAATCCGTCAACCGTTTTTGCAAAACCGATTAAAACATTTTCGGGAACAGTTGAACTATTGGCCGAAATCGTATATAATAGAGGCATAGAATATGAAGGGAAGAACACAACTGTGAACATTGAGGAATTCCGTCTGCCCCGCTATGCGCAGATTCCTGACGTCGGCCTTTATTTGGAACAGGTGGTGCGCTATGTCAATTCTCACCTGGCAATACTGGGGGAGCCTGCGCTGACAAGCTCTATGGTAAGCAATTATGTCAAGCAGCGGCTGATCCCCGCACCACAGAAAAAGCTGTACACCGCCCAGCACCTTGCGCGCCTGCTCTTTATTGCCGTGGTCAAGCCTGTCGTTCCGCTTGATGGGCTTCGGATGATGTTTGGCATACAGGAGGACAGCTATGCGCTTCAGACTGCCTATGACTATTTCTGCGACGAGTTCGAAAATATGCTTGGCGCGGCCTTTGGCATAGCACCTGCAAGGCAGGGAATAGGCGAAACTCAATCCGATGAAAAGGACCTGCTTCGCAATACGATCTCTGCCACTGTCAACAAGGTCTATCTGGATCGGTATCTGGAGGCATATCAAAAGCGGCGGGAGGAGAAAACGTCCGCAGAAGCATAAATACCTCATAAGGCACCCTGCTGTTCAGCGCACACTGTACAGGGCAAGAAATTCACTGCGCAGCTCGGCGCACTTTCCCCGGTGTTCTGTTCGCGGTATTGATGGTGATTGCGAAATTGCAGAAATGGGATATATTCTGAAATGCACTGTATTTCCGTACGGCAAAACCGGCTCATGAAGCTTCCCTGGAAGCTTCATGAGCCGGTTTTTGTGGGTATTTCTTACAGGTCCTTCAGCAGGCCGGTGGCCTCGTTGAACTCGTTGATGAGCTCGTCCAGATCCTTGGCCTGGGCATGAACGGCATCCCAGGTGCCCTTGGTGTCGTACCACTGGGCGTTCAGGTCCTCCACGGTCATGCCCTGCTGCTCCACCCAAGTGTAGTACTTCAGGTTGTGGACGCGCTTGCGCTCGGCATAGCCCATCTCCATCATGTTGTCGGTCTTCAGGCCCAGCATATGCAGAGCGTGATCCATAGCGGCCTCATGCGCGTTGTATGCGCCGTGCATCTCATTCAGCTCCTCAATGCGGGACTGATACATCACGGCGGAGTCGGTAAGCACAGTGCCCACCACGTCATTCTCGGTGAGCTCATAGTACTTGGCCATCTTAATGCAGCACAGCACGTTGGCAATGCCGGAGATGCCCAGCCAGCTCATCTTCTCCACCTGCTCGTCGCTCATGCCCAGCTCGTTCTTCATGTAGGCCTTGCCCTCTGCAGTGTTGAACAGGCGCAGCAGACGCTGGGAATCCTCATCGTCGATGGCAATGGCCATGTCGGTGTTCTTCACGTTGTGGATCCAGGGGATGTGCTTGTCGCCGATGCCCTCGATGCGGTGGCCGCCGAAGCCGTTGTTCAGAATGGTGGGGCACTGCAGCGCCTCGCCCACAGCCAGCTTCAGGTGGGGATACCGCTCCTTCAGCAGGTCACCGGCAGACATGGTGCCGGCGGAGCCGGAGGTGAAGCAGGCGCCGGCAAAGTTCTGGCCGGGCTTCTTCACGGCCTCAAACAGGTCGGCCAGGGCGTAGCCGGTGACATTGTAGTGCCACAGGGGATTGCCCATCTCGGCAAACTGGTTGAAGATCATCATGGTGGGATCCTGCTTCAGCTCCCAGGTCTTGTCGAAGATCTCCTTGACGTTGGACTCGCAGCCGGGGGTGGCGATGATCTGGCCGGCGATGCTCTTGAGCCAGTCAAAGCGCTCCTTGGACATATCCTGGGGCAGGATGGCCACGGACTCGCAGGCCAGGAGCTTGGAGTTGAAGGCGCCGCCGCGGCAGTAGTTACCGGTGGAGGGCCAAACAGCGTGATGATAGGTGGCGTCAAACTGACCGGTGACCAGGCGGGGTGCCAGGCAGCCGAAGGAGGCGCCCACCTTGTGGCAGCCGGTGGGGAACCACTTGCCGGACATGGCAATGATGCGGCAGGGCACGCCGGAGAGCTTGCTGGGGATCTCCACATAGTTGGGCACCGCCTGGAACAGGCCGCCCTTCTCCTTGGCCTCATTGTGCCAGGAGATACGGAACAGGTTTACGGGATCCACATCCCACAGCCCGGTGTTGGAGAGCTTGGCCTTGATCTTCTCGGGGATCAGGTCGGGGTTCTGCATCTGGGCGATGGTGGGGATGATGATGTTGTTTTCCTTGGCCTTCTGGATATTGTGCTCCAGGCCGGCCTTGTTAATGGTCAGATCGATCATATGGTTCCTCCTAAAATAAAGATTTTTAACAAAATAGGTCAGGCGGTCAAAACGGTGATGCCCTGCTCTTTCAGCTGCTCCAGAATGGCAGGGGGCGTTTCTTTACCTGTAATTACAATGTCAACGCTGCTCAAGGGACAGATATTGACAAACGCTAAGCTTTCAAATTTGGAATGGTCGCAAAGGACAACAATCCTTCGCGCAGATTGGATCATCATGCGCTTGGTGGGCATTTCCTCCATGGAAAAGCTCATCAGGCCCGAGGAAAGGTCAATGGCGTCCACACTGAGAAAAGCCATGTCGGCATGAAGCTGACGAATCATCTCCTCGGTAAACAGACCGTTGACGGAGTAATGGTTGGGACGCAGGGTGCCGCCGAGAATGAACAGGGATATATCGGCGTTGGCAGCCAGCGCCATAGCACTGTTGAGGTCATTGGTGGCAACATTGATGTGCTTTGATCCGGCGAGCTGCTTGGCAAGCTCGTAGGATGTGGTGCCGGAATCCAGCAGGATGGTGGCATTGTCTACGACCAGTTCCATGGCACGGGAGGCAATGCGGCGTTTTTCATCTACGCATAGATCCCGCCGGGTATTGAAGGGCGGCTCATAGGCCATTTGCTTGGAAAGGCTGACCGCGCCGCCCCAGATACACTTGAGTAGGCCCTGTGCTTCCAGATTGCTTAGATCGCGGCGGATGGTGGAGCGGGAGGTCTGCATGGCATGGGTCAGCTCGGCAATAGAGACGATACCCTTTTGCTGCAATTCGCTGCAAATATAGCTGATGCGTTGCTCTCGTATCAAGACGTCACCTTGCTTTGGGCAGCGTTATACACCGGAAACGGTGTCAAGCCGACCATAGCCTTCCCATGCGTAGAGCCCCTTCACAGAGGGATCTCCCATGATAGTTTCCACCTCACCCACATACAGCACATGGTCACCGATAGTCAGCGTATCCTTCAGACGGCAGGAAATCCACAGGCGGCTGCCGTCCACCATTTCCTGAGAAAAGCCCTCCTGAGCGGTTAGGGGAATACCGATAGCGGCGGCCTTGTCCATGTCTCGGCCGGAGCAGCAACCGGCTTTTATCGCTGCCTCCTTGAGCGGTTCGCCCACGATATTCAGGCCGAAAGCGCCGCTTTCACGGATGCACTGGCCGGAATATCCCTTGCTGCTCAGGCAGACAGTGACGGTGGCGGGATGGTTGGAGGCGTAGTTCCACCAGGAAACGGCCATCACATTGGTCGTGCCATCGTTCTTGCGAACGCTTAGCAGTGCGAAGGGGTTAGGGGATGTCAGATTCTGCGCCTGACCGATCGTCATCAAGTCCATAAAATGCTCCTCCCTTTCAAAGTCGGGCGGAGGAAAAGCTCCCCCGCCCGGTCAAAATTACGAAAATTACTTCGCCATGTAATCGACAACCTTATCGATCTGCTCTGCAAAGGTGCCGTCAAACTTGTTCTCAAAGAAAGCGCCACCAATGGTGAAGGTCCAGGAATCAGCGTCCTTTACCTCATCAAGGCGCTGGTAGCTGGAAACGGAGCCGGCCAGACACACAGGAGCCTTGACGCCAGCCACGAAGCGCTTGTTCAGCTCCACAGCGTCACCGGTGTAGCGGTAACCCAGCAGGTCAATGCCGTACACGCCCTTGGCCAGCAGGCTGTTGGCCTCCTCGATCATGCCGTCAATGGTGCCTTCCAGCACGGAGGGACGACCGGTGATCTTGCCAACGAAGGGCATGTAGCGCAGATTGTGCTGCTTGCAGTAATCCAGAATAGAGTCAAAGAAGATTGTGCCCATCAGGCAATCGAAGCCGCACTCCACGGCCATCTTGGCGCCGGCGAGGCACTCCTCCTCAGTATAGGCCACGACCTCCAGGAAGGTGGTCTTGCCGCAGGCCTTCATGTAGGAGCACAGCTTCTTCATCTCATCCAGAGGGATACCGACTTCCTTGAAGCCCCAATATTTGGCCTTGGTGTCCTTGCAGGCGTCAAAGATCTCGTAGGCGTTCTCGACGGTGCGGTCATTGTGGGTCAGCATGACAATTAGTTCGGGATGTTTGCTCATTTTAATATACTTCCTTTCAAAAAATAACAGGTTGATTTTTGCCCTGAGGGCGCGAAGCGCAATTTGTGTTCTGACTATAGCTGTTAGGGATGAGGGGCGCAGCTCCAACTGATAAGGGCATCCTCGTCACCAATGTTAAAAAGCTTGTGGCCTGTGGCGGGGGGGATCAGCAGCGCATCGCCCTGCTCCAGCTCGTAATAGGTGTCATCCTCGGGGAAATAGCAGAGTACATGACCTTGCATGCAGAAAAAGACCTCATCAGCCACTGCGTGACCGGTGTCCAGACCACCCACCGCACCGGGCTTGAGGCGGGAGACTCCGAAAGTGATCTTATCCGTGTGCAGGTATTCACGAACCAGCTCCTGCTCATCCATGAAGACCTTGGCATCCTTGGGGTGAATGATCTTTCCCAGTTTTTCCATATGCGCATCCTCCGTTTCTGTTTTTATACCGGTATTATATCGTTCTGCTTGCAGCAAGTCAAGGTAAAAAGAACTAATTTGACGCAATTTGCACCAAATTCATCGCTTTGCATCAAAATGGGGGCGATTCGTCTGACAAGATAGACAGAACATCGGGCCTTCTCTGGCCGGAAGGCGCTGCTCTGCCACGGTTCAGGCACAAAAACCGGCCGCGCAATTCTGCGCGGCCGATAAGAAATCAGCCCTTGGCGTCCTCGTCAAAAAGCGTGGACAGGGAATTGAACAGAAGCTTAAACTTCTTGTACTGCTTATCATAGACGGCACGGTTGGCAGGGTTCGGCTCAAAGGTCTTTTTGATTTTCACCATGGAGTCCACGGCAGACTCGATGCTCTCGAATACGCCTGCGGCCTTGCCGGCCAGAATAGCTGCGCCGAGGCAGGCAGTATCCTGCGAGGAATAGGTCACATGGAGGGTCTTGCCGGTGATGTCGGCCTTGATCTGGTTCCACACATCCGACTTGGAGCCGCCGCCCATCGTGCGGATCTGCTTGACCTCCAGCCCCATAGCGTCAATGGCCTCCAAATTGCGGCAGATCAAATAACCCAGGCTCTCCATGATGCTGCGGACGAAATGCGCCTTGTTATGCTGCAGCGTCGCACCGTAAAAAACACCCTTTGCGTTGAGGTTTACATCGGGAGCCATAGAGCCCTGAAGATGGGGCAGCATAATGAGCCCGTCGGAGCCGGGTGCCACACGATCGGCTTCCTTGCCCATCAGGTCGTATGCATCCACACCGGTAAGGTTTTGGATGTCCAGCTCCGGCTGGCAGAACCCGTCCCGGAACCAGCGCAGGCACATGCCGCCGGTGGTGAAGGTGTGCATCATATATGTGTCAGGGGTGGCGAAATAGTGCACAGGCATCTGGCGGTTGGGATCGTAGGTCAGCTTTGAGGTGGGCACACAGATGGCCAGAGCGGCGCCGATGTTTTCGGAAAAGATGCCGGGGCGAATATTGCCTACGCCGATAGCGCCGGCGGCCTGATCCAGACAGCCGGTGGTGATCTTGGCCTGCGGGGAAATGCCCAGCAGATCGGCCATCTCGGGCAGGACAGTTCCCACCAGCTCGCCGGATTCACGGATCTCGGGCAGGAAGCTCTCGTCAATGCCGAGATAGGCCAGCATTTCGGGCCAGTACTTCTTGGTGCGGATATCCCAGTATTCCGTGGAGGTCAGCAGGGAACCCTCGGCTACGAACTTGCCGGTGAGCTGATAAATCACATAATCCTCCAGCAGAAGGATATGACGCACCTTGGCAAATAGCTCGGGCTCATGCTGCTTGACCCACAGCAGCTTTGCCGCAGGCCAGCAGGCCTCAAAGCTCACCTGGCCGGTGACCTGATAGCATAGCTCATCGCCGAACTTGCTCCGCAATTCCTCTGCCTGCTCGCCTGCCCGGTTATCCATCCACACGATGGCGTTTTTCAGCGGCTGGCAATCGCCGTCCAGCAGGCAGAGCGTTTCACCCTGCACGGAAAATCCCACCACGGTGATATCCCGGGTGCTGATGGTTCCCTTGGAGGCAATGACCTGCATGCATTTCTGAATGGACTCCATGTAAATGTTGCAGGGGGCCTCTACAATATTGGTTTGCGGCGTCAGCAGGGAGTATTCCACAACGGCCGCTGCCTTCTGCGCGCCGGCGTGGTCAAAGACTGCCGCCTTTAGGGAGGTGGTGCCAATGTCGATGCCAAGGATAAGTTCGCTCATATCTCTGTACTTCCTTTCCGTAGTGTGATTCGCGGTCCGTGGATGCGTGATAGAGTATAGAATCATTATTATTAGGTATGACCTATTACGATGGTAACATGGTCGATGCGGGTTGTCAATTGGAGAATCAAAAAAATGGGCGAGGAGATGTGCCTGTGAAAGCGGGCCCCGGTTTGAGAGGAATACGCCCAACCTTATATGCGTGCAAATGCGAGGATAAAACAGGCTGACAAATGACGGAAAAGACCGTTATTGCGCATATAAAACCGACAGGAGCCGAAATATAACAATTCGCAATCGGGCGTTCCCCTCAAAAAACTCCTGCTTTTCGGCAAAATCACCTTTTTTTTGCCCATAAAATAGTCATGCTGTCCAATAACAAAATTTTTTCATATTTGCAGATTGACAAAATTGTATGAAATGTATAATAAACGTATATCTCGTCATAGGGCCAACCTATTTAATGGGATACGGACAATATGTAGGGTCCACAGAGCCAATAAAGGGGTATATACTTATGATCAAAAACCCAAGTAAAGTGTTAGAACCAATCGTATCAATTCTGCTTGCATTTTTGACGGGCTCTCTCGTCATTATACTGATTGGTGAACAGCCATTTGAGATCTTCAAAATGATGTTTTCCGGTGCCTTCGGCTCGGCGGTCAACATCAGCAACACTTTGGTAAAGACTACCACGCTGACGTTGGCAGGCCTGAGCTATGCGTTTGCTTACCGGTGCGGCCTAATCAATATTGGTGCAGAGGGGCAGATGTACATCGGCGCCCTGATGGCGACGCTGGTTGTGCTGTTTATGCCCGGCCCGGGCGTGCTGGTGGTTATCGTGGCGCTGATTGCCGGGTTCCTCGGCGGCGCAGTGTGGGGCCTGCTGGTGGGCTGGCTGAAGGTGCGCTTCGGCGCCAACGAGGTCATCACCACGGTGATGCTCAACTATGTGGCCATGTATCTGGTTCAGTGGGCTGTCTGCGGACCCATTCAGGATCCCGACAGCAATGCCGCTCAGACCATTATGTTCGACTCTGCCTACTGGATGCACAATATTGTCCCCGGCACAAAGCTGCACACGGGCGTTATTTTGATGGTCCTGTGCCTCGTTTTCTTTGGCGTGTTCCTGTGGAAAACTTCCCCCGGGCTTGAAATGCAGATCGTAGGGCAGAACAATCGGGCAGCGGCTTATGCCGGCATCAATGTGCAGAAGAATACACTGCTGGCCATGTTTATGGCGGGCGGCTTTGCCGGGCTTGCCGGCGCGATTGAGGTTCTGGGTGTGCAGCACCGTCTGCTCAAGGGCATGGCCAGTAACTTCGGCTTTGACGGTGTGGCTGTGGCCCTGCTGGGAGCCAGCAACCCGGTTGGTATGTTCTTTGCGGGTATTTTGCTGGGCGCCATGAAGAGCGGCGGCAATGCCATTCAGATGTTCACGCCTGTCCCCTCTTCTGTGGTGGATCTGATCCGCGCACTGGTGATCGTGTTCGTGCTGGTCAATGTGCTGTATCGCGTGACAGAGAAGGTAAAACAGCACAAGAAGGAAAAGAAGGGGGTGTCCGCCAATGTTTGATGCCATCATTTCGTTTCTCTCGGCAATGATCCGCTACTCAACACCGCTGTTGTTTGTGTCACTGGGCGTGATGATTATGGAGATCGCAGGCGTTGTAAATATGGGCGCCGAGGGTATGATGATCATCGGGTGTCTGGCCGGCGTGGTTGCAACAGCTTGGCTGGGCAACGTCTGGTTGGGAGCGCTTGTGGCCATGCTTGTGGCCGGGATCTTTGGCCTGCTGTTTGCCCTGCTGGTGCTGGAGTTCCAGATCAATCAGGTGGTTTTGGGCGTTGCCTTTAACCTGGTGGGAGCGGGACTAACTACAACGCTGAACCGAGCCTTCTTTGACGGCATGAGCGCCGGCGACACCTTTGGACAGATAGGGGCCTTCCCCATTCCTACCTATATCGCCGTGCTGCTGGTAATTCTCTGCTGGGTCGCACTGTATAAGATGAAGATCGGCGTGCAGATGCGCTCCGTGGGCGAGAATCCCGTGGTTGTGGAAAGCGTGGGCATCAGCGTAAAGCGCCTGCGCTATATGGCCTGCGTGGCAGGCGGCATGCTGGTGGGCCTTGGCGGTGCCGTCCTCTCTACCGGCATTTTGAGCCAATTCACGGAAAACATGACGGATGGCCGCGGATTTATCGCGCTGGCTGCCGTTACCTTCGGCAAGTACACTCCCTTCGGCACACTGGGCGGCGTGATCGTATTCGGTATCGGCGAAACGCTGTCCTACCGTCTGCAGGCCGGTGGCGGCGCCTTCCCCTATGAGTTTGCACTGATGCTGCCGTATGTGCTGACTGTGCTTGCACTGTGCGCATTCTCTCGTAATGCCAAGGATCCCGCTGCGCTGGGTGTTCCCTATTACAAGAGCCACTAAAGCTCGGAAATTATTCACCGTCCTTTCCCGCAGTGCAGGTGGAGCCTATCCAAATGGGCTTGCGGTAATTGGAAATATTAAAATCAATTAGGGAGGATCAAAAATGAAAAAAGTTATAGCTCTTGTGCTGTCTCTTGTGATGGTTCTGGGCCTGCTGGCTGGCTGCGGCAATAAGCAGAATGACAGCGACAAAAAGAATGATGAAAAAGATTACAGCAATGTGAAGATCGGCGTTATGCTCTCCGGCAGCGCTAACGATGGTGGCTGGAGCCAGATGGCTGCTGATGCCGCCAAGGCTGCTTCCAAGGACTATCCCGGCAGCACGGTCAATTATTCCGAGTCCATTTCCGCCACCGACTTTGAGAGCACCATGCGCGGCTATGCCGATGCCGGCTACACCATTATTGTCTCTCACGGTGCCGAGTTCCTGGATGCCGCAAAGCTGGTGTCTAAGGAGTATCCTAACATTACCTTCATCTGCACCAGCGCTCAGTCCGGCCAGGAGCCGAACCTGACCGGTATCGACTTTGCTACCTATCAGCTGGGCTTCCTGAACGGTGCCGCCTGCGCCATGGCTACCAAGACCAAGAAGATCGGCGCTGTTGGCTCCAATGAGATCGACTCCATCATTGCATGGTGTAATGGCGTTATCGCCGGTGCCAAGTACATCGATCCCGAGTGCGAAGTATTCCCCGTGTACACCGGTTCCTATGACGATGCTCTGAAGGCCAAGCAGGCTGTTGATGCTCTGCAGCAGAAGGGCGTTGACATTGTCACCCAGAATGCTGACGCCTGCGGCGTGGGCGCTGTGCAGGAGTGCGATGCACTGGGCCTGATGAACGTGGGCGCTGTGTCTGACCAGACGACCATCGGCGAGAGCTGCTTTATCAGCGTGATTCAGGATGCTCAGCTGGGCATTACCGCGGCCATTGAGCAGGCCGTTGAGGGTACGCTGAAGCCCGGCTTCGTGAGCATGGGCGCTTCCGTTGGCGTCATCACCCTGACCGGTTATGCCGGCAAATATGCCGACGTGCTGAGCAAAGAGCAGAAGGCTACCCTGCAGGATCTGTGGCAGAAGTCCTATGACGGTGTGGATCTGTCCACGCTGGTGGGCTAACCCCTCACACACGCATTTTGCGTGAAGTCGATTTTTGCAAAGAAATCCAACCAGTGAAAAAACTGCGCGGAGCGGTCTCCGCTTCGCGCAGTTTTTTATTGTAGGGCACGCATCCATACGCCCGCCCTTTCAAAGGACAAAACAAAAGTTGAGTTGCTTTTTTTACTTTAAATTTGAAACCTCGGACCGGCGCTCGCCGAAGCGGGCCTGGTTTTTAGATATTAGACAACAATCAATTCAGAAAAAGGCCCTCTCCCAGGGGGATGGAAGCCACTAAGGAGGCCGTAGAATCCATGAGTTTTATTGAATTAAAAGACATTACCAAAATTTATCCGGGCACAGTTGCCTGCGACAAGGTCTCTGTCAGCTTTGAGCGTGGGGAGGTCCACACCCTGCTGGGCGAAAATGGTGCCGGCAAGAGCACACTGATGAATGTGCTCTATGGCCTTGCCAAGCCGGACGGCGGATCCATCACTGTGGACGGCAAGGTGGTAGAGATCGATTCCCCAAAGACTGCCATCGCCTGCGGCATTGGCATGGTGCACCAGCACTTCATGCTCATCCCCACTCTGTCTGTGGTAGAGAATGTGATCCTGAGTCTGGATGAGAAGCAGGCATTTATCGACAAAAAGCGGGTTGCTGCCCACATTGAGGAGATTTCTCAGAAATACGGCCTTGCGGTGGATCCCTATGCAAAGGTGTCTACACTGACCGTGGGACAGCAGCAGCGCGTGGAGATTATCAAGGCGCTGTATAAAAAGTGCGACCTGCTGGTGCTGGATGAGCCTACCGCCGTGCTGACTCCGCAGGAAACAAGGGAGCTGTTCGTCGCCATCCGCAATCTGATTGCGGAGAACAAGGCCGTGATCTTCATCAGCCATAAGCTTAACGAGGTCATGGAGATCAGCAAAGTTATTACCATCCTGCATCTGGGCAAGGTGGTTGGATCTGTTTTGGCCAGTGAAACCAACGCAAAACAGCTTGCCAGCATGATGGTGGGCAAGGAGGTCAGCTTTGAAACGCCCAAGGGCGAGCAGAAGCTGGGGGATGTAATGCTGGAAGTCGTGGATATGCACGCCAAGAACAGCACCGGTGTGGAGACGGTGCGCGGCCTGAATATGAAGGTGCGTGCCGGCGAGATCTACGGAATTGCAGGCGTGGACGGCAATGGCCAGAGCGAGCTGATCCGCGGTATTGTGGGTCTATGCAAAAAGACCGGAACCGTGCGCATCGCAGGCGAGGACGTATCCAATTCCTCCCCGCGCCAGATTTTGGATCGTGGGGTCTCCCACATTCCGGAGGACCGGCAGGGCATGGGCGTTGTGATGAATATGTCCATCCGCAACAATCTTGTGCTGGATACTTTCTATAACGACAAATTTACCAACGGCGTTTTCCTGAACTGGAAGAAGATCGATGAGCAGGCCGAAATGCTGATTGAGCACTACGGCGTGAAGACACCCAATGCGGACAATGACATTCACTCGCTCTCCGGCGGCAACCAGCAGAAGGTAGTGGTTGCCCGCGAGCTTGACAAGCAGCCGCAGCTTCTTTTTGCGGTGCATCCGACGCGCGGCGTGGATATCGGCGCAACGAAGTTTATCCACGAGCAGATCGTGGCGGCACGTGACCGGGGCTGTGCGGTGGTGCTGGTGTCTACAGAGCTGGACGAGATCATGAGCCTGAGCGACCGGATTGGCGTAATTTACGAGGGTGTTTTGCTGGGTGAGATGGATCGGGCCGATGCTAACTATGAGCGTCTGGGCCTGCTGATGGCCGGCAAGAAGGAAACCGCAGAAACAGTTAGCTGAATACAGGAGGACACAACATGGAAGCTATACATTTGACATATTTTGAGACCCCCAAGGATGACCTGAAGATCCACGAGATTTATCGCAACGAAGCCCTGCTGCAGGAGATGGAAAGCCTTTCAGCCGGACGTAAGTCCCTGCCGGATGCAAGCCGGTATTACACCACGCCGGTGGTATTCCCCAAGCCCGGCAGCGACCGGCCGTATATTGTATCCTCTATCGTACTCAGCGCAGACGGCAAGATGGCCTTTATGGACAATCAGGTAGGCCCCCTGATCGCCAAGCTCAATGAGCTGGACCCTACCGGCGGCGCAGATGATTTTTGGTGTCTGAATATGCTGCGGGCCAACTCCGATGGCATTTTGGTAGGTGCGCGGACACTGCAGAACGAGCCCACATACATTAACAACTGTATGGATATCAGCCTTTTCCGCCAGCGGCAGGAGGTCTTGGGCAAGCCCAACCAGCCCTGCCAGGTGGTGGTAAGCTTGGACGCCACAGATATTCCCTATGAGCATATCACGTTCAGAGTCGATACAGAGGAGCGATTGAAGATGCTCATTGCCACCTCTGTGGTGGGCTGGGAGAATATTCAGAGGGATAGCCACCTCAAGCATTGCCTTGTGGGCCCCTTCACAAGCCGCGACCAGGTAGATGCAGCCCGGCTGCCCGCTATGGACCGGGACTTTGATCTGGTGCCGGTGATCGTTACCGGACAGGGCGCCGAGCCTGACACGGAATTGCTGTTGTATGTGCTGCGAAAGCTGGGTATGGAGGTTGTGTGTGCCGAGGCCCCCAGCTACTGCGGACATCTGATGCAGCATGGCTGCCTGGATGAATACTTTATCAATTATTCCATGCTTTATGTGGGCGGTACCATGTCCCCGGGCGCCGCTTTCCCGAAGTCCTGGAAGGATCACCCCCATGCTGACTTGGTCAGCGTGGGTATCCACCGTCAGAATTTCCTGTTCACACGGCAGAAGATTCGCTACGGTATTACATCGAAATAACTATTATCGCCAGGGACGCGAGAGAACTGCGATAGCCAATGTCAGCAGTTTTCTAATGACTGCTGACATTTTTTATAAGGAGTGTTTGATATGAGACAGAATGCAGATATTTTAATTCGGAACATCACGGTTTACACGCAGGATGAGCAGCGCCGGGTGCTGCCTGAAACGGATGTAGCCATCCGAGAGGGCAAGATCGCTGCAATCGGCAAGCTTTCTGAGGAGGAATGGACGGCTGCCACGGTGCTGGATGGCACCGGCAAAGCCCTTTTCCCCGGTATGCAAAACCTACACGTGCATATTTTCCAATCTTTGCTGAAGGGCCTTGGTGCAGATCTGAACCTCATTGAGTGGCTGAAGGCTGCGCCCCTGCGGGGTGGCCCGGCGATGACGGATAGTCTCCAGCGCCTTGCCTGCAAGATCGCTGCCATGGAGAGCCTCAAGTGCGGCGTGACTACCCTGTCTGATTTCAACTATGTGCAGAATAACGATGATCTGCCCCACGCCTGCATCGAAACCATGGAGCAGGTGGGTATTCGCGGCATTTACATGGATTGCTATCACGACACTGGCCTTGAGATGGGCGTGAACCCCGGGTTTATTCACCCGGCCGAGGAGTGCATCCGCCGCACCGATGCCCTGCGCAAAAAATATGAGGATGGCACCCATCCCCTGATTCGGGTGTGGGCGGGCGCCTCTGTGCCTTGGGGCACCACAGAAGCGCTTTACCGGGAGATGGTGGCCTATTCCAACGACACCGGTGTGCCTTACACAATGCACATCCTGGAGACGGAGGAGGACAATCTTTTCACCCAGAAAAACTTCGGTAAGTCCGTGGTGGAAACCATGGAGAGCTTTGGCGCGCTGACTGATCGCCTGCTGGCGGTCCACTGTGTCTGCCTGAAGGAGGAGGAAATCGCGGCATTTGTCCGCAACGGCGTCAACGCTTGCTATTGCCCGACCTCCAATGCGTATCTTGGCTCAGGAATTCCTCCCATGGCCTCCATGCTGCATCAGGGTGTCAACATCACCATGGGCACGGACGGTGCAGCCAGTAACAACTCCTCCGACATGATCGAGAGCTTGAAAATCGGCCTGCTGCTGCAAAAGGTCGGAACCAGGAGCTCTGTGGCTATGTCTGCACAGAATATGCTTGATTTTACCACTGTTAACGCAGCTAAGGCGGCCCATCGCAGTGACCTGGGCTCCATTGAGGTGGGGAAGCTGGCGGATATGTTCATCTATGACCCCATCTATCTGCGTTCCACGCCGAATTTCGATACCCTTGCAACCCTGATGTATAACTCCAGCCAAGAGAATGTGGAGACCACCATTGTGGGCGGCCGCATTGTGTATCATAAGAATCAGTTTGCCTGTGGCCTGGAGGAAAAGGCTGTGGCGGCTGAGGCTGATCGTGAGGCCAAAAAGTTCTTGGCCAGCATGTAAAACCGGGTAAAAGGAGAAATAAGACCATGACAAAACTGCTGTTTGTCTGCGGCAGCGCACGCAAGGCTTCCACCGCCTACGCCATTGAAGAGGCCAAACGCGCTGCTGAAGCGGTGGAGGATGTAGAGGTTGATGTGCTTTACCTTCACGGCAAAAAAATCGCTCCCTGCATGGGCTGCAACGCCTGTGTGCGTAAGGGTGTGACCCACTGCGTGGTATACAGTGATGACATGGGTACATGGAACGAGGACTTTTTCAAGTACGATGGGATCCTGATCGGAACGCCCGTCTATGAAATGGGTATTACCCCGCAGCTGTGCGGATTCTTATCCCGGTTCCGGTCCGAATACCTCAATCACAGGGACAACCCCGACCTGCGGCTATATATGCCCGGAGCGGCGCTGGCTGTGGGCGGCACCCGCAATGGGGGCCAGGAGTGTGCCATCAACACCATCCTGGGCTTTTACCATACACAGGGAATGCCGGTGGTTAACGGCGGCCTTGGCGTTTATGCCGGCGCCGCGGTGTGGAGCCAGGATCGCATGGCCGAGGGCGCTGCCGAGGATGAAAAGGGTATGGAAAATGCACGTGCCATCGGCCGGCGGCTGGCGCTGACGGCCAAAGCCCTGAAGGCAGGAAAGCCGCAGACATAAGGAGACAACAAATGAAGCATTGGAGTGTGAATGAGGCTGCAGCCGACATACTGGAGCGAGAGGTCATTCCCAAGGCTGATCGGCTGAATATCGGCGTGACCCACCTGAAAAACGGTGCCACGGTGCTGGATATGGGTATCCACTGCAAGGGCGGTTTTCGGGCCGGAAAGTATTTTGCCGAGGTAGGTATGGGCGGGCTGGGCCGATTGAGCTTTGCCATGATCCCACTGAAGAACTACACGGTGCCCGGGTTGCGGGTGTTCACGGAAAATCCGGGCGTATGTGAAATGGCCTCCTATGTGGCTGCCACCAGGGTGCCTTGGCGGGGCGATCTGCAGGTGATTTCGGGACCGGTGCGATCCATCCTGGGATCGGATCAGTTCGCACAATCCGTGGATTATCGTGACGTGGCGCCCCGCAAGGCGGTGGCCGGCGTGCAGACCACGGTTCTACCCGATGAAGAGCTGGCCGAGAGCATTGGGAGGGTGTGCGGTATTGCGCCGGAGAAGCTCTATATCATGGCTGCCCGGACGGGATGCATGGTAGGTGCCGTACAGGTGTGTGCCCGCAACGTAGAGCAGGCGATGCCCACGGTGGCGGACAGGGGCTTCTCCATGGAGCAGATTATTGAGGGCAACGCTACAACGCCCATGGTCAGCGTAGTGGACGATGAGGCCATTGCCTACGGCCGGGTAAACGATTGCCTGATCTACGGACAGGAAACAAATCTGACGGTGCGGTGCGAGGACAAGGATATTACCGTAATGCTGGAGGATATTCCCTTCTCCAAGTGTACGGATGTTTATGGAACACCCTTTCAAATCCTCTTTGACCGATGCGGCAATAACTGGGCCTATGTCCCCAGAGATTGGGATGCACCCTGCAAGATTAACTTTTTTAATATTACCACAGGAAACTCCTATTCCACAGGGCGTTTGAATGACGAGACGCTGGAAAAGGCTTTCCTTGGAGACGGAGGGAAGATACTGTGATGCATATCAAGGATCTGGATGTTGAAAACCGCCGCTCTTGGCAGGGAGCGCTGGACATGATCTTCACCCTGTGCGGGGAGGCTGCGGATCTGTCATTTGATTGCCGTATGCTAGGAAGCCGGAATAAGCTGCCCACTGTGGAATTCCGCCTGGACGCCCCTGCAGAGCTGACGCTGCCCCATGTGGCAAGCACGGCAGACGGTACGGTGGAAGTATGGAAATACGGAACTGTGATTCTGACAGACCACATACCGGCTCAGGTGCCGGAGGCGACAACGGTATTCCTGCTGCGGCCCGATGGCGCGGCGGCGGTAACATACCGGGCATTCAAGGAGAGCGTGCGGGTGCTGACCGAGCTGAAGCTGCCGGCAGAGTTTTCATGGAGCTCTATTTTCCTGGCGCCTCTGTGCGATGACCTATCCCTTACGCTTGCAAGAGAGGCCGTAGCATATGCCTATGGAGCTATGCACACGATTTGGCTGCGCAGCTCCGATGATGAGGCGGTAAAGGCCGCCATGACCGCTATGAACCGCTGCGGCGAGCTGCGGGTGCAGAATATGGCAACTGCCAACACTTGGGTCAGCGGCAGCGTGGATGAGGCGGAATTGCTGAAAATGCTGGATAATCGCCCCTGCTGACGGCAGGGTATCGCCCCTGATACAGATTTTTTCGAAGGAACATTGAAAAGGCGCAAATGTCGATTGACAAATAAAGACAGGGGTGGTACGATCAAATAGGTAGGACCTATTTGATGAAAGAATGTAGTCAGGGGGAAAACACAGGATGGAAAAGGGAACACAGCTTTCTGAAAAAGTTACGCAGATACTCCTCCATGAAATCAGGAATGGAGATTTTAGCGGCTTAGATTCATTGCCTCCCGAGGTGGAGCTGGCGGAAAAATTCAATGTGAGCAGGAATGTGATCCGCGAAAGCCTGGCCCGATTAGAGCGTGAGGGCTGGGTAGTGCGAAAACATGGCATCGGTACGCTGATCAACAAGAGCGTGGTTCATGTTGATACCCGGCTGGATCTGAATTTTGAGCTGAACCAGACATTGGAGCTCAGCGGCAAGCACGCTAAAACAGAGTGGGTGCGCACCCGGATAGATCCGGCCAATGCCACCGTGGCAGCGCAGCTGAATATCCCTGTAGGGGAGCAGGTGCTGCGTGTGGCGCGTATGATCAGTGCCGATGGCCGTCCTGCGATTTTCTGTGTGGATTACCTGCCCATGCAGCTGATCGAAAATAATAGCTACCAGTTTGAGGACCTGCGGCCGCCTATTTTCGAGTTTATGAAAAAGTTCTGCTCTGTATCTGTGGAGACTAACCTTTCGGAGCTGCGGGCGCTTCCCGTAACGCAGGAAGTCGCTGACGCTTTGAATATCCCGCTAAGCTGCGCACTGCTGTTTATCGGAGAGGTGGGCTACGACCTGCGCTCCCAGCCAGTGCTGTATTCTGAGGAGTATTTTCTTGATCGTGTGATCAAACACATGATCGTGCGAAAAAAAATCTAAATTCAAATCACAGAAAGGTGCAAATGAATATGCTAAACGAAGCAAGAAAAGAAGAAGTGCTGGAGCTTGCCAAGGTGCTGATCTCCCAGCAGAGCTATTCCGGACATGAGGGCGGCGTAGCGGCCGAGTTGGAAAAATATATGAAGGCCAACGGCTTTGATGATGTGACCGTGGATAAGTACGGCAATATCATCGGCAAGATCAAGGGCAACCGTCCCGGTAAGAAGGTTCTATTTGACGGGCATATCGACACGGTTCCCGTGGCAAACCCCGCCGCATGGGTTCATGATCCGTTCAAGGGCGAGGTGGTGGACGGCAAGCTCTATGGCCGTGGCACCTCAGATATGAAGGGCGCAGTGGCTTCCTTTACCGCCGCCGCCAATTTCTTTGCAAAGGATACCGCCCGGGACTTTCCTGGCGAGATTTATGTTGCCGGCGTTGTACACGAGGAGTGCTTTGAGGGCGTGGCCGCCCGTAGCGTCAGCGAGATCGTCAAGCCCGACTATGTGGTTATCGGCGAGGCATCCTTGTGCAATTTGAAGATCGGCCAAAGAGGTCGTGCCGAAATCGTGGTCGAGACCTTTGGCGTGCCCGCCCACTCTGCAAACCCTGAAAAGGGTGTCAATGCGGTATACAGCATGTGCAAGGTGGTGGAGGCCATTCGCAGCCTGAAGCCTGTGGAGCATCCTGTTCTGGGCAAGGGCATTCTGGAGCTGACGGATATCAAGTCTACACCCTATCCCGGTGCCTCTGTGGTTCCCTCCTACTGCCGCGCCACCTATGACCGGCGGCTGCTGGTGGGGGAGACGAAGGAAAGCGTGCTGGCACCTATCCAGGCATTGCTGGACGACCTGATGGCCAAGGACCCCGCCATCAAGGCCAAGGTTTCCTTTGCCGTGGGTGAGGAGAAGTGCTATACCGGCAATACGATTCAGGGTGAGCGCTTCTTCCCTGGCTGGCTGTTTGACGAGAACGATGCTTTCGTGCAGGATATTCTCGCCGAGCTCCACGCCATCGGCCAGACGCCGGAGGTGACTCAGTACAGCTTCTGCACCAATGGCAGCCACTATGCCGGTGAGGCAGGCATCAAGACCGTGGGTATGGGCCCGTCCAGAGAGAATTTGGCCCACACCGACAACGAATATATCGAGATCGAGCAGCTGGCAAAGGTTTGCCAGAGCTACTACGCCATTATGAAGGCTCTTTTGAAATGAAGAACGCCTTCCCCCCAAATACCTCAGGAATCGGTAAGGACGCATGAGTGACTTTAAGTTTATTACAAAAAGGATCCCACGGATCGAGGGCAAGGCTTTGGGCCTGGGACGGCCTGTATACATGGCAGATCAGGTCCGGCCGGGTACACTGATCGTAAAGGCGATCCACTGCCCCTATCCCTTTGCAGAGGTTGAATCTCTTGATTCCCACATCGCAGAAAAGGTTCCCGGCTTTGTCCGCTTGTTTACTTGGCAGGATACGAACATCATTACCAACTTCGGCTGGAATTACACCCCCTTTGAGCGCAATGTGCTGAACCGGGTGGGCCGGTATGAGGGAGATGTGGTGGCGCTGGTGGCAGCAGAAACAGAGGAGGCTGCCGAGCGTGCCAGAAACCTGGTGAAGATCAAGTGGAAGCCCAGAGAACCGCTGATGGACTTTACCCATGCACTGGAAAGCGATATTTTGGTGCATGGCGACCACTTGGATGAGATGTATATCCAGCCCAACCTGGCGGAGAATTATCGGCCGGAGAGGAACCAGGTACACCGGAGTGTGCGGGAATATGGAGATGCCGATGCCGTGCTGGCCCGGTGCGATCATGTGACCCGTGTCAAGGTCTATACACCCCAGCAGATCCACACCCAGCTGGAAACCCACCGCTGCTACAGCTACTATGATGACCGCGGATATCTGACCATTTTGGCCCCCACACAGGCGGCGGACGCCATGCAGGAGGATGTGGCCAGAAGTCTCGGCATTGACCGCAGAAAGCTGCGGGTTATCAAATCTCAGGTGGGCGGCGGCTTTGGCGGCAAGAATATTTTTAGCCCCTATTGCTGGTGCGCATTGGTAACCTACCTGACGGGGCGGCCCGCTTCCCTGATTTTCAGCCGGGAGGAGGCTATGGTTACCATCGGCTCCCGGCATGAATATATGCTGGAGGCTGCGGTAGGTACGGATCGGGACGGAACAATGCGTGCCATTGACGTGACCGGATTCCAGAACGCAGGCGCCTACTCCGAGATTTCGGAGGATGTGATGGAGACGGGCATCAAAAACTCCTATGCGCTTTTCCCCCGGGTGGATGCGCTGCGGATCAGCCAGTATTCCGTGTTTACCAACAAGATGGAGGGCTGTGCCTTTCGCGGCTTCGGCGCAACGCAGAATTGCTTCTTGCTCAATGTGGCAGCCCGCCACATTGCCGATGAGCTGCAGCTGGATCTGTCAGAGGTCTTTTTGAAAAATATCGCCCGGCTGGGGGATTCCCATCCCGTGATGAACGGCTGGATGGAGGATGATCCCGCTTATATCCAAAGCACCACTTTGGCCCAGTGCATCCACAGATCCAAGGAGATGATCGGCTGGGACAAAAAGCGCAACCGTACCGTACCCCAAGGCACAGTGGTGCGGGGCGTAGGCATCGGGATTTCCTCTCACGCCTCCGGCGTGCCCAGGGTTGACCGCGGCAATGTGAATATTGCCATGAATGCGGATGGCTCATTTTGCGTATTCTCCGGTCATGCGGATATCGGTACCGGGTCCAATACGGTGATACTTCAGATCGTGGGCGAGGTGCTGGGCGTTTCGCCCGACCATATCCATTTGGTGGCGGCGGATACCGCCTGCACACCCTTTGACCCCGGCACCTACGCCTCCTCCAATACCTATCGCTGCGGAGGCGCCGCCAAATTGGCCGCAGAGAAGATGAAAACGCTTTTGTGGAAATGCGTGCGTGAGACGGCGAACCTGCCTGCCGATGAGCCGCTTGAATTCCGGGACGAGGTGTTCTATCTGTCCAATGGCCGGCGGCTGATGGATCTGATTGAATTTGCGGATAAATGGGGCTTTTACTGGGGCGGCGGCGACCCGCTGGTGGTAAGCGCATCCTTCCCGGACACCTTTGCACCCAGCCCTTATGTTGCTACCTGTGCAGAGGTAGAGGTGGATAAGGAAACGGGCTACTATCGTCTGGTGCATATGTCCTCGGCCATCGATTGCGGCCGGGTGCTCAATCCCATCAACGCACGGGTGCAGGCCATGGGAGGCATTACACAATCCATCGGAATGACCATGTTTGAGGAAATCAAATATGGCCCAGAGGATCACCGTGTGCTGACGCGGGATATGCAGAACTATAAGATCCCCTGTCAGATGGATATGCCCACCATGGATGTGGAGTTCGTGGAATGTGAGGAGCCCACCGGCCCCTTCGGCGCAAAGTCGCTGGGCGAGATTGCCACCGGTTCTCCGGCGCCGGCAATTTCCGATGCGCTGTTCAACGCGCTGGGCATCCATTTTGATACGCTGCCCATCACGCCGGAAAAGGTGCTCAGGGCTATTCAGGAAAAGGAGGGCGGATATGCAGATTCGTGAATATCAAAAACCCGCCACACTGGATGAGGCCTATGCCCTGCTGGTAAAAGGGAAAACAAACCGCATTTTGGGCGGATGTACATTTTTAAAGCGCACAAATGTGAAGATTGGCACGGCCATCGATCTGAGTGCCTGCGGCCTGGACTACATCCGTGAAACGGAGGAGGCCGTGATGATCGGCGCATATACCTCCTTGCGGGATATAGAAACCAGCGCCGTCATCCTCGAAAACTTCGGACCCGCCCTGCAGGAGGTGCTGGAGCATCTGATCGGCGTACAGCTTCGCAATGTCATCACCATCGGCGCCCATGTGGCATCACGGTTTGGCTTTTCCGATATAATCCCCACGCTTTTGGCCATGAATGCCAGCTTACGGTTCTACCGCGGCGGCGTGAAGAGTCTGTGGGCGTATATGAACGAGGACGCGCCGGAGAGGGACATTCTGCTGGAGATCGTGCTGCCCAAGGAGGGCCGCCGAACCAAGGTGCAGATGATGCGCTTGAGCTATAACGATTATTCCATCTTTTGCTTGGCGGCCAGCCGCGTGAAGGAAAACTGGATCATTGCCGCAGGCGTGTTTCCCGGACGGGCCAAGCTGGCGGAAAAGACCATGAGCGAGATGCGTGATACCCCGGTTACGCGCGGACGGGCTGCGGAACTGGCCCGGCGGATCACGGCAGAATATCGCTTCGGTACGAATTATCGCGGTACGGCGGAATACCGCCGTACACTGTGCGAGGTATTTGCCCGGCGGGCAATTGAGGAGCTGGCAGATGAAGATTCATGTAAAATGTAACGGAAAGCAGCAGGAATGGGATGTCACGCCCAACGAATATCTGGCGGATACCCTGCGCAGCCACGGCTGCCCCTCTGTAAAGATCAGCTGCGGAGACGGGGCATGCGGCACCTGCACGGTGCTGCTTAACGGCAAGCCCATTGTTAGCTGCGAATACCTGTCGGTTCGGGCCGACGGTGCAGAGATCGTCACCGTAGAAGGATTGGGCAGCGAGGCGGATAAGATCGTGGAATGCTTGACACGGTATGGCGGCGAGGGCTGCGGTTATTGCGCGCCGGGATTTGTTGTGCTGGCCTATGCGCTGAAGCGGGAGCTGAAAAACCCCACCTATGACGAGGTAAAAGCCTATCTGGACGGCAACCTCTGCCGCTGCACGGGTTATATCGTGCGGATAGAGGCCGTGCTGGATTATTTGAAGCTTCCTTAAAAAACTGTATACAAGGAGAAAAGACTATGGCTGATCTGAAAACGATGCTCTGCGGAAGAGAACTGGACACTCCCTTTGTGCTTGGCTCCGGCCCCTGCGGCTGGGATGCCGAAGCGCTGGCAGCCTGCGCTAAAGCTGGCTGCGGCGCAGTGGTGACCAAATCCATCACCGTCAAGGGTGCGGTGAACACCACTCGCCACATGATATCCAACGGGAACATGAGCCTGCTGAACAACGAGGGCGGCTCCGATATGCCCATGACCCGGTGGAGAGACTATGAAATCAAGCGTGCCAAGGATCTGGGCGTCAAGACTCTGATTGCCAGTGTTTACGGCTACGGCGGTCTGGACGAGACGCTGGAGGTGGCCAACATGGTGCAGGACGCCGGCGCCGACATGATCGAGCTGGTTAACGGTTATACCGAGGCGGCGGATCTGGTAGAGCTGCTGGCTGCCCTGAAGAAGGAGATCAAGCTGCCTATCATCACCAAGGTCAACGGGAACTGGAAGGATACGGAGACCATCGCCCGGGCCTGTGACGAGGCCGGTGCAGATGCGATTACCGCCATTGATTCCATCGGCCCCACCTACCGGGTGGACATCACCACTGGCCGCCCCCTGATCGGCGGACATGGCTATGGCTACATGACCGGTGCGCCCATCCTGCCCATTGCCCTGCGCTATGTGCATGATATCGCTGCAAAAACCAACAAGGATCTCATCGGCCTGGGCGGCGTGACCAATGCCGAGGCGGCCATGGAAATGCTGATGGCCGGCGCTACCGCCGTGGGCGTGTGCACCGCCGCTATTGTGAACGGCCCCGGCGTATTCACTCAGCTGACGGAAAATCTCAGCAAGCTGATGGACAAGTACGGCTATCCCGATATCCCCTCCGTTTCCGGCCTGACGCTGCGCAATGGCACGCTGGAGGAGAAGTCTCCCGCCGATTTCATGTTCGAGGCTGACAAGTGTGTGCACTGCAACCGGTGCGTAACCGCCTGTGCATACCGGGCCCGCTCCTTTGACGAGCAGGGGAATATGCATGTGGATGCAAATCAGTGCCGCGTGTGCGGCCTGTGCTTCGGAATGTGCAATAAAAAGGCCATTTACATCAAGTAAAAGACACAATCACTTTCAAAACAGATCAAGGAGGGCTGCTGCTTGAAAACCGCGATCATCAACGGCAAGGTCGTGACGGAGACCTCGGTCATCCAGGCGACATTGCTTTTGGAAAACGGCAAGATCCAGGCAATCTTGTCTCCGGAAAGCCCGCTGGATCCCAGCTGCCAGGTGATCGATGCAGCGGGTCAGTATGTTGTACCCGGCGGCATAGACGGCCATGTCCATTTTGGCGGCTTCGGCGATATCCCCATTGCGGATGATTTCTATACCGGCTCCAAGGCTGCTCTGGCAGGAGGCACCACCACGGTGGTGGATTTCTGTGAGCCGGCGGAGGGAGAGGATCCCTTGGCGTGCATTGCCCGGCGGAAGGACGCCGGAAGGGACGCGGCGGTGGACTATGCCCTGCATTTCACCTTTACGGAAGGGTATCGGCACGAGCTTCCCCTGCTTCCCCAGATTATGGAAGAGGGCATTACAAACTTCAAGGCGTACACCTACTATCCCTATACATCCTTGCTGCCGGGTGATTTCCTCACGATTATGGAGACCATTCACGACAAGGGGTCGCTGCTGGTGCATGCGGAGGAGAAAAGCATCATCGATTGCATGAAGGAGCGCTTCCCGCCGGAAAGCTCTGATATGACCGCTCTGTCTCTTACCCGGCCGAATATTGCCGAGCAGCTGGCCGTGGAGAACGTGCTGGCTATTGCCAAGCTGACAGGGACCAGATTGTGCATTGCGCACACCAGCAGCAAGGAGACCGTTGCTATTTTAGAGCGGGAGCGTGCTGCGGGCAACCACAGCTTCTATCTGGAATCCTGCCCCCACTATATGCACTTTACCCGGAAAAATATGGAGGGGCCCATGGGTGCGCTGTACACTATGAATCCCCCCCTGCGCTCTCAGCAGGATGCGGACGCATTGCTTGCGGCAATGATTCAAGAGAAGATATCCATTCTCTCCACCGATCACTGCCCTTATTCCAAAAACTACAAGCTGGGCACTAACTACGAAACAGTTCCCTGCGGTGTGGATGGGGTACAGACAAGAATGCAGTATTGCTTCTCTGAGGCCGTGATTAAGGGCGGCTTGCCCATGCCGGCGTTCGCCCGCATGACAGCCACCAACGCAGCCAAGTTCTATGGGTTGTATCCGCAAAAGGGCGTAATTGCTGTCGGAAGTGATGCGGATCTGGCCTTCTTTGATCCGGAGCCATCCTGGACATACAGCATGAAGGCTGTGGCAGGAGCGACCGACTACTCCATTTTTGATGGGGTCCCCCTGCGCGGTAAATGCACCCTGACCATCAAGGGCGGTCAGGTCGTAATGAAGGATGGCGTTATTACGGCGGAAAAGGGCAGTGGCAAGTTCCTTTACACCAAGTGAACCACGTATACACAAACGCAACTGTGTTAAGAATTTACAAGAAAGGATCTTTAAACGATGGAAAAAATGACTGGGATTATGGCGGGCTGGCTGATTATGTCCGCAACTGAGGCAAAGAAGGATTACGGCTTTGTGGTTGAAAACGGAAAGATCGTGGAGATCGTTCCCAATGAGAAGCTGCTGGGTAAGGAGGGCGTGATCGATGCACGGGATAGCATTGTTTGCCCCACCTTCACCAACACCCATACGCACTTTTATGAGACCCTGGCCCACGGTGCTACGGAGCCTAACCTGAGCCTCAAGCCCCTGCTGGAGGATTTCTGGTGGCCCGTGGTGGAGAACCGCCAGACCCTGGAGACCATCCGTATTTCCACGGAGTATTCTGCGCTGGAATCCATGACCAGCGGTGTGACGCTGTGCAACGATATTTTGGAGGCCCCCTTTGCGGAGAGAGGCAAGCGTCTGCTGACCGAGGAGGCCGTTATCCGCAAGGCCGGCATGAAGGCCGTTCTGTCTCTGGAGTCCAATGAGCGCATCAGCACTGAGAACGGCTATGAGAACCTGGAGGAGAACAAGAACTTCATCCTGAAGATGCGCGAGACCGGCAACAGCGATATCCGCGGCACGATTTGCACTCACACCACATTCTCCTGCTCCACTCCGTTCCTGATGAAGGCTGCCGGCATGGCGCGTGACATGGATGAATACATCCAGATCCACATGAATGAAGGCCCCGATGAGGACAAGTGCTGCGTAGATAAGTACGGAATGACCACTGCTGAGCTGTATAAGAAGATCGGCTTCTGGGAAGGCGGCAAGGCATGGGCCAACCAGTGCAGCTGCATGGAGCCTGTGGAGCTGAACATCATGGGCCAGATGGGCGTGGGCATCTCCACCCAGCCCCGTTCCAACGCCCTGTGCAACGCCGGTATCGCACCTGTGGCCGACATGCTGAAGAACGGAATCAAGGTTGGCCTGGGTACCGACAACGGTGAGGGCAACTTCTACGAGAACATGCGCTATCTGGTTCTGATGCAGATGGGTAAGAATTACAGCAAGCACGCTCTTACCCCCCTGCAGGGCTTCCAAATTGCCACCGAGGGCGGCGCCTTCGGCCTGGGCTACACCGATGTAGGCTGCCTGAAGGAAGGCTACAGCGCCGATTTCCAGATCCTCACCGGCAACGCCGCTATCCAGCTGACGGAGAAGAATGTGGTGGCCGAGGTGTTTTGGAGAAAGGATCCCAAGGACATCAAGAAGGTTTATGTCAATGGCAACCTCATCTGCCAGGACGGTCACTCCGTGAATCTGGATGATGAGCGCATCCGCAAGGACTTCTCCGAGTGTGTTCGCGAGTTCTGGAAGGGCCAGCCCTATCAGGATTGATACAAAGAAAAGAGAGGACTTTAACAATGGCTAATTGCATAACAATCGCCAAGGGAATGCAGTTCTGGGGCACCCATGGCTTCTTCCCGGAGGAAAATAAATTCGGCGCCAAGTTTGTGGTGGATATTACCGCCGAATCTGACGAGACCGGCAAGTGCCAGAATGATGATTACTCCACAGGCGTGAGCTACCTGACGCTGTATAACTGCGCCAAGAAGGTGGTCACCACCGAACAGCACAAAATGGTGCAGCGCATTGCGCAGCGCATCTCTGATGAGATCTTTGAGGCCAGCGATGCGGTGGAGAAGGTGACCATTACGGTTAAAAAGCCTTTTGTTCCTATCGGCGGCATTGTGGAGTATACCGGTTGCACCATTACCCGGACCGGCAAGGGCGCGGCCAGCGATGGTAACGCCGTTCCTTACACCGGCATCAACCCTCTGGAGGACCAGAAGGGCTACGCTGACTAAGCATAGGTGGGCTGGAGAGCAGCTCTCCGGCCTGTAGGCGGCACCCGCCTAAATGGATTGCGAAAAATATATATTTTTACGGCTGGCAGTCTTTGGCTGCCAGCCGCTTTTCGTGCCCATCACTCCAAATGGGCCGCCTAGACTTGATAAGGAAAGATAAGCAATCTGCTGATAAGGTATAGGACGTGGTGCGGGTGACGCCGCCAAAACGGTAACGCAAAAACGTGGACCGGTCAACGGTATTGTACCCGTACTGCAGCCAGTTACCGTCCGTGTAGTCCACCCGGGTGGGACGGCCCAGGGCGTCGTAGGAGTAGATGTAGCCGCGGCCATTGGTGAAGTCCCAGTGACGCCCCAGCTGCCCGACGGCGTTGTAGACCCACTCGCCCTTCTTGACGCTGCCATACGACTTGCTGGACAGCCGATCCATGGAGTCGTAGCCGTAGTTCACCGTGAGGCCGTTGCCGTACTGCGCGGAGGCCAGATTGCCGTTATTGTCTTGGTAGGTATTAGTGACCAGGGTCCGGCCCCCGGCGGTGGTCTTCAGGGGGTTGCCGAAGGCATCGTAGGTGAAGGTATACGCGGTGGAGGGAGTTGTGATTCCCGAGAGGTCGCCCTGGCTGCTATAGGCGTAGCGCACGGTGGTCGTGGCGCTGCCGGAGGCGCTGTCGTGAGAGGTCACCTTCTCCAGCTGGTCATTATTGGCGTTGTAGGTGTATAGAATGCAGAGATTCGTCCAATGATGTGTCCATTGATCAGCGCGCACAGAATCGTTCCCCACTTTACGCCCTCAAAGTGCCAAGGACCAAAGACGAGAAAGCTCATCGCCACGCCAATTAAGCAGCTCACGCAGTCGTAGCCGGTTTTGAAGCGGTTGATATCTGCGCCGAAATGGGCGGAGACCTCCTTCACAAAAAGCTCGTAGACCTCGGGGGAAATGTAGGTATGGAACATGGCAGAAACATCGGCTGCGCAAAAAAGCATCCCCAGCACATAGTAGAGCCCGCGCAGAGCCATGCTGTCCCCCGGAAGCATGGCCCCAAGCACCATGAAGGCGTCCAGCATAAAGCCGTAGACAACTGCCGTGACAAAGGAGAACAGGTACGACACACGGAAGCGCCGCAGCAGCAGACACATGGCGAGCAGCAGCACCGCCTGCAAACAGTATTCCGCCATGCCGAAGGTGACAAAGCTCCACACGGGGGACACTCTGTTTGGCGGCGGCACTGAGAAAAGCATAAGCACAGCTTATACCAAATATGCGAAATTCATTCTTTTCTTAGAGTGGGAATGCGACTATAATAACACGGTCAAAAAATCCAAACACCGGGCCGCGGTGCGGCCCGATATATCGATCGGAGGTTATTATTCATGGCAAATTGTGCGATCGTAGGCATCAACTGGGGTGACGAGGGCAAGGGCCGTATGGTGGACTACCTGACAAACCACTATGACATTGTCGTTCGCTATCAGGGCGGCGGCAACGCAGGACATACCGTGGTCAACGAGAAGGGTAAGTTCGCCCTGCACCTGCTGCCCAGCGGTATCTTCCGGGACGGCGTTGTCAATATTCTCGGCAACGGCGTAGCGCTGGACTGCGAGAACCTGTTGAGCGAAATGAACACCATCCGTGCCGCAGGCGTCGCCATTACGCCGGATAACCTGAAGATCAGCGACCGCGTCTCTCTGCTGCTGCCCTGGCACCGGGAGCTGGATGCACTGGAGGAGGCGCGCCTTGCGGATAAGAAGTACGGCTCGACCAAGCAGGGCATCGCGCCCTTTTACGGAGACAAGTACCAGAAAAAGACCGTGCAGGCAGGCGAGCTGCTGCACCCCGAGCATTTGAAGGAGCATCTTGCCGACCTGCTCGCCTGGAAGAACCTGACGCTTCAGAAGGTCTACGGCGCCAAGGGCTACACCATGGAGGAGCTGATGAGCTGGGTCGAGACCTATAGCGATGCGATCAAGCCCAACATCACCGACACAGGCCGCTTCCTGAGAAGCGCCCAGAAGGAGGGCAAGTCCATCCTCTTTGAAGCCCAGCTGGGCGCGCTGCGGGACCTGGACTACGGCATTTATCCCTATACCACCTCGTCAAACTCCGTTGCGGCCTATGCGCCTGTGGGCTCCGGCCTTCCTACGGCGAGGATCGACGATGTGGTGGGTGTGGTGAAGGCCTACTCCTCCTGCGTGGGGGAGGGCCCCTTCGTCTGCGAGTGGTTTGGTGAGCAGGCACAGCAGCTGCGGGATGCGGGGGAGGAGTACGGCGCAAAGACGGGCCGTCCCCGCCGGGTGGGCCCCATCGACTTGGTTGCCACGCGCTACGGCGTGGAGACCCAGGGGGCGACGAATATTGCACTGACGAAGCTCGATGTCCTGAGCTACATGGAGAAGATCCCGGTTTGCGCGCACTATGAGCTGAAGGGCCAGCAGACCGACGAGTTCCCGTTCCCTGTGCTGCTGCAGGATGCTAAGCCCGTTGTGGAGTATCTGCCCGGCTGGCAGTGCGACATCTCCGGCGCACGCAAGTGGGAGGATCTGCCGGAGAATGCACGCAGGTATGTGGAATATGTCGAAAAGGCCATCGGCTGCCACATCGGCTTCGTCTCTGTGGGTGCAGAGCGCGACAGCCTCATTATCCGCTGAGGAAAGTAAAGAACAGGAAAGAAAGACAAAGAGGGGACGAAAGCCCCCTCTTTCAGTGTGTCGAAATAAATCTGTTTGACACCCCTCCTTGCCGTTATCGCAATTTCTGTCACTTTATCGGTAGCCTCTTTACTTTTCAGATGTTTCTATATAAAATATGAGCAGTGATCGCTGCAAAAGAAAAGGAGAATCCCATGGGTAAGGATATTTACGAGTCCCCGCTTTCGTCCCGCTATGCCTCCAAATATATGCTGCACCTCTTTTCCCCCGACACGCGCTTTCAGACCTGGCGTAGACTGTGGGTGGCCCTGGCCCGGGCAGAGCACGGGCTGGGTCTTCCCATCACGCAGGAACAGGTGGACGAGCTTGCTGCGCACATCACCGACATCGACTATGCGGTGGCCGAGCAGCGGGAGCATGAGGTGCGCCATGATGTGATGGCGCATGTGTACGCTTACGGTAAGGCTGCGCCCACCGCCGCCGGCATCATCCATCTGGGGGCGACCAGCTGCTATGTAACAGATAACGCCGATCTCATCCTCTATCGCGACGGCCTCAGGTATCTGCGGGGGCAGCTTTTGAGCGTGATGCGCAACCTGTCTGTATTTGCGCGCGAATACGCTGAAACCCCGACCCTGGGCTACACGCACTATCAGCCCGCGCAGCCCGTGACCGTCGGCAAGCGCGCGACGCTGTGGATGCAGGACTTCCGTGCGGATCTGGAGGAGCTTGATTTCGTCATTGACTCCATGCGCTTTCTCGGCTGCCGCGGCACCACCGGCACGGAGGCGAGCTTTTTGGATCTCTTCGATGGCGACGGAGACAAGATCGACGAGATGAACCGCCGCATCGCTTCCGAGTTCGGCTTTGAAAAATGCTTCTCTGTCAGCGGCCAGACCTATCCGCGCAAAACCGACAGTCGCATCCTGAATGTGCTGTCGTCCATCGGGCAGAGCGCATACCGCATGGCCAACGACATTCGCCTGCTCCAGCACGACCGCCAGGTGGAGGAGCCCTTTGAAAAGAACCAGATCGGCTCGTCCGCCATGCCCTACAAGCGCAACCCCATGCGCTCCGAGCGCATCTGCTCCCTTAGCCGCTACCTGATGGCCGATGCAGCCAACGCACCCATGACGGCCTCGACCCAGTGGCTCGAGCGCACGCTCGACGACTCGGCCAACCGCCGCATCTCCATGCCCGAGGGTTTTCTCTGCGCCGACGCGGTACTGCGCCTGTGCCAAAGCGTGACCAAGGGCCTACATGTGAATGAGGAGATCGTCCGGCGCGCGCTGCGGGAGTACCTGCCGTTCCTTGCAACAGAAAACATCATGATGGAGGCCGTCAAACGCGGCGGCGACCGGCAGGAGCTGCACGAAAAGATTCGCCGGCACTCCATGGCCGCCACCGCCCGCATGAAGGAGGGGGAGGCGTGTGACCTTTTAGACCGCCTTGCGGGCGACCCGGCTTTCGGCATGACGCGGGAGGAGCTGGACGCCGTTATGGAGCCGAAGCTCTACATCGGCCGCTGCAAGCAGCAGGTGGAGCGTTTCCTTGATGAGTGTGAGCCGCTTTTGCGGGACGCTGCGGCGGCAGACGGGCAGATCAGCCTGTAAAATAGAAAAAGCGGAGATACTGATTTCAGCGCCGAGGGACATCCTTTTTGGGTGTCCCTCATGGAGGTGACGACATGAAGATGATTGACGATGTAATCATAATCGGAATCGACAGCGGCTACGGCAATATGAAAACCGCAAACTGCTGCTTCCCGGCAAGCGTTTCCGCCTATGCCACGGAGCCAGTGCTCAAGGAGAATCTGCTTGTCTTTGAAAGAAAGTTCTACCTGATCGGTGAAGGGCACAAGGAGTTCCTTGCGGATAAGACGCGGGATTTGGACTACTATGTGCTGGCGCTTGCGGCCATCGCGCGGGAACTGAATATCCGAAAAATGACCTGCGGCAAAATCAGAATTGCGGCAGGTCTTCCTCTTACTTGGGTCAGCGGGACGAGTTCAGGGACTATCTCTTGCAGAACAAAGCCGTAGATTTCTCGTTCCGAAGTGTCTCCTACCATGTGGAGATCGTGGGCGTGGATGTATTTCCCCAGGGCTTTGCGGCAGTGGCAGACCGGCTTTCTGACTTTCGGGGCGTAAACATGATCTGCGATATCGGAAACGGTACGATGAACATCATGTTCATCAATGACAAGAAGCCTGTCTCCGGGAATATGTTTACGGAGAAATACGGTACACACCAGTGCTTGCTGGCCGTGCGGGAGAATGTTATGCGTGCGCATCATACCACCGTGGACGAGGCGATTATCAACAGGGTGTTCCGTTTCGGTACGGCAGATATCAAGGAGGATTATCTGAAAACCATTACTGACACGGCCACCGATTATGTGGAGGGCATTTTTCAGAGACTTCGTGAGCACGAGTATAACCCGGAGCTGATGAGGCTGTATGTTCTCGGCGGCGGCAGCTGCCTGATCCGCAACTTCGGTGTGTACGATGCGTCCCGTGTGACCATCAACGATGACGTCTGCGCCACGGCGAAGGGGTATGAATATCTCGCAGAGCTGAATGCCCGCAAAGGCAATTCGCGATGAGTTACAAGAGGATCAGTGTGCGTTTCAACATGGATGTAGATGCCGAGCGAAAAGCTTGGGAGACCATCCACGAAAAAGGAAATGGACTTGTCGGCAAAGAGGTTATCAGCGCAATCAATACTTCAAGCGAGCTTTCCGGCTTGGAAAAGATGATCAGAAAAGTCGTTTCGGAGGAATTGAAGAAAGCCCTGTTTATCCCCTTTGAGCCGGCTGCCCGTAATCCCGAAACAGAAGAATCTGAAACCGAGATACTGGAGTTTCTTGAAACCTTTTAATGGCGCCAATTTGGAGCCATTTTTTCTTGCCCAAACGATCGGTGGCTCCAAAATGGAGCCACTTTGGAATGGAGGTGAAAACGATATAGAAAACGAAAAGCGCGCATTGTCCTGGCGGGAGTTCGTGGAGTCCGGCTTTGACGGTCGTGAATATCAGTTCCCTGATTTTGAGGGGACTTTTGCAGCGACGATTGCCTGTAAACGCTGGGATAGGAACAAAAACCTGTTGGCATATCTTGATTTCGATGACGGAAGAAAGATCATGACATCAGCATGGAGCGAAAAGAACTATTTGGGTTTGGCTGATATTCCTCTTAATACCCGTGTAAGTGTTTCGCTCCAATTCTCTGCAAAGGGCGTTTCGTACCTCAGAAGTGTCGAAGTAATTTGAATCGTGGGGTTGGTGGCATTGTCTTAACTGAGGCAACGATTGACGGCACCATGAAAATTATCGAGCAGGATTCTGCTAAGACTAAATCGAGCCTGAGAACGCTTCCCCTGGTGGGGAGCTTCCACGACTACTTTCAAAAGGTCAAGGAAGCGCAGGAACTCAACAAGAAAGTTTGCGGCAATTGCTATAACTACGATTACGACGGTTATGTCTTTGTGAACGAGCTGGGAGAGCGCATGCGCCCGAACTATTTGACGGAGTACTTTCCTAAGTACATAGCAAAACACGGGATGCCGAAGATGCGGTTTCATGATCTTCGCCATAGCTGCGCCAGCTTGCTGCTGGCTAACGGCGTGCCGTTAAAGCAAATCCAGGAATGGCTCGGCCACTCGGATTTCAGCACGACCGCTAATATTTATGCCCATCTCGACTACAGATCCAAAATATCCTCGGCGCAGGCCATGGAGCAGGGAATGCTTCTTCCGAGATCAGATGATTTCGGGAGCCGCTGGGAAAATGTAACCGAGCAGGGCAAAATAACAGAACCGGATTTGAACCCGGTTTTCGACTAAAAAACATGCCGTTCTAACACGAAAAACGGGCCGTTCTAACAGGAAAAATCGACAAATTTGAGGAGCTTTGCAAAAAAGGAAAGTCCAGCAAACCCTTGAGTTTACTGGACTTTTTTGGCGGAGAGGATGGGATTCGAACCCACGGACCCTTGCGGATCAAACGATTTCGAGTCTTTTCTGCAACTGTGACGGGGGTGTCCGTTTTGGGGTCGTTTCTGTAAGCCCCGTACCCGCCGAAAGCCGCTTGAAATCAGGCT
>ENA-UOJM01000352-UOJM01000352.1-human-gut-metagenome-genome-assembly--contig:-P116-NODE-352-length-68422-cov-33.099317_pt1 | contig 68422 bp, 63 predicted proteins | sample MGYA00242349_ERZ723896 | MGnify/ENA metagenome assembly ERZ723896 | reverse complement strand
ACTCAGTATTCTGCTCTCAATCGCTCAACTGCCCCGTGCCACTTTCTACTATCATCTGAAGCGGATGAACAGTGCAGATAAGTATAAAGCTGTGAAAGCGGAGATCACGGCCATCTACCATGAAAACAAAGGAAGATACGGCTATCGCCGGATCACGGCAGAACTTCGCAAGCGTAAATTCTCTGTGAACCACAAGACTGTCCAGCGGCTTATGAAAGAGTTGGGCTTAGTTTGCCGTGTCAGGATGAAGAAGTATCGCTCTTATAAGGGAGAAGTGGGCAAAATTGCGCCAAATCTGTTAAACCGGGACTTCCGCGCCGAAAAGCCGAACCAGAAGTGGGTCACCGATGTGACAGAGTTCAGTTTGTTTGGAGAGAAGCTCTATCTCTCTCCCATCCTTGATCTGTGCAGCAGCGATCTGGTCAGTTACACCATATCGGATCGTCCTGTACTCAGCATGGTAACCACCATGCTGGACGAGGCGTTTGCAAAGATCCCGGCCGGAACAAACCTGATTCTCCATTCTGACCAGGGCTGGCAGTACCAACACAAACAATACCAACAGATGCTCCGGGAGAAAGGTGTTCGCCAGAGCATGAGCCGCAAGGGAAACTGTCTGGACAATGCTGTGATAGAAAATTTCTTCGGGCTGCTCAAAAGTGAGCTGCTGTATTTGCAGGAGTTCCGCTCCATGGAACACTTCAAACTGGAACTGATCGAATATCTAGATTACTACAACAACCGCCGCATCAAGGCAAAGCTAAAGGGCTTGCCGCCTGCAATTCACAGACAGCAAGCCCTTTCAGCTGCTTGAACAATTTTTACTTCAGAATATTGTCTAACTTTTTGGGGTCACTTCACGCGCAGGCCGTCTGCTTTTTGCTGTCTGTTCGGTTTTACATCGTCTCAAAACCGACGATCACGCCGCCACGCTCGGCATAGTAGCTGCAAAGACCACGGCAGGGACGGATCTCAATGTCTGCTTCGGGAAAGTGCCCGCGCAGCGAAGCGGCGAGCGCCTCAGCCGCCTCTGGATTTTCGGCGTGGTGGATGCGCACCTTGCCGCCGTGGTAGTCAGCTTCCAGAAGTTTCTGTACCATCGCCGCGCACGTCTTTTTTTCGCCGCGGCATTTTTCAACGGGCTGGATCGTGCCCTCAAGACTTGCGGTGGCGAGGATCTGAATGCCGAGAATGCCGATGGCGCCCGCGGCGATTTTGCTGACGCGGCCGTTTTGCGCCAGATTGTGCAGGGACTTAAGACTGAAGAAGAGGTGCGTGGTGGCAAGATATTCCTGCACCTTTTCGCAGATCACATCGAAGGGGAGACCCTTGGCGTGCAGCTCTGCGAGCTTCTCTGCGAGCAACTGCATCTCCGGTCCCGTGCTCAGCGTGTCAAAGATGTGAATTTTGACCTCGGGATGCGACTGGAGATACACGTCGCGCGCGGCCATGGCCGAGGCACAGGTGCCGGACAGGCTGCTTGTGATGGTAATGACGAAAATCTCATCCGCGCCCTCGAACGCCTTGAGCCAGCCGTCGAGGCTGGGGCAGGCCGTGCTGGATTTGCCGTTGTGGGCCGCGAGATAGTCGAGCAGCTCGTGTGTGTCGAGCGTTTCATCGTCCACGAAGTCGCGCTCGCCGGCGCGGATGGTCATGGGCACGCTCTGATAGGTTACGCCCTCCAGCATCGTGAGGTTGGCAGAGGAGTCGGCGATCAGTTTCATCATGGGGAAGCCTCCAAAAAAATAATCGGTTATTCAAAAACCTGTTGTCAGGTGAAATTATCTTTGACTACAATACAACGATTTTCAATAACTGTCAATCGGTTTTTGAAAAACTTATTGACATTTTTTTCACCAAAGTTTAAGATGATGAAAACGCAGTTTGAACGGAGGAGCAGCTATGGACGAAAATATGCGCAGCCGTCTGGCGGAGTCTGTCCGAAGCTTTCATATCCCGCGGCTCGGGGAGATCCCCGACGTGGGGCTGTATCTCGAACAGGTGACGCGTTATGTCAATCAATCCATCACGGGATGCGGGCTCAGTCCCATCACGGCCTCGATGGTCAGCAATTATGTTAAGCAGAAGATCATCCCCGGGCCAGAGAAAAAGGCCTACCGTGCGGAGAGCATTGCGTACCTCATCTTTGTCTCGTGCATCAAGAGCGTCGTCGCGATGGACGACATCCGCGCGCTGATCGGCATTCAGCACGAGACCTACGATCTGCCGACCGCTTATCACTACTTCTGCGAGGAATTTGAAAATCTCATCCGCTATGTCTTCGGCGCGAGCGACCATCTTGCAAGCGTCGGACAGGACGAGTCGGATGAAAAGGAACTGCTGCGCTCGGCACTTTTAAGCGTGACGCACAAGCTCTATCTCGACGCCTATCTGCGGCTGCTGAGGCAAGACGCGGAGCGCGCACAAAAGGAAACAGAGGAAGCGCAATGACCGTTGAACAGTTTGTCATGGCCTACGGCGCGGAGCAGGACCGTCTGCGCGCCCTGCTGCCGGAGGGCTTTGCCTCGCTGCGGCCGGTGCTGCGCATCAACGCGGAGGTGCGCGACGGCAAAACGGGGGCTCTCGAGTTCAACACTGCCGCGGAAAAAGCCGACAATCGCGGCTGAGTCAACATCGGTCGCTGGGACGATGTTCCCTTTACGAAGGACGGCAAAAAGACGACCTTCACGCTGCCGGAGCTGACGATCTCGTTCACCGGCGTCGGCATCGAGGGCGACTGCCCTGCGGAAAAGGACAACGTAGGCTGCTATTACTTGAAAGACGGTACGTTTACGCTCGTGCCCGCGGAGAAGATCACAGCAAACAAGGAATTCTGCGACTGTGAATTCGCCTGGCGCTTTGCAGGCGGCGCGCACGGTGTCAGCCTTGGCAAAACGCTGCCCGCCATCCCCGAAGAGGAGACGACGCACTATGAAAAGGCGGCTTTCACGGTCGAAAATGCCGCCGTCATCCCCTGCATGCAGGTGTTGGGGGCCTATCAGGTGACGTTCGAGCGCTGATTTTTGAAAAAGGGCTTGCATTTTTGCCCGCGCTTTGCTATACTGCGCAATCGGGAATGAGGTTCTCCCACGGCACTGCCGAAACCGCTTTTTTGAGCTGATGACTTCTGTGATTTTGAACGGTCACAGGGGGCATCAGCTTTTTTGTGTCCGGAGGAGGAAATTTATGTTAACTTCACTCGCACTCATCTTTTTGGTCGGTCTTGCGCTGGCCGCACTGTGTCAGAAGCTGAAGCTGCCGCGCATCATCGGCATGCTGGCGACGGGCATCCTGCTGGGGCCGTGCGTGCTCAACGTGCTGGACGGCTCGATTTTGTCGATCTCAGCCGACCTGCGCAAGCTCGCGCTCGTTATTATCCTGCTCAAGGCGGGACTGTCGCTCGATTTGGGCGACCTCAAAAAGGTCGGCCGTCCGGCAATCCTGATGTCGTGCCTGCCCGCAACGTGCGAGATCATCGGTTATGTGATGCTCGCGCCGTGCTTTCTTGGCATCACGCGCGTGGAGGCGGCGGTCATGGGCTCGGTGCTCGCGGCGGTGTCGCCCGCGGTCGTCGTGCCGCGCATGGTGCAGCTGATGGAAAGCGGCCGCGGAACGGACAAGAGCATCCCGCAGATGATTCTGGCCGGCGCATCGTGCGACGATATCTTCGTCATTGTGCTGTTTACAACGTTTCTGCACACGGCGCAGGGCGGCAGCGCCAACGCCGCGGACTTTTTGAGCATCCCTGCGTCGATCGTGCTCGGCGTTGCGCTGGGTGCGCTTGTCGGGTGGTTGCTCAGCCACTTTTTCGAGACTGCCTATGCCCGATCGCACTGCATCCGCAACAGCATGAAGGTCATCATCGTGCTGGGGGTCTCGCTGCTGCTCATCGCGGCGGAGGGCTGGCTCGAGGGCATCGTGCCGGTGTCGGGCCTGCTCGCGGTCGTCAGCATGGCGTGCTTACTTAAGATGAAGTGCACGCCGTTCGTTGCCAAGCGGCTCTCTGAAAAATTCGGCAAGCTCTGGCTGGCGGCGGAGGTCATTTTGTTCGTCCTCGTCGGAGCGGCGGTCGATATCCGCTATATGGCGGGCGTGGGCCTTGCGGCGGTCGGCATGATCTTCTCGGCGCTCATTTTCCGCGCCGTGGGTGTGTGCCTTTGCCTTGTTAGAACGCCGCTCACGCCGAAAGAGAGGCTTTACTGCGTGTTTGCCTATCTTCCCAAGGCGACGGTGCAGGCGGCCATCGGCTCGGTGCCGCTTGCGGCGGGGCTGCCCTGCGGCAGCATCGTGCTGTCAGTCGCGGTGCTCGGCATCGTCATCACCGCGCCGCTCGGGGCGTTTTTGATGGACGCGAGCGCGCCGAAGCTGCTGAGTAAAGCGGAGGAATAAAGAAAAGGACTTGGACGCTTTCGTCCAAGTCCTTTTCTGTTTTTATCAAGTGCTCACACGTCGAGCGCCATATTTGTGCGTTCCATCACCACCACGAAGATGGGAATGAGGATGAGCTGCAAGATGATGCCGGGGATGGCCGTCGTCACCGCGCCGGAGAGGAAGAGGGCGAGGCTGAACTCCGTGCCCTGAAGGCCCGCGAGCAGAAACTTCACAAGCCCCCACACAAGGCGGCCCGCGACCATCGCGGAGATGAGCGAGACGTAGATGCGCCAGCCTGTTTTCGGCAGCTTGCGGTACAGAAGACCGGCGATGGCGCCGTAGGTCGCCATTTCAAACGCCATGGCGATGGCGACCCAAACGGGCGGCATGCCGAAGATCATCGAGCGCAGCAGCGGGGAGATAAAGCCGACCGCGAGTCCCCACGGCCAGCCGCACATGAAGCCGCACAGCAGCGCGGGAATGTGCATGGGACAGAGCATGGAGCCGATCTCGGGGATCTGGCCGGTCAAAAACGGCAGGACCATCGCCAAGGCGAGGAAGAGCGCGGAATAGGTGAGTTTTCTCACCGGGGAAGCGGTACGGGCAGTTGCAGTGGCAGCGTTGTTCATGGTTTGTTCTCCATTCCTTCGAGCAGCGAACGGATGTGCGCCATGGCGTCGTCCAGAATGGCGGAGGATTTTTTGTCCACGCCCGCGACATACGTGCTGCATAGATTCATCGGGATGAGCACACGGTAGGCATTGCTTGACGCGACGGCGTTTGCCATGGCGGGGGAGATCTCGCCCATCAGCGCATCGGCGATCGCGATGCCGATGGGGCCGGCGATGATCTGCGCGCTGCGGCAGGCCACGATGACGGGGTTTTCGCCCGTGGCCACGCGGTCAGCGCCCGCGCGGCGCATCGCGTCGGAAGCGGCGCTGTTCGTACCGACCGCCATGATCTCGAGGTGCGGGAAGGACTTTTTGATGTTCTCGACCAAAGTTTTGCCGAGCTTTCCGCCCTGGCCGTCGATGACAAGGATCGTCACGGTGTTCTCATCCTCTCTTGCGTCTTGTTTTCTGCGCGAAAACCCTTGAAAAGATAAAGAAAAGGCATCAATATTTCCCTTGCAGGGAGATTGATACCTTGGTGATACCTCGTTTGCTTTCAGGGAACGCGCGGAAGAAAAGTCAGCTTGTGCCAACGCTGCCGGCTTGTGCCGACGCGGGAATTTTATCAAAAAAGCGCAGGGCTGTCAATCCCTTGCCCCTTGCGAAAGGGGCGAAAAAGCGCTATGATAAACGAAACTTTTTGGTAAAGGAACTCCGCCGCTATGACGAATTTTACCGATATTCGCGACTTTCTGCGCGCCCACTGCGCGCGCTATCCAGAGCTGGCGCTTCAGGACGTCTTCAAGGCGCTCTATCAGAGCGCCTTTGGCTGCGAGCATCTGATCGCCGACCCGTCCGCCGCCGCAGACTACATCCGCGCCGAAGCGGCGCGAAGCGGTGACCGTATCTCCGAGCTCGTCGAGCTGCTCAGCGGCGACTACTGCCGTGTGCACCTCGGCATTTTGCAGGACGGCTTGAACGCGGAGACGTTTGCGCGGCTCTTCGCCCTCTCTGCGCGGCACGAGGAGTGCGGGCGCGAAAAGCTCGAAGCGATGCTCACCGCCTTGCAGACAATAGCAGACGCGGGCGAGCTGCCGTTTTCTGCGCAGGAGACGGCGGAAGCTGTTGAGAGGTGGCGCAAGGACGGCTTTCCGCCGCTGCACCACTCCGAGATATTTCGGCAGAATTACGCGCCCGCGTACCGCGTCCTGCGGCGCGACTTCGCCCGCGCGCTGCCGCTGTTTGCGCGCATCGACCGCCTGACGGCGGAAAGAAGCCGCGTGCTCGTCGCCATCGAGGGCGGCAGCGCCAGCGGCAAGACGACGCTCGGCGAGCTGCTGCAAAATGTTTACGGCTGCCCTGTCTTCCACATGGACGACTTTTTCCTCCGCCCTGAGCAGCGCACAGAGGCGCGCTTCGCGCAGCCCGGCGGCAACGTTGACCGCGAGCGCTTTTTGGAAGAGGTGCTCCTGCCGCTGCGCGAAGGAAAGCCCGTCGATTACCGACGCTTCGACTGCGCGACGTTCACCATTGCCCCGCCGCAGCGGATTAAGGAGGGAACACTCAACATTGTCGAGGGCGCGTACTCCATGCACCCCGACCTTGCGTTGTACTACGATCTATCCGTTTTTCTGTCGATTTCGGCAGAAAAACAGCGCGAGCGCATCCTCAAACGGAATGCGCCCGCGCATGCAAAGCAGTTTTTCGACCGCTGGATCCCTTTCGAGCAGCGCTATTTCGACGCGCTCGATGTGCGGAACCGCTGCGATCTCATCCTTTCGGCGGACGATTAAATGAGCGTGCCGCTCGGCGCGATGCCGAGCACGTACTCGACTGCGATGGCCACAAGAACAACCAGCAGCGAAATGATGAAGCCGTGGAGCATCGGCTTTGCGCCAGACTTGCACAGCGCCGCGAAGTTCGTATTGAGGCCGATGGCGGCGAGCGCCGCGACCATCAGGAACTTGCTGATACTCTTGAGCGTTGTAGCGAGACCGGCGGGGATGACGCCGACGCTGCACAGAATCGACATTGCGAGGAAACCGAGGATGAACCACGGGAACACCGACTTCATATTGACCTTGACGCCATGGTCGCCGCTTTGCGCGGCGGCCTTTTTCTTGAGGTGCACGCTGATGGCGGCGAAGACCAGCACCGTCGGGATGATGGCGAGTGTGCGCGTCAGCTTGACCATCGTGGCAAAGTCGCCTGCGGCCTCGCTGAAGGCGTAGCCCGTGGCGACGACGCTCGAGGTGTCGTTGACCGCCGTGCCGGCCCACAGGCCGAACGCCGCGTCGGAAAGGCCCATCGCGCGGCCGAGCAGCGGGAACACGACGACCATGATCGTGTCAAAGAGGAACGTTGCCGACATGCCGTAAGCGATGTCCATGTCCGTTGCCTCGATGACCGGTGCGATGGCGGCGATGGCGCTGCCGCCGCAGATGCCCGTGCCCGCGTTGATGAGGCTGCTCGTCTTCCAGTCAAGCCCCAGCGCCTTGCCGATCACATAGCCGAGGCCGAAGCACGTCGCCAGTGTGAAGAGCATGACGGTGAGCGAGAACTTGCCGACCGTCAGCACGGTCGTGATGTTCAGGCTGGCACCGAGCAGGATGATGGCGAACTTCAGAATTTTCTTCGAGGTGAATTTGATGCCGGGCTTCGTCTTGGCATTCGGCGCGTAAAAGCGGTTCACGATCATGCCGATGAACATCGCGATGACCGACGCGCCGATCAGGTGCAGCCCCGCAGACTCTTCCAGATGCTCTAAAAACTTGGCTACCACGGCAATGACGAGCGCGATGGCGCAACCGGGCAGCATTTTTTTCACAGTTTCGATGAATTTCATGTGTTTTTCTCTCCTCCAATGCGTGTTGCGGGTGTATTATATCACCGACTTATGATATAATAAAATTATAAATAAGAATATGTCGATTCCTGTTTGTTATCGACAAAGGGGAGAGAACATGGACCAGCGGCTTGAGACCTTTTTGACCGTGTGCGCCACGATGAACTACCGCAAGGCGGCGGAGCAGCTGCATTTGACGCAGCCCGCCGTGACGAAACAGATCCAGGCGCTCGAAGCGCTGTACGGCGTGCGCCTTTTTACCTACGACAGCCGAAAGCTCAGAAAAACGGCGCAGGGCGAAACGCTTGAGATCTACGCCATCAGCCAGCGCTATCAGGACGAGGAGCTGCGCCGCGCGCTCAAACGGCAGGAGAAGACGAGCCTTCGCATCGGCGCGACGAAGTCCATCGGCGACTATATCCTGCTGCCGCAGATCATCCGCTTTTTGAAAGAACCGGACAACGAGCTCTTTTTTACCGTCGACAATACGGCACACCTGCTCGCCCAGCTCGAGGGCGGTGAGCTTGACTTCGTCGTGCTCGAGGGCATTTTCGACAAGAGCCGGTACGAGAGCTTTCTGCTGCGCAACGAGCCCTACATCGGCATCTGTGCGAAAGATCACCCGTTTTCGGGCCGCGAGGTGCCGATGGATGAGCTCTTTTCCGAGCGGCTCATCCTGCGCGAGCCTGGCTCCGGTACGCGAAAGATTTTAGAGCGAGAGCTCATGCAGTGCGGCTACACGGTCGAGGCATTTCGCGCGAATGTCTGCATCAGCAGCTTCAAGCTCATCCGGCATCTGGTGAGCGAGGGCTGCGGCGTGAGCTTCCTCTACGAGGCCGTCGTCAAGAATGATGCGCAGTTCGGGCATTTTTCCTGCCCGCCGCTCACGGGCGTGCACGAGCTGAACGTCGTGTGCCTCAAAAACACCAATGTGCCCGCGCTTGCGCGGCGGTTCCTTGATCTGTAAATTTGGGCAATTCTGCCGATCTGCGCAAAAATGCGGGGAATTGAGCGATATGACTGCGGTTTATGGAATCAGTCAATGGAAAAATCCAACATTTTCCTGTAAAATAGAGCTTGGATAAGATAGGTGATGATCGCCGCGCGATATTTTTGCTGCGCGGTGGCAAGCACGCGGTACACCGCGAAAAGGGAGAGCAGGAACATGAGCGATATCAACGGCAGCAGGCCCACGAATTTCCCTCTCGACGAGAGTAAGCTGGATTTCAAAATACCCCGCACGGACGCCCCGCGCGAAAACGTCCTCAAGCTCGGCAGTATGATCACGAACCGCATCGGCCTCAAGGCCACGGCGGACGACCCCGAGTACTGGGGCCTTGCCGGCGTGATGACCGACGAGATGGTCGACGTCGCGCTCAAAATGGGCGTGCGCAAGCCCAAAACGACCGAGCAGTTGATGAAGCTCACCAAAATGGAGCGTGAGCCGCTCGAAAAGCTCCTCACGGAGATGGCATGGACGGGTATCATCGAGTACAACTGGGAGAACATGGACGGCAAGAACCCCAAGCATGAAAAGCGTTGGGTGCTGCCGCTGTTCGTCCCCGGCAGCGCGGAATTTCTGAACATGCGCAAAAGCCAGATCGACGAGCATCCCGAGGTCGCGGCATTCTTTGAGCGCATGACGATGCTCCCGCTCGAAAAGATCACGCCCATGGTGCCGCCGGGAGGCGCGGGCATCGGCATGCACGTCATCCCCGTGGAAAAGGCCATCGAGACGGAGAACGAGTCCGTTGACTTAGAGCACATCTCCTACTGGCTCAGCAAATACGAGGGCAAGTACGCCAAGAGCATGTGCTCCTGCCGCGCTAGCCGCGCCAAGCTTGGTGAGGGCTGCGGCGATGACGCCGAAAGCTGGTGCATCGGTGTGGGCGACATGGCCGACTACATCGTCGAAACACAGCGCGGCGAATACATCACGAAGGACGAAGCGCTCGAAATTTTCAAAAAGCCGAGGACAACGGCTTTGTCCACCAGATCACGAATATCGACGGTGAGCAGAAAATTTTCGGCATCTGCAACTGCAACGTCAATGTCTGCAACGCGCTGCGCACATCGCAGCTGTTCAACACGCCGAACCTGTCGCGCAGCGCCTATGTCGCGAGCGTCGAGAGCGAGAGCTGCGTCGCCTGCGGCCGCTGCGTCGAAAACTGCCCCGCGGGCGCGGTCAAGCTGGGACAGAAGCTCTGCACGAAGGACGGCTACATCGAATATCCCCGTCAGGAGTTACCCGACGATGTCAAGTGGGGGCCTGAAAAGTGGAGCGTCGACTACCGCGACAGGAACCGCATCAACTGCTACAATACCGGTACCTCGCCGTGCAAAACGGTCTGCCCAGCGCACATCGCGGTGCAGGGCTATTTGAAGCTTGCCGCGCAGGGCAAGTACCTCGAAGCCTTGCAGCTCATCAAGCGCGAAAATCCGTTCCCCGCGGTCTGCGGCCGCATCTGCAACCGCCGCTGCGAGGACGCCTGCACGCGCGGTACGGTCGATCAGGCCGTCGCCATCGACGAAGTCAAGCGCTTCATCGCCCAGCAGGACCTGAATGCGGAGACGCGCTTTGTGCCCGAAAAGGTCATCCCGAAGGTCGACGGCGAATTTTCCGAGAAGATCGCCGTCATCGGCGGCGGCCCCGCGGGCCTGTCGTGCGCATACTACCTCGCTGAAAAGGGCTACCGCCCGACGGTGTTTGAAAGGGAAGCGCGTCCCGGCGGCATGCTGATGAACGGCATTCCGAGTTTTCGCCTCGAAAAAGACGTGGTGGAGGCCGAGATCGACATCCTGCGTGAACTTGGTGTCGAGTTCCGCTGCGGCGTGGAGGCCGGGAAAGATGTGACCATCGCACAGCTGCGCGAACAGGGCTATCAGGGTTTCTATGTGGCCGTCGGTCTCCAGTCCGGCGGTAAGCTGAATATCCCCGGCGGCGACGCGGACGGCGTCATGGCGGGTATCGACTTTATGCGGCAGGTCAACCTGCATGAAAAGAAGACGCTTTCCGGTAAGGTCGTCGTCATCGGCGGCGGCAACATCGGCGCGGACGTTGCGCGCACGGCGGTGCGCTGCGGCGCGGAGAGCGTTGACCTCTACTGCTTAGAGGCTTACGACGATATGCCAATGGGCGAGGAAGACCGCAGCGAGTGCGAGCGCGACAGCATCACCGTCCACGCCGGCTGGGGCCAGACCGAGATCGTGGTGGAGGACGGCAAGTGCGCGGGCATCAGGTTCCGCAAGTGCACGCGCGTCAAGAACGACGAGGGCCGCTTCGCACCTGAGTTTGACGACAGTGTGAGCGAGCAGGCCGAGTGCACGACGGTTCTCTACTGCATCGGCCAGAAGGTCGACTGGCGTGAGCTGCTCACCGGCACCGCTGTTGAGTTCAACCCCAACGGCACGGTCAAGGCAGACCCCGTCACGTATCAGACGGCGGAAAAGGATATCTTCGTCGGCGGCGACGCTTATACGGGTCAGAAATTTGCCATCGCCGCCATCGCCGCGGGCAAGGAGGGCGCGATCTCGCTGCACCGTTTTGTCCAGCACGCGACGTTGACGGTCGGCCGCAACCGCCGCCAGTTCATTGAGCTCGACAAGGAGAACGCTCTGATCCCCGTCAATTACGACACAACGCCGCGCCAGCGCATCGGCTATAACGAGGCGCTGCGCAGGACGTTTAGCGACGAGCGCGTCGCGTTCACCGAAGAGCAGATCAAAAAGGAGACCGCGCGCTGCCTTAGCTGCGGCGCGAGCATCGTCGACCCGAACAAGTGCATCGGCTGCGGCGTCTGCACGACGAAGTGCGCGTTCGACGCCATCCACCTGCACCGCGAGAGACCGGAGTGCAGCAAGATGTACGCCTGTGAGGACAAGATGAAGGCCATCCTGCCGTACATGATCAAGCGTGAGTTCAAGATCAAGCGTACGGCGAGAAAAAGCAAGTAATGCACGAGCTGGGCATTGTCTTCCACGTCATCAAGAGCGTGGAAAAGATCGGAGAGGAAAACGGCCTGACGAACGTCGCGTCCGTGACGCTCGAGCTCGGCGAGGTGTCCGGCGCGATCCCGCACGAACTCGAAAGCTGCTGGAACTGGGCAGTCAAGAAGACCGAGCTTTTACCGGAGGCCGCGCTCAAGATCGAGACCATCCCCGCCGTTACGTACTGCGAGGGCTGCGGGCGCGACTATCCCACGGTGCAGTTTGGCCGCACCTGCCCGCACTGCGGCAGCAAAAAAACATGGCTCAAGCAGGGCAGCGAGATCAACTTAAAGGAGATCGAGGCGATATGACAGAACCCATAAGATCATCGAGGTGAAAGAGAGCGTCTTCGCCGACAACGACCGCGAGGCCGCGCGCCTGCGCGCGTACAGCTCAAGCAGGACAGAACGTTTCTGCTGAACCTGATGTCCTCGCCGGGCAGCGGCAAGACGACGACGCTGCTGCGCACGCTTGAAGCGCTCAAGGATGAGCTGCGCATCGGCGTGATGGAGGCAGACATCGACTCTGACGTGGATGCGAAGACTATCGCGGACGCGGGCGTGAAGTCCATCCAGCTCCACACGGGCGGCATGTGCCACCTCGATGCAAGCATGACGGAGCAGGGTCTCAAGGAGATCGGCACGAAGGACTTGGACCTCGTCGTGCTCGAAAACGTCGGCAACCTCGTCTGCCCCGCGGAGTTCGACACGGGCGCGGTCAAAAACGCGATGATCCTCTCCGTGCCGGAGGGGCATGACAAGCCGCTCAAGTACCCGCTCATCTTCACTGTGTGCGACGCGCCCATCATCAACAAGATCGACGTGCTGCCGTATTTCGACTTTGACATGGAAAAGGTCGTCGAATACGCGCACATGCGCAACCCAAAGCTCAAGATATTCCCCCTCTCCGCCAAGACCGGCGAAGGGGTGGACGCCTGGTGCGACTGGCTGCGCGAGCAGGTGCGCGATTGGAACGAGTGAGAAAAGGAAAAGAGATGTACCGCAAGGTACATCTCTTTTTGTTATGCGTCCAGCCGGAAGACCGACGGATAAATTTGCCCGTCCCTGAACTCAAGCACGCCGTAGGTCGGGCGGCGGGGATCGCCAATCGAACCGGGATTCATCATCATCGGCCGCGACGCCGCGTCCACGAGCGGCACGTGCGTGTGGCCGAAGAGCAGAATGTCGGCGTTCATCTCGAGCGCGCGGTACTGCGCGCGGAGAAGTCCGGTCTTCACCCCTAACGTGTGCCCGTGCGCGATGAGCACGCGGTGATCGTCCAGAATCAGCACGCGCTCAAGCGCTTCAAAGCGCCCGAAGTCGCAGTTGCCGGGGACCTGCTCGAGCGGCAGGCTGGGGAAAAGTTCACGCAGCTCCTCGACATCGCGCCAGCCGTCGCCAAGATGGATGATGCCCTGCGGCTTTACGAGCTCTACCGCGCGCACCATGTTGTCGACATTGCCGTGCGAGTCGGATAGTACCAAGTATTTCATAGCGCTCACAGGAACTTGTCGAGCTCGCGCTCGACCTCATCCATTTTTTTGATCTGCGGCTTGTCGATGCGGTAGCCGCCCTTGACGACCATGTCGAGCTCACGCAGCGCGCTCAAATTCTGAAGAGGGTTGCCGGAGCAGACGATCAGGTCGGCCTGCTTGTCCGCCTCAATGCTGCCGGTCAGATCACCGATGCCCGCGAGCCGGGCGTTGAGCTTCGTCGCGCTGTACAGCGCGAACGCGGGCGTCACGCCGCAGTATTTGACGAAATAGTGCAGCTCGCGCCACATGTCGTAATGTGTGATGTACGGGCAGCCGACGTCCGTGCCGAGACCGACCGGCACGCCCGCGGCGAGGTTTGCCTTTGCGAGCGCGACGATGCCGTCGAAGACGATCTTGCCGTTTTCCTGCTGCTCATACGTCGCGTGCGAAATGCTGCGGTCGAAGAGCGCGTAGGGCAGGGCGGGGGAAATGGTCGAAATTTGGAACGCCTTGCGCTGCTTGAAGAGTGCGATCATTTCATCGTTCGGCTGTGCGCCGTGCTCGATGGAATCGACGCCGTTTTGCAGCGCGACCATCACGCCCTCAGGGCTCTCAACGTGCGCCGCGACGATCATGCCGAGCGAATGTGCCTTGTCGCACGCGGCCTTGACAAGCTCGGGCTGCATGCGCAGCACGCCCGGCTCGCCCACGACTTCGGCGTCCAGCACGCCGCCGGTGATCATCAGCTTGATGAGGTCGGGCTTTTCGGCGGCGATCTTTTCGACGAGCGCCGCGGCCTCTTCGGCGGAGTGCGCCTCGTAGGCGAGCGAACCCGCCATGTGCCCGCCGGGGACGGAGACCGCCATGTTCGACGCCAGCACGCGCGGGGCAAGAATTTTGCCCGCCGCGGCGAGGTCGCGAATTTTCGTGTCGTAATCGGCGACGCCGCCGACTGTGCGGATGGTCGTGACGCCGGAGAGCAGCTCGGTTTTTGCGTAGCCCTCGCACATGCTGACACCGATCCTGTTCGTCAGCGCGCAGAAGGTGATGAGCTTCACGAGCTTTTTCGGGTCGCTCGCCTTCTTTTTCGGCTTGCCCGAGGCGGGCAGGTGCACGTGCATGTTGATGAGACCCGGCAGCACATATTTTCCGCCGAGGTCGACTGCCTCATAGCCTGCGGGGGTATGCTGTGCGTCGACGATCTCATTGATTTTCTCGCCGTCGATGCACACGGCCTTGCCCGTCTGCGGCTCCATGTGCTCAGAGCCGTCGAGAAGCACGCAGTTTGTCAATGCGTACTTTTTGTCGTTGTGGTACATCGGAGTGTGCGCCTTTCCTGTTATCGAATCTGGCCGCTGCCGGTGATGACGTATTTATAGGTGCTCAGCTCGTCGAGCCCCATCGGGCCGCGCGCGTGGAGCTTCTGCGTCGAAATGCCCATCTCGCAGCCGAGGCCGAACTCCCCGCCGTCGGTGAAGCGGGTGGAGACGTTGACGTACACCGCCGCGCTGTCGACCTCGTCGACAAAGCGGTCGGCCGCGGCTTGGTTCTCGGTCACGATGCAATCGCTGTGGTGCGTCGAGTGATGCTGGACATGTGCGATGGCCGCATCCAGATCATCTACGACCGCGACGGCGAGAATGTAATCGAGAAATTCCGTGTCGAAGTCGAGCTCCGTTGCCGCCGTGCCGGGAATGATCTCCGCCGCGGCTTCGTCGAGCCGCAGCTCGACGGGGACAAGGCCCGCTTCCCTACGCTTGTCGACAAGCGCGGCCTTGAGCTTGGGGAGAAATTCCTTTGCAATGTCGCAGTGGACAAGGCAGACCTCTTCCGCGTTGCAGACGGACGGGCGGCTCGTCTTGGCGTTTTCGATGATCTTTACCGCCATGTTGAGGTCAGCGTCCCTGTCGACGTACACATGGCAGATGCCCGTGCCGGTCTCGATGCAGGGAACGCTTGCATTTTCCACGCACGCGCGGATGAGCCCCTTGCCGCCGCGGGGGATCAGCAGGTCGACAAGGCCGTCCGCCGTCATCAATACCTGCGCGCTCGCATGCGTTGTATCCTCAACGATGTTGACAATGTCGGGGTCGCCGCCGACGGACTCAACGCCCGCCTTGAGCGCCGTGACGATGGCGTGAGAGGAGCGATAGGCCTCCTTGCCGCTGCGCATCATGCAGACGTTGCCGCTCTTGATGCACAGCGCCGCGGCGTCCGACGTGACGTTCGGGCGGCTCTCGTAGATGATGGCGACCAGACCGAGCGGCACCTGCCGCTTGGTGATGGTCATACCATTGGGGCGCTTGAACTGCGCGAGCGCGCGGCCCACGTGGTCGGGCAGCGCCGCGGCCTCGCGGATGCCCTCTGCCATCGCGTGGATGCGGCTCTCCGTCAGGGCGAGACGGTCGAGCATCACATCGGAGATCGCGCCCTTCGCCGCCTCCATGTCCTTGGCATTTTCGCGCAGGATATCTTCGCTGTTGGCCTCAAGGCTCTCCGCCATCGCGAGCAGCAGCCGGTCCTTCTCCTCGGCGCTTGCGCTGCGGATGCTGCCCCAGGCAGCTTTTGTGCGTTCCAGAAGTTCGATCGTTGTCATGCTTCATCCCTCTTTGCCAAAAATCTTGTGCCCACGCGCTTGCCCGCGGCCACATCGTAGAGTACCTCGGGCGACTGGCCGTTGGCGATGACCATTTCGCAGCCTGCTGCCGTCGCCATCTGCGCGGCGCGGAGCTTGGTCGCCATGCCGCCAGTGCCGAGGTTCGAACCGCTACCCCCGCCGAGCGAAATGATGTGCTCGTCGATCTTTTCCACCGTGTCGATGAGCTTCGCGTCGGGGTTCTTGCGCGGGTCTCCGTCGAAGAGCCCGTCGATGTCCGAAAGCAGAATGAGGAGGTCCGCCTGGATCGTCACGGCCACGATGGCAGAGAGCGTATCGTTGTCGCCGATGCCGAACTCCTCGGTGGAGATGGTGTCGTTCTCGTTGATGACCGGCAGCGCGCCGAGCTCTAAAAGCCGCGCGAGCGTGTTGTGGAAGTTCTGCTTGCGCACGCCGCCCTCTTCGATATCCGGTGCGGTGATGAGCAGCTGTGCCACAGTGTGGTTATACTCGGTGAAGAGCTTGTCGTAAATGTACATCAACTCACACTGGCCGACAGCGGCGGAGGCCTGCTTCGTCGGCACGTCTTTCGGCCGTTCGCTCAGGTTGAGCTTGCCAAAGCCCATGGCGATGGCGCCAGAGGAGACGAGGATGATCTCGTGTCCCATATTTTTAAGGTCGCTTAAAACCTTGCACAGCTTTTCCATACGCTGGATGTTCAGCCGCCCCGTGGGGTGTGCCAGCGTGGATGTGCCGACCTTGACGACAATTCTCATATCGTGATCCCTCCGATCAAAGCGGGCGCGCGATGCGTGCGGACGCTGGAATTTGCCCATTATTATACCGCGCCGATCCGCGTTTTGCATCCTTTTTTTGCAAATTTTACGCCGTACTGACACAGTAAAGTGAAAAAGCACAGGCGCGCGAAAGCGCGCCTGTGCTTTTTTGTGAGTTTCCACTTAAAACGGTTTTTTCGCGACCTCCAAGATCACGTCGAGCATGCCTTGAATCTGCGGGGTGATGACCTTGTTGCGGTGATAAAGCACCTGCCGCCACTGGCTCATCTGGCAGTCGGCCACGGGGATGATGGCAAGGTTGCCCTTGTGAATGCTCATCTTCGCCGTGTAGCGCGGCAGCGCGGAGAGATACTCTGGATTCTCGCGGATGAGCTTGAGCGCGAGCGTGTCGCTCTCGAGCTCCAAAAACGGCTCGACACTTAGATCCTGACGGGCAAGCTCGCGGTCGAACTGGTCGCGGTAGGGGTTGCCGTGGTTCATCAGGATGAACGGGTGCGACACAAGGTCGGCAAGGTGCACATCATCGCGGGCAGAGAGCGGGTTTTCCGTGTTCGTCACGATGACGATGTCCTCCTGCGCTTCAAAGACTTTGACAAACTGCGTGTCGAAGATCTGCTCATCGAGCGTGTAGATGATGTCGAGCTCATTCTTGACGAGCATTTCGGTGATGGAGGCGATATTGCCCGCGTGCAGGCTGATCTGCACGTGCGGAAAACGCTCATGGTAGAGCGGCACGATGTTAGAGAACGAGGCGGTGAGCAGCGAATTGAGCGTGCCGACGCGCACGGTGCCGCTCAGCTCGGAATCCGACGAGGCAAAGGCGCTGGCACGCGCGATGGCGCTCACCACGTCGCGCGCGTAGGAGACAAAGTCCTTGCCGTACTGCGTGATGGAGACCGTTTTGCCGATGCGGTCAAAGAGCTGCACGCCCAGCTCACGCTCGAGCTGCTGGATCTGCACCGTGACGGCGGACTGGGAATAATCCAGAGCTTCCGCCGCACGGGAGAAGCTCTTGAGCTCCGTGACTTTTAAGAATGTGACCAGGTTGCGGACTTCCATGGTTGTCCTCCGATTCAAATTTGTAATACATTTTCAAAAATATATTAGTGGAAATATCTTAATTTGTCAATAGACGCATTATAAAAAATAATGAGTCGGGCGAAAAAGTCGGCCGTGGACACACGGCCGGCTTTTTATGAAGGGGATCAGTCCTTGTACTCGTGGTGCAGCAGCTCGTGCGCGCGCTCATTGAGACCCGCGGCATACATCGCGTCGAGGACGGGGTTGCGCTCGCTGCGCTTGAACATCGCGCTGCGGTCGATCTCGTACAGGCCGTGGGCGCGCTTGAGCTTGGTGCTCATCAGCGCGTAGGGCTGGCCCGCGCCGCCGACGCAGCCGGTGCGGCAGGACATGACCTCGACCAGGTCGACCTCGACCTCGCCGTTTTCGATTTGATCGAGCAGCTTAGCTGCGTTGGCAAGGCCGTGGGCCAGGGCGACGCGCACGTCGCGCCCGTTAACGGGGATGGTCACAAAGCGGACGGCCTCCGTGCCGCGAAGACCGCTATGCTCGAGCATGCGCAGGACGTTTTTGCTCTTGTCGGGCAGGCAGCAGCGGAGCACCGCCTCCGCCACGCCGCCGGAGGTGCCGAAGATCTCGGCCGCGCCGCTGCCCATGCCGAACGGCAGGTCGGGCGACTCCTTTTCGAGCATCTGGAAGCGGATGCCGGATTCCTTGATCATCTTGATGACCTCCTGCGTGGTCAGCACGAGGTCGACGTTCGGTACGCCGTCGCGGCGGAATTCCTCGCGTCCGGCCTCCATTTTCTTGGCTGTGCAGGGCATGATGGCGATATGGAAGGTCGTGCGGCCGTCGGCGGCGTCTTTTTCGCGGTACTTGTCCTTTAAGACCGTTGCGAACATTTGCATGGGCGAGAGCGCGGAGGACAGGTTCTTGATGAACTGCGGGCGCTCCTGCTCCACATAGCGCACCCAGGACGGGCAGCAGGATGTCATCAGCGGGAGATTTTCGCCCGTTTCCAGGCGGCGGAGGAATTCCTTCGATTCCTCGCGCACCGTGAGGTCCGCGCCGAAGATCGTATCGTAAATTTCGTCCGCGCCCATGATCTTGAGCGCCGTGACAAGCTTGTCGAGCACATTTTCGCCCGCGGGCAGACCATAGGCCTCACCGATGGCGACGCGCACGGCGGGCGCGATCTGGATGACGACGCGCTTTTGCGGGTCGTGCAGGGCACGCCACGCCGCGCCGATGTCGTTTTTGACGGTGATGGCGCCGGTCGTGCATACGGCGGCGCACTGGCCGCAGCTGACGCAGTGAGTGGTCGAGATGGGCTGGTCGTCGCCCGCCTCAATGTGCAGCCCGGGGCCGCGGCCGGCAAAGTGCAGGATGCTCATGCCCTGAACCTCCTTGCACACGCGCACGCAGTCGCCGCAGAGGATGCATTTGTTGAGGTCGAATGTGACCGCAGGGCTTGAAAAGTCCATCGGTACATGCTCGCGCGTATCCTTGAAGTGAACGTGATGGATGCCGAAGCGCACGGCCATCTCCTGCAGACGGCAGGAGCGGTTTTTTTCGCAGGCGGTGCAGTCGCGGCAGTGCGAGGCAAGCATCAACTCCAGCGTCATGCGGCGGTATTTGAGAAGGCGTGACGTGTTCGTGCGGATGCGCATGCCGTTTTTCGGCTTGGTCGTGCAGGCGGCGTCGATCTTGCCGGTGTCCAGATCCTCGACCATACACATGCGGCACGCGCCGTAAACGGAAAGGTCGGAGTGGAAGCAGAAGTTCGGCATTTCCACGCCCGCCTTGCGGCAGACATCCATGATCGTGGGCTCGTCGTCGAACTCCACGCGGATGTTGTCGACATACATGATACCCTTAGCCATCGATCTCCACCTCCTGGATCGCATCAAAGGGGCAGGCCTCGATGCAGGTATAGCATTTGACGCATTTTTCCGGATCGATCACGAACGGCGACTTGATGACGCCCGTGATGGCCTCGGCGTGGCAGGAACGCGAGCACTTGCTGCATCCGCGGCAGATGCTCGGGTCGATCTCGAGGCGGATGCGGTTATAGGGAAGTCCACCCGGCTCGATTGGCTCGCGGTCAAGCTCGCAGAGCGCGCAGTCCCCACGCAGGTGATCCTTGAATTCCTCGGGAAAGTATTTGATGGCCGTCTCCAGCGTGTGGTAGGAATTGCGGCCCAGATTGCAGAACGCCGTGACCGAGATCATCTCGCCAAGGTCGGTGAGCATATGAAAGTCCGACTCGCTGAGGCGGTAGTCCCGCATGGCCCAGAGCAGCTCGTTCATGCGCTTTGTGCCCTCGCGGCAGGGAACGCACTTGCCGCAGAACTCTGTCTGCGTGTACTGCATAAAGCGACACGCGACATCGACCATGCAGCGGTCCTCGTCGAGCACCGTGATGACGCTGTCGCCGCGGCGCACGCCGTAGGGCTTGAGCTTTTGAAAGTGCAGGGGCAGATCGAGATGCTCCTCGACGAGAAGGCCGCCGCTCGGGCCGCCGATCTGCACCGCCTTAAACTTTTTCCCATTCGGAATGCCGCCGCCGATCCCGTAGATCGCCTCTCGGATGGTGGTCGCCTCCTCGGGAATGTCTACATAGCCGGGGTTGGCGATGTCACCCTTGAGTAAAAAAATTCTTGCCATTTCTCTCTCCATGTTTCGTTTTTTAAATTTCAAAAAATCTAATAGAATATGTAGCACGAAAGACTCTAACACTGCGCCTTAAAATTGTAAAGGGATGCACTGATAAATTATTTGAATAGGAGAGCGGGCTATAAGCAAAAGACGGAGGAGACCGCCTATAATAAGGCGGTCTCCTCCGTTTCTTCTTCGTCCAAAAGCTGCATGATCGACACTTCGAACGCCGTGCGTTCCTCACTGCCGCTTTCGAGCAGCTTGGTGTAGGTCCGGCTCTGCACGCGGCCCTCAAGCGCCAATCGCTCGCCGACGTCCATGCCCGCGATCTGCACGGCGGTCTGTCCCCAGGCGATGCAGGGTAAGTAGTCCGCGCGCCCGTAGTGGCGGTTGACTGCCAGAATGACGTCGCAAATGCTGCGGCCGAGCGGCGTGCGCCGCAGCACGGGCTTTTTGCACAGCGCGCCCGAGAGCAGGATGCGGTTAAAGTACGAGCCGTCGCCCGGCTCGATGCTCTGGGCGAACACGGTGATGACGAGCCGGTTGCCCTGCCCGCTCTTGTTGTTAAACGAGCGCAGCTGCCCGACGATGCGAAGGCTCTGTCCCTCCTCCACAGGGCAGACGCGCAGCAGTGCCTCGCTCGCCACGATGACGGGCACGTCGTTCTGGCCTGACAGGCGCTCGACCCGCAGGGGAAATTTGTCGAACCGGCGGGTATGGTTCTCGTGCGAAAAGACGGGCTCGCCTGCGGCGACGCCCCACAGCTCCACATAGTTCTGGTTGCGCTCCATATCGTACACCTCAGCACAGTTTTGTTGGTGTATCCTATGAAAAAGAACGTGGAGATATGCCGTGCCGAGCGCGAGGACAAGAAGAAAGAGCCGTCTTTCGACGGCTCTTCCTTTTTGTTGATCGCGTGAGCGATAAATTACATCTTGGAGATGATCTCGACCAGCTCTTCGCCGATGCGGCCCTGAGCCTCGACGGTCGCGGAGCCGATGTGCGGCGTGCAGGAGACCATCGGGTGGGAGTAGAGCGCAACGTTGGTCGCGGGCTCGTCGGCATAGACGTCCAGACCGGCGGCGCGGACCTTGCCGCTGTTGAGCGCGTCAAGAAGCGCAGCCTCGTCGACGTTGGTGCCGCGGGAGGTGTTGATGATGACGACGCCGTCCTTCATCTTGGCGATGCGCTCAGCGTTGATGAGAGCGCCGCCGTCGACAGCGGGAGCGTGGACGGAGATGAAGTCGGACTTGGCGAGCAGCTCGTCCATCTCAACATAGGGGATGCCGAGCTCTTCCTCGATGCCGGGGATGTGGAAGATATCGAACGCGATGACGTTCATGCCGATGGCCTTGGCCATCTTGCCGAGCTTCTGGCCGATGCGGCCGAAGCCGACGATACCGAGCGTCTTGCCGGTCAGCTCGATGCCCTTGCCGTAGGCCTTCTTCTCCCACTTGCCCTCGCGCATGGAGTGGCCGGCGATGGAGATGTAACGGGCGCAGGAGAACATGTGAGCCATGGCGAGCTCAGCAACGGACTCGGAGGGGGACTTCGGGGTGTTCTTCACCTCGATGCCGTTGTCCTTGGCGTACTGCACGTCGATATTGTCGAGGCCGACGCCGGCGCGGATGACGCACTTGAAGCGGCTGCCCTTGGCCTCGTCGATCTGCTTGGCGCGCAGCTTGGTCTTGGAGCGAATGATGGCGACATCAAAGTCGCGCAGGGCCTTACCAAGCTCGTCGGGCTCGTAGAACTGCTCAACGAGCTCGTGACCCATCGCGCGAACCTTCTCGATCGCGCCCTTATCCATACCGTCGGTAACAAGAATACGCATTTTAACTTTCTCCTTGTAAATATTTTAATCGTTGACCCAGCCGCTCTTTAAGCGGCGGCACCGGTGAACGCTTCACCGGTGAGGGAGTATCTAAAAGGGGGATGTGATCCCCCTTTTAAAAAGCAATTACTTGGTGTGCTCGGCCTCAAACTTCTTCAGGAATTCGACGAGAGCCTGAGCGCCCTCGATGGGCATGGCGTTGTAAACGCTGGCGCGCAGACCGCCGACGCTCTTGTGGCCCTTGAGGTTATCGTAACCGGCAGCCTTGGTAGCAGCGACGACTTCGGCGTCGAGCTCGGCGGAATCGGTGACGAAGGGGATGTTCATGAGGGAACGGAACTCGGGCTCAACCGTGCCATGGAACATCTTGGAGGAATCCAGGAAGTCATAGATGACCTTGGCCTTCTCGACATTGCGCTTGTGCATCTCCTCGAGACCGCCGATGCTCTTGAGGTACTTGAACACCTTGCCGCAGCAGTAAATCGCCCAGCAGTTCGGGGTGTTGTACATGGAGTCGTTCTTGGCGTGGGTGTCGTAGCGCATGTAGATGGGCATCTTGGGATCGAGATCCTCGCGGATGAGGTCCTCGCGGATGATGGCGATGACCATACCGGCAGGGCCGACGTTCTTCTGCACGCCCGCATAGATCATGCCGTAATCGCTGACGTTGCAGGGCTGGGAGAGGAACATGGAGCTCTGGTCGGAGACAAGAACATGGCCCTTGGTGTTGGGCAGCTGCTGCCAGGTCACACCGTGGATGGTCTCATTCTCGCAGATGTAGACATAGTCGGCATCCTCGGGAATGTCAAGATCGGAGCAGTCGGGGATGTAGCTGTAGTTCTTGTCCTTGGAGGAAGCGGCGACGATGACCTCGCCGTACTTCTTAGCCTCGGCAATGGCCTTCTTGGACCATGCGCCGGTTTCGACGTAGACGGCCTTGCCGTTCTTCATCAGATTCCAAGGCACAGCCGCGAACTGCAGCGTAGCGCCGCCCTGAATGAACAGGACCTTGTAGTTGTCGGGAATGCCCATCAGGTCGCGCAGGTCAGCCTCGGCCTCGTCGACGATCTGCTGGAAAACCTTGGAGCGGTGGCTCATTTCCATGACGCACATGCCGCTGCCGCGGTAGTTCATCATCTCGTCACGGATTTCCTCCAGCACGGGCTCCGGCATCATAGCGGGACCGGCAGAGAAGTTGTAGGTGCGATTGTACTTCATTGTTGGTGTCCTCCTGATTGTCTTTTTTGAGCAATAGCAACAGAAATTGCATGATATGACAGCTACAGTATAGTCTATCGTGCGGGGATAATCAATAGAAAAAAGCAAACTTATCATTTATTTAAAAACAACTGTGCCGCGCTTTGAAAAACAAAAAGCAAATGAAGAAATTATTGACAAACGATAATTCTTCTGCTACGCTGACGATAGAAATTATCGCAAAACAATAATTCTGGAGGTGCGATATGAAACGTGACCGGATCAAGACCTTACTTTTGGCGGAGGCGCTTATCTGCGCGCTGCTTGCGCTCGCCCTGTGGCTTTTCGAGGGCGACGCCTTTTCTGTCGCCGGATTCCCCGGCAGCGCAGTGGGGCAGGGACTGAGTGCGCTGGCCGCCTCGGGACGCTTTGGCTTCGCGCTGGCGTTCACGCTGTATGCCGCGGTGATCCTGCTGCCGCTCTATGCGCTCGTGCACATCGCGGCGCGGCGGGAGCTGAAGCCCGAGGACGCGCTGCTCGTGCTCATCGCGTTTGCCGCGGCTTGCGCGCTCTTTCCACACGGCTGGACCGCCTATTGGAGCACATCGGCGGAGGCACTGTTCCCGCGCCTTGCCTGGCAGTGGCTCATTTTCGCGCTGCTCGCGGGCTGGGTCGTGCTGCGGCTGCTGCGCCGGTTTTCCGGCGGCGATACGCAGGAGCTCTTGAAGCTCTTCCGCGCGCTGCTTATCCTCGCGGCGGCGTACTTCGTCTTCGAGGTTTGCTTTGCGGAATTTGCGGGCCTGTTTTCCGCCATCGACGCTCTCAAGGCGGGCAACAGCGCCTTTACAACCGATACGGTACTGCCTGCGGCAACGGACATAACGGGTTCGAAGAGCCTTGTGTTCAGCTATGTTGTCCTCGCCCTGCGCTTTGCCGCGGAAGTCCTTCCTACGCTGCTCGCCGCGGCGACGGCGTACTTCGCCATCGGCCTTCTCGACACGATGGAAGACGGCGCGTTTACGCAGGAGAGCGCCGCCTACGCGCCAAAGCTCGCCGAATGGTGCGTCAAGGTCCTCAAGCTCAGCGTGCTGTTTGCGCTCGCGGTCAACGTTTTACAGGCGGTTTGCGCGCCGCTCATCCTCAGCACCAGCATTTCCATCCGCCTGCCGGTCCTCGAGCTGTGCTTCGTGCTGGCGGCGCTCCTCGGCGCGCGGCTCATCGCCTCGAACGTCGCCCTTGCGGCGGACAACGACCTCTTTATCTGAGGGTGCTGCCATGGCGATCACGGTACATTTGGACGAGGTGCTGAAAGCGCGCGGCATGACAAGCAAGGAACTTTGTGCCACCGTCGGCATCACGGAGGCAAATCTTTCCATTCTGCGTAGCGGCAAGGCCAAGGGCGTGCGCTTTGCGACGCTCAACCGCATCTGCTGCGCGCTCGAGTGCAATGTGGGCGACATTCTGCAATGCGACGGAGAATTGGAGGCAGAGCATGAAGAGTAAAACGAAAACGATACTGATTTTTGCTGCGATCCTCGCGGCGGTCTTTCTCATTGCCTTTCTCGACGGCGGCGCGGTGCAGTCCGCCGCGGACGAGGAGGAAGAGGGCACGCTCATCGGCGCTTTCGTCTCGGAAGAGGACATCGACATCGGCGGTGATCTTGCGGTCTCGGCCGCGGGCAAATTCGTCTGGAAGGCCGGGGGGCTCTATATGGAGACAGACGACTGGTCCGCGCTCGGTGAGCGCGGCGGCGGCATCTACTGCACGATGGAGCCGGACGCGCGCTACGGTGAGGAGGACGCCAAGTCGCCGAATATCACGATCTTCGGAGCACTCGGTGCGCCGCTGGGGAAGGCCGGTATCGACGATGACAACGGCGTCCGTACGACGGACATCGACCTCTCGGGCGAGGTCTACGCCTGCGGCAGCAGACATGTGATCTTCAACTTCTATCCCATCTACCAGACGTCGGATGGACGCATTTATTTGACGCGCGGCAACAGCATGGGCATGTCCGGCTCGGACGGCGGCAGCGTGACCCACACGCTCACGAGCGATAAGACCGAGACGATCGGCGGCATGTCCGAGCGCGTGAAGGTCAGAGTTGCCATCACCGCCGTCTCCCGCCCGACGCCGACGAAGTTCACCGTCGCGCACATGGACGAAAACGACGATCTCTTGAAGCTTGAAGAGTTCGCGCCCGACGCGCTGCCCGAGTCCATCACCGCCGCGCCCGGCGCGGCGTATCTCATCGGCACGAGCTATGGACAAGACGGGGACGTAGAGACGGCGGAATACGACATTTGCAGCCGCAGCAATGACAGTGCGCCGTATGCTTACTCAAATCTGGACACTTTCCGCTATCAGGACGGTAAGCTCTGCTCAATCAGCATCAAGGTCAACTGGGGGGAGGGAACAGCATGAAACGACTGATCGCCTTTGCGCTGGCGCTCGCAGTGGTGTTTGGTGTGAGCTTTGCGCTTTACAAGCCCGAGCGGATCGAAGCCGCGGCGCAGGAGACCATGGACGACGAATGGGTCGGATACTTCTTCGCCCTCGAACCCTTCGACGGCAGGCGCTACGCGACGGAGAACGGCGATGATTACGACTTCGGCGTGCCCAGCGTGCCGGCGTTTGTGACCATCACAGCGTTTGAACCCGACGATCCGGATTACGAAGAGGGCTCTGAATTCAACTATTCCGTCGGTGCGGCGGTGTCCGACGAGGTGGTGGGCAGCGGAATGCGCGTCAACGTCGACGACAACGGCAGCAGCTACGAGACGAGCGGAGAGATCGCGCTCGACGCGCTGGGACAGGCGGAACTGTACGAATGTTATGTCTACCGCACGCCCGCGGGGGACTACTATGCCGAGTGCACACAGGACAATGGCACAAATGTGCGTTACAGGACATCCAGCACAAACCTGAACCAGACGCGGACGATATCGACCGAGCGGTCGAGCGACTGGAGCGTGAACGGCAAAACGCAGAGCCGCTCGATCAAGGTGAGCGTTTCATTCGCGGCGCACACGGCGGCAGAATCGGTCGAATTTGTCTGGATGGACAGCGATAAGAACGTTCTGTCGCGCGCGGCATACGCCGCCGACGCTCTTCCTGAGACGCTGACCGCGCCGGACGGCGCGTCGATGCTTGTCGTGACGCAGACGAGTGCGGACGGCACAAGCGCCCGCTCACTCTGCACACAGGATGATCTGTTCGCCAGAGCCTATGTTCCCTCGATGCTTTCCGGCCTCCTGCGTGTCGTCGATGTGTCGCTCGACTGGGGAGAGAATGGGACTTAACCAATTCTTAATAAAGAATTCGCTAAGAAAATGATTGCAATACGCGGGCAAAGCGGGTAAGATGGGGTTAACTCAAAGAAAAGAGGAACTTGCCATGCGTCCCGACGGAACCCGAGTGAAAGAGGCGTCCACCATCGTTTCGGCATTGCCCTATGTCATGCCGCGGCGCTACGATGCGCAGAATTTCATCACCGAATACGCCGATATGGAGGTCCTGCGCCGCTACATTCAGGAAAAGCGCCGCGAAGGCGTGCGCATCCCGTATATGACGCTCATTCTGGCGGCATACTTCAAGGCGTATCAGGAAAATCCGAAGATCAACCGCTTTATCATGAACAGCAAGATCTATCAGCGCAACCACTTCTGCGTCAGCTTCGTCATCCTGAAAACGCGCGCCGACGGCCGCGCGGACGAGACGTCGATCAAGGTGTTCTTTGAGGACGGGGACGATATCTTCTCCATCAACCGCAAGATCGAGGAGGCGGTCGCGCAGAATCAGGTGGCCGCGCATAACAACAATACGGATAAATTCGCGAATTTTCTGTTCGCCATCCCCATCATGCCGGGGCTTTTGTTCGGCCTTGTCAAGCTGATGGACCGCTGCGGCCTGCTGCCGCGTAAGATCATTGATCTGAGCCCGTTCCACACGAGTCTTTTTATCACGAACCTTGCCTCCATCAACACGAATTCCATCTTCCACCACTGCTATGAGTTCGGCACGACGGGTGTGTTCGTCAGCATGGGCAAGCCTATTGCCAATTATATGAGCGGGGAGTATAATAAAAAAATGATCCCGCTCTCCGTCGTGATGGATGAGCGCATCTGCACAGGACACGAGTACGCGCTGTTCTGGGCGAGCGTGCGCCGCTATCTCAAGCACCCCGAACTGCTGGAGGGCAAGACGACGGAGGAAAACGCAGATCTCGCGGAGGACTGCGTTTGATCAGCAGCCACAAGCCGCAAAGCGCGGGATCTGCGCTTTGCGGCGTTTTCTACTTTTATATGTAGAAGAAAGGACAGGGAAGCTTCCTTGATCGAACCAAAGTCTCAGGTAAAGAAATGCAGCGCCCACGCAGAAATTTTGCAGCAAAACGATGAACGCACCGTCTACCGTCTCAGGGAGACGGACGGCGAGGTGCGCATCACGGCCTATCCCGTTTTCTCCGGCATCGAGCTTGCCTATCACGATGTGCACGCGCCGTCCTACCGTCTGTCAGAGCCGGGCGCGGCGGGACTCATCGAGATCCAGCACTGCCGCGAGGGACGCGCGGAATACTGCTGCGGCGGCGAGCATTACTTTTTGGCTCCCGGCGACCTCTCCGTCGTGCGCCGCGCCGCCATCGAGGGGGAGGTGGAATTCCCCACGGGACACTACCACGGCATCACCGTCACGCTCGACCCCGCCCTCGCACCTGACTGTTTGTCCTGCATTTTGCAGGATGTCGACGTCCGCCCCAGCGTGCTGGCGGAGAAGTTCTTCGCCGACTCGGAGTGCTTTGTCTCGCGTTCGTCGGCGCGCGTGGAGCACATCTTCTCTGAGCTCTACGCCGTGCCCGCCGGCATCCGCCGCGGCTACTTTAAGGTTAAGGTGCTTGAACTGCTGCTCTTTTTGAGTGCGCTCGACGTGGCGCACGAAAAGCACGGCTATACCGCCGCGCAGGTGCGCCTTGCGCGCGCGGCGCGCGACGCGCTGCTTGCAAGCACGGAGGACGACGTCACGATCTCGGCGCTCTCGCAGGAGCTTGGCGCGTCGTCCTCGCAGCTCGCCGCGAGCTTTCGCGGCGTGTACGGCATGACGCCCGCAGCGTTTTTGCGCGCGCAGAAGATGCACAGTGCCGCGCAGCTCCTGCGCACGAGCGACCGCACGGTGCTCGATATCGCGGGGCAGTTCGGCTATGACAACGCCAGCAAGTTTGCCAAGGCCTTCCGCAGTGTGATCGGTGTGTCGCCGAGCGCGTACCGCGCGGGCGCGGACAGCGACAGCTGCGCGCCGACGGCGGAAAAGGCAGAATAAAATATTTTGGAGCCTCATCCGATCAATTTGGAGCGGATGGGGCTCTTCTTTTCGGGTATCCTAAGACACGTCAAGAGAGAGGACGCCGCTCCCCAGAAGTTAGAGAAATCTAACTTCTGGGGAGCCACCACCGAAACCAAAGGGGAGGGAAACGGGCATGTCTGAAGAGATCCTGGTGCGGCAGGGTGCGCCGACGTTGGCAGGTATCAAAACGGGCAGCCTCTTCCCTTGTCCTTGCGAAGATAAGGAAGCGCTCTTTGCGGACATCCGCCGCCTGAACCGTCTGCTTGTGCCAAAGGGCCTGTGTCTGCTGCCGATCCGTTTTCTGAAAGGACAGGTCCTTTTGTACCTGTACCGCCCCTCTGAGCTGCGGAGAGATTTGGAGAACGAACAGGCGGCCGAGATCCTGCACCACGCGGGCTACAATAGCGGCCACTGCGGACGCTGCATCGCAAACCTCATCCGCCGATTCCGTGAGGGCGGCGAATTCCCCCATGAGGTCGGGCTTTTCCTCTCGTATCCGCCGGAGGACGTCAAGGGCTTCATCGACCACCGCGCCTGCAACTTCAAATGCGCGGGGCTGTGGAAGGTCTACGGCGACGAGAAGAAGGCGCGCGAGCTGTTCGCCCGCTTCAAAAAATGCACGGAGATCTACTGCGCACTCTGGGAGGCCGGCTCGGGCATCGAGCAGCTTGCCGTGGCAGTGTGATAGATACTGATTTATGAAAGGAACATACTGATATGAAAAAGACTGCTGTTGTTTATTGGAGCGGCACGGGCAACACCGAGGCCATGGCCAAGGCCGTCGCTGAGGGCATGGAGAGCGCGGGCGCGCAGGTCACGATGTTGACCCCTGACCAGGTCAAGGCCAGCGAGCTGAGCGCTTATGACGCGATTGCCTTCGGCTGCCCCGCCATGGGCAGCGAAGTGCTCGAGGAGATGGAGTTCCAGCCCATGTTTGACGAGGTCAAGCGCAGCCTTGGCGGCAAGAGCGCCGCGCTGTTCGGCTCCTACGGCTGGGGCGACGGCGAGTGGATGCGCGGCTGGGAAAAGGACTGCGATGATTCCGGCATCCGCCTTGTGTGCGAGAGCGTGACCTGCTGCGAAGCGCCTGATGACGCCGCGCTGGACGCCTGCCGCGCGCTGGGCAAGGAGCTTGCAAAGTGAGGATTCCTCTGTGGACGAAAAGCGCGCGATGAGGAAGCTCAGGCGGAAAGCACCTGTGCTCGTTGCGCTTGCGGTCATCCTGCTGAGTCTTGCCATCGGCGGATGCCTGCCTTTTTGAAAACACGATGCGATGGAAGGCCGCGTACGGGGAGTGCGCGGCCTTCCGATTTTTATTTGCGCTGCCGAAACGGCAGATTTTTACTGATAGACATTATCGTGGCTTATGAATATGTAAAATATCATCAAAAAACTGATAAATAGGGCGGAGCCTTTCTCTCTTTTGCCGCATGGACGAAAAGAGCCCTCTGTGATACCATATTGCTTGTCAAGTTGAGCTCTTTGTAACTGACGGAAACGTGGGTCACCACAGGGGAGCAGAGAGCGTTTCTTGCTGAAATTCAGCAGCCGACCGTCTGGGCACTTCAACTGCACATTGAGGCAGTGGAGCGCCCATTTTTGCTTTTAAGGAGGCAGAACTATGCGAAAGGTAGCCGTTATTATGGGCAGCACGAGCGACCTGCCCGTCGCCGAGAAGGCGATCCAGACGCTCAAGGAATATGGGATCGAGACCGAGGTCCGTGTGTTATCCGCCCACCGGTGCCCGAACGAGGCAAGAGAATTTGCAGCGTCGGCACGGGAGAGCGGATTTTCTTGTATCATCGCGCTCGCGGGCATGGCCGCGCACTTGGCCGGCGCGATGGCCGCGAATACGACGCTTCCCGTCATCGGCGTGCCGTGCAGCGGCGCGAAGCTCGACGGCATGGACGCGCTGCTCTCGACCGTCCAGATGCCGAGCGGCATCCCCGTTGCCACCGTCGCTATCGACGGGGCGAAAAACGCCGCCATCCTTGCCGTCCAGATCATGGCTGTGAGCGACGAGGGCCTTGCCCACAAGCTCCAGGCCGCACGTGACGAGGGCACCGCCGCTGTCTTGAAGGCGGACGAAGAGCTTCGCGAGCGCTACAAAAACTGAGAAACCATCCATCCATATCAATCAACAAAAATATAAAATAAAAGGAGAACAGTCATCATGGAAAAGAAAGAACAGCTCTACGAAGGCAAGGCCAAGAAGGTTTACGCCACCGAAGATCCCAACCTCGTTATCGTTTCCTACAAGGACGACGCCACCGCCTTTGACGGCGCAAAGAAGGGTACCATCGTCGGCAAGGGCGTCATCAACAACCAGATGACCAACCGTCTGATGGCCAAGATGGAAAAGGCCGGCATCCCGACCCACTTTGTCAAGGAGCTCAGCGAGCGCGACACGCTCGTCAAGAAGGTCTCCATCGTCCCGCTGGAGGTCATCATCCGTAACATCTCCGCCGGTCACTTCGCCTCCCGCTACGGCGTGGAGGAGGGCATCGTCTTCTCCGAGCCCACGATCGAGTTCTCCTACAAGAACGACGATCTGCATGACCCCCTGATGAACGCCTATCACGCCGTTGCCCTCAAGCTCGCGACCTGGGAGGAAATCGAGCTCATCAAGAAGTATGCCTTCGCCGTCAACGACACGCTCAAGGCATTTTGGAGCGAGTGCGGCGTCACGCTCGTCGACTTCAAGCTCGAGTTCGGCAAGACCGTCGACGGCCAGATCGTCCTCGCCGATGAGATCAGCCCCGACACCTGCCGCCTGTGGGACAGCAAGACGAACGAAAAGCTCGACAAGGACCGCTTCCGCCGCGACCTCGGCGGCGTGGAAGACGCCTACGCCGAAGTCATGAAGCGCCTGATGGCCCACGACGCACAGTAAGATCAAATATGACAGAGAATCACAACATCATCCCGGCGCGCCACATTCACGAAGAATGCGGCGTGTTCGGCATCTTTACGCCTCAGGAGGCGGACGTCGCGTCCTATGCCTACTACGCGCTCTACTCCCTCCAGCACCGCGGACAGGAGAGCGCGGGTATCGTCGTCAACGACGACGGCCTGTTCCGCTCGCTACGCGACACCGGCCTTGTGAGCGAGGTCTTCCCGCCTGAGCAGCTCAAGTCGCTCGGCCAGGGCACCATCGCCGTCGGCCATGTGCGCTACGGCACGACCGGCAGCGACAACAAGCGCAACGTCCAGCCCATTCTGGTGAACCACTTCAAGGGCCGCATGGCGCTCGCGCACAACGGCAATCTGACGAATTCCCGCGAGCTGAGGCAGGAGCTTGAAAGCCGCGGCTCCATCTTCCAGACCACGACCGACAGCGAGGTCATCGCCTATATCATCGTGCAGGAGAGACTGAATCGCGGCTCCATCGAAGAGGCTGTCTCCGCTGCGATGGACCGCATCGAGGGCGCGTATTCCCTCGTCCTCTCCTCGCCGACGAAGCTCATTGCCGCGCGCGACCCCCACGGCTTCCGTCCCCTCTGCATGGGGCATCTGAAGGACGGCTCTGTTGTCTTCGCGTCTGAATCCTGCGCGCTCGACGCCATCGGCGCCGAGTTCGAGCGCGACATCCGCCCCGGCGAGATCGTTGTCGTCGACACGGCCGGCGTTCGCTCCGACACGAGCCACTGCGGCAAAGCGCCGAAGAAGCTCTGCGTCTTCGAGTTCATCTACTTCGCCCGCCCTGACTCCGTCATCGACGGCAGCAGCGTCCACATCGCACGCCAGCGCGCAGGCGCGTTCCTCGCGCTCGAGCATCCCGTGCAGGCGGATGTCGTCATCGGCGTGCCGGATTCCGGCCTTGATGCAGCCCTCGGTTACGCGCGCCAAAGCGGCATCCCCTACGGCATCGGCTTTATCAAAAATAAGTACATCGGCCGCACGTTCATCTCGCCCACGCAGACGATGCGCGAAAATGAGGTCAACATCAAGCTCAACCCCATCCGCTCCGTGGTTGAGGGCAAGCGCGTCGTGCTCATCGACGATTCTATCGTCCGCGGAACGACCTGCCGCCGCACGATCGACCTTTTGTGGAAAGCGGGCGCAAAAGAGATCCACATGCGCGTCAGCGCGCCGCCGTTCGTCTCCGAGTGCTACTACGGCACGGACATCGACGACAAAAATAACCTCATCGCCACGCACCACACGGTCGATGAGATCGCGAAGATCATCGGCGTCAACTCGCTCGGCTACTTAAGCATCGAGGACGTCGTCAAGCTCGCCGACAACACCGAAAACGGCTTTTGCACGGCCTGCTTCGGCGGCGGCTATCCCACGAGCATCCCGAAAGACGGCGGCAAGGACCGCTTTGAGTGCAAAATCAGTGAAGGGGAGAAAAAGAAGAATGCGTAGTTTTTCTGAGAGCTACCGTGATGCCGGCGTGAATATCGAGGCCGGCTATGAGGGCGTCAAGCTGATGAAAAAGCACGTCCAGCGCACCATGATCCCAGGCGTTGTGTCCGATATCGGCGGCTTTGGCGGCCTGTTCGCACCCGATCTCACCGGTATGAGCGAGCCCGTGCTCGTCTCGGGCACGGACGGCGTGGGCACGAAGCAGCGCATCGCGCAGCTGATGAACAAGCACGACTCCGTCGGCATCGACTGCGTTGCTATGTGCGTCAACGACATCATCTGCTGCGGCGCAAAGCCCATCTTCTTCCTCGACTACATCGCCATCGGCAAGAATGAACCGGAGAAGGTCGCGACGCTCGTCTCCGGCGTGGCCGAGGGCTGCGTGCAGTCCGGCTGCGCGCTCATCGGCGGCGAGACCGCCGAGCACCCCGGCACCATGTCTGCCGACGACTATGACCTCGCGGGCTTCGCCGTCGGCATTGTCGACCGCGCGAAGATCATCGACCACGACCGCATGCGTCCGGGCGACGTTGTGATCGCGCTTACCTCAAGCGGTATCCACTCCAACGGTTATTCCCTCGTGCGAAAGGTCTTCAACGTCGAGCACGCGGACCTCGGCGCGTATGTCGACGAGCTCGGCTGCACGCTGGGCGAAGAACTGCTGCGCCCGACGAAGATCTACGTGAAGCCCGTCCTCGCGGCGATGGACGTGGCCGACGTCCACGGCGTCAGCCACATCACAGGCGGCGGCTTCTATGAAAATATTCCCCGCTGCATCCCAGACGGCCTGTGCGCGAAGATCGACAAATCCGCTCTCCGCACGCCGCCGATCTTCGGCATGCTCCAGCGCATGGGCAGCATCCCCGAGCACGACATGTTCAACACCTACAACATGGGCGTCGGCATGACGATGATCGTCGCCAAAGATGACGCCGACAAGGCGCTTGCCGCCCTCAAGGAAAACGGCCAGGACGCCTACGTGATCGGCGAGGTCGTGAGCGGGGAAGAGAAGGTCGCACTATGCTGAAAAGCGCGCGCATCGCGGTGTTCGTCTCGGGCGGCGGCACGAATTTACAAGCCTTGCTCGACGCGCAGAGAGACGGCAAAATTCCACACGGCGAGATCGCGCTCGTCATTTCCTCTCAGGCGTGCGCCTACGCGCTCGAACGCGCGGAAAAGGCGAACGTCCCCGCGCACACCGTGCCGTCGAGCCTCATTCAGCACGACTTTGAGGCGGCCATCGAGCTGCTGCTCGAGCAGTACAAGATCGATGTCATCGTCCTTGCAGGCTTTTTGAGCATCCTGAGCGAGAACTTCACGAAAAAGTGGCCGCGCCGCATTCTGAATATCCATCCGTCGCTGATCCCGTCGTTCTGCGGCAGGGGCATGTACGGCTTAAAGGTGCACGAGGCTGCGCTCGCGCGCGGCGTGAAGGTCACGGGCGCGACGGTGCACTTTGTCAACGAAATCCCCGACGGCGGCGAGATCATTCTGCAAAAGGCCGTCGAGATCGAAGAGGGCGACACGCCCGAGACCTTACAGCGCCGCGTGATGGAGCAGGCCGAATGGAAGCTCCTGCCGCGCGCGGCGGAGCTTGTCTGCCGCGCCATCACAGAAGAGGAGAACTGAAATGGTCGACTTTCTGCACTTTCTGAAAAATACGTCTTATCCCGGCCGCGGCATTTTAGTCGGCAAGGACCGCGTCTATTATTTCATCATGGGCCGCAGCGAAAACAGCCGCAACCGCGTCTTTGTCAAGACCGACGACGGCATCCGCACCGAGGCCTTTGACCCCGCCAAGCTCGCCGACCCGAGCCTCATCATCTATCACCCCGTCCGCACGATGGGCAGTGACCTCGTCGTGACGAACGGCGACCAGACCGACACGATCTGCGCACACGGCGACTTTCGCCGCGGCCTGATGACGCGCGAGTACGAGCCCGACGAGCCGAACTGGACACCGCGCATCTCCGCCATCGTGCATGAGGACGGCTCATTCGAGATGTCCATCCTCAAGCATAACAACGGCCGGTGCCTGCGCGAGTTCTTCTGCTACGAGGGCTGCGACGCGGACAAGGCCTACTTCATCAGCACCTATCAGGGCGACGGCACGCCGCTGCCGACGTTTGCGGGCGAGCCGATGGAGGTGAGCGTCCCCAGCCCCGAAGAGGTCTGGGCTGCGCTCAACGCGGACAACAAGGTGTCCCTTTACGCAAACATGAACGGCGAAGTCAAGCTGTTCAACAAGAATTTAGGCGATTGAGGAGAACGATATGAACGAGCTCGAACTCAAATACGGCTGCAACCCCAACCAGAAGCCTGCGCGCGTCTTTATGAAAGACGGCGGCGACCTGCCGTTCACCGTGCTGAACGGCAAGCCAGGCTACATCAATCTGCTCGATGCCTTCAACTCCTTCCAGCTCGTGCGCGAGCTTAAGGAGGCCACGGGCCTGCCCGCCGCGGCGAGCTTCAAGCACGTCTCTCCCGCGGGCGCGGCGCTCGGCCTGCCGCTCGACGAGGTGGACAAGCAGATTTACTTTGTTGAGCCCGACGCGGCCCTTTCGCCCATTGCCTGCGCCTATATCCGCGCCCGCGGCGCGGACCGCCTCTGCTCCTACGGCGACTGGGCGGCGCTCTCCGACGAGTGCGACGCCGCGACGGCGGAATATCTGAAAGGCGAGGTCTCCGACGGCATCATCGCCCCCTCGTTCAGCGAGGAGGCGCTTGCCATCCTGAAGACGAAAAAGGGCGGCAAGTACAACATCGTGCAGATGGACCCCGCCTACATTCCCGCCCCGCAGGAGCAGAAGGATGTCTTCGGCGTCACGTTCGAGCAGGGCCGCAACAACTGCAAGATCGACGAGTCGCTGCTTGCGAACATCGTCACCGAAAATAAGAATCTTCCCGATGACGCGAAGCGCGACATGATCGTTTCGCTCATTACGCTCAAATACACGCAGTCGAACTCCGTCTGCTACGCCAAGGACGGCCAGACCATCGGCGTCGGCGCCGGCCAGCAGAGCCGCATCCACTGTACGCGCCTTGCCGGCAGCAAGGCGGACAACTGGTATCTCCGCCGCCACCCGAAGGTGCTTGCGCTGCCGTTTGTGGACGGTATCCGCCGCCCTGACCGCGACAACGCCATCGATGTTTATATTTCCGACGAGTGTGACGACGTTTTGGCCGACGGTGCATGGCAGCGCGTCTTCAAGGAGCGCCCCGAGCCGCTGACGGTGCAGGAGCGCAAGGACTGGGTCGCCCGCCAGAGCGGCGTGACCGTCGGCTCCGACGCGTTCTTCCCGTTCGGCGACAATGTTGAGCGCGCGAGAAAGAGCGGCGTCACCTACATCGCGGAACCCGGCGGCTCGATCCGCGACGACAACGTCATCGAGACCGCGAATAAATACGGCATCACCATGGCCTTTACCGGACAGAGATTGTTCCATCACTAAAAGGAGGAACGAAACGAATGAAACTCATGGTCATCGGCGGCGGAGGCCGCGAACACGCCATTATCAAGAAGTTAAAAGAAAATCCCGCAGTTGAGGAAATTTACTGCCTGCCCGGTAACGGCGGCATCGCCGCCGACGCGGTCTGCGTGCCGGAGATCGGCGCAAAGGACATCCCCGCGCAGGTCGAATTTGCGAAAGTGCACCGGATCGACTACGCCGTCGTCGCGCCGGACGATCCGCTGGCCCTCGGCGCGGTGGACGCGCTGACCGAGGCGGGCGTTCCGTGCTTCGGCCCCGACAAAAAGGCCGCCGTCATCGAGGCGAGCAAGGCATTTTCCAAGGACCTGATGAAAAAGTACGGCATCCCCACGGCAAAGTATGAGCTCTTCACCGACGCGGATGCCGCCTGTGCCTATATTGACGCGCAGGGCGCGCCCATCGTCGTCAAGGCCGACGGTCTGGCGCTCGGCAAGGGTGTCGTCGTTGCGCAGACGGTGGAGGAAGCAAAGGCCGCCGTCCGCTCCATGATCGAGGACAAGGCCTTCGGTCAGAGCGGCGCGCGCGTCGTCATCGAGGAGTTCATGGAGGGGCCCGAGGTCTCCGTTCTGAGCTTTACCGACGGCGAAACCGTTGTTCCCATGGTGTCTTCCATGGACCACAAGTGTGCGCTGGACGGCGACAAGGGCCCGAACACCGGCGGCATGGGCACGATCGCCCCAAATCCCTGCTACACGGAAAAGATCGCGGACGAGTGCATGCAGACGATCTTCCTGCCCACGATCCGCGCGATGAAGGCCGAGGGCCGCCCCTTCAAGGGCTGCCTGTACTTCGGCCTGATGCTCACAAAGGACGGCCCGAAGGTCGTGGAGTACAACTGCCGCTTCGGCGATCCCGAGACGCAGGTCGTGCTGCCGCTTCTCAAGTCCGACCTGCTCACGGTCATGCAGGCGACGACGAACAGTACGCTCAAGGACGTCCCCGTCGAATTTTCGACCGATTCCGCCTGCTGCGTCGTCCTCGCCTCGAACGGGTACCCCAAGAAGTACGAGAGCGGCTTCCCCATCACGATGAGCGAAGAGGCCGCCGCGCACACCTACGTTGCGGGCGCGAAAAAAGACGGAGACAAGCTCCTGACCGCGGGCGGCCGCGTGCTCGGCGTTACCGCCGTCGCCCCCACGCTGGAAGAAGCCGTGAAGGAGGCCTACCGCTTATCGTCCGAGGTCGATTTTGCCAACAAATACTGCCGCAGCGACATTGGCCGCCGAGCCCTCGCCGCGCAAAAGGAGAGAGAGTAAATGGTCTATCGCGTCTGTGTTGAAAAAAAGCCAGGCCTTGCGCCCGAGTGCGCGAGCCTTCTTTCCGACTGCCGCTCGTTTCTGGACCTCAAGGGTCTCGAAAGCGTGCGCATCTGGAACCGCTACGACGTTGAGGGCATCGACGAGGCCCTCTTTGCCTATGCCACAAATACCGTTTTCTCCGAGCCGCAGCTCGACCTGACGAGCGGGGAGATCGACGCGAGCGGCGCTGCCGCCGTCTTTGCTGTCGAGCCGCTGCCCGGCCAGTTCGACCAGCGCGCGGACAGCGCGGCGCAGTGCATCCAGCTCCTGAGTCAGGGCGAGCGCCCGCGCATCCGCACGGCGAAGGTCTACGCGCTCTACGGCACGCTCTCTGAAAAGGACGTCGAGGCCGTCAAGCACCACGTTATCAACCCCGTCGAGAGCCGCGAGGCCTCGCTTGCAAAGCCCGAGACGCTCGAAGAGAACCTCTCCGAGCCCAAGCCCGTCGCATCGGTCGACGGCTTTACCGGAATGGATGAATCGGCGCTCTCGGCACTTCTTTCGTCCATGGGTCTTGCGATGGACTTAGACGACCTCAAGACCTTGCAGGCCTATTTCCGCGACGAAGAGCACCGCGACCCCACCGTGACCGAGGTGCGCGTCGTCGACACCTACTGGTCCGATCACTGCCGCCACACGACGTTCTCTACGCATTTGGATGAGGTCAGCATCGAGAATCCCGCCGTCAAGGATGCGTATGACCGCTACCTCGCCGCGCGCGAGGAGGTCTACGGCATCGAGAAGGCCGCCAAGCGCCCCCAGACGCTCATGGACATCGCGACCATCGGCACCAAGACGCTCAGGAAACGCGGCCTTCTCCCCGAGCTCGATGAGAGCGAGGAGATCAACGCCTGCTCCATCCATGTTCCCGCCAAGGTGAACGGCGAGGAGCAGGACTGGCTGCTGATGTTCAAAAACGAGACCCACAACCACCCCACCGAAATTGAACCCTTCGGCGGCGCGGCCACCTGCATCGGAGGCTGCATCCGCGACCCGCTCTCCGGCCGCGCTTATGTCCATCAGGCGATGCGCGTCACCGGCGGCGGCGACCCGCGAAAGACGCTCGCGGAGACCCTTCCCGGAAAGCTCCCCCAGCGCAAGCTGGCGCAGACCGCGGCGGCGGGATATTCGTCCTACGGCAACCAGATCGGCCTTGCCACGGGCCATGTCGCCGAGCTCTACCACGAGGGCTACATTGCCAAACGCCTTGAGTGCGGCGCGGTCGTCGCCGCGGCGCCCGCCAAGAACGTTGTGCGCGAGCGTCCCGCCCCGGGCGACGTCGTTATCTTGCTCGGCGGCCGCACGGGCCGTGACGGCATCGGCGGCGCGACCGGTTCGTCGAAGAGCCACGATATGAAGTCCCTCACCACCATGGCGAGCGAGGTCCAGAAGGGCAACGCGCCCGAAGAGCGCAAGATCCAGCGCTTGTTCCGAAACGGCGAGGTCACCCGCCTCATCAAGCGCTGCAACGACTTCGGCGCGGGCGGTGTGTCTGTCGCCATCGGCGAGCTGGCCGACGGCCTCGAGATCGAGCTCGACGCCGTGCGCAAGAAGTATGAGGGCCTCGACGGTACCGAGCTTGCGATCTCCGAATCGCAGGAGCGCATGGCCGTCGTCGTCGCGGCGGAGGACGAGGAAAAGTTCATCGCTGCCGCGCAGGCCGAAAACCTGGAGGCCTACCGCGTTGCAGTCGTCACCGAAAGCCCCCGCATGGTCATGCACTGGCGCGGGCAGACGGTTGCCGACCTTTCGCGCGCGTTCCTCGACACGAACGGCGCGGTCAAGCACGCGAGCGTCCGCGTCGAGGCGGGAGAGGAGAAGACTGCTTCCGCGCCGCGCACGCTGCGCGATATGGCGGGCAGCCTCAAGAGCGCGTCCCGCCGCGGCCTCGCCGAGCGCTTCGACTCCACCGTCGGTGCGTTCTCGCTGCTCATGCCCTTTGGCGGCAAGACGCAGCGCAGCCCCTCGCAGGCGATGGCGGCGCTGCTGCCGGTGCTGCCGGGCAGCAAGACCGAGCAGGGCAGCGTGATGGCCTGGGGCTGCGACCCCGACGCACTGAGCGCCGATCCTTACACGGGCGCGCACAGCGCGGTCTACACCTCGGTTGCTAAGATCGCCGCTGCCGGTGCAGATTATCACAAGGCATATCTTACCTTGCAGGAATTCTTTGAAAAGCTCCGCAACGAGCCTGCGCGCTGGGGCAAGCCCTTCTCCGCGCTGCTCGGTGCGCTCGATGCCCAGCTTGAACTGGGCGCTGCCGCCATCGGCGGCAAGGACTCCATGTCTGGTACCTTCCTTGACCATGACGTGCCGCCGACGCTTATCTCCTTCGCCATCGCGCCCGTGCTGGCAGGCGAGATCGTGACGACTGACTTCAAGGCTGCCGGTCGCGGCGTTTACCTCTTCGCCGGCGCGACGCCCGAAGAGCAGAAAGCGGCGTGGGAACGCTTTACCGCGCTTGCCCGCGCGGGCAAGGTCGCAAGCGCATGGGCGGTTGAAAACGGCCTTGCCGAGGCAGTTTTCAAGATGTCGCTCGGCAATGAGATCGGCTTTGCCGCCGAAAAGACTGCGCGCGACTGGTTTGCTCCCATGCCCGGCGCGATCGTCGCCGAGTTGACGGAGGAAGTTTCCGATGCTGTGCGCATCGGCGCGACCACAGCGGAAAAGACCATCTCCCTCGACAGCGACGAGGCGAGCATCTCTGGGCTGCTGGCCCTGAACGATTCCGTGCTCGAATCGGTCTACCCGACGAAGACGCAGGATGCCGGCACGGTCGAGAGCTTTACCTATGAAACGGAAAAGCGCGTTGCGCCCGCCGTCAAGACCGCGCGTCCGAAGGCGCTGATCCCTGTCTTCCCCGGCACGAACTGCGAGTACGACACCCAGCGCGCCCTGCTCGAAGCAGGCGCGGACGCCGAGCAGTTCATCATCCGCAACTTAACGAGCGCCGACGTTGCTGACAGCGTCGAGCACTTTGCCAAGGCCGTGAAGGATAGCCAGATCATCGTCATCCCCGGCGGCTTCTCCGGCGGCGACGAGCCCGACGGCAGTGCCAAGCTCATCACGGCGTTCTTCCGCAACGCCGCGGTCAAGGAGCAGGTCACGGACCTCCTCGAAAAGCGCGACGGTCTGATGCTCGGCGTGTGCAACGGCTTCCAGGCGCTCATCAAGCTCGGTCTCGTTCCCTATGGCAAGATCATGGACACCGACGCTGATTTCCCGACGCTCACCTACAACGTCATCGGCCGCCACCAGTCCCGTCTGGTCCGCACGCGCGTGTGCTCCAACAAGTCCCCCTGGCTTGCGGGTACGAAGGTCGGCGACATTTACACCGTGCCCATTTCGCACGGCGAGGGCCGCTTCCTCGCATCCGAAGAGCTTGTCAAAAAGCTCGCCGAAAACGGCCAGATCGCCACGCAGTACGTAGACCTTGACGGGTATGCTACAATGGATGCAGCATTCAACCCCAACGGCTCGATCTGTGCCATCGAGGGCATCACCTCGCCCGATGGCCGCGTATTCGGCAAGATGGGGCACACCGAGCGCATCGGCAAGGAGCTTTACCGCAATGTCCCCGGACAGTATGAGATGGAGCTGTTCACCTCTGCCGTGCGCTATTTCAAGTAATTTAAGAAGAGAGGAGCAGACCCAATGGCTTATTATTATCCCGAACCGTCTCACACGTTCAGCGAATATCTGCTCGTCCCCGGTTACACGTCCGAGGACTGCATTCCTGACAACGTCTCGCTCAAAACGCCCCTCGTGCGCTACCGCAAGGGGCAGGAGGAGTGCCCCATCAGCCTGAATATTCCGATGGTCTCGGCCATCATGCAGTCGGTGTCGAACGACACGCTGGCCATCGCGCTGGCAAAAGAGGGCGGCCTTTCGTTCATCTTCGGCTCCCAGTCCATCGAGAGCGAGGCCGAGATGGTGCGCCGCGTGAAGAGCAATAAGGCGGGCTTTGTGCCGTCGGCCTCGAACCTGACACCCGAGCACACGCTGGCCGATGTTTTGGCCCTCAAGGAGAAAAACGGCTTCTCGACTGTCGCCATCACCGAGGATGCGACGCCCAACGGCAAGCTCCTCGGCATCGTGACGAGCCGCGACTACCGCGTGAGCCGCATGAGCACTGATTTGAAAGTGCGCGAGTTCATGACTCCGCGCGAAAAGCTCGTCACCGCTCCTGCGTCGACCACGCTCAAGGAGGCTAACGACATCATCTGGGAGCACAAGCTCAACGCGCTGCCCATCGTGGATGAAAACGACCACCTGCTCTACTTCGTCTTCCGCAAGGACTACGCCGAGCACAAGGAGCACCCCCTTGCGCTTCAGGATGACAAGAAGCGATACCTCGTCGGCGCGGGCATTAACTCCCGCGACTACGCCGAGCGCATCCCCGCGCTTGTGGAGGCTGGCGCGGATGTGCTGTGCATCGACTCGTCCGAGGGATACTCCGTCTGGCAGAAGAAGGTCATCGACTACGTGCGCGCGAACTATGGCAATACCATCAAAATCGGCGCGGGCAATGTCGTCGACCGTGACGGCTTCCGCTTCCTCGCCGAGAGCGGCGCGGACTTTGTCAAAGTCGGTATCGGCGGCGGCTCCATCTGCATCACGCGCGAAACGAAGGGTATCGGCCGCGGCCAGGCCACCGCGCTCATTGAGGTGAGCGCCGCGCGCGACGAATACTTCCGCGAGACCGGCGTGTATGTCCCCATCTGCTCCGACGGCGGCATCGTGCACGACTATCACATGACGCTCGCGCTCGCCATGGGCGCGGACTTCCTGATGCTGGGCCGCTACTTCGCCCGCTTCGACGAATCGCCGACGAACAAGCTGCTTGTCAACGGCGTGTACGTCAAGGAATACTGGGGCGAAGGCTCGAACCGCGCGCGCAACTGGCAGCGTTACGACCTCGGCGGCAAGACGGGCCTTGCGTTTGAAGAGGGTGTGGATTCCTACGTCACCTACGCGGGCTCCCTGCAGGATAACGTCGCCCGCAGCCTTTACAAGGTCAAGTCGACCATGTGCAACTGCGGCGTGACGACCATCCCCGACCTCCAGAAGAACGCGAAGCTCACGCTCGTCTCCGCCACCAGCATCGTCGAGGGCGGCTATCACGACGTCACCCTCCGCGCCACGAACGCCAGCAACAACTAAGCATCCTCAAGAACAACAAAAAGCGGTTCCCGAAAGGGAACCGCTTTTTTATGGTTGCTTACTTGCAGAACGTCACGCACGCCTGCGAGGCAGTTTTGCCGTCCGGCTTGACGATGCCGATGCGGCACGTGCCGTCATCGAGTGACTTCTTGTAGACCGTCAGCGCCTCGCCCTCGAAGCACGGTGTCGAGTAGTGTAGCTCGACCGATTGAATATTACCGCTCGCGAGCTCCTTTGCCGAAAAGCAGTCGAGCAGCAGGCGTACATAGGCCACGTTGTTCATGTGGTGGCCGAGGTCGATGTCCGTCGGCCGCACGGCGTAGTGCGAGAAAAGGTCGGCGTCCTCAAACTTTTCATGGAAGCGCTGCAATTTTTCGGGGATGGCCGTCTCGGCGGGGAAGGGGTAGTCCTTCGGGAAGCCCGAGTCGCCAAAGCGGATGATCTTCTGCTCCAGTCCTAAGATGGCCCACTCGGTCTTGCCGCGGGCAATGACCGCCTCACCGCGCGAGAGTGTGTAACTGCGGTACGTGCGTACGTCGCGCTCGCTGCACGCCTCCGCCCACGTGCGCACCGTGAGTTCGTCCATCAGGTACGCGCGCTCAAAGAGATCGACGCGCGTGTGGACCGTGAGCCAGAATTCACCCTTTTTCGCCATCGCGCTGCTGCCGACGCCCAGCACCTCCGCGTGCTGCGCTGCGATGCCCTGAAAAATCGTAAACGCCGCCAACGGCGACAGCGCGCCCGACGCGTCACAGTAGTCGGGCGTGACGGTAAGACGTTTTTCAAAAATGCTCTCCATGCAGTTCTCCTTTGAATTTGTCGTTTTCTTAACGATAAGTATAGCATGGAATTGGTATTGCCTCAAGCGGACAAATTTGATCGTTCGTTAAAATGTTACGCACATTGTCCCCTGCGCCGTGCAGGGAATGCGAATAAGGGAGGGGGTATCTCTTTTCAAAAAAGAGATATCCCTCCCTTACACCCTCCCACAGAAAATTTCCATTGCAAGCGAGCAGCTCAAAGAGCTGCAATGCTTGCCGATTGCACTTCCTGCGCGCGGCGGAGCCGCGTTGGGTGTTGCTATACGATTTGCCTCTACTTCTATTATCCGCTGCCGCTCTGCCAGTCTCGTAGTAGTGCCGCCTAATCACCGTCTAACGGGGAACCCATCAATGCGGCGAGCGCAGCAATGCCGCATTTCGCAGGCAGTCTGCCGCCGAGGTAGCGTCACTCGCGCCTCACGATAGTAAGGCGCGGTTGCTGGTCAGTAACGAATCGCAGGGATTCATGGTGAAGCCATGTACACCGCACCCGATTGCGCAGCGCGTGCAGTCATTCAAGCTATAAACTGCCAATGTCGGGGGTCGAGGGGTACTCCCCTCGCGTTCTCTTGGGGGATTTAAAGGGGGCCATTCTCTCACGTGAGAGAATGGCCCCCTTTATTCGCACTCCCTGCGCGGCACAGGGAATAAGGAGCAGCACTTTGTGCTGCAATTTTATTCCGATAAAAGAATTCTGTCGTTATCAAGCTCATGTCCGGCACCTGCTTTGAACCGCGCGATGAGATCGTCGACTCCCATCCCCGCGCGTTCACTGCCCGCGACGTCGAGCACGATGCGCCCGTCCGCCATCATCAGTGTGCGGTTGCCGAGCTCAAGTGCCTGATGCATGTTGTGCGTGACCATCAGGCAGGTGATGTGACTTTCCGCCACGACGCGGCGGGTGAGGTCGAGCACCTTTTCCGCCGTTGCGGGGTCGAGCGCCGCGGTGTGCTCGTCAAGAAGTAAGAGCTGCGGCGGCACCATCGTCGCCATCAGCAGCGTGAGCGCCTGACGCTGGCCGCCGGAGAGCAGGCCCACGGGGTTTTTCATGCGGTCCTCAAGGCCCATGTCGAGCTGCTTGAGCTGCTCGGCGAAGAACTCCTTGTCCTTCTTGCTGATGCGGCTGAACGGATTGCCGTGCGCCGCGCGCAGGTACGCGAGCGCAAGGTTTTCTTCGATCGTCATGCTCGGCGCGGTGCCGCGCAGGGGGTCCTGAAAGAGACGCCCGATGCGGCGGGAGCGCTCGTGCTCGGGCATGAAGGTGATGTCCTTGCCCGCGAGCGAAATGCTGCCCTCGTCGGCATAAAAGCTGCCCGCGATGGCGTTGAAGAGCGTCGACTTGCCCGCGCCGTTCGATCCGACGATGGTGACGAAATCGCCCTCGTCCAAATGCAAAGAAAGGGAAGAAAGCGCCTTTTTTTTATTCACCGTGCCGGGGTTGAAGGTCTTGGAGAGATTTTGAATGTCCAGCATCTTACACGCCCTCCTTATTTCTGGCGGCCATTTTGCGCTTCTGGAATGTCGCCCACTTCTGGATGCTCGGCGCGGCGATGGCCAGCGCCACGATGATGGCCGTCAGGAGCTTCAGGCACTCGACGGGCACGATCTTCGTGTAGAATACGATGGCGTAGATGAAGCGGTAAACGATCGAGCCGAGAATCGCGGCGATGACGCCCTTTTTGACGCTTCTGCGCCCGAGCAGTGTCTCGCCGATGATGAGGCAGGCGAGGCCGATGACGACGATGCCCGTGCCGGAGTTGATGTCCACAGTCTTCTGATACTGGCCGACGATCGCGCCGGAGAGCGCCGTGAGCATGTTGGCAAGGCACAGGCCGACCGTGATCGTGAACGACGGATTCAGGGACGAGGCGCGCACCATGTCGGGGTTATCGCCCGTGGCGCGGATGGAAAGACCCATGCGCGTGCCGAGAAACAGCACCAGCAGAAGACCGGCCAGGATCGTGACGAACGCTGCGAGCAGCAGCTCGTACCACTCGCCGCCGATGCCGGTCTCGCGCAGCATCGTGAAGACGGTCTTGCCGCCAAGCAAGCTCTGGTTGGATTTCCAGCCCATGGCCATCAGGTTCACGGTGTAAAGGCCGGTGTTCGTGACGATACCGGCGAGGATCGACGGCACGCCGAGCTTCGTCTGCAAAAACGCGGTGACAAAGCCCGCGCACGCGCCCGCGAGCATCGCGGCGAAGATGGCGAGGACAGGGTGTCCCGCGGCCGTCACGGTGACGGACACGGCCGCGCCGAGGACGAAGCAGCCGTCAGTTGTCAGATCGGCGATGTCGAGGATGCGGTAGCTTAAAAACAGCGCCATCGCGACCAGCGCGTAGAGGAAGCCCAGCTCAAGGGCGGTCTGCGTGATGATGAGCATGGGGAAATTCTCCTTTCAGGCCAATTTCCCCCGACGGAAGGTAAGGGGAAAGGCAGTTCATTTGCGGGGAAACGGTTTTCTTAGTCCTTGGTGGTCGTGACCTCGACGACGGTGCCCATGCTGTCAAAGAAGGAGTAGTCAAGGCTCATCGCGGCGGCGGTGTCGGTGTTGACGGTGATGATGCCGCCGTCCATCAGGTAGTAGTCCTCCATACCGTCCATACCGTCGGTGATGGCGGAGTAGGCGAGGTCGGCGGTCTTGACGCCGAGGTCGGTGTAGTTCACGCCGCAGGTGGCGTAAGCGCCGTTGCGGACGAAGGAGTCAGCGCCGGTGTAGTGGGGGATGCTGGCCTTGGCGAGGTCCTCATAGATGGCGAGCTCGGCGGCCATGATGACGTTGTCAGTCGGGGTGAAGACGGCGTCCACACCGTCGGCGATCAGCGCGGAAGCGGCAGCGACGACCTCGTCGTTTGTGTTCGCGGTCTGCTCAACGTACTCGATGCCCTTGGCGTCGAGGTAGGCCTTCGTGTCGGCGATGGGCTTGGTGGAGTTGGGCTCAGAGAGGGAGTAGAGCAGGCCAACCTTGGCGATGTCCGGATTCTGGGCGAACATCATGTCCATGATGAAGCTGGTGTTCAGCGCGTCGCTCGTGCCGGTCACATAGTCGATGCCCGTCAGGCTCGCAGCCTCGGGATCGGAGACGGCGGCATAAACAACGGGGGTCTTGGTGTCCTCAGCGGAGAGAGCAGAGATCTGCGCGGCGGTCGTCGCGATGGGGATGATGGCGTCGACCTGATCGGCGATCGCCTGATCGGACAGCTGCTTTAAGATGGTCTGGTCGTTCTGGCCGGAGGCGATGTCGTATTCGATGGTCACGCCGTTGTCGGCTGCGATCTTGTCGAGCTCGGCGGCCACAGCGTTTGCGATCTCGTCGAGAGAGGCGTGGTCGAGCTGCTTGATGATGGCGACCTTATAGGTCTTGCCGCTTTCGTCGCCGCCCTGCTGGGCGTCGTTGCTGCTGTCGTCGCTCTTGCTGCCGCACGCGGCCAGAGACAGGGTCATCGCACCGGCGAGGGCCAGGGTCAGAAGCTTTTTCACCATGTTGTTTTTCATTTTTGTTTTCCTCCAAATTTATTTGATTTCGGGTGGCAGATGAGGTCCTGGTTTGCCGGAACAGGAGGAATATAAAGAAAAAAGACCTTCATCCCATACACATGGGACAAAAGTCATCAAACTTCTGCGATACCACCCAAATTGACGTTTTGTAAAACGCCCGCTCGCTTACGCGCACCATCATACGCGCCCCGATGGATAACGGGTGGGATACCCGTCGGTCCCTACTTGACTTCCGCCGTTCGGTCCGCCCTCTGAAGTCCATTCACCGACCGTCCGCCGCCCCGATCACACCACCCGGGACTCTCTTTGTGCTTATCTGCATCGGCTACTTCTCTCCGTCATAGGTTTGAAGCTCTTCACTTGTTGGTTGCATTATAGCACGCGGGGCCCACTTGTCAAGTGGGTTTTTCAAAAAAGTTGCACTTTTTTGATTTGCCCAACGGGTGAGGGAGTTTCCCGCGCACGGCGCGGGAGGGAGAGGCAGCGCCGATGGCGCTGCGCGGATAAGGGGGCCATTCTCTCCCGTGAGAGAATGGCCCCCTTGGACCCCCAAGAGAACGCAAGGGGCTCTGCCCCTTGACCCCGCACATTGCGGGTTTGCAGCTTGAATGACTGCACGCGCTGCGGAATCAGGTGCGGTGTACATGGCTTCGCCATGAATCCCTGCGATTCGAAACATTCAGCAACCGCGCCTTACTATCGTGAGGCGCGAGTGACGATTGCTTGGCGGCAGACTGCTTGCCGAATGCGGCATTGCTGCGCTCGCCGCATTGTGGAGACTGGCGGTAGACGGAAATTAGTCTGTACTTCTACAAGATGGGCAGAGCGGCAGCGGATAATAGAAGCAGAGGCAAATCGTATAGCAATGCTAACGCGGCAACGCCGCGCGCAGGCATCCGATTCGGCAAGCGCCGCAGCTCTTCGAGCTGCTCGCCTGCAATGTGAATTTTCTCCGGGAGGGTGCAAGGGAGGGGTATCTCTTTTCGAAAAAGAGATACCCCTCCCTTATCCGCGTCCCCCAAACCAGGTGGGGAAAAACCGGAACTTATTGTTCCAAAAGGAACCGTGCGATATTTTCTATTGCAACAGAAGCCTTTCTAATGGGAAACATCTGAAACACATGCCACATCCCCTCGCTGACCTGCAGGCGGCAGGGAACGTTTGCGCGCTTCATCGCCTGATAGAGTTGTTCTGAATCCGAATACAGAATCTCGTGGTCGCCGACCTGGATGAGCGTCGGCGGGAAGCCGGTGAAGTCGGCAAAAAGTGGGGACAGGTCGCTCGAACGGTAGTCTCTTCCTGCGGCGTAGGCGAGGCGCACGGCTTCGATGTACTCGGGCGTGAGCATCGGGTCGATCTCCGAGCACTCGGTGTAGGATTTGCCGGACATCGTCATGTCGGTCCACGGGGACATCAGGATGAGCGTGCCGGGGAGTTTGCGGCCCGCCGCCTTGAGGCGGCTGCAGAGCACGAGAGCAAGGTTGCCGCCCGCGCTGTCGCCCGCAAGCACGATATCGCGCGCGCCGTAGCCTTGGAGCATCAGATAGTCCCACGCGCGCAGCGCGTCCTCGACGGCGGCGGGATAGGGGAACTCGGGCGCGAGGCGGTATTCAAAGCTCAGCACATCGTAGCCCGTCGCATGCGCGAGCTTGGACGACAGTACGCGCGAATAGCCGAGGTTGCCGCTCGTGTAGCCGCCGCCGTGGCAGTATAAAATCGCATGGCGGCTGCCGTGGGGGGCCTTGAGCCGCGTCCACGCCGCGCTCATGCCCGAGAGGGCAAATTCCTCGTAATCCATGCCCGTCATCGGCGCAGTCAGCTTGCCGAGGACCTCCTGACTGCGGCGCTGACGCTCAAGCTCTTCGGCGGTCATGCTTTCTGGCGCACCGGCGCTGTGCAGCGCCTTGAGCGCACGCATCAGCGGGTCGAGATGCGCGTTCTCGGCCTCGCTCTTCTTTTTGCGGATGATGCGGAGTTTGGGTTCCATAGCTCCTCCTGAAAAACAAAATTCTTTGGGAGCATGATATCATAATTTCGTAAAAATGCCAAGGAAAAGCCGCATCTTTCTTGTAGCGCGCCCAGCTTTGTGCTACAATGAACCTCTCAAGACCGCGCAGAAGGAAAGAGGGAACATCGGATGGCCAAGCCCAACAGCAAATGGTATAAGCTCGACTCCGCGGGCACGCTCTACTCCGCGCTGCAAAAGGAGGAGTATTCAGCCATCTACCGCTTTTCCGCTCTGATGGAAAAAGACGTCGACCCCGCGGCGCTTCAGCGCGCCATCGACCGCTGCATGCCGCGCTTCCCGACCTTTGCCGTGCGCATCCGTAAGGGTGCGTTCTGGTACTATTTGGAGCACAACAGCGCGCCGGGGCCGTTTTTGAAAGAGGACGTGTCCGACCCCTGCCAGCCCGTGCGCTTCAAGGAAGACAACGGCTGGCTCGTGCGCTTTTACTATTACCGCAACCGCATTTCGATCGAGGTCTTCCACGCGCTTTCCGACGGCGGCGGAGCCATCGTCTTCTTCCGCACGCTGCTGGCCGAATACCTGCGCCAGACCGGCGTTGATATCCCTGCGGGGAACGGTGTGCTTGATTTGAACGAGCCGCCGCGCGAGGAGGAGATGGAGGACGCCTATGCCCGCTACGCTGGACACCACGCACTGGGCCTTCACCGCCAGCCGACGGCGTATCAGAATACCGGCACAAGCGAGCCGTTTTACACGTTCCATGTGACGATGGGCTTCGTGCCGCTCTCGAAGCTGCGCGAGGAGTCGAAAAAGTACGGCGCGTCGATCACCGAATACCTCTCCGCTGTGCTCATTTACGTCATTTTGGAAAAGCAGAAGCGCGAAAAGCCCTACCGCCTGCGCCCCGTGGCGCTGGCCATCCCCATCAATCTGCGCGGCTGGTTCCCGAGCGAGACGCTGCGAAACTTCATTACCACCGTCCGCCCGTATATCGCCCCCGCGCTCGGCGACTACACGTTCCCCGAGATCGTCTCGCAAGTGCGGCATTTTATGAAGCTGCACATCAACCGGCAGGAATTGCAGGCGGCGTTCACGGGCAACGTTCGCTTTACGGAAAACTTTTTCCTGCGGCTCATTCCGGTCGTTTTCAAAAATCCCGTCATGGCGCTCAATTACCGCCTGCACGGCGTGAGGCCCTATTCCTGCACATATACGAACCCAGGCGCGTTCACCGTGCCGCCCGAAATGGCTGAGCATATCCGCGGTGCGGAGGTCATTCTGGGACAGGCGACGGTGCCGCGCTGCCACTGCGCGTCCATCAGCTATGGCGACACGATGGAGATCACCTTTGCCGGCACGCAGGCGGAGACGGACACCGAGCGCGACTTTTTCCGCTTCCTCGTGCGCGCGGGCATCCCCGTGCGCGTAGAGAGCAACCGATGAATAGCAGATCGAAAGAAGGAATTTGATGTCATATTGTGTTAAATGCGGCGTGGAGCTGGACGAGGGCGCGGAGCGCTGTCCGCTCTGCGGCACGCCCGCGTGGAAGCCGGACGAGACCGCACCGCGCTATTTCCCGACCAAGCCGGCCGAGGTGCCGAGAGCATCGCGCAGAGCCGCCGCCGCACTGCTGACGGCGATGCTCGCGTCCGTGTCGCTCTGCTGCGCTCTGTTGAATCTCATTTTGCCGACGGAGCACCCTTGGGCGCTGTACGTCGCGGGCGCGGCAGTGATGCTGTGGATCTGGTTCGCGCTGCCGATGCTCGGCTGGGCGTGCGTTGTTGTATTCCTGTTGAGCTTTCTGCTGCGCGACGGCAGACGCTCGCGCCTTTCTTCCATCGCCATGTGCATCGGCGCGGTGGGCCTGATGGCGATGGGCGTCGAATACTGCCTTGACCGGTATTTTCTTGAGGTGTGGCAGCCGAGCTGGTCGCTCGTCGTGCTTGTCATCTGCATCGGGCTCATCATCCCGCTGTGCATCGTGCGCCGCGTCCCGTCGCTGCGTGAGGAAGCGCGCAGACGCTTCAATATGTGAAACCTGCTTCTGAAAATGGAAAACCCGCCCTGACGCTTTTGCGTCGGGGCGGGTTTTGTGATGTTTGCTTACAGCAGCAGCCAGCTGAGCACCATGCCGACAAGCAGTGTGATCCCGGCGGTGAGCAGGGCGAGCAGAACTTTCTGATAGGGCCGCTTGCCCGCTTCGACCTTCTGCTCGATCTCGTCGAGCCGCTTCCCTTCGCTGAAGGCTAAGATCTCCTTGTAGGATTGGACGTTATTTGCTTTTTTGATGCGCTCAAGGCGGTGGGCAAAGTACATCGCGCTGCCCCAGAGCAAAAGCTCCGGAATGAGGCCGTACAGGCCGAACCACTTGAGCAGCGGCACGGGCAGAATGATCGTGGCGGCGAGCAGAACAGTGTAGATGATGGCGTCGCGGTTCATGGCTTTGACATCGGCGGCGTTGACTTCCTGTTTCATGGTTTCCAAATCTCCTTTGATGAGTTGGTCGAGCGAAACATCGAAGAGGGCGCTGAGCAGGAGCAGACTGTGGATATCGGGGTAGCTCTTGCCGTTTTCCCACTTGCTCACGGCCTGCGCGCTCACGTGGAGGGCTTTTGCAAGCTGCTCCTGCGTCATGCTTTTGGAGAGGCGCAGCGTTTTGATCTTGCTGCCGATGTCGATGTTCATAAAGGCAAAACTCCGTTTCTATAAAGTGCGGACGTCCTTGATGAGTTCAGTATAGCCGATTGCAGGAAAACGCGCAATGGAGGGGGAGTTTCGCGCGCTCAAACGGCGGTTGAGCGCAAAAAGGACGGAAGATGCTTTTCTTCCGTCCTTTTTATGCAGTTCCAGTCGAATCAGTCGCCGACGCCGGGGTTCAGAACCTTGCCGACGTTCCACAGGTGCGCGACCTGCTGCGCGGCGGCCAGACGTTCCTCGGGGGACTCGTAGCTTGCGTGCGCGGTCTGCGCGCCGCAGTCGACACAGGTGACATAAACGCACCAGCCCTGCTCATCCTCCACCGTACCGGTGCCGCGGCAGTAGGGGCAGTCCTGCAATTCGATCTCATAAATCGGGTCCATGGTATCATCCTTTCCTACCGCGCAAAATTGACAGTTTGCGCGGAAATAACCTAATGACCGTAGTATAGCAGGGAAACGGGCGCTTTACAAGCAAGAAAATAGCAAAAATGGGGCGCTCGCAAGCGCCCCGCTTTTTACACGTTTGACGACGGAACAGGAAGCTGGTACTTTTCCACGTAGGATTCGTACGTCTGCTGGAAGCTGCCGTCGGCAGTCTTGGCCTGGCGCAGCGTTTCGTGCAGGTTGAGGTTATGCGCACGGGCGTCGATGACGCAGCCGGCGATGTTGGAACAGTGGTCGGATGTGCGCTCAAGGTCGGTCAGAAGATCGGAGAGGACAAAGCCAGCCTCAATGCTGCAATGGCCCTGCTGCATGCGCAGGATGTGGCGCGTGCGCATCTGCTCTTTGAGCGTGTCGATGACCTGCTCGAGCGGCTCGACCTGTTGGGCGAGCGCGACGTCCTGCGAGGAGAAGGACTTGAGCGAGAGCGAAAGGATCTCGCGGATGGCGGAGGTGAGAATGGCGAGCTCGTTGAGGGCGCTGCCGGAGAACGTGAGGCCCTTTTGCTCCATCTCCTCAGCGGAGGAGAGAATGTTGACCGCGTGGTCAGAAATGCGCTCAAAGTCGCCGATGGTCTTGAGTAACTCGGTCGCCTCCTCGCTCTCGTCGCGGCCCATTTTCTGCGTGCTGAGCTTGACGAGGTAGGTGCCGAGGATATCTTCATAGTGGTCGCAAAGCTCCTCATCGTCGCGGATGCTCTGGGCGAGCTCGGGCGTGTTGTGGTCAAGGGCGGTGAGAGCGTTGTTCAGCGCGCGCACGGCGCAGTCCGCCATTTCACGGGCGACGGCGCGGCTCTGGCGAAGGGCGAGGGACGGGGTGGGGAGAAGACGCTCGTCGAGCTCGGTCGTCTTTTCACCCTGCGTCTGGGGATCGTCGGGGACGATGCGGCAGGCGAGCTTTTCAAGAAGGCCGCCCGCGGGCAGGAGCATGGCGGTGCAGAGAATGTTGAAGACCGAGTGTGTGACGGCGATGCCCGCCATGGTGGCGGATTCATTGAGCAGCGCGGGCGCAAAAGCCGCGCGCACAATGCAGAAGACCGTCAGCAGCACGACAACGCCGATGACATTGAAGAGAAGGTGAACGACCGCGGCGCGGCGGGCGTTTTTGTTCGTGCCGATGGACGACAGCATGGCCGTGACGGTCGTGCCGATGTTCTGGCCCATGATGATGGGAATGGCCGCAGCATAGCTCACAGAACCCGTGACGGCGAGCGCCTGCAAAATACCGACGGACGCGGAGCTCGACTGGATGATGGCCGTGAGCAGCGCGCCGGCGAGCACGCCGAGGAGGGGATTCTGAAAGGCAACAAAGAGATTCGTGAACGCGGGGACGTCCTTGAGGCCCGCGACCGCGCCGCTCATCGTCTCCATGCCGAACATGAGCGTGGCAAAGCCGAGCAGGATCATGCCGGTGTCCTTTTTCTTGTTATCCTTGCAGAACATGTAGTAGATGATGCCGATGAGCGCAAGGACGGGAGTGAAGGATGAGGGCTTTAAGAGCTTGATCCAGAAGTTGCCGGAGTCGATGCCGCCAAGGCTCAAAAGCCAGGCCGTGACGGTCGTGCCGACGTTGGCACCCATGATGACGTTGATGGCCTGACGCAGCGTCATCAGGCCCGAGTTGACAAAGCCGACCACCATGACCGTGGTGGCGGACGAGCTCTGGATGATGGCCGTGATGCCAAGGCCCGTTAAAAATCCGGCGAATACGCTGCCGGTCATCTTGTCGAGAAGGGAGCGGAGCTTACCGCCCGCGCGGCGCTCGAGCGCCTGGCCCATCAGGTTCATGCCGAAGAGGAACAGGCACAGCCCGCCAATCATCGTGAGCACATTGAAAATATCCATATTTTCTATCTTTCCTTTTTTCTTTTTTGAGACTCTATTTATAACCAAGTAATAGTTTACGCGCCAAATGTCAAAACTGCCAGAGGAGAATTGTAAAATCTATGTAAAATACACAGCGGCGACGGAATGCGGCGTGATTTGTGTCATGTTGCACAGTTTTTTTTCGCATGAACTGGAAAAAAGTGCAGACACTAAGCGCAGCATTCGCCGCGGCGTCTGCCTCCGCGGCAAAAAGCAACTTGAAATGTCGGAGGAATCGTATGAAAAAAGACTTTATCGACACCAATGAATTCACAAAGCAGGAACTGCTCGACATCATCGACTTGTCGCTCGCCATCAAAAAGGCCATTAAGGCGGGCTACTATCCGCCCCTGATGCGCAACATGACGCTCGGCATGATCTTCCAGCAGTCCTCTACGCGCACGCGCGTCTCGTTTGAGACCGCGATGAGCCAGATGGGCGGGCACGCGCAGTATTTAGGCCCCGGTATGATCCAGCTCGGCGGGCATGAGACCATCGGCGACACGGGCAAGGTACTCTCAAAGCTTGTCGATGTCGTGATGGCGCGCGTCATCGAGCACAAGACGATCGAAGAGCTCGCAAAAAGCTGCACCATCCCCGTCATCAACGGCATGTCGGACTACAACCACCCCACGCAGGAGATCGGCGACCTCTGCACGATCGTGGAGAACCTTCCGCAGGGGAAGAAGTTAGAGGACTGCAAAGTCGTGTTCGTGGGCGACGCGACGCAGGTGTGTGCATCGCTCGGCTTCATCACGACGAAGCTCGGCATGCACTTTGTCCAGTACGGCCCGCAGGGCCACCAGCTGAATGAGCAGCACAAGGAGATCATGAAGAAGAACTGCGCGCTCTCCGGCGGCAGCTACCTTGTCACCGACGACCGCGAGAGCGTACGCGGCGCGGACTTCATCTATACCGATGTGTGGTACGGCCTCTACGAAAACGAGATGCCGAAGGAAGAGCGCGTGCGCGTCTTCCACGACTATCAGGTCAACCGCGAACTGATGCAGCTCGGGAACCTTGGCTGTAAATTCATGCACTGCCTGCCCGCGACGCGCGGCGAAGACGTGACCGACGAGGTCGCCGACTCCGACGCCTCTCTCTGCTGGGAAGAGGCAGGCAACCGCCTGACGGCCATGCGCGGCCTTCTTGTCTACTTTACACGCTGCCGCAAGGAGCCGAGCGGTCTTCAGATCGCGGCGGCGAAGGAGGAGCTTGACAAAGTGCTCTGCGACAAGCTCGGCTGCGTCGAGGCCTACTGCGGCGTTTCGAAAGCGGAAAAGAGCTGAGAAAAACCATGGAGAAGAATCAATTCCGGCTCGCAGACGTCATTTTGTCGGTCATCTGCGTGGTGTTTGTCGCCGAGGCGGCGGCGCCGGTCGCGTCGATCGGCAACAGCCAGTATTTCTGGTGGATCTTTATGATATTGGCGTTTCTGCTGCCCTACGGCCTCATCGCCGCCGAGCTCGGCACAGCCTACGCGGGCGACGGCGGGCTCTATGACTGGATCCACGCGGCGTATCCGAACGGCAAGTGGGCGGCGCGCGCCTCGTGGTACTACTGGATCAACTTCCCGCTGTGGATGGCATCGCTTGCGGTGATGTGTCCCGAGCTCATCACGTTCATCACGGGGCGGAGCCTCGGGACGTTCGGCTCGCTCGTGGTCGAGCTTCTGTTCATCTGGATCGTCACGCTCGTCGCGTGTTATCCCGTGTGTGACAGCATCATTATCCTGAACGTGAGCGCTGTCATCAAGATCGTGCTGGCGCTGCTGGTCGGCGGGCTCGGCGTGTGGTATATCAGCCGTTACGGCTTTGTCAACGACATGTCGGCGCGGACATTTCTGCCGTCGTTCGACTTAAACAGCCTCTCGTATATCTCCGTCATCATCTTCAATTTCCTCGGCTTTGAGGTCGTGTGCACGTATGCAAACAATATGAGCGACCCGAAAAAGCAGATCCCGCAGTCTATCGTGACCGGCGGCATCGTCATCGCGGCCATCTACCTCTTCTCGGCGTTCGGCATCGGCGCGGCAGTGGATGTGCGTGAGATCAGCGTGGATTCGGGGCTTATCGACGCGGTGTCGCTCATTTTAGGCGGCAGCGGCGGCGTGCTCGTGGGCGTGGTGGCGCTTTTGTTCCTCGTGACGCTGTTCGGCAATATGATCTCGTGGTCGATGGGCGTCAATTCGACGGCGGCGCTGGCGGCGGACCACAACGACATGCCGCGGGTGTTCGCCAAGCGCTGGGCAAAGAACGACATGCCCGTCGGCGCGGCGGTCACGTCGGGCGTCGTCGCCTCGTGCGTGTGTGTTTTGGGTGTGCTCATCGAGATGGCGTCGCCGGACTCGTCACTCTTCTGGAGCTTTTTCGCGCTGAATCTCGTGATGCTGCTTTTGAGCTATCTTCCCGTGTTTCCGGCGTTTTTGAAGCTGCGGCGCGAGGATGCGAAGACGCCGCGCCCGTTCCGCGTGCCGGGGTCTGACACGGCGCTCAAATGGATCGCCTACGTGCCGATGGTGCTCATCGTCATTTCGATCATTTTCACTGCGGTCCCGCTCTCGTTTGACGCAGAGACGCTTGCGAGCTTTCTGCCCATTACGATCGGGTCGATCCTCAGCGTGGCGATCGGCGAGGTGCTGATCGCGCTGCGCGGGAAAAACGCGCGCAGCTAAGTATGGTTTCATCATAAGGAGACAAAGTTATGGCAAAACGAATCATCGGCACAACGCCGAAGCAGGACGGGTATCGCATGCCCGCCGAATTTGAGCCCCAGCAGGGCGTGTGGATGCTCTGGCCCGAGCGCAACGACAACTGGCGCGACGGCGGCAAGCCCGCGCAGAAGACCTTTGCTGACGTGGCAAAAGCCATCGCAAGATTTGAAAAGGTCACGGTCGGCGCATCCGTGCGCCAGTATCAGAACGCGCGCGCCAAGCTCCCCGAAAATATCCGCGTCGTGGAGCTCGAGAGCGACGACGCGTGGGTGCGCGACTGCGGGCCGACGTTCCTTGTGAACGACAGGGGCGGTCTTCGCGCGGTGGACTGGGAGTTCAACGCCTGGGGTGGGCTCGTCGACGGGCTGTATTTCCCCTGGGACAAGGACGACCAGATCGCGCGCAAGATCTGCGAGATCGCGGATGTGGACAGCTACCGCACCGAGGGCTTCGTGCTCGAAGGCGGCTCCATCCACGTCGACGGCGAGGGCACGGTGCTGACGACCGAGATGTGCCTGCTCTCCGAGGGGCGCAACCCCGACAAGAGCAAAGAAGAGATCGAGCAGATGCTTTGCGACTATCTTGGCTGCGAGAAGGTGCTGTGGATCAAGGACGGCATCGACCCCGATGAGACGAACGGGCACATTGACGACGTGGCGTGCTTCGTCGCGCCCGGCGAGGTCGCGTGCATCTGGACGGAGGACAAGAACCATCCGTTCTACGAACAGGCGCAGGCGGCGTACAAATTCCTGAGCGAGGCGACGGACGCCAAGGGTCGCAAATTAAAGGTTCACAAGCTCTGTCTGACGAAAAAGCCGTGCTTACTCGAGGGCGCGGATACCATCGACGCCGTGGAGGGCACCATCCCCCGCGAGGACGGCGAGGTCAGCATCGCGTCGTATATGAACTTTTTGATCGTCAACGGTGCGGTCATCTTGCCGCAGTACGGCGACGAAAACGACGCAGTCGCCATCGAACAGGTGCAGAAAATGTTCCCCGACCGCGAGGTCGTGGGCGTGCAGACGAAGGAGGTCGCCTTCGGCGGCGGCAACATCCACTGCATCACCCAGCAGCAGCCTGCGGTGAAGAAGTAAAAAAGAGTGCCGTCCGTGCAATAAATGTACGGGCGGCGTTTTTATGGTGCTTATGCAGTCTGCTCACGGGCGATGCGGATGAATTCCGAGAGCACGCTCCACGGATACGAGCGGCTCAAGTACCCAAAGCAGATGGGATAGGAAGCCTCTGAGCAGAGCGGGAGAATGTGCAGGTGCGCGAGCTGCTCGGGCGAGAGCGCCGTGTGCAGCAGATTTTCCGGGCAGAAGCATGCGCCGACCCCCTGCTCGCAGAGCGCGAGCAGCGTTTCGACGTTTTCTGATGTTGCTTTGCTGACGGGCGAGACGCCCGAGGAGCGCAAAAGTCCGCGCCCGATGCGCCCGCCGATGTCTTCCGCGGAGCCGAGGACAAAGGGGCAGTCACACAGGGCACTTAGGTTTCCCGCGGCGATCTCGCCGCGGTGCGTGTCGAGGTCGATGCCGCACTGCGCGAGCAGCCCATCGGACAGGCACAGCACGATGTGCTCCAGATAGTAATCCTCAAGCACCACGCCGGGGAGCGGGTGTGGAAAGCCGGCGATGGCGAGGTCAATGCCGCCGCTGAGCAGCGCCTTCTGGATCGCGTCGTTCGAGCCTTCGAGCAGTGTGATCTCGACATTCGGATACTGACGCTGAAAGGCGGGGATCAGGCGCGGCATGATGGCGCGGCCGCGCGTGTAGGCGATGCCGACGCGCAGCTCGCCCTTCTGATTTTCGGAGATATCGCAGAATTCGCGTTCCATGGCCTGTCGCGTCTGCCCGATGGATTCGGCATAGCGCAGAAACGTGCGGCCCGCATAGGTGAGCTCAAGCGGCGTGCGGCGCACAAGGAGCGTGCAGCCAAGCTCCTTTTCAAGTCCCGCAATGTGGGACGAGAGCGACTGCTGCGTGATGTGCAGCGCTTCGGCGGCGCGGGTGAAGTTTTTCTCCCGCGCGAGCACGAGAAAATAGTCAAGAGAATGGAAATTCATGGGAACGCTCCTTTTACAGTTGTTTCTTGTAGAATATATCAATTTTAACAGTTTTACAAGATGAAAATCCGCGATTATACTAAAGACAACGAAAGGCTGAACGAACGGCAAAGCGCACGGGTTTTCTTTTTCACCGCGCCTCCATCCACACACGTTCGTTCGCTTTGCGTGGGGGAACCTGACAGCCGGAGCACCAGCAGGAGATTTTGCAATTTCTGCCTGCTGCACTCCGGCTTGCAGGGCATATCGGAAAGGATGGCGGGAGAGGAACATGAGCATTTTAGAGCTGGGGAGCTTGCAGCTCACGCTTTTTGCGATGATGCTGATCGGCGCGCTGCTCAATAAAGAAGGACATCATCGACGAAAACGGCAAAAAGTGCCTGGCCGACCTCTGTATCAATGTGGTCATCCCGTGCAACATCTTTAAATCCTGCCTCATTGAGCTGGATGCGGGTGTGCTCAAGTCCTGTGCGATGCTGTTTGTGAGCGCAGTCGTCATGCAGCTATTGTGCCTCGCCTTGAACCGGTTCCTTTTTGAACGCTATGATCCGCAGCGGAAAAAGGTGCTGCAATACTGTACCATCGTGCCGATGAGCGGTTTTCTCGGCAATCCCATCGCCGAGGGCATCTACAACGAGGTCGGCGTACTCTACACCTCGATTTTTTTGATCCCGATGCGCATTGTGATGTGGTCGGTCGGCACGACGTACTTTGTCGCGGGCGAGACGGTGGAAAAGAAAAAGCTCATCAAAAACGTGCTGACGCACCCCTGCCTTGTCGCCATCTACTTGGGACTTCTCTGCATGGTGACGCAGGTGCAGTTGCCATCCGTGATCCTGAACACCGTGAAGTATATCGGGAACTGCAACTCCGCACTGACGATGTTTATTGTCGGCACGATCCTGACGGATGCGCCGCTCAAGAGCATCGTGAGCCGCGACACGGTAAAGTTCAGCTTGCTGCGGCTCGCGCTGCTGCCCGCGGCAGCGCTGGGCGTCGGTCTGCTGCTGCACCTTGAACCGACGGCGCTTGGCGTGAGTGTCCTGATGACGGGCATGCCCGCGGGCGCGACGGCGGCCATCTTTGCCGCCAAATACGGCAGCGACGCGCCGTTCGCCGCGCGAAATGTCGTGTTCACAACGCTTTTATCCATGCTGACGCTGCCGCTGTGGGCGTATGCGGTGGGATAAAAACGAGTTTTCTTTTTGATCGCTTCGTGCTAAGATAGCGATACTGTGTTAAAAAGGATAGGGAGGACTGGGATGGCTGCGATCGTTTTATTCTGCCTTGCGCTGCTCGTGTGCATCGTGCTGGGGACGAACATCCTCTACGCGCTCCTGGCGGGGCTTGTGATCTTCACGCTGTACGGCAAAAAGCAGGGCTTTTCGTGGAAAGAACTCGGGAAGATGATCTGCTCGGGCGTGAAGACATCGACGAGCGTGCTGCTCGTCTTTCCGCTGATCGGTATTCTGACGGCATTCTGGCGTGCGTGCGGCACGCTGCCGTTCATCATCTGCTGCGCCGTCGACCTCATCCGGCCGGAGATCTTGCTGCTGATGACGTTTCTCCTAAACTGCGGTGTCTCGATGCTGACAGGCACGGCGTTCGGCACGGCGGCGACGATGGGCACCATCTGCGTGAGCGTCGGCATTTCGATGGGCATGGACCCCGTGCTGCTCGGCGGCGCGATGCTTTCGGGCGTATACTTCGGCGACCGCTGCTCGCCGGTCTCGACGAGCGCGCTGCTCGTGAGCGAGCTGACGGAGACGAACATTTACGACAACATCAAGCGCATGCTCAAGACGGCGCTCGTGCCGTTTCTTCTGAGCTGCGGCGTCTATGCGGCGCTCGGCATGGTGAAAAGCGGCAGCGGCGCGGCGGGCGAGCTGTGGTCGCTCTACGGGCGCGAGATGACGCTTCACTGGGTCATGTGCCTGCCGGCGGTGCTCATTTTGATCCTGTCGGTCCTACGCGTGAACGTGAAAAAGGCGATGTCGGTCAGCATTTTAGCGGCGGTCGTGCTGTGCATTTTCCTGCGGCATCTGGATGTTATGACGATCCTCAGGACCGCAATCTTAGGCTACACGGCGTCGGACGCCGAGGTCGGCGCGATGCTCAACGGCGGCGGCATCATTTCAATGGTGCGCGTGGCGCTGATCGTGATGATCTCGTCGGCGTATTCCGGCATTTTTCGCAAGACGGGGCTGCTCGACGGGCTGTGCGGGCGCGTGACGGCGCTGAGTGAGAGGACCTCGCCCTATGCCTCAATGCTGCTGACGGCGGTTTTGGCGAGCCTTCTCGCCTGCAACCAGACGCTGACGATCATCCTGACGAACCAGCTCTGCGCGCCGTCGCAGAAGGATAAAGAGGAATTTGCCATCAACCTTGAAAATAGCGCCGTCGTCATCGCGGCGCTTGTGCCGTGGTCGATTGCGGGGGCGACGCCGCTCTCGACCGTCGGCGCGCCGATGACAGGCATGGCGTTTGCGTGCTTTTTATACATCCTGCCGCTGTGCGAGCTCGTGCGGCGGACGGCGCAGCAGCGCGCGGCGAAAAAAACCGCCGCGCAGAAATGAGAAAGGAAGTTTGCATGAACGGAGAGACTTTACTGGCGGAAGCCATCGAAATGAAAGACGAGATCGTCGAGAACCGGAGAGCGATCCACCGCGCGCCGGAGGTCGGCGCGCACCTGCCGCAGACGGTTCAATTTGTCGAAGAAAAGCTGCGATTGCTCGGCTATGAGCCGCGCGAGCTGGGCGGCGGCGTGGTCGCGGAGCTCACGGGCGAGGATACGGGGCGCTGTATCCTGCTGCGCGCCGACATGGACGCGCTCAAGGTGAAGGAGAAGACCGACCTGCCGTTCCGTTCGGAAAACGGCAGCATGCACGCCTGCGGACACGACATGCACGCAGCCATGCTGCTGGGTGCTGCAAGGCTACTCAAGGCGCATCAAAGTGAGATTAAGGGCACTGTGAAACTTGTCTTCCAGCCCGACGAGGAGGGTTTCACGGGCGCGAAAGCAATGCTTAAGGCCGGTGTGCTGGAAGCGCCGAAGCCGCAGGCGGCGATGGCGCTGCACGTGAACTCCGGGACGCCGTCGGGCCTCGTGCTCTGCGGCAAGGGAACGTTTATGGCGGGTTGCACGCTGTTTCGCATCACGATCAAGGGTGTCGGCTGTCACGGGGCAATGCCGGAGACGGGCGTCGACCCAATCAACATTGCCGCGCACATCTACCTTGCGCTTCAGGAGATCACGGCGCGCGAGCTGCCCGCGAAGACGCCCGCCATCGTGACGATGGGCAAATTCAGCGCGGGGCACGCGCCGAATATCATCCCGCAGGAGGCCGTGATCGAGGGCACGATCCGCACGTTCGACCGCGACGTGACCGCGCTGATCCTGTGCCGCATCGGCGAGATCGCGGACGCGACGGCCAGGGCCTTCCGCGGCAGCGCGAGCGTCGAAGAGCTTGCGAGCGCGCCGCCGCTCAAAAACGACGAGGCGCTGACCGAGCAGATGGCACGCTGCGCCGAAATGCTGTTCGGCGAGAAGAGCGTCTACCGCCTGCGTGAGGGCGGGATGGGCTCGGAGGACTTTGCGTCCTACACCTACGAGCTGCCGTGCGCGTATCTGTTGCTCGGCGCGGGCACGGCGCAGGAGGACGCGCGCTACGGAAAGCCCATGCACAACGAGAGCGTCGTCTTCAACGAGAACATTTTACCGCGCGGGAGCGCACTGCTCGCCTATGGCGCGATGCAGTGGCTCGAAGACCGGCAATAAAAAAATCCGCTTACGAATTTCGTAAGCGGATTTTTTATAATCGGTTGTCGATGACTTAGCCGACGAGCGCCTCGGTATCCATGGCGATCATGAGCTCCTCGTTCGTGGGGATAAGGAGGACGGTGACCTTGGAGTCGGGCGCGGAGATGACGCGTTCTTCGCCGCGGACCTTGTTGGCGTCCTCGTCCATCTTGACGCCCATGAACTCGAGGCCGGAGGCGATGGCCATGCGCTGGGAAGCGCTGTTCTCGCCGACACCTGCGGTGAAGATGATGGCGTCCACGCCGCCCATCGCGGCGGCATACGCACCGATGAGCTTCTTCACGCCGTAGTTGAACATATCGACGGCAAGGCCGGCGCGCTCATTGCCCTGCTCGAAAGCCTCTTCGAGATCGCGGAAGTCGGAGCTGACGCCGCTGACGCCCATGACGCCGGACTTCTTGTTGAGGACATTGACCATCTCCTTGATGTCCATGCCGTACTTGTTCATCAGGTACTCGAGGATACCGGCGTCAATGTCGCCGGAGCGGGTACCCATGGGAAGACCGGCGAGCGGGGTGAAGCCCATGGAGGTGTCGACGCTCTTGCCGCCGTCGATCGCGGTGACGGAGGAGCCGTTGCCGAGGTGGCAGGAGATGAGCTTGAGCTGCTCGATGGGCTTGCCGAGCATATCGGCCGCGCGCTGGGAAACATACTTGTGAGAGGTGCCGTGGAAGCCGTAGCGGCGGACCTTGTCCTTCTCATAGTACTCATAGGGAATGGCATAGGTATAGGCCACGGGGGGCATGGTCTGGTGGAAGGCAGTGTCGAACACGGCGACCATGGGCACGCCGGGCATGAGCTCCTGGCAGGCCTTGATGCCGATGATGTTGGCGGGGTTGTGGAGTGGGGCGAGGGGATTGCACTCCTCGATTGCCTGCATGACCTCGTCGGTGATGACGACGGACTTGGCAAACTTTTCGCCGCCGTGGACGACGCGGTGGCCGACAGCGTCGATCTCCTTCATGGAGCCGATGACGCCGTTCTTCTCGTCGACGAGCGCGTTCAGCACGGCCTGGATGGCCTCGCTGTGGGTGGGCATGGAGACGGGAGCGGCCTTGATGGCTTCCTTGCCGGGAAGCTGGGGCTTATAGGTGAACAGACCGTCGATGCCGATGCGCTCGCACAGACCCTTCGCCAGCAGCTCGCCCGTGGTGGGGTTGAGCAGCTGATACTTCAGGGAAGAAGAACCTGCGTTGATGACCAGAACATTCATAAGTATACTCCTTTTTCCGAGGGCGCTTGCATTGCGCCCAAATTTCCGATAAAATAAGAATCAAATTAATCGGATGTACAATTCGATACAGAATATATTATAACAACTTTTTTCGCAAAGACAAGTAAATTTAACAAAACGTAACTCTTTTGTAACCGCTTTGAGAGGACTTCCATGAGGGTATTTGGTATAATATGCGAATATAATCCCTTCCACCGCGGCCACAAGTGGCAAATTGATGAATTGCGCCGTCTGGCAGGCGAGGAAGAGTGCGCGGTCGTGTGCGCGATGAGCGGCGATTTTGTCCAGCGGGGCGATTTTGCCATTGAACGCGCGCATGCGCGCGCCGAGGCTGCCGTGCGCAGCGGGGCAGATTTAGTCCTTGAGCTGCCGCTGCCGTGGGCCATTTCGTCGGCGGAGGGCTTTGCCCGCGGCGGCGTGAGCATTTTGGCGGCGACGGGCGTGGTCGACACGCTGGTCTTTGGCAGCGAATGCGGTAACGCGGCGAAATTGCAGCGCGCGGCAAAGGCACTGCTGCGGGCGGATTTTCCCGACGCGCTGCGAGAGGAGCTTGCCAAGGGCCTGTCCTTTGCCACGGCGAGGGAGAGCGCCACGAGGGCGCTCATCGGCGAGGATGCCGCGGTGCTCCGGGAGCCGAACGATATCCTCGGCGTAGAATACTGCAAGGCGCTGCTGCAAAGCGGCAGTACCATCGCGCCGCTGGCAATATTGCGAAAGGTCGTCGGGCACAACGGGGGTGCGGCGAAGGGCTTCGCCTCGGCGAGCCACATCCGCGAGCTGCTCACGAACGGAGAGGACGCCTCCGCGTATCTGACGGCGGAGAGCGCCGCCATCTATGCGCGCGAATGCGCAGCGGGCCGCGCGCCGGTGACGATGCAGAATGCGGAGCGGGCGGTGCTTTCCCGGCTGCGCGCGATGTGCGAGGAGGACTTCGCCCGCTATGACAGCGGGAATGAAGGCCTTTATCGCCGGTTTTATGACGCAGCGCGGACGGCAGCGTCCGTCGACGAGCTGCTCTCCGCGGTGAAGACGAAGCGCTATGCCTATGCGCGGCTGCGGCGGATGCTGCTTGCGGCGTATCTGGACGTGACTGCGGCGGATGTGCCGCCGGAGGTCCCCTATCTGCGCGTGCTGGCGTGCAATGAGCGGGGACGAAAGCTGCTCAAAACGATCAAAAAAACGGGAAGCGCACCGGTGCTGACCAAGAGCGCCGATGTGCGCGCGTTGAGCGAGGAGGCGCAGAAGCTCTTCGCTCTGACGGCGCGCGCGGCGGATCAATACGTGCTCGCCTATCCCGAGCTGCGCGCGGCCAGAGGCAGCAGCGCGTGGACGGAGGGGCCTGTGATCGTTTGAGCAAGGAACCGAGACCTCGAAAGGAGAACAGAATGAAAAAATGGATGACGTTGCTGCTTTGCTGCGTGCTGGCGCTGAATTTGACCGCCTGCGGCGCAGGAGCGCCCGGCGGGCCGGAGGACAACGCGCCGCCGCAGGCGAGCGCGCTGCACTTTGAAGTCGCGACGCAGATCTACGAAAACGAGTACAAGGCCGACGACGGCACGGTGCTTCTGGCGGAGCGCTACGAACTGCCGGTGCTCGAACTGCGCACGGAGGACGGCGAGCTCTACACGCTGGCGGAGAACGTGACGGCGAACGGCGGTGCGGGAAAACCCGCGCAGGTCACGGCGCAGAATGCCTTCAACACGGAGATGAATAATGTGCTCGCAGGGCTTGAGTCCGAGGCGGCGCAGATGGCCGCAGAGGCCAAGGAGCTCTATGCGGAAAACGGCACATCGGTCTTTTTGAACGGAAGCTACTGGACGAACGAGCTGAGCCTGACGCAGACCTACATGACCGAGGGGAAGCTCCTGAGCGTCGCGGCGGAGAACTACACCTACTACGGCGGCGTGCATCCGAATTCCGCCACCCGCGCGTGGAGCTTTGATCTGACGACGGGCGAATTCCTGACGCTGGACGCGCTGGCCTCGGAGGAGGGCAATTTGCAGGGAAACTCGCTGCAGGAGAGCATTTATTGGAATATCTACGAGCAGATCGCGCAAAAGGGCCTCAGCGAAGGATATTTTGACGATTATGACTCTTATTTGCAGGATTTCCCCACGCTCGCGACGCTGAACTTTACGGAAAACGGCCTGACGGTCACGTTCGACCAGTACGTCATCGCGCCGTATGCGGCAGGGCCGCAGGTGTTCGCGGTGCCGTACAGCGAATTCTACAACGCGCTGAGTGAGCACGCGAAGACGATTTTAGACGTCTCGCAGGAGCAGACCGTGTTGGCGGATTTCGACACGGCGATCACACTGTGGGCGTGGTTCTTTATGAACACGCCGCCGATCGGAGATGCGCCGGACGAGACGGAGATCAACGGCTACACCTACTACAGTGCGGCGATCCCCAGCGTTTCGACGCTCGAGGACATGCACGATCTGATGTACCGCTACTTCGACAAGGCGCTGGTCGACCAGTGGTTTGAAGAGTCTGACCGCTACGCTGAGGTGAACGGCAGACTATACGTCCTGTCTGCCGACCGCGGCAGCGACGATTCCGTAATCGATGAGATGCACAGCGTGACGCTCGACGGTGAGAGCGGCACCGTGACTCAGACCATCACCTACGGCGATTGGGACGAAGCGTCGCAGAGCTGGACGCCGAACGGCGAGGAGGAGAACTTCGAATATCCCTTTACCATCGTCGGCGGCCACGCGGTGTTCTCCGCGTTCCCGTGCCCGTACTGAGAGAATAGGAGAGAGAGAGGAGAGTCCCATGGCGTAAAAAGTGCGGCCGCGCCGCAGAAGCGATCATAATAGGACCACTCTAACGGAGAATGAGAGAAATGAAGAGAGTAAAAATCTTCCTACTGCTTTTTACCCTGTGCTGCGCACTGACCGCCTGCGGCACGAAGCCCGCGGACGACGTACCGCCGCCGGATGATGAGACGTCTACGGTGGACATCGAATGGTTCAACACGGAATTTTTCAATGTGGGCAGCGGCGTGTGCATGACGAATATGCTGCTCAGCAGCTATTACGACACCGCCGCGGACATCGACCTCTATGAGCTCTTTTATAATGGCCCGACAGGAATACAGGAAGAGGTCACTGAGGCAGAACAGACAGCAATCGGCCCGGTGGCGTTTGAGCATTATCCCATCAAAACGCAGAGAACGGAAATGGACGCCTTTTTGCAGGAGTATTTGGGCGTGGAACTGGACGAGACGAACAAAAAGAATCTCGACCAGTTCATCTATCTCGAGGAGTACGACGCCTATTATCTGCTCCACGGCGATACGAATTTCCAGCGCTGCACGGTCACCTCGCTCGAGCAGAACGAGGACGGGACTATCGCGCTCGCCTATGAGCAGGAGAGCGGTGAAAAGGGGATCGTCACGCTGAAGGGCAGCAAAGGCAGCTACCAGTTTTTGTCGAACAAGGAAGCGTGAAGATAAAAGAAAAATGCTGGCTCATAAGAGCCAGCATTTTTTATATGTAGCTTACCGGTAGCGCTCGCGGTGTGCGTGCATGATCTCAGCCAGCAGCACACCGTTGTCGGGCGGGGTGTAGGTGATGGCGTTCGCGCCTGCCGCGATGGTCTTGCGAATAGTCTCATCCTTCGGGCCGCCGGTGGCGATGATGGGGATCTCGGGATGGCGCTCGCGGAGCGCGGCGACGAGCTGCGGCGTTTCCGACGCGGCAGAGACGTTCAAAATGTCAACGCCTGCGGCAATACGAGCCTCAGTGTCCTGCGTGGCGGAGACGATGGTCGCCACGACCGGAATGTCGATGTGCGACTTGATGTCGCGCAGAATATCCGCCGAAACGGGCGCGTTGAGCACAACGCCGTAAGCGCCGCAGTGCTCAGCCTCCATCGCCTGGGCGACAGAGCGCGCGCCAGACGTGAAGCCGCCGCCGACGCCGCAGAACACGGGCATATCCGCCACGCTGATGACGGCGCGCACGATGCGCGGCTGCGGGGTAAAGGGATAAACGGCAATCACCGCATCGGCATTGACGCTTGCGATGGTGGCAACGTCAGTGGAAAAGACAAAGGACTTGATCGTTCTGCCGAAGATGCGGATGCCGCTGCACTCGTTGATGCACTCGGGCACCATCAGCATATGGTTGCGGAGCTTTCCGCTGTAACTCGGCGTGGGCGTAGGGGTAAAATCGCTCATAAAAGCACCTTCCTCGTATTATAAAGTAGTAGTTATTAGAGTCCCTCTCCAAGGACAAAATGC
>ENA-UOJM01000333-UOJM01000333.1-human-gut-metagenome-genome-assembly--contig:-P116-NODE-333-length-70583-cov-25.330847_pt1 | contig 70583 bp, 72 predicted proteins | sample MGYA00242349_ERZ723896 | MGnify/ENA metagenome assembly ERZ723896 | reverse complement strand
CTTTTCCATGTATATAAATAACTGCTTTATCCACAATAGTTATCCTCCACAAATTCCGACTTGTTGACATCTTATCACATCGGTATATCGGGCGCAAGGCTTGGCATGTCCGTGGGAGGGATTTAATGGAGCCTACCTGAATAAATGAAATCATACATACAGACATACAGAAGAAAAAAGAATTGATGGTTTGTAACAGTATCATTTGGCATAAGAGAAACTGCTAAACTGAAATCAATCTCCGCTCACTTTTCTTTGTTGGTCTCTGATACCACGCCGGTATCAGAGACATTTTTTTCAAATTCGAGGGTGGTCAAAAGGGTGCCATTTTCTACATTTATTACGAGAAGTGCAAGCGAGGTGTTTTAACTCTTGGCAACTGTATCTTCTCACTCAATTTTCCCAGTACTGCACCTTGAAAACTGCATACGATTCCAAGACGTCACCGTGTCCGAGCCACTATGAGCAAGTGAAAGAGGCGTGGTCAAGCCTCATTGCGACGACTGCACGGGAAAACAATGGTACACTCGTCCGGCTAGGTCTCAAACCGAGGGACGACGCACCCACAAGCATGGGCCGAGGCTGAAATGCCTGTGTCCCCTTGACCAGGGGACTTGGAATCGATATCTTAAACCTATTACTTTGTTGGAAAGGGGGTGTATGAGATGAACTGCATACAAAAGCAACAATTAGTGAGCTTTCCGAAAGTCAGGATATGGAAACCGTGGTTCCGTCACTTTAATAACCACAAGGAATTCCGAAATGAAGGAACCGTCCATCTTTTCAGTCTCATGGCACTCTTTAGCTATGCGAACTTCCGCTCAAATGAGCGTATGATTAGTGGGGAGAGATACATGGAGGCGCCTGGCCAATGGATCTGCAAGCTTGGATCTTTACCCAGAATTCTGCGTGTCCATTCCAAAAGACAAGCTCTTGAGCAATTGGACTATTACGAGAAATACGGGTTCCTGACCTATGAATGGCTGGATGAAGAGAATGAGATCATTCGCTTTTCCATCACCAATTGGAAAGAGCATTGCACAAGCCTTCAGTACAACTATTATAGCTATAAGGGCTCCGGATTCTTTTTCTTCCCATTACCTGTTGGCCGAATGCTCCTGCGTATCGCTCACAGAACAGAAGGAATCGTATTTAGTGAGTTGGATGCCATTATGGACATGTGGCTGCACACCATCTTAAACGATCCCAAGGTGCGAGGTTCGGAGTATATGCCGGTCGTGTATTACTCCAATATGCGAGGTGTGCCGTTGCTCTCATATACTTACCTAGCAAAACGTTGGGGTTGGTCAAAATCACGCGTTGGCCGCTTCATGTTGAAAGCTGGCGAATATGGAATTATCAGCCGTGTGAGTTTTTCAAGCTCACGCGGCTCTGTCATTTCAATGTGTCGGTATCGAGAAATGATTTTCGGTGATACCTGCGAAGAGCTCGAACTAAGCAGTATTGGCGAAATCATTGGCATTACAAAGGCTGCTGATTTGGTCGATCCCGATGAAGGCAAGATGGATATCAGCATTGAAACTCGCGTCCCGCCCGCTCACACTATAGGGAAGCCACGAAAAGCCTTGAGAATTCAAGTGTTTCTGGTGATCCGAAGTTCTTTTTTTGCTCGCCAAATTCCATTAGTCTTCTACAGTGCTTTAGACTGGGAGGTAACGAATCAGGAGAAGAATAGCCGCGATCCACCGACTGAGTCCCAATCCGGAAAGGAGATGAAACGATGACATCAGATAGCACTCCCGCGTTTGAGATAGAAAAAGAAGCTTTGAAAACAGAGATCGAAACCGGCATCCAAGCCGGTGTTGATCATTTAGAGGCGAAGACCGCAAAACGCAAGGATGCGGATAAGTATCATAACACAAGGCATCTGCTCAAGCAGTACCGGAAAGTAGCATATGCGATCCAAATCTCGGAAGCAGATATGAATGTTCGAATGGAAATGGAGCATGGCACCCGCCTTTCCACACTTGAAGTCAATGCCGAATTGGCTGGCGTGGATTTGTCCGGTTCTAAACTGGAGGGGTACGCCAGAACAGTTATTCGGAGCAAGAACATGCTCCAGATCATTGATAACGCGCTTAATACGGTGCGAATGGATCCAGACCACGGCGAGCTGATGTATCAAGTCCTCTACCTCACATACTTCTCAAAAAAGAAGCCCGCGAATCGTGAGGTGATCCTAGCGGAACTTGATCGGCAAGGATTCCCCATGTCGATGGTAACCTATCATAGCTATCTCAACATGGCAATTCGAGCGATTGACCGCATTCTGTGGGGTTACACGGCGCGTGATTGCATGGAGATTATCAAGCAGTTTTTACCTTGAAGCACTATTGAACTATTTCCGAACGAAACTTGAAGTTCTGCTTAATTGCATCTGTATCCCCTAAATGGTAAGATGATAGCGTCGAAAAGATTCGTTGATGGACTGCCTCCTTTCATCGGGAGGCATTTTTCATGTGAAGCCAGGAACTCAGGTCGTACTGCCCGAGTTCCCGGCTTTTCTTTTCGGCTCTATTTGAAAGGAGGACTTCCCAATATGAATCTAAACAAACCTGCCGTCATCAAGAAGCTGCAGGAGCGATTCAGAAATGTAAATGCAGGCCGAGGCCTATATACTGCCTTTCTCGTGCCTACGATGCTGACCATGTTTTCCACACGCGCCTTTGCTGCTGACACCATTTGGACGAAGGCGAGTGCAATCATGCAGGATGTGTACACTCAAATCCTCGGCATCAGCACCATCGCAGCTGTTGTTACTGCGGCTATTGCGCTTCTTCTGATGAACTTCTCCAGATCTGGACGAACGGTTGATGAGTCCCGTGCATGGTTAAAGCGGATCATTATTACTTGGGCCATTCTCAATAGCCTTGGCTTTATCATGGCCTATGTGACACCATTCTTTTCCGGTGGCACTTGGACTCCCTAATTACGAAGGAGAATCAAGACATGAAGAATATTATCTGTTTCTTATCCGGTATTGTCGCTGGCATTGCCATGTGCCTCACCGCAGCATACTACCTGCCTGAAAGTAGCTTCGATGATGAGTTAGGCCACTTCTAAGCAGATGCAGGAGGAGCCGCATGGGAATCTTAGACAGTATTGTTGAGTGGATTGCCACACAGGTCATGAATCTGCTAGATCTGATCACAGGGTCCGTACTCGGTGCGCTAGGCTGTGATATGAGCACGTTTCTACGCTATTTCCCAGCCGCTGAAACGCTCTATGAAATATTCGTAGCGATTGGTGTAGGCTTCATCTTACTGAACCTTGTGTGGCAGCTATTCAGAAACTTTGGGCTTGGACTGGGCCTTAGTGCGGAGGATCCAGTCAAGCTCGCCATCAAATCCATTCTCTTTATCTTTTTAGCACTTTTTGCGGATCAGATTATGGTGCTCGTTTTGGGAATCGTAGGAACGCCATACGACTGGGTGGTAGACACAGCACTTCCCCCAATCGAGTTTGCAAGTTTTGCCAGCGTAGTAACAGTTTTGGTGGGCAGCCTTGTGTCCGGCTCGGTAAGTTTGATTGTACTCATTTTGGTGCTCATCGTAGCATGGAACTATATCAAGCTTCTATTCGAGGCAGCGGAGAGATACATTCTCGTCGGCGTTCTGATCTACACAGCTCCAGTCGCATTCGCTACAGGGGCATCAGAAAACACATCAAATGTCTTTAGTGCATGGTGCAGAATGCTTGGAGGCCAGCTTTTTTTGCTGATCATGAATGCATGGTGCCTGCGCTTATTCACGAGTATGGTTGGCAGTTTTCTTGCCAACCCGTTATCCGTTTGAGGAGGTAAAGATGAAGAGAAAAGCCCATATCATACTGCTTGTATTGCTGCTCTTATGCGTACTTTCGACAACCGCCTTTGCCATCGATGAGAGCGAAGTAGAAAGTGCCATTGCGGCATCGAGCAAGGAAGAAGTTGCTGGCAATGTTTTTATCTGGTTTCTATGCGCCATTGGATTCCTTAAAGTCAGCCAGAAAATTGATAGTTTTATGGCTTCTTTGGGAATCAATGTCGGCAGAACCGGTGGAAGTATGTTGACTGAGCTCATGGTTGCCGGACGCGGCATTGCTGCTGTTGCGGGGGCTGTAGGTGGAACTGTATTTAACCATCATTCCTCAAGTAACAGCACTCACACACATGCACAGGCCGCCGGCGCTGCTTTTACAGGTGGAGGAAACGGCCTTGTCGGCGTTACGAGACGTGCTGCTGGAAACGCGGCAGCCGCAAGCGCTACAGGCAATGCAAAAGGACTCAGCAATCTTGTGGGTGGCGCTATGTTCGAATCAAGCCTGCAAAATGGAGGCAAATTTGCAATGAGCGTTGTTGGAGCTGTGGCAAAAGGCAGCATATCCTCAGTCGGGTCCATCACCGGTGATCAGGCGGCTGAGGCATTGACAAGCTATTTGGGCTATTCGCCTGTTGACTCAGGTAGCGCACTTGCAGATGATGGTGGCCTCATCCCTCCATCTCCCATTACGTCAGAAGACGTAGTTACGCTTGATGGCGGCACAGCCGCAGGAACAGCTTCTCCTACTGCGTCTGCAAATGGGACACCTATCCCATCTGGCGCTAGAGAGCACGACGGTTCTGTGGTTGAGAGTGCACGCATTTCTGGAGCGCCACCCATATTTCAGAATGTTGAAATCGGCGGTGGACGCATCACGGGCCTTGAGGTCTCACCTGATAGGCAGTCAGATAGGGAGTTTGCTATGTACAGTACAGAACAATACATGGCCCCAACTGGCCCGTATGATACAGTCCAAACAGTAGACGGTGCCTCGTGGTATCGGCAGTATGCTCAGCCCAAAGTTGAGAAAACGCCCTATACCGATGAAGGTGACAAGATTAGGTATGAGGAACGCATCGTTTCTCAGATGCCGCCTGTTCCCAAAAGAAAGGACAAAATCTAATGAGTGATGAAAAAAGCCAGCAGCAAACATCGACCGAATCCACAGTTGCGAGTGCCGCAAAGACTGGCAAAGCAATTTCCAATATTGCCAAGGGCGCAGCTGCAGGTGGTGCTCATGGTGCGGCAATTGAAGCAGGGAAGTCTTCTGCGAAATGGCTGATTCCGTTGATCGCGGCAGTTTTGTTGCCTCTAATTCTTGTAGCTATGCTTCCTTCTATCATCTTCGGATCATTATTGGGCGATGGAACGGACTCCCAGAATGGAATCTCGAACGATGAAGTGTTAGTCCAGAATATGACAGCCATCAACGAGGGCATCAGTTCCATCCTCTCTGAAGGATTAACGGATGTTCTTGAACGCATTGATTCTGATTTTGCATCGTCCGGCTGTGATGGAAAAGAGATCAACAATCCCTTTGGCGCTGATGTGGTGTTTAATGCAAATGCGTTTGTTTCCCAGTATTGCGCACACAAGGACACAGATATTGCATCTATTTCCAAGGAAGATATGGAGGCTTTGCTCACCGCTAACAAGGATAAGCTCTACTCTTTTGCTTTCACGGATGAAGAGCGAGAAATTCCCCCTGAGCAAGGTGACGAAGACTCGGGCGAAACCTTTCATGAGACCATTCGGATCTATACCATCTCCTATAATGGAGAAGCGTATTTTGCCGATCAGGTCTTCCACCTGTCAGACGATCAGAAACTCCTTGCAAGCCAATATGCGCAAAACTTGACTGTCCTCTTGGGCGATGGAATTTACCAAGGTCTAAGTGAAACAGAGTTCTCAGCAATGGGCCTATCCTACGACGGGGTCATTTTTGCTGACGGCGAAACACAGGTTGTCTATTACAATCAGTTAGATGAACGGTGGAAGTACTCGCCCTATGGTACAGATACGATTGGTGGTTATGCCTGCGGCCCGACTGCAATGGCCATAGTGATATCCAGTCTTACCTCAGAAACCATTGATCCGCCTCATATGGCACAATGGGCATATGAGCACGGGTACTGGTGCAGCGGTAATGGTTCTTATCGTTCTTTGATACCAGGAGCAGCGCAAGCGTGGAGCCTGAGTGTCGATGGCTGCACAGCTTCTGAACCACAGCGTATCATTGATGCGCTTGCGGAGGGCAAGTTAGTCGTTGCACTCATGACGAAAGGCCATTTTACATCGAGTGGCCATTTCATTGTCCTGAGAGGCTGCACATCCGATGGGAAGATACTCGTCGCAGATCCTTCCAGTTATAAGCGCTCCGAGAAGAGTTGGGATATGTCCATTATCCTCAACGAAGCTAGTAAGCGCGCTGGATCCGGTGGGCCGTTTTGGATCATCGGAAACTGACAATAGAATAGAGGCAGAACATGAGCAAACCGAACGAAGAACGGGATATTTACTATATCCCGCCAAACTTTCTTGCAAGTGGGCGCTTATTTGGCGGAATGATTCGAGCACGCAATGCGATTGAAGCTTGCGTGCTCGTTTTGTTGACGGGTATTCCCATCATCAAGTTGCCTATGTCGCTTACTGTGCGGATTATCATTCTTTGCCTGCTCCCACTCCCGCTTGGTATTTTTGGCATTATCGGTTTTGAGGGCGATTCACTTTCGGAATTTGCGATCAATTGGGTTCGCTGGTTCATTCACCGGCGTAACCTTTATCGCTCTGATGTCACTATACCTGAAACCGCTAGGAAACAGAAAAAGAGGATATGGGAGCAAGAAGCTACCAAGCCGCCCGAAGAGTTAGGCATTCGGATCAAGCAGCCTCGCAAGAAACGAAAACGCCCTGCAAAAACCGAAAAGCAGCTCAACAAAAATAATCGCAAGATGGTGCCAAGTCATAAAAAGCAGGTGACTTACTCGGAAGACTTTGTTCCAGTAAAGGATATCCGCAACGGCATTATTGAAATGGAGGACGGTCGTTACATCAGAGTCCTCGAAGTTGAACCGATCAACTTTCTTTTACGCAGTACATCTGAGCAGAAGAATATCGTTGCCAGCTTCGCGAGCTGGATGAAGATTTCCCCCATAAAAATCCAAATCAAAGTGTTGACAAAGAAGGCCGACATCGGAAAACACCTGAGTACCATTGAGCGGGATATGGAGTCCGAGAGTAATCCAAAGTGCCGAGAATTGCAGCTGGACTACTATCGCCTTATTCAGACAATTGGCTCGCGAGAAGCAATTACCCGCAGATTCCTTGTGATTTTTGAGTATGAAGCTGTCACGAATCGCAAACCGGAGTACTCGGAGATTGTCTCGGCTCTGGAAACGACTGTTCAGACAGCGCGGCAGTATTTCCTACACTGCGACAATGCGGTTGTTACCCATGATGACGAAAACGCTTTCCTGTTGGAGATTCTCTACACCATTTTCAATCGATCAACTTGTGAGGTAAAAACAGTTGAGCAGCGCATCGGGGAGCTCCAGCTAGCTCGGAGGGATACCGACATCACAGTACCAGTCTCCCTTAAAAGTGTACTGGCCCCCGATTCCATTGACTTGACTCATGGGTCATATGTAGTAATGGACGGAGTATACCATGCATATCTCATTGTTCCCTCTGATGGGTATAATCCTCGCGTTGTGGCTGGGTGGACGAGTATTCTCGTCAATGCTGGCGAAGGGATCGATGTCGATTTCTATTTTTCCCGCGAGCCAAAAGAACGCATTCAGGCTAAGCTGGGTCAACAGATCCGAATCAACCGCAGTCGTTTGAAAGACACTTCGGATACCAATTCGGACTTTGATGATTTCGAAAGCGCCATTCGATCCGGATACTTCCTGAAGGAAGGTCTTGCGAACTACGAGGACTTCTACTACTGCAACACCCTGGTCACGGTTACTGCAGATACTCTGGAAAACCTGGAGTGGCGCATCTCTGAAGTGCGTCGCCTTATGATCTCACAGGATATGGACATTCGTATCTGCCGCTTCAGGCAGGAACAGGCGCTTCTCTCGATCCTTCCGTTCTGTAAGCTGGATAAGAAGTTGTTCGAGGCCAGCAAGCGCAATATGCTGACATCCTCTGCGGCCAGTTGCTATCCCTTCACCTCGTTTGAGATGAGTGATGAGAACGGCATCCTGCTCGGAGTCAACCAGCATAACAACAGCTTGGTCATAGTTGATATCTTCAACAGCCGCGTATATAAAAACGCCAATATGGTTCTTCTGGGAACCAGCGGTGCCGGCAAAACCTTTACGCTCCAGTTGATAGCTCTCCGCATGCGTCGGAAAGGTACCCAGGTCTTCATTATAGCACCTCTCAAAGGCCATGAGTTTCTGAGAGCCTGTAACAACATTGGCGGTGAGTTCATTTCCATCAGTCCGGCATCGAAACAATGTATCAATGTCTGCGAGATCCGCAAGCAGGATCTCAGCGCCAATCAGTTGATCGACGGCGTAGTTAGTGAGAACTCGATCTTGGCAAAAAAGATTCAGCAGCTGCACATTTTCTTCTCGCTGCTAATTCCAGATATCAGTCATGAAGAACGACAGCTCCTTGACGAAGCACTGATTCGAACCTATGCGAAGAAAGGGATCACGCACAACAACGAGTCGCTGATCGACCCAGACCACCCGGATCGGTATCGCGAGATGCCCCTGCTGGGAGATGTCTATGAGATCCTTATGGAGTCTCCGGAAACGAAGCGCATGGGCAACATTCTCAATCGTCTTGTCAACGGCTCTGCGAAGACCTTCAACCAACACACCAATGTCCAACTCGATAACCTCTATACCGTACTGGACATCTCTGAGCTTACAGGCGAGCTGCTCCCTGTGGGCATGTTCGTTGCTCTGGACTATGTTTGGGATAAGACAAAGGAGGATCGCACCAAGGAGAAAGCCATCTTCATTGATGAGGCGTGGGAGCTGATTGGAGACGATGATACCAATAACCCAAACAACACCAAGGCCCTAGCAGGCGAGTGGGTTCAGGAGATTTTCAAGATCATTCGTGGCTACGGCGGTGCGGCCATTGCTGCCACCCAGGATATTGGCGACCTTGATCGAAGCCGGTTCGGCAAAGGTATCTTAAATGTTGCAAAGACCAAAATCATTTTGAACTTGGAAAATGATGAGGCGCAGCGCGTCCAGCACATTCTCCACTTATCTGATGCTGAGATCATGTCGATCACTCGTTTTGAACGCGGCCAAGGACTGATCTCCACAAACTCCAACCACATCACAGTTTCGTTCAAGGCATCCCCCTTGGAGAAACAACTGATTACAACCGACCGCATGGAACTCAACCAGATTCTCAAGGAAAAGATCGCCCAAAATACACATAGTGTTGTCGAATGAAAACACAGCAAAGGTCATGTTTACATTAGCTCTACACTAAGCGTAATTGCGGTTTTCCTTTACACTATGCGGTTTCCTATCTCTACACAAAGGAGAGCATAATGAAGTTTTCCAATACCGTTCGAAGGAGGGAAGTTGCCTTTATGATTCGGCTGCTGACCATCTTCGGTGTCGTTGAACAGCGACAAATGCGGTTGCTCTTCGATCATATGAGCAATCGTTCCTATGGCCAGATCCTCGCACGTCTCCGGCAAGAGGGTCTGGCCTATTTCTCGCCGGACGGCCAATTCCTCGCAACAAGTCGATACTCATTAGATCACGGGAAGACGCAGGAAGCCATCATGGCTTTCTGGGCATTCATCCAGATGAGAGATCATGTGCTGGATTTTTGTGCGAGTGAACCTCCGGCAATTCTCTCATTCTCTTCAGCCGATAAGGATTATGATCTGATTTCTGGTAGCCAACGCAATATCCCATCGATCAACGCCTCTCGCACACTCGTGCCAGAGGCGTCCGTTCGTTTGATTGTCGTAGATGATATGAAGTCTCTGGATGAGCTGATTCCCAGAGATGATAACGATTATGGAGTCCTGACTGGTTCTGACGGCGTAGAGCAAATCTACAAACTATGAGGTGTGATATGGATAACCCCAAGTACATTCAAGTCATGCGCCAAGTGGCTTCTGATTTTGATGGTATCAGCCACGAACTCTTTCAGGTTGCTAGCGACTTAGAGCGTATGGATCAGTATAACCCCCAGCAAAAACTCTTTAGTCTGGTTAGATCGGCAGAAGTATCCTCGGTTACTCTGAGAAATCTGACCGCCAGAACAGTTCGTAATGATACGGCGCCATTCTATTGTGAGGTGGCGGATCTGCTGGGGATTAAGGTCGAGGAGACTCATGATTGGCTCAAGATCTCTGTTCCAGCGATTCTTCCGAAAAGGAACCAGCGAGATAATCAAGCATTTTTGACTCGGCCACTTCGGTACGCGATTATGGACTATCTCAAAGAGAACCCAATGGAGCGCTTTGGTAGCTGCGCCATCTGCATTGTTCATAACTATGATGCTGCTCTTGGAAAAAGGCGCATTCGTGACTATGACAACATTGAAACCAAGCGGTATTTAGATGTCATTGAATCGATGCTACTGACCAATGATAGCGGTCTCCTATGCACGGTCCTCCAGGCTACGAGGATGTCTGATCGGGACAGCGCAGAGTTCTACCTGATGAGACCTGAAACGCTTTCATCCTGGGCCAAAAATCACATTAAAACAACTACCAAAACCTGCTCTGAGTGATGGGCAGAAATTGGTAGTGATTTCGTGCATATGAGCTGTCCCCACTCAGGGAGCGCAGAAATAGGTAGTGTTAGGCAATACAAATTCTGTCTGGGTGTTTTTTGCTTGGTCAGTTTTACGCTTTCGGGAGTGGTTGTATGCGCAGCCTCGGGCAGCCTGTTGGCAGCCTTGCTGCTGATTTGATTGGAGTGTCTATGATTACATGTAAGAATGATCGCTTACTCGAATTGCTCTGGTTTGTTGGGTACTGTATCGAGTTTCCGACGCAGCTGGCGGTGCGGATCGGTGGCGGCGCTGAATGGAATCGCAGGGTCATGTATCGTGCGATTCGGGAAGGCTATGTGCGGCTATATCGGAAGAAGCATAAGCGCCATGTGATTCGTTCAATGAGCTTGACGCAGAAGGGTTTCGAGTATGTTGCACAGAGGGATCCGGAAGCGGTGTCCATGATCTATTCAAGAGTCAATAGCTCTGAGCGCATTTACCCTGGTTGGATCGACAAAATCCTGCGGCTTCACGCAATTGCTATTGGTACGGTTATGTCTAACGCGGCCGGAGCGGTGCTCCTCATCTCTCAAAAGCCATCTCTCATGTCGCCTGCCAAAAGAGCAACGAATGCGGTCGTGCCGGATCCCAACAAAATCTATTACTACGCCGCACACGAGTTGCGTGTCGCCATCGAGGAGTACTCCCCAGAGTCAGTATCCAAGAGCTCACGCACAATCGGTATTATCGTCAAAGGGCGGTGTTGCTTTTTTCTTTACTTCACAGGTAGCACAAGAATGTACTGGATGAAGAATAGCGAGGAGAACTATGCTGCCGCTGTGAAAAGCCTTCTGCTCGCAAGAGGTTTCGGTATCACGTCAATCCACCAGATCGTCATCGGATCCACCATGAGTGTGGCACAGCGCCTCTGTCATGGAGCAAAGCCATTTGGGAACAAGTACTTCGTCGTTTCGACTTTCTTTGCTCAATGTCTGTTCCTTACCAATAACAAGGAAGGTGACACTCTCCTGAAGCTCATCCTCCACGATGAACTGACAATGGAAATCAATCGCGCCGCATTATCACCTTTCCACCCACCACGAATCCCTACCCGCGAATATGACGCAATCGAGACCTCGCTCGACAGGCCTGTTCTTTTGAACTACCAATGTGACCTACTCATGCTATCGGATATCCACCCGATGCCGGAAGGTTTTCGAGGTAGCCCGATCATGCTCTGTTTTGACTATCAGACGCAGGTTATCCAGAGAATTGTGGGGCCGGCCATTGAGGTACGTCCGTTAGAAAGCAGATTAGATTATGGATAAAAGAAAACTGAAAATAGCACTTAGCCTTGCCGTTCTGATTCCTTGCGTGCTTTACGCTGCTGGTATCATTGCGCAATTCATTATTAACATCAATGCTTGGAAATCGGCGGGTAGTGACTATCGTACTTCGCCAGGGCTTCCATCCTCGCAGATCAGCGAAGTGGTTCGAGCGCTGTTTCACTTTCCAGAAGGACTCATTGCCATTGGGGTTGTAGTCCTTGGCATTGCCGTACTCTGTGTATTTGGACTCCGAATTGGATGGGGCCAAAATGGTGTGACAGACTCTGATCGCAATCTGACCGTATCGAATTCTGGAAGCTACGGAACGGCAAGCTTCATGTCACCCAAAGAGGCATCTGCATGCTTTGAGGTGACGAGTGCAAAAAGGACCAGCCAAGACATCCTTGGGATGCTCCCGGATGGTCAAGTCCTGACGCTTCCAAAGGACACACGTCTCAACGCAAATCTTGCCGTATGCGGATCTTCCGGTACGGGAAAATCCAGAGCCATCTCACGAAACCTCGTTTTGCAAGCGGTCAAGCGTGGTGAGAGCGTGATCCTGACTGATCCAAAATCCGAACTATATGAATCTATGGGTGAGTATCTCCGCGAGAACGGATATATCGTCAAAGTCTTCAACCTTGTTGAAATGGATCATAGCGACTCCTGGAACTGTCTTGGTGAAGTCGGATCAAGTGAGCTCATGGCCCAGACCTTTGCTGACATTGTGCTTCAGAACACCAGCGGTGATTCGAAAGACGCGTTCTGGTACAACGCAGAACTCAACCTTCTAAAAGCGCTTGTTCTCTATGTTGCGTTGGAGATGCCTCCGGAAAAGCGGAACATCGCGACGGTGTATGACCTTCTCTATACTCAAACCGAAAAGGGCTTATCTGATATGATGGCCAGCATTAGCCACGAGCATGCGAACCAATACACGGGAGAGCTGCTTCCTCCATCACCTGCATCTGCGCCCTACGCAATCTTCAGGCAATCGAGCGAAACCGTTCGCACGAGTGTTATCATCGGCCTCGGAAGCAAGCTGGCAGTTCTGCAAGCCCAGCAGGTGCGGAATATCACCTCCTACAATGAGATCGACCTGGAGCTGCCCGGTAAACAAAAGTGCGCATATTTCTGCATCGTCTCCGATCAGGATAGCACTTATGATTTCCTCAGTTCCTTGTTTTTTAGCTTCCTGTTCATTCGTCTGATCCGCTATGCCGATGCTTATTGTGAGGGCGGGATGCTGCACCCGAAGGTAAAATTCATCCTTGATGAGTTTCCCAACTGCTGCCTGATCCCCGATTTCACTAAAAAATGCTCTACCATCCGTTCAAGAGGTTGCTCCGTCGCCGTCTTTTTTCAAAATGTCGGCCAGATGCGCAACCGATACCCAGACGATCAATGGCAAGAGATCCTCGGTGCCTGTGACAGCACGGTTTTTCTCGGATGCACCGATATGCTGACCGCTGAGTACTTCAGCGACCGCATTGGAACAGCATCAGTCGAAGTGGAAGGTACGATGCGGGAACTCAACACCATGCACATTACCGATTATACCCCAAGATTCCGTAAGACCAACTCACTTGGCCGGCGCCCATTGCTTACCCCTGATGAGGTCTTGCGTTTACCCCCGGATCAGGTCCTGATTTTCATAAGAGGTCAGAAAGTCATGCGAGCCAAGCGCTTTGACTACTCCCTGCATCCGGACTATAAAAAACTGAAGAGCCGCAAGGCAATCTTACACGAGCCTGACTGGAAAAGCAGTCAGGCCTCCTCTGTATCTGCCAGCGGTGTATCTTCACCATCCGTAACCGCGGCCATACCCGCAGAAATAGCTAATGTTGGTTCCCAGAAGAAACCACCTGGGAAGCCACCACGCAGCACAACTCGCAAGGTCGTGAATGCGGATGAACTCTTCTAGGAAAGGAGAAGAAAAATGCCTAAGAAGAAAGTTACTGAAGCCGTTGAAGAGACCGCTCAGGAAACCATCCCTGTTGAAAAGGCCCCTGCACAGATGCCACGCCGTCAGGGTAGTGAGGATCTTCTTGAACTGAATGATCTGGAACGTGGCGTCACACGCGAGGATAGTGAAGAAGCGAAATGGGGCTATCTTGCTGGCGCAGTGCGAAGACAGCAGATCCTGACTGGAATCGTAAGCGCAGGGATGACCTATACCGAAAATGGCATGCCAATCGTTCCCATTGATTTCGAGGGACTCTGTGTCAAAATCCCCGTTCGCGAGATGACTCTGATCGAATGGCCAGAAGATGAACCAATCCCTCGAAGTGTCCGAGTCCAAATTGGGCGGATGCTTGGCGCTACGATCGACTTTATCCCAGCTGGTGTCGATTTCAAAGAGCGCGTTGCAATCGGGTCCCGTAGAGCTGCCATGTTGCAACGGCAAAAGCGCTACTACGCTTCAGGGCGTGTGAAGCCCGGCATCCTTATGGCATGCCGAGTCCTTACCGTTGGAAATAACACGATGATGGTAGAAGCGTGCGGCGTTGATACGGAAATTTACGCACGCAACGTGTCCTGGGAATGGTTTTCCGATATTGCGGATCTCCACTCCACAGGCGATCTGGTTGTCGCAAGAGTTCTCGATGTGACATACAACGAGCAGCGTGACACTTACGCAGTCAACCTCTCAATCAAGGACGCCTCTGAAAACCCGGATCGGGCAGCCTTGGAGAAGATCGTCCCCAACTCCAACTACTTCGGCGTTGTTACAGGCGTGAAAGACCGCGTTTTCTTCGTCCGTCTTCAAGCGGGTGTCAATGCCAAAACGAAGCTGTATCGCTCCATCGACATGCCCAGCAGATTGGATACGGTCAGCTTCCGCGTCACAAGGGTCGATGAAGAAAACGGTATTGCGCTTGGATTTATCACCAGAATCATTAAGCGCCATACCAGATTGAGGTAACCCAACATGAACTATTCTCCCAGCAGCCGCGATGCGATCGATGAACACTGCAGGGAGGTCATTCGGTCATGCCTCAATATCGTGGAGCAGCATGGTGACACATACGTTGCCATCCACAAGGACGATGATATCGAATGCATCGTCCTTGTCTCCATGATCCGAAGCTATCCCATCCTATCCATCATAGTTGCAGACAAACTTCTGCTCGCGGATATCAATGCGGAGCAGATGCACAGCATCGCGAATGAGCTGAATCTGGTGTCGGTCACAGGTTGGCATTCCGTCTTCCTGGCGGATGACAGCATGATCTATATGTACCGGCAATGTCTTTGGCTATCGATGAGCTTGACCTATGAAGACCTCCTTACCATGCTGAAAGAATGCATCAGCGAGTACAAGCGCGGCAAAGGCCGCCTTACTACAGGTGAGTATCCGACCGACCCGGTCGCGTAACGCCTCAAATTATGAAAGGGTTAAAACCATGAAAAAGCGAATCACATCATTGATGCTCATTCTTGTCGTCGCAGTATCCATGACGATGGGAGCGAGCGCGGCATCGTACATTCCGGACGATGTCACCTACCAGAATCTGAACGGCCAGCAGCTTGCCATCAAGACCTATACGCTTCTTCCGGATCAGGATCCCTCCGACCTGTATGAAGACGACTTCGAGTATGACGGATTCCTGTATTCTATGAGCGATATTGTCAAAGAAGAGCAGCGCTACCAGGAAGAGAACGCACATACCGAGGTTGTCACTGTCACAACCGCAAGTAAGAACCTCGAAGATATCCTTGTTGAGCTGAAACCTACGATCGAGTACGATGACGGAGTCTCCTCCGGCACACTTTCGCTCGATCATAGCACTCTCAAAACGGAGGCAGCCGGCTATAAGCGCAGTTCCTATACTGTGACAGCGACAAAGAACTACACCGGCCTCGACCGAAATGATTCTTCCTACATCGATAAGACCGTAGAGAAGAATGGCAGAACTTTGAGCCTCTCCAATGTAACTTGGAGCGTTGAGAGTACTGCTCTGGTCGGCGATGAGCTCGTCCCGGCAACTTACTCTGCGGTAGCCACCTATTCTGGCTCTGCCAGTTCTACCGTCGCAACTGGCTATATTACGACCGCCGAATACAAAGGCACTGTCGTATCCTCTGGTATTTCCAGCATTCTCTATACCGTAACCTACCTGGGCACCAAGATTGAACCGACGAAAGCGGAACCCACCTTCAAAGGTGCGGTCTTGGTGATCTCCATTATCGGCGGAACCGCCCTTTTGGCCGCACTGTTGTTCCTCGGCCTCACGCTTCGTAAGAATACTACAGTCTACAAAGCAACAGGCAAAGGCAACGAATATGAAAAATGCGGCCGGCTTCATCTGAAGGCCAAGAATCCCAAGCTGCGTATTGACCGCTTGAAGGATATTCCTGAAGGTGTGATCGCAATCGAAGTGGATCAGGCAGTCGCAAAGAAGCTCTTCGGCCAGACCATCGCCATCCGTTGCTATGACAATACTGTCGAGCACACCGTTGGCGAGGTCAACGGTTCGTACTGGTTCAAAGTCGATATTGGCTCTCAGGAAGGTGAATCCAATTATGAGGAGGAACCTTAATATGAAGCTCAAACGACTTTTGACCCTGTGCTGTGCGCTGAGTATGGCACTCGGCATGGTGACTTTCGCTAGTGCCGCAGACTATTCCTTCAAAACCTCTCCTGACCCTGTCTATTACGGCAGCACGAACTACGAGGATCTCTACGACGCTGAGTATCGTTACGGCTCACGCAATCAGATCGATTACGACATCCCTGAGATTCAATACGGACTCAGTCAGGAATTCTTGGAAAGCTCCCTCAATAATCCCTACCTGAATGGCAACACACAGTACGGCTTTGGCGGGAGCAGCTCGAATACGCAGTACCCGGAGTCCGACTTCGGTAGTTCCAGCATCATCTCCGGCGGTGGTACGATCGAGATGCCGTATGAACCCTCTGTCACCTTGAACGATCTCAAGCAGAGCGATGGCAGTATCGGCAAAGTCTCCATTGAACGTGTCGGTCTGAATTGCAAAGTGTATGAAGGCGCCACCGACAGTTCCATGTCCAAAGGCGCCGGTCATTACACTTCTTCCTCCCTCTACACCGGGAATGTTGGCTTGTTCGGCCACAACAGAGGGAATCATCCATACTTCGGAAAGCTGAAGAATGTGAAGGTTGGGGACATTGTTAAGTACAAGACCGCAATTGGCACGAAGACCTACAAAGTGACCTTCGTTGGTGCGATCTCCTACACCGATTTCTCTTACCTCAATGAGATGGGAGATAATCGCATCACCCTGATCACCTGTATTGCTAACCAGCCCTCTCTGCGTCTGTGTGTGCAGGCTGTAGAGATTCGATAAACCATTGGAGGAAAACCATGAACAGTAAAAAGCCTCGCAATCGTGAGAATCGCACCCGATCCATTCCCGCAGAAGCTACCGTAACCGTCCATATGCTTCTGCCGCGTTCCGCTTATGAGGAGATGCGTCAGCTTTTGAGTGAACACAGGCTCTCCAAAGCGGATATCCTCATGGCAGGCATCGCAGCCTGCTCGAATCAGAAAGTTGGCTGAAGAACACGCGTAGAGAGTGGCTGGAAAACTATCTTCTACGAGGTGACTCACATGAAAAAGCGTTTCATTACATTCCTCTCCGGCATGGTTGTCGGCGCAGTCATGTTTGGCGGCAGCGTTGCATACGCTTCCGGCATTCTTGCCGATCTCAGCAACAATCAGATTTTTGTGGATGGCACACTTACCCCCATGGAGGCGTATGTGATCAACGGCCACAATTATGTGAAATTGCGTGATATTGGCCAGGCTGTCGGTTTTAACGTCTTTTGGGATGATACTGCCAAATGCGTCCAGGTCGAATCGGACAAGCCCTATACTGGGATTGCGCCTACAAAGCAAGAGGGCGAGAAGACAAGTGGCCAGCTCCACCAGACTGATGTTGATGCCATAAAGAAGGATGTCGTTACCCGTACCAACACCCTGCGGCTTAATAAGGGAGTTGCTGTATTGGAGGTTAATAACCTTCTGATGGATGCGGCTCAAGTCCGCGCGGATGAGATGGCGGCAAGTGGTGCCTATTCTCACATTCGCCCCGATGGACGCAGAAGCAATACCGTTACAGATAGCCGACGCACCGGCGAAAACATCCACTGCATCACAGAACTGTACCTCGAACAACAGCACAAGACTTTATCTGATGCCGTCGTCAATCTTTGGTCGAATTCCAAGGGCCATGCGGATAACATGCTGAATGCTCGCTACGGCGAGATTGGCGTTGGTTTAGCGCGTGGTACGGACAGTAATGGCTTGGCGTGTTGGTACTGTGTGCAGGTCTTTCTCGTAGACGGATGCGAGGTCACATGGGTGGATGTTCCCGCAATAGGCTGATCAATGATTGCCTCTGCGGTAGATCAATCCATTCCAAAATGGTCAGTTCGAAAAGTGAATCATTCAGCGAAGCAGGTTGAGGAAACTCGACCTGCTTTTCTTGTGTTACAAATGAAGGAGATCTCTTATGAAATCAATCAAAACCAGACTTGTCTCAGCATTTTTGCTGATTATGACAATTCTCAGCCTGTTTCCAACCACAGCATTCGCTGCGACCAGTACGGGCACAGGCATTAAACCCACCAGCAACACGAATTATTGGACAACGCGGCTTCTCCATGACGGCACTCCCTACAGCTATAAGCCTCCCATGGCCGCAGGCAAGCTGCTGTACTGCCTTGATCGTGGCTACGGCTATCGTTGGGGAACCGCAAGTTTCTTGAACAGCTACACCTATACCTCTGCGACAGGCGCGGATGCGGATACCGTCCTGAAGACGGCGCTGGCGCAGAGCGGCATGGGTGAACTCGACGCCCAGCAGCTTGAAAACTTCAAGTGGATGATGACATTCATCGTGGACTATAAGGGTGATATCCCCGGCAGCCTCTTTATGGCCGCGCAGACGTATGTGTGGGATCACCAGACCTTCAAGGGTGAGGGTGACGGCGATATCGATGCCGGAGGCTTTGCCAATGCGGATACCTATGAGACCTACTTGGGCTACATCGATTGGATGCTGGCACAGAAGGCCAAGGAAGACGCTGAATTCCAGGAGCAGATCGAAGAATACGCTGCCCAGGGGATCGTCGCTACTGTTGTCGAAGATGATGCTGCCAAATGGGCGGTCTACGCAAAGTCCAGTGTCAAGGGCCGACAGTCTTTCTTTAACTACTACGCGCCGAGAAAGCTCGTTACCAACACTCCTGGCGATGAACCGGATCAGCCGCCTGCGGGTGACGCTGACATTACTTTGAAAAAGGTCGCTGCTGGAACAACCCGTGGTCTGGATGGTGCGAAATTCAATGTCTACCATGACGGTCAGATCGTTGGTAGCGAGGTAACGATGAATGGCGGCATCATCGAGGTCAAGAATGTCACCAAGGGCCTGTGGTCTTTCGTGGAAACCGAAGCGCCTGCAGGGTACTGTGCTGATTCCACCCCCATCAGCGTCTATGTCGATACCACCGATGGCGACAAGCAGTATACCGTTGTGGCAGAAAATTACGCGCTGCCTGACATGAAGATCATCAAGCGCGATGCGATGAGTGGCAAGCCCATTGCCGGCACAGTATTTTCCATTAAGTCTGTTACGGGCAACTTCTCCACGTCCGTTACTACCGGTACGGACGGTTCCGCCACCCTCTCGTCCATCCCCGCTGATGTCTATGTGGTGCGGGAAGAATCTGTCCCGGAGCCGTACATCGTGAGCAATACGGAGCAGACCGTGGCACTGCGCCCCGGCCAGACGAGCGAAGTCACTTTTGTGGACTACGAAAAGCCGGGCCTTGAGATCATCAAGAAGAACATTGCCAATGGGGAGCCTCTCGAGGGCGTGACCTACCGCATCGAGCAGATTGACGGTAGCTTCTCCACCACTGCCACGACCGACAGTCACGGACGCATTTTCCTTGATTCTATTCCCGTTGGCACCTATAGGGTGACGGAGATCAATGTCCCCAGCCATGTCATTCTCTGCCCCATTCCACAAGAAGTGTCGCTGAAAGCCGGTGAAACCTCCACCGTTACATTCTTCAACGCACTCAAACCGACGCTGGAGATCCGTAAAGTGGACAGCGTCACCGGCGATCCCGTCAAGGGAGCCAAGTTCCAGATCTGGTATGCCAGCAACCATACTGATACCGGAGAGCTGAACGATCTCGGCGTTCATTACACCGATGAGAGCGGCAAGATCATTCTCCCCGAAGTCCAGGACGGCTGGTACAAGGTGACGGAGCTGGAGCCGGCGCCAGGCTACTCTATCAAGGAGCCTGCCACGCAGGAATGTTTTATTTCCGGCGGTGAGAGCAAAGTCCTGACTTTTGAGAATACGCCCCTTTCGGCCATCATCATTCGCAAGGTGGATAGTGAGACAGGCCAGCCGCTGGAGGGTGCATGGTTCCGTATCCGTTATCTTGGCGGCACTTCTGGTACGGGCGGGACAGTCATCGGCGAGTACCGTACCTCTAGTAATGGCACCATTGTCGTGACTGGCCTCAAGGCAGGCACTTACGTCTGCGAGGAGATCTCGGCTCCGGATGGGTATGTCATCACCGACGCTACGGAGACGGTCTATCTTTCCGGTAAGGATCAGGATGTCATCACCGTTACTTTCGGCAACGATAAGATGGGTTCTTTGCTCATTGTCAAAAAGAACGCCGTGACCGGCGCGCCCATCTCCGATGTCGAGTTCCTTGTGACCGACTCGGACGGAAGTGTCATCGGTACTGCCAATGGTAAGTATGTGACCGACAGCGCCGGTACCATTCGCATTGATGGTCTGACTCCTGGCATGACGGTCATTGCAAAAGAGGTGTGCGCCAAGGATGGCTATATCCTCGACGATACCCCGCAGAGCATCAAGATCAAGCGAAACTCTGTCATGACGCTGGAGTTCCGCAATCAACCCAAAGGCGGCGTTTTGGTGAAAAAAGTTGACTCCGTAACAAATGAACCGATCTCCGATGTAGAGTTCCTCGTGACTGACGCCGATGGAAACTTCATCGGTAATGCCAACGGCAAATATGTGACGGACAGCGCAGGTACTTTTACCATTACGGATGTTGCTCCCGACACCACACTCGTCATCAAGGAAACTCGTGCCAAGGATGGCTATATCCTAGACGATACCCCTCAGACGGTCAAAGTTAAATCCAACGAAGTCATCACGGTGGAGTTCCGTAATCAGCCCAAGGGTGGCGTTTTGGTGAAAAAGGTAGACGCCGCAACGAATGAACCAATCTCTGATGTTGAGTTCCTCGTGACCGATTCTGACGGCAATTTCATTGGGAATGCCAATGGCAAGTTCATTACCGATAGTGCTGGTACCTTCACCATTACCGACATTGCCCCTGGCACGACGCTTATCATCAAAGAAACGCACGCCAAGGATGGCTATCTGCTGGATGATACTCCTCAGACGGTCAAGGTCAAATCCAACGAGATGATTACGCTGGAATTTCGCAACCAACCGCTCGGTGGGCTTCGAATCATTAAGCTTGATAGCGTCACGAAGAAGCCTCTGGAAGGGGTTCAGTTCCGCATCACCTATAGCGACGGCAGCTTTGTGGCAGATGAGGGTGGTAAGCTCTCTTCCAACGGCCTTTATATGACTGACGCAAATGGCGAGATCCTCATCAGAGATATTGTCGGCACACTTGTTGTGACGGAAGTGAAAACAATCCCTGGCTACACCATCGATGAAGCCACAAGAAGCCAGACCATCGTTGTTAACCCCGACGATCTTCAGACTCTGATCGTATATAACGTCCCTGCTGGCGGCCTGCAGATTATCAAGTCCGATGAGGACACCGGAGAGCGGCTCGGTGGCGTCAAGTTCGAGATTCGCAAAATCAATGGTGAAATCCTCGGTACCTATACCACCGACCGCGACGGCGTCATCAGCATCCCCAACGCAGAGAGTGGCTGGTACACCATCGTTGAGCGCAAGGCGAAAGACGGATACGCACTCGATACTACGCCCGTCAATGCATGCGTCAAGGATGGCGAGACTACGACGGTAGAGATCACCAACCAGCGCATGGCCTCTATCATGATTCACAAGATCGATGCAGCGACTGGTGCAGGCATTTATGGTGTCAAGTTCGTGCTCTATGATTCTGGGAAGAACCCGATCGGCGAGTACACAACGGATCAGGACGGCTACATCTACATTGATGATGAGCTGGTAACCGGAAAGTACAACCTGCGTGAACTGGAGGCGGCGGATGGCTATATTCGCGATGAGCAGTATAAGACCGTCTATGTCGAACGTGGTAAATGCGCACAGATCGAGTGGGAGAATAGTGCTGTGACGGGTCAGATCCAGATCCGGAAGTATAGCTCGGAAGACAACACCGTCACAGGTCAGCTTGCTGGCACCCCGTTGGAAGGCGCTGTGTTTGAGATCACGCAGGCCCGCTCTGGCAAGGTTGTTGGCTATATCGTGACAGACGCGCGTGGCGTTGCCGCTTCTGGCCCCCTGCCTCTTGGCCGCTACTTCGTGACGGAGGTGTCCGCACCGAAGTATTATCAGCTGAGTGGCGAGAAGATGGAAGCTGAGATCGAGTATCCCAGTCAGATCATCAAACTCTCCGCCTACAATAAGCCCGCGGCCCTAGGCGTGACCATCAAGAAGAGCGGCAACTATGAAGTGCAGTCCGGTCAGGCCATGAGCTATGACTTCTCCGGTATTGCCAATACCTCCAATGTCGCGCTCAACCACTTCTTCTGGCATGATCGCATTCCTACGGATGCGACGCGTGCGCTCAGCATCAGCACGGGTACCTACAATGCGCGCCTGTACTATAAGGTCACCTTTAAGACCAATCTCAATGACTACCGGACTTTGGCCAGTAACCTGCTGACCTCCAACAACTATTCCCTGAGCCTGAATGCCGCTACGCTGCGGCTCGTGCAGGGCGAGTATGTTACCGATGTCCGCTTCGAATTTGGCACGGTGCCCAGCGGCTTCTCTTCTGTTGTGAAGCCTACCATGCGTGTGCAGGTGCTTGGTACCGTGAGCAATGGCTACCAAATCATCAATCGTGCCGATGTTGGTGGCCAGTATCTCAATGAGTGGCAGACGGCAAAGACCACCTGGGTCACTACCGTCCGTCGCTTCAATACCACGCCGCTGCCGAAGACCGGATATTGATCTGCCTACAGTAGCGCGAATCCGGTAAAATCCGGCACAGCTCCGGAGCAATGGTTTTCCCGTTGCTCCGGAGCTGATTCTATCGAATAAGGAGTATCACAAACATGAGCAAATTTCTGACCATCAACAGCGATGGCGACATGATCAATACCGACATGATCGCATTCATTCAGCCCACTACCAAGGGAAGTACCATTTTCACCAAGGATGGCGAACAACTCCATAGTGAGTTTAATCTTGCCAAGGAGCTTGAGGACGAAGCAGAAGTGCGTGCTGTGGTTCCATGCCATGGCATTGGCGCGCTTTATTACCTTGGTGACGGCCGAACGGAGATCAAGCCCTGTCCATTGGCGTATTTAATGTCTGACGGGTCTCTTGAGCCGGTCGAATTCGCCGACCATTACGACATTGAAGAATGTGCATTGGAAGGCGAAACCGGCTTTGTCGGGTTTGTACCTATGCCCTGAGGATAAAGGAGGTCGCTCTTGGTAGCGGCCTCCTTTTTTACCATAAATGAAGACAACACAATGATGGGACGATTTATTAACCTTCCAGCAATGAGGTGAACTATGGGTATTCCAAAGAAAATCGCGAAAGTCTTTCTGCCATTCCTATTGATGTTGATGTTGGCAGTCTCTGCTTCCGCTGCGGAAGTATCTTTTTCTGACGTGGCGTCCGACTCGCCATGGCTTGAGGGCATTCAGTATGTTGCCGATCATGGTATCTCGGTTGGAACCGGCAACAACTGCTTTTCCCCTGACCGACTCATTACCTGCAGGCAGTGGGCTGTCATGATCTGTAGGGCTTTCGATAAGCAGCCTGAAGTTCAGAGCACTACTTTCGGTGAGGCAGAGATTCACATTGCGTATGCTGAAGGATGGCTCAATATGTACGGCGTAATGGATCCGGATCAGGGGATTTGTCGTGGCGCCATGTATGAAAGTGCCTTCAAAGTCTTCGGTATTCCAACTTACAGCTATGAGCTTTATGATGGAGGAACAGCGCTGGCAGAGTGCGAAAACTGTGTGCGCATTGCAAAGCTTCTTGGCATCTGTCCTGAGACAGCGCAATCGACCGATATGATGACGCGGGGCGAAACCGCCCAGCTCATCCACCTATTGAGCACGCGGGAGTTTCCTGTGGAAGAGCCTCCCATCATGCGTGAGATGCTTATTGCCAATCCAGATACTCTTCCCATGAACGACTATTTGCTTGCCATTGCGGAAGTCCCAGAAACCGTTCGAAACAAGTTTGCAGACCTGGGGTGGAAGTATGCGGTCGATTGCAAGGCTGTTGAGAGGATCGCATCTGAACTCAATGTGCAAAACTGCATTGGAGCTTGTTCCTATCAGGATAAAACCATCTATGTCTCCGACAGTAAAGCGACTCTCCATGAGTTTGGCCACTTCTGCCAGAGTGTTGTTGGACGTACCGAGGCATTCAAAGCAATCTATGAACTGGAGGCGAAGAAGGCTCTACCTTTGTTGCGAGAGTATTCCCTAACCAATAGCAATGAGTATTTCGCAGACTGTTTCCAGTACTGGATTGCTCATATGGCGGACACCAGTAAGCTCGAGGCACTTCGTAGCGCTGCGCCGGAGACCTATGCTTACTTTGAAAAGTTATCGACAAGTGGTTGGGTAAACCCGTTGTCCTAACCATCCTGCGGGCGTACATTTTCTCAAATGTGCGCCCGCTTTTTCCATATCTAAGTGAAGGAGGAACACTATATGCCATGGATTATCAGTAATGGCAAGAGCTATGTGGAGATCACTCCGCAAAACCAGATGATCACCACCTGCTATATTGACCAGGCACATGCATTTAGTAACAAAAATACCGCAGAGAAATACTGCAGTCTCCTACCAAAAGCAATGAAGAATCTAAAATACAAACCGATCTTCATTTCCAATCCAGATCCCGAGAATACCGACCTGAGGTTGGAATTGCTCAGCGCTGAATTCTACCTTCAGCATCTCAAGGACTTCCGCGAATTCATTCAAACCATTCATTCTCAGCGAGATGTCTTGGTCAATGCTCTGAAGAAAGCGGAGTTGGAGGTGCAAGACATTGAGCATGCTGCGGAATTTTATAATCTGGACGCCTCTCACGGCTATCAGCTCTATAAGATGCTGCACGATGCCAGAGTGCGTCGCCGTAAGTGCAAAAACGCGATCGCGTGGATCGACTATATTCTGGAGCAGGCTCCAGATCGATTCATAGAAAATGACCCATCTCCCAGAATTGCGGGAACGCGCTCCCGCGACTATGCGCCTCGCGCGCTTCCTGCGATGTTCGAATGGGAAAATGAGGGGCAGACCCCTACGGCAAACCTTTGACCATAATTGAGCCTTTCAGGCGATTAAACCAGCAGTTCAATGACAACTGCTGCAGAGACAGATATCATAGGATCAACGAAAAGAGACAAGGAGTGAATACAATGAACCTCAAAGAAGCTTTCCGCTTTCAGAATAAGCTGCAGTCCATGATGTCCGATGCGCAGAGCATCCTCGGCAACAATGGCAATATCACCAAGGTGCAGAACACCTATCTCCGCCACAAGGTCATGGCAGAGGCGGAGGATGAGGTCACTATGGAGGCTCCTTCCACCGAGTATAGCGAGAATATCACCGAGATGGCAGAGTTCCTGCTGTTCCTCCTGGACGAGCGGGAAAAGTTGAGCGCCGCAATCCATCAGGCGAAGGGATCTCTTCCTCTTGGCGCTGGCCTGGATGGTGAAGTGAGCCTCAATGGGAAGCGCCAGGAGATTGCCACTCTGCTCCGTCACATGGCCGGCCTGCGCAATGGCGAGGTTTTGATCTCTAACGGGGGAGTCGGCTATCGGTTCAACAACGAGGGAAATCAGGTCTCCTACCGCTGCGATGTCAAGCGTGTGACCACCATCAATTTCGATCGCAATAAGATCCGGAAGATGTGCGCTGATCTGAGCAAGAAGTCCGATGAGACCTCTGCCGCTCTGGATGCCGCTCTGGTCAACACCCCGGTGGAGTACGAAGCTCCGTTCGATGTGAACGAGACTTTCGCAGAGGCTTTTGAAGCGCATATGTCCGCATTAAGCTGACCAAGCCCCTGCGGCTTTGCTCCGACTATCATGGATGCGGCAGAAGAAGAGAACGTGGCGACCGGTTCAGTTGCAGACGAACTATAGTGCTGCAAATTAAAAAATCCGCTCGGTTGATTCTGAGCTCCAAAAGAAGACATGATCCGTTTCATTAACGGATGCTACGAACCGTCTTCCCATCCATCAGCGCCCAACGCTGTTTCACCATATCGTGAATACGCTAACGCCGAATCTCGACCTTGCCACCTCACATCTCCCTATTCTGTTGGATATAGATAGATTTCCTATCTTGATATTGCTGGCCTTTGAGCCGTTAATACGTCGAGGAATGCTACCCTCGCTCCTCAGGGAGCCGGCGAGCGCATGGCCTTGGCAAAAATGGTCGAAGCGATCTTGGCTCTCTGCCGTATCCGTGATAGTCGGAGCAGTTCTCCCATAAATAGAGGCGAGCAGCAGGCCGTAGCCTGCTGCTCACAAATCATCAGATTCAGTTGTGATGTCCGAGATACCAAGATGTCTTCCATCGGTACTTCAAACAACGCGCCGAGAGCATACAGATTATCTACGGAAGGCAGGCTCTTTCCTTGCTGCCATTTGTAGATCGCCTGCGGCTCTTCGAAACCAAAGTATGCCTGCAGATCGCGGACGCTCATCCCACGCTCGACGCGAAGACGGATGATGTTCTTTCCGGTCGCAATCGGATCAATAACCGGAAACCGCTTCATGTTCATGGCAATCGCCTCCATCTAAAGAGTTTTCCCAAACGGGAGTACTCCAGAATACTGGAAGCACCTTCAAAAAGCAAGAGCAAACGCGATTTTGTAAAGAAACTGTCACATAAGGAGGTCCAATCGTGAGTCGAGAATACAATGAATCCTGCTGCTGGACGATTGAAAAGTTCTCATTCTTCCACAACTACTTCGCAATCATCGATACAGCGGATTACCTTGCAGACCAGCTTTTTATCAAGCATCAGGTCAGAGTTGGGTTCGGCCCTGAGTTCGTGTGCCCGGATGCTCCCTATCGCGTCATCATGTGCAAGTGCCGGAAGCGTGATGTCGATCCTTTCCTGGCAGCGATCCGTGAATTGCCCAATAAGATGCTCCTGTGCGGGCATCCTGATTACCTTACATTCTGCGAGAATCTCAAAAAGAACGTCCAAACCGTTCGAGACAATGGAGGTGTTCTCACCAATGAAACAGATGATACCACTCAAGAAGCAGAGCAAGAAAGCGCAAAAGGAGCAACATGCGAAGCAGCGCGGCAGCTGGTATGGTATTTCTCCTGTCACAAGAACTGTGCCAAATGGTAAGGCCTATGACCGAGATCGAGTTAAACGAGAAGATCGAAAATTTGCTGACTGAGCAAGCTCCCAGGCAGCCATCCAGACAAACTGGCTCTGCGTATCGAAGAGAAATGCGCATCCGCAAGAATAACGCGCTCATGCGCATTGTCACAAGAAGGTATGTGCCTCATGCCGGCTATATCGATTATGTCTTTGATGGTGCCACGCTGCTCCATTCAGGGAAGTACATCAAGTATCCCAAGAACAGTAATTGCCAGCGGTGGATGAAACGGGACACCAGCCGAAAGTTTCGGAACTGTCAGGATCTACCCAGAAAGGGGAATTACTATCGGCGCCTTTTTGACTACTGGTGGACATTGTATTAACTAGAGAGAGGATTCCTGCAGCGTAATGTGCGGGAACCCTCTCGTTTCTTAGTCTATATCTCTTTTAGGCGCCTGTAGAAGGTTGATCTCGATCTGATACCGGTGCGATGCATGGCTTCTTCTTCCGTTACTTTATGGTTGCGGAAATCCTTGGCGATTTGGCGGAACAGATTTGGATCGACCACAATCTTCTTCCGACCAGCGTATTTTCCGCTGTTCTTTGCCAGTGCGACGCCTTCTTGGTGACGCTGCTTATTCTGCTTTGCTTCCATTGATTCCTGAACCATGAGCAGGTTTAGTAGCAGACTGCATTCCTCTTCAGAAAGCTGGCGAGATTCTGTTTCATTCCAGATATGAGCGCCGCTTCTCAAAATCTGAAGGAGGATCTTTCTAAGCTGGTGGCTTGTCTTTGCGATACTTTGAAATCCTTGGATCGTAACAAGGTCGGTTGGCTGGAGATCGGGTGGCAGGCTGTTGACCGATTCAAATGTGATAGTCCGAGCAGCTTCTGCCCGCTCAACGATCAGGTTATCGGTACCACAGCGCATATCCGTCCGGAGCAGCCACTCAAAGCGGTCATAGTAATCCAGACCAACTGCTTCAAGTAGTTCCCAGAGATCTTCTCGACTTTCGCTGGGGGTACGCTCAGAAATGAAGTACGGCGTCATATTAACGCGATAGTATCGCTCGAGCCGCATGGACATGTCGAGTCCGGGAATACCCTGGAAAATGGAGGACGGCAGGGTATCGATTACACTCCATTCAGGAGTAAAGACATACTGGAAGTTCTGATCATCAAAGCGCTCAAGATCAACTCGCCCTACAGCATACTTATTGCCGGTGCGATCCACCGCATAGATTATGCCACTGCTGCGGTAATAGGGCTTTCCCTGCAGGGGAAACGTATATTCGTTTAGACTTTGGTAATCATGCGTAACAGGCCTCATGAGCCACTCCTTTCCATGTTACAACTGGCGATATGCGTACATAAGGATCTTTTCATACCGTTGCTGCAGTATGACTTTATAGAAACGCTTACGCACCTCCGAGATCCCTTCCACTTCGTCAATAAGAGTATTGATTTGATTAAAATCGATGCGAGGAACAATTCGTTTTAGGGCATCATTGCAAGCTTCGAATTGCAAGCTACTAATCACTTCAAAATAGGAACTCTTGCGATTCTTCACCTTGATGTGGGAGGTGGGGAACTTATAGATCCGTTGGTCAATTTCTTCCTCGGAGGAGAGTACGGCCTCCAGCTTCTCGTCCGTATTCAGCTTCGGGTAGAGGCTTGAGCCATTGTCATATACCGGGGCGATCCGGTATTGATTATCTTTCTTAATGAAGCCCCAGTTCCCGCCATGCCGGTCAAAATTGCCGATCAAAGCATCCACGATGAACATATCCCAGAAACGGTCGATTGTCTCCTCGACATTTGTTGACTTCATATTCTCGCGCAGCATTGCGGTAATATCTTCATAAGTGTACTGATAGAGCTCTTTGTCTCTTTCCAGCGAGCTTTCGCCGACACCGTTGAAGGCAACAAGATCATCCTCGGGCTCTAAGAAATTCTTCATAACGACTACATTTTTGCCCTCATAAGTGCCAAGGAAGGTTTCCTGTACGGGAATGCCAAGTAGTTGAAAAATATGGCTTCCCAAATACTCAGAAACATAATTGAAGGTCAAGCCCACTTCGGAATTCTTCTGAAACTTAACAATATAACGAAACCCGTCAATGATGATTTCAAACTTCTTTTCTGCCCCAGAGAATAACACGGGTGTCTTTTCGTACTTGCTGTAATCTCTCATGATAGACCTCCGATTTTGATCTTCACCATTATTATATCCACAACGAGTAAAAGTGTCAATAGAACTAATATATATTTTGATACATACGGAAACTGACGAGTATGCATCAAATGAAAAAGCCGCACCATTTACATGGTGCGGCTTAGGAGATAGTACTAACCGTGTCGAAATCGATGCGGTTAGTCTTTTTCACCCTTCCGGGTCTTATAGTCCGCTTCAATTGGCGCTTTCCAATCGGCACTCATAGGAGCTCCGCTTCTCATGCTTGTAATCGCGCAGCTGACCACTTCATAGTTCAGCCTTGTCCCCACGCTGTCGGAGTGGTAATTGACCGCGCGGTCTTCACTAATACCAAAATGCTTTGCCGTCTCGACGGCGTCAATATTGGCGCCGAGGAACAGGAATTCCCAACCATACTTGCTCTTCTCGTGCTCGATCATCTGCTTAACACGAGCGCTATCATAGCGACGACTCGCATTTTCCATTCCATCCGTCGTGATGACGAACAGGGTGTGCGCCGGAACATCTTCCTCTCGCGCATACTTGTGGACGTTGCCGATGTGGTGGATCGCGCCTCCAATCGCATCCAGCAAGGCGGTGCAGCCGCGCACACAATACTCGCTATCAGTCATGGGCTTGATGTTTCGGATATTAACGCGATCATGAATCACTTCGCTGACATTGTCAAAGAGGATAGTGGAGACCATCGCTTCGCCGGGAGCTTTCTTTTGCTTTTCAATCATGGCGTTGAAGCCGCCGATCGTGTCGGACTCGAGCCCACTCATGGAGCCGCTGCGGTCAAGGATAAAGACGATCTCAGTCAGATTCTTATTCATTGCAAATACCTCCAATAAATTATGGCTGTTTGGTGTTTCACCTTACAGCCACATCTTACTTCGGTATTCGCTTCATTTGGTCGCTTGTTAAGCGACAATTCAATGAAAGGTGCAAGCAAAGATGCTTGCGTCTCTGCATTTCTCAGGATGTGTGATGTGCGTAAAACTCGCTCTCTGCAACACGAATCACAAAATTGTTTTCCAGTCGATTTGCCTTGGACATGTCGATGTTATACCGTTTACTGACCTGACGCAAATAGGCAAAATACTCTTTGTCCTCACGAGTCAACGGAGACACCCAGCCTGTCCGTGAAGCATGATCTTCTACCTGACGCAGATACTCAAGCTCTTTTTGTTCCATCGCAGCACACCTCCAGAAAAGATAGCATATCAATCAGGGTTCCACCGACGAAAAGTCGCAGCACCTGATAACTATTATGCGCCAATCAGGCTTTGGTCGAATGCAAACAGCGCCTCATTGATTTCGAACACGTTGTAGTTCCCTCGCTCGACAAAATACTCCACGATGATGTCAAATTTACTGGAGTGAGACAGGGCAAATCCAGCTTTCGAGAGCATATCCTTTAATTCATCAAGCGGTAATTCGAGTGCGATTGCAAAGGCGATCACAGTCGGCTTTGATGGCCTATAGAGCTTATCCGACCGAATCTTTGAGAACAGCTTTCGATCGATGTTGGCCTTCTTATAGCACTCTGCATCCGTCATACCACATTCATCAATCTTACGCAGCAGCATCTCGGAAAAACTCTCGTCGATCTGCTTCAGCGCATCGTCTAGGGATGCTGCCTTTGTTACCATAGGGGCAGCGGGGATAGGGCAGCTCTCTTCCACTACAAGGCTATGCAGCCGGCTGATCCGCTCAGCATAGCTGTCTCGATGCTCTTCGACATATCGGTCATCTATGTAGGCGTTGATGTCCGCAAACAACTTGCTGCTGATCTGATACGCCTTGCGATCGAAGATGACGATGTAAACCATCATATCATTTTCAAGCAGAAAACTGCTGATCGTGTCGATAGCTACTTTGAGCGCCTCATCCTTTGGATAGCCGAAGATTCCCGAGGAGATCAGAGGGAATGCGACCGACTCGCAACCATGCTCCTTTGCGAGCGCGAGTGACGTCTGGTAGCACGAGACAAGCTTGTCATGCTCCCCATACTGCCCACCGTACCAGCGAGGGCCAACCGCATGGATCACATATTTGCACGGCAGCTTATATCCCTTTGTTATCTTGGCACTGCCAGTTTTGCACCCATTGAGCTTTTCGCATTCGACTAGGAGTTCCGGGCCGGCGGCGCGATGAATGCAGCCATCTACGCCGCCACCACCCAAGAGAGAACTGTTTGCGGCATTGACGATCGCGTCAACCTTCATTTTTGTGATGTCATTTCTTACGATCTGGAGCGGCATAAACAGACCTCCTGTGATATCTGCCTTCTGAGTAATTAAACGGCGAGCTTCTTTGGCAATAGATATATCTTCTTATCATCGAAGCAGATTTGCTCGGTACGGTTATAGATCTGGATCATCTCATCCATCTTTTCCATGAACATCCGTGTGCCAGGATTGCCTATGGAAGCGAATCGGTGTACGGCATCCTTTTCCATATCGAGAGCACTCTTCTTCAAGTGTGTTCCGCCATCCTGAAGGAATTCATCAACTGGCACCTCTCTTACGAGAGGGATACTTCCAATGAATTTCCCGACTGCATTTCCTGCCGTGCCGACACCTTTCAGAACATTGGCTTCTATTGCTGAGTAACTCAGCTTCTCCAAATAGTGTGAGCTCTCCTCGAACAAATCGCGGTATGCGTCTGACATCTGTTGCAGTTCATCTCGAATCCCGGAAATGTAGGATTCTTTGAAATTGCCGCTGAGCATGACCTCCATGAGGGAAGACAGCGAGAATGTATAAAGGGACAAGCGGTAGTATTTGAATTCCTTTTCCAATGAGGCAAATGACTGTTTCACACTAGCCTGTGTGACGATATGCTGTTTTTTCCCGATCGACTCAACGATCTTCTTCTGATAACCAAGCATGTTTTTGCGTGCGCGATTCTGGTAGGTAAGGACTTGATTATGATTGCCGCTGACAAAACGTTCATTGTCCCAGTTGTCCTTATACTTTTTGATGATGCACATGAGACTTTCAACATCCGCTTCTATCTCAGATTCCTTTTCGATTTCAAGGAACGAGATGATCTGCCTCTGCATATCCTCAATTTCCCCAAGTTCCTGTTCGATTGAGAATAGTGCGACCGCCATCATCATAGTGGCGGGATTGAATGCTGCCGCTGTCTGTGTGGTAGCGGTAATTGCTCCTGCTTCCTGCAGCTGAACCATTTTAGACGCTCCATCCGCAGTTTTGAGTGAGGCCCAGAAGTTTCCGTTCTTTGCCGCTTTCAGTACATCACCGACACCAGCGTTGGCTATCGTATAGAGTCCATCCGCTTCGATGCTCGTCGTCTGCGTAACAGTATTCAACGCAGGGATGAGCGAAGAGACTCCAGCACCAAGCGTAGAGAGTTCCGCAATAGGAACGCTTAACACACCGCTGCTGTTCAGAGCAGTCCTTGCATCCGCCAAGAGGCTTTGGGTAATATCCAATAATGCCCCCGTATCACCGCCAGGCTGAGTCTCTATAGCGGTATTCGTATTGATGATCTCTCCCATGTCTTATCCTCCTCAATCGATTGAGAGTGTTCTCATTAGAGTCGTTGCTTTTTTCGCGGATTGGAAAAAGGCCAGTGGGAGCGGTCGCATACAATATTGCTTTACACGACCGATGCCCCGAAGGGCATTAAAGACAGCTTGGCCATTTTGAAGCATTGCTTTCCGATTGGAATGCCAAGGATCGTGATACACCAGAGACAGCCCAGAATGCAGTATCCGATTGCCATCTCAAGGCCAAAGAAAATGATCCAAATTAGGTTGACGAGGAAGGAAAAGCCTCCACCGCCATACACAACTTCTTTCCCAAACGGGAAAAAGGCGAGACTTGCGAATTTGAAGCATTGCAGGCCAACGGGTATGCCGATGATGGTGATGCACCAAAGACAGCCGGCCAGTACCCAGGCAAGCCCGCCGATCAATCCTCCAAATAGGAACCAAAGAATATTTCCAATCGTAGACATAGTTGTCACCTCAATTTCTCGCTATTTCGCACCCATTGCAAGCTGTCGCTCGATCCATGCCATCAGCAGCCTTACGATGCGTTCCTGCTCATCTTCCGTCAGCTCACGCCCTATCGGAACATGATACCACTTGTTTAAGCAGCTGCGACAGCAGCAGGCGCAGGCATGCTGGGCAATAAACACTGGATGCCCGCGCATCGGTGTCTGTTTGCCGTCATTTGGGATGATCGCCGGCGCAAGCCGCATTCGGATGAAGTCGGCCGCATGATGCTGAATGGTTTCCATGCCCTTGCCCATTATGTACTGCCTGTCCTTTTCACTCAAATGGAACTTTGTGCGGAAAGCAGACTTTTGTAGGCGTAAAAGTGTTTGCTCAATGGTTGACATGTTGCTCACTCCAAGACCTTCAGTCCCAACTCTTTCATCTTGCGAATGATATCTTTCTCATCCATCATTCCCTCTGGAGATGATGCCTCCTGACCAGGGAATGCTCCGATACCGCTAAACTTAGCTGCCAGATCATCCGGTTTCCAACCGCAGGTACACCACAAGCGGCTTCCATTGTGATACTGCACGATGAGCTGCATAAGAGTATCTTGCTGCTTTTCCGTCAGGCGGACACCTACCTCGCACAATTCAATCAGCACATTCTGGATCATATCCGTTGTGCGCAGATGACCAACATTCTCGGCTCGCCGATGAAACCGCATAATCTTTTCCGCCTCTGTACCGCTGTACTCTGCCAACAGGGCAGAATAAGTGGCGGGGACTTTCTTGTAGTAATCCAAATTGAACCGCTCGTTCAAATTGAGAAAAGAAAACTCGTTTAATCTCTTCCCGCGATTCTCATTCGGATAGGTTTTACGTTGTTTTGGGGCGCACTCCATCGCCGTGGACTTCAGGTTCCCAATAAAATCTGCGAGTGATTTCTCCTCTACAGATGCTGTTGGTTCCGCATATGAGAGAAAATCATCGGGGACACAATAGGGGCGATCATCGCGCTCGTCCATCAGTGCATAGAAGGAAAACATCTTACCATAGCCAGCACCAATCAATTCTTTTGATACGATGTGCCGATCTAGATCATTGTGCGGTTCTTCCGTGTACAGTTCTTCAATCTCATAAACCCAATAGGGTTGCACCTCTCGACGGACAATAGAGGAAAAGGCGATAAGATCGCGTCGGTGAATTCGCGGCGCACCGCTTTTGAGTTCCTGATAAACCGACCATACATCGCGCAGGGCAATGGCACCATACAGATTTGCACAGGCGACAAATAACGAATGAAGGAAATCACACGCCTCCGTCGATAAACCCGCCTGTGTATATAGGCGCTCTAGAGATTTCTCAGATAGTGGTTTTGGGTAGGACATATATAGCTCCTCCGCTTCCATAATTCAGGCGTTATTCGTATTGCTCGGCGATCGACTTGACGTGCTCCGCCATCTGCTTGACTACATCATCAGGCCCAATGACCTTCGCCGCCGTCTGAAATCCGCAGAGCCACGCAAAGAACTGTGGGCTGACGATCACATCTGTCCATACTGTAAAGTGATCTTCTCCATCCGGGACTAAGATCACATCCCGCCCGAGACGGTCGAGTACGGCGCCCACGAGATGATTTTCGAAACGGAGATGAACCTTGACCTCCTCACCGGTGAACATGCCGAATGTCTTACGCGCATAGACGGCCATATCGAGCGCCTCGTAAGCGTCCTGACCATCTCGTTCTTCATCCAGAACGGTGATCTTTTCCATCTTATCGACGCGGTAGTGTTTGATGATTCCTGCAGCAGAATCAAAGGCAACCATGTAATAGTTCTCATCGTCCCATGTCATCGCAAAGGGACTGACAACATAATAAGCTCCGTCATGGCGGTACACGCGCTCCTTGGCGACATTATACTCGAAATACAGGAACCGGATCTTCCGATTGCTTGAGATGCCGTTATGAATCTCATCGACATTATAGTAGATGGACTCATTCATCGTCTTGATCCTGTTCTTCACGAATACCTGCCGGTTGAGCAGCTGTGCGCTGTGGATACTGGCCAGCTTCTCGATTTTCTTGATCAGGGACAGCGTTTTCTTATGGGTAATAAATTTCGAGGATTGGACGCTATCCACGAGGAGCTTGAGCTCCGGCAGTTCAAAATCACGGCTTGCTACATAGTAGCCGTGATTGTTCCCCTCAGATACCTGGATGATGTCCAATCCAAAATCTCGTAGAGCATCGATATCACTATAGATCGTCTTTCTCTCCGCAGTAATATCATGAGACTTCAGGTAGGCAATGATCTGGCTGGTGGTTACGGCATGGTCTTCATCTGAGTTCTTCAGCAGGTACTCCATGATGTAGATAATCTTCAGCTTCTGAAATGAGGAGCGAGGCATATGTTCATCATCCTTTCAACCTGGTCGAACCAATTTCTGTCAAGCAATTATATCATAGCATAAAACCTGTCCAATAGAAAGGACAACCTTTGCCTAACACGGTTAAGCCTCCGCTTCAAGTCTGACTTATCCTACAGAACTCAATATCCCGTTTTAGAGCTATTGCATTTTGCGTGCAATAGCTCTTTTTACATCCATTCACAAAAAGTTTACAAATTTCTTTTCAAAGCGACGGGGGGTACCCCCCTGTTTTTTGAGTGAACTCTAGTAGAACGCAAAAAAGGAGATGACCATTTTGAAAAAAAGAAAGACCCGAGCCCAGCGCAGTAGATCCTTCCGCTGTCCGCATTGCGGGGCGGCCATGATCCTGAGACCTGCATCCGAAATCTATCATGATGTGAAATCTGACCGAAAGCTCTATGTATGTCACAACTATCCCGCCTGTAACACCTATGTTGCGGCACACCCGAATACTGACAAACCAATGGGTGCGCCGGCGAATGGGGATCTCCGGAATCTCCGTATTCAGGCGCATCGAAAGTTCGACCTTATCTGGAAGAACGGGATCATGACTCGTGAAGAAGCATATCGCTGGTTCGCGGATTCATTCGGACTTAGCCTGCGTGACGCTCACATCGGCATGTGCAGTGAGTATCGATGCCGTGAGCTGATCCGCCTCTGCAATGAAGTACTTGCCAGAAACAACTGTGTCGCATAAAGGAGGTGCTCGACATGACTGATTATCAAGACGCCCTGGTGCTGGAGAATTTGGACCTGGTCAACTGGGTCATCCGCGCGCGCATTTCCATTCCGAACCGTCCGCTCCTGACCTATGATGACTTATACGCCATTGGTTGCGAGGCTATCTGCAGAGCGGCGCTGAAGTATCAGCCGGATATGGGAGCTTTTGCACCTTTCGCCTGCCGGAACATTTACAATGCCATCGTAGATCACTGCCGCGCAATGAACTACCGGCTGGAAAGAAATGTAGAGATCAGCGAAGATGAAAATGCCTCTCTTCTCGATATGCTGACTTGCACTTCAGTTGACTTTGATGAGACCGTAACGGATGCCACCGCTATGTCTGCGCTTGCTGCCTGTAAGGAGAAATACAATGGCGTTGCTCGGAAAGGTGTGGAAGCCATCGAGCTGAAGCTAAAGGGCTATGAGGCCACGGAGATTGCAAAACACTATGATACGAGCGTAAATAACGTCAACGCATGGATCTCGCGTGCTCGCAGCAAGCTCCGTAACGAGCCAGCATTATTGGAAATCCTGTATTGAGTTGTTGTTCTTCGTCTCGTATCTTCGTAAGAAAGAACAGAATGGCTGAGGAGGAGAGCATTATGATGACATTCTATGCTGCCGCTGGCAGTTATCAAATTCGCAATGAAGACGGCAAAGATATGCCTTATATTATGCGGCTTGGGAAGCTCCAGCCAGTTTCTATTCCGGAGTTCAGTATCTGGAGTATGTTGCTGTGGGATGTCCTGACGCACGACGAGCTCCGCAAGAAATATTTTGAAAAGATGGAGGAAGTGAAATTGGATCCCTCCGGATTTGAGAAGGCACTCGAGATGCTCGTAAAGCGAAAGCTCATCATCAAAGGTGTTGGATACACCGGTGCGGATGCGCTCTACAACATGCTTTATGATACCTATGTCATACCGCTGCGGGGGGTTCAGGGTACACGGCGCTTGCTGAATATCGCAAAGCTGCTCAAGCAAGGTAAAGTCAACTTCTTTGAGGCCGTCTACCTCCTGCAGCCAGATAAGGGTACAGAAGCGGAACAGCGAATCATGAAGTTGGTTACCCAGACGCCGCTGAGCGTTCCTGAGCTGGTACGATGCTTTGAAAACGATGTTCGAGATGTCAGCTCGGCCGACAAAGTGATTTCCGCCATTTATACGGAAGAATCTGACAACCAGGCGCGGCTAAACAACGCATGCAGCCTTTCAAATCATAGGCAGAATGTGCTGGAAGCAACCACGAACTTGTATTTGACACGCCAGGTCATTCTTGAACACGCATAGTATCACGGGCCGGAAAGGAGAGAATCTTTCCGGCCCTCATTTTGTCCTGCCATATCGGTAGCGAAAGGAGTATTCCATGAAAATGCCAAACCCTATCGCTATTCGTTTTGCCAAGCTGATATTCTCGATTCTGTCGATCACGGTTTTGGGAGTCATCTTTGCCATGATCTCACATGACCATAAGTTGCTTATTCTGACCGCCGGTGTAGCGATTACGGGCGGTGTGAAGACGTGTTCTTTCTACCGACAGGTGAGCAGGCAGCAGTACGAGTGTCTCGAGGGACTGCTTGTCCAAGAGCAGGTCAATATTCATAGAAAGCGCCACGCCATCGTTCTGGAGCTGGAGAATGGAAGCCACGTACAGCGGGTTCTGGATGGACGATATAAACTCAAAGCTGGAAGCTTATATCGATTTTACCTCAAAAAACCGACCAATGATCTCCCGAATCTCCCGGAGGCCCTTCAGCCGTCCTCGACTGTATTTGGCTTTGAAGAACTCTCTTTTTCTACAAGCAAGCAGATTTAGGTACTCTGGAATGCGCATCATAGGAATGCTATGCTTACAGTGTTCTTTATTAGATGTCTTCTCCTCAGGGAGCTTTTTAAGATGTGAGCCTGTGTCATTTACGCAGGCATATTAGACAGACTTGCGGATTGAAAGATTTAACCTGCGTCTGTCTTTTTCTATGCCAAGCAACAGCTGGCAACTTTTGAACCATGCACCGTAAGGTGTTTGGAATATTTTAAGCCGTAAGGCAGAAAGGAAAAGGATTATGCACGCAACCATCATTATGGAGGGCCGTCTGGTCACCGATCCGGAGATCAAGAGCGGAAAGAATGGAGACTACTGCACATTCCGATTTGTGGTCAACACAAAATATGGAAATCAGGACAACGCCTCTTTCTTCAACTGCACCGCAAGCGAGTACATCGCCAATCGGATGCAGAAGGCCGGCATCAAGAAGGGCCGTCTGATCGAGATCATCGGTAATCTGAATCTGCGTCCCTACGAGACGGATGAGGGCATCCGTCAGATCTCTGCGGATGTCGGTGTCCTCGAGTGGCACTTTACTGGTTCAAAGCCGAAAGGCGATGAGGCGGACTCTTCGCAGGGTACGGCAAAAACCGCACAGAAGAGCACCGGTAAGGTACGCCCGGAGCAGACGATTCCAAGTGGCGATGACGATGACGACCTCCCCCTCTGATCTGGACATACATATATGGGCTGTAAGTGTTGTGAATGCTTGCAGCCCATTTTGTTTTGTCCATTCCAAAATCTACATACGAAAGGACTGACTATTTGTGGCTGTCAAAAGCCGAATTGACGCATGGACCCTGCTGAGGGTTCTTGTTGTACCCTGTCTGTTTCTCTGCGCAATCTTCAAGCGCCCCATATTCCAATGGATCGCTTGCGCTGCGCTTTTTGTCTGGGTGTGTTTCGTGATCTCGAAGCTATTTCGCTCGCACAGAAAACACTGCAAAAAGATGCCCGCAGAGCAAAAGGCCTTTCCTGCGAAGCAGGAGACCAAACCGCTTACGGAGACTCCGCAAGAAGCAGATGATGATACCCGACTGAGCTTGCTCAGACAGGTCAATTATCGAATCATGGAGCAGCTGAAGCAGAGCTATCCCACAGTATCATGGCTTTGGGATACGCGTCCTTCATCGGAAGATATCAACAGAGGCTGTACGAAACGTATCAAGCTCTATCACTGTGACCCCTTCAATTTTGGGGAGGTGACACTGAGCGCGTCTGGGAAGCTGGAAATCGCGCTCATTCAGCTCGTGCCTCTTGCTGAAGCAGAGGTGCAGCCGAAGAGTGATGAAGATTTGGAGGAAAAGGACATTCTCTCTCGTAACGATGTGAAGCGATGGTACACGGAAACAGGTATTGCTCTACTCAGCGCATTGATCGATGAGCTGAATGTGCAAGGCCATAAGCGGCTTGCCATTCATGAAAATGGTGATGTCCTCGTTACCGTCGAGGGAAAGGAACAGGCGGTAGATACCATCCCTGACTTTCCCCCTCGCCCCGCTTGGGACGATCTTTGTGTACTCGCTCGCGAAGACGATATCTCTGCAGAAGTGCGTGGCCAGGAACTTGCTGTGTCCTGGCCTTAATTGATCATGATGAGGTGTAATTATGGCAAAGACGAAGCTTTTCGAATCTTGGACTTTCCGACTCCAGCTCCCACCGCCTTTTGATGACCCAAAATACTCCGGAGCAAAACCGATGGGCTTTTCGCAGTACAACACTTCCAGTACCGCTCAGAAGGCTACACTCCACGCACCTACTCTTCGCGCCCTGCTGGCCTATGCAAAGCTGGTGAGCGCAACGGAGAATGGGCAGAGTGTGGATGACCTCGGTGCCATCGGTCATCAAGGCAATACCTACCGGATCAGCGAGTACCGATCTGCCAACAAGACCGATTGTGTCGTATTCAATCCAGTTACCGGCAAGTTCAGTGCGGTGCAGATTGAGGACGGCTCGCAGGTTCTGAAGCCCTATTCTCTGGGCACTGGTAATGGTTCTGGATCTGCCCTACTATTCTGCCTGATGCCCGTTCTCAATGAAGATGATGAGTTCCGCCAGAAATTCCAGGAGTTCACCTCACATTACGAGAGCGGTTGGGCTGATATGGACGCTGCGTTCGAATGTGCGCTTGTCCTCTGCGACAATGTCTATCGTCGAATTGAGAACAGCAAGCAGTTGGGTACGGATGGCGTCAAGATCTCCATTCCCACTACTGGCAATATCTCAGTCATCACACAGATGGCAATGGATAGCGGGAACTACGCGCCGACTGGTGCCTCTTATGGCAACTTCACCATCATGCAGCTGTCAGGTAACGCTACGGCAAAAGCCACCTCGTTTCAGAAGGAAGACTTTGTCGGAAAGTACGCCCTCTCTAATCGGATCCTCACAGATCGGGAGAAGGCAATGGTACCCACGCTGCCCGACTGGTACATCATTCCCAAAGAGGTCGTTCGCGTGTGCGAGCATGCCAAAGCAACGACGGCATCCAACCAGCCGATGCGAAACTTCCTGTTTCGCGGTGAGGCGGGTACCGGCAAGACTATGGGCGCACAGGCTATCGCTGCTGGCTTAAATCTGCCTTATACCCTGATGACCTGTAGTGCCAATACGGAGATTACCGACTTGGTTGGACAGTTTATTCCTGATACCAACGGCTTTCATGGCAGTACTCCTATCGAGGATCTCCCGAAGATCTCCGACATCACCATGCATCCGCCCAGTGTCTATATGATGCTGACTGGCGAATACGATGAGTCCAAGACGGAAGATGATGTGCTGCAGAAACTCATTGAGATTGCCGTTGGCAATCTCATGGAGAAAGAGGATCCTGCTGGCCAGCGCATCCGTTATGTGGATACGCCTCTCGTCGAGGCGATTAGGCATGGGTATGTCTGTGAGCTGCAGGAACCTTCCTGTATCGCGAATCCAGGTGTCTTAGTCGGCTTGAATTCCTTGCTGGACAACTGCCAGGTAATTACTCTGCCGACTGGTGAGCGTGTGCGACGCCATCCGGATACAGTCATTGTCGTTACGACAAACTCTGACTACTCCGGCTGCCGCGACATGAACCAGAGCGTGATCTCCCGAATGGATTTGATCTACGACATGGAAGCGCCTGATTTGAACACGATGGTCAAGCGCGTGATGAATGTCACCGGATTTACCGATGAGCAGGAAGCGACAAAGATGGCCATTGTCGTGCGCTATATTGCAGAGCGTTGCCGTCAAACGATGATCACGGACGGCAGCTGCGGTATGCGTGAATTCAAGAGTTGGGTGCTCTCCACGATGGTGACGAATGATCCTTATGAGTCAGCCTTATCTACGATCATCTCTTCCGCTTCAGCGGATCCGGATAATCGTGCTGAGCTGATCTCCGCTTGCCTTGAACCCCAGTATTCCAAAACGATTTGATGAAAGAGGTGTGATTTGATGAGAATTGATCGAGAGTCCTTTATCCGTTTTGCTGTCGCTGTCGCGCTGGCATGCTACGACTTGCCTACTGACCGAGCAATGACCTCTGAGGAGGCGGCGCAGCTCGTGAAGTGGGTCATTGACATGGCACTCGGGCCTGACGCATCGAATGTCCAGGTGGAGCCTATGGAGAACTATCCTGCTTCCAGCAAGATGCCGCTTATTATCAGCATGGCTGGTGTGCAGCAGCATCTCTTTTGGTTCTACCCGCAGCAGTCCTTTGAGGAAATGTGCGATGCACTCTCCGCGATGCTCGGCGAGATCCCTATCAGCTGCGATAGTATCCCGGCATGATGGGAGGCTGTGCATATGAGAACATCCCACCGCCAGATCCGAAAGAGGATCCTCGATGCCAAGAGCAAGATCACCGACGAGGAGTTCTTCTCCTCCAGGGCCTATAACGGGTATTTGACGGATCTTGCGGAAGCAGCGACAAAACGCTATAAGCGTCCGCTGCGTGTGCGAGTCGTTGCAGATCATGATGATGAGACCGTTGCCTTTACGGATTACCACGGAATCTACATCAATGCCTGTAACCACATCACCTGGAGCTTTCCTTCAAGGCTCCTTCGTTCCATGAGTCTAGAAGGCCTGAATGCGCATGAGTGCGGGCATAACCTGTTCACCGACGAGCGCATTTGGCACAGCTACTTCGCTGGACTCGCTAAAGGCAAATTCTATCCGAAGATGCCTGATGGTCTGGACAGTATGCAAAAGCTCTATGCAAAAGACATCCTTGAGGCGCTTACAGACGATACAGACACAGTCCCCATGCAGGTCATCATGAGCACAGCGCATGCGTTGAGCAACATCTTAGAAGACGGATATGTGGATGCCAGGTACTCGTATGAGTTTCCTGGCTCCCCCGCCAAGGGGATCGCGCTCAATAACCTGCGCTATGCGGATACCATGCCGGAGATCACGGAGATGATCAATCGCAAGTACTATGACCATTCGATCGTAGTCAATCTCCTAATCCAGTATGTCAGGGCTCATGAGGTCAACAACCTATCCGGTTACACCGGCGAGTTCATCGACAAGCTGTATGAGTATATCCCCTGGATCGATGAGTCTGTCTATGATGACGATGCCAGATCCCGCTGTGAGGCTGCCAATAGGATCCTTGTGGATCTTTGGCCCATGATGCAGCGCTGCTTCGACGCTCTGCGCGATAAACAGAAGCAAGCCCAGCAGCAGGCGCAGCAATCCTCCCAGCAAACCGGCAAAGGCGGTTCCGGGAGTGGTTCTGGCCAGCCCGGCAGCGGCGATGATGAAAATGATGGCAGCCAGCAGGGGCAGCAGGCGGTTGAGGAAGACCTCTCCAGCCAACTCCCGAAAGCGGCAGCTAACTTCACCATCAAAACCAAGCCGGTTCCCAGTAATGGCACCTTTACCCCCAATCCCGGTCAGATGAATGCGATCCGGGCACAGGTCGAGCGTGTGATTGCTGAGGAGACAAGCCGTATTGCCGCCCATCTGACGAATGGCATCACAAGTAGTGGAAATGGTGGCGTTGACCAGAACAGCGAGTATGAAGGCAACGATTATGAACATGCGGCTGATGACATTGAGCGTCTCTTATCCTCCATGGCGAAGGAAAAGGTGACGGAGGAATTGGAAGAAGAGCTATCTGAGGAGCTTCAGCGAGAGGCGAATACTATCCGATATGGTAACGCGCATCGCAACATCCATGTGACCGTCAATCGTATGGCGCATGTGGATCAGAACCTCATCGACAGCTATAACCGTGTGGCGCCGGAGCTTTTAATGCTCTCCAAGCGATTGCAGCGTAGTGTCAGTTCCGCTCTCCGCGATCGGCGGCAGGGCGGGAAACAGACCGGGCTCCTGATTGGGAAACGACTCAATCAGCACGCGCTCTATCGGAACGATGGCCGTATCTTCTATAATTCCCGACTCCCGACGGAGCCGATCAACCTTTCCGTTGGCCTGCTCATCGACGAGAGTGGCTCCATGTGTTCAAATGACCGCATTACCAGAGCCCGAGCAACTGCCATTGTGATCCAGGACTTCTGCGAGTCGCTTGGCATCCCGCTGCTGGTCGTTGGTCATACCGCTTGGAGCTCACATGTTGAACTGTTTTCCTACTCGGATTTCGATACCTACGATAAGAATAACCGCTATCGGCTGATGGACATGAGTGCCAGAGACTGTAACCGCGACGGCGCCGCGTTGCGCTTTGTGGCGGAAAAACTCTCTAAGCAGACATCTGAGGTGAAAATCCTCATGATCATCTGCGATGGGCAGCCAAATGATGACGGTTACTCCGGATCTGCAGCAGAAGCTGATCTGCGTGGGATCAAACTGGAGTATGCGCGAAAAGGTGTCAAAATCTACGCGGCAGCCATTGGTGAAGACCGCCCGCGAATTGAGCGGATCTATGGTGATGGCTATTTGGACATCACCAATCTCCAAGAACTGCCGGTAATGCTGACGAACCTGATCGTGCGTAGCCTCCCACACTAAATAGAAAGGGGAAACTACGAATGATATCTTTTGAAGACTATTTGTGTAACCGAAATGATGCGATTGACAACGCTGCGTATCAGTTAATCTGCGCCATGACCGCGCAAGATCACAACGAGCTGAAAGAAGATGATCCTGCCGTTCCGGATTGGAACATGGAAATCATCGGCGAATTGGTCGATGCAGCGGAGGAGATCATCCAAGAGAAGGCTGGACACACCTGTCACCCATTCTACTGCGACAGTATTCCTTGTTATCAGACTGGAGATTGCAAAAATCAGTATTGCGCTTTCCTACAGACTGACTCAAAGGAGGGAACATGTGAAGAGCCCCGTGGATTTCGACTGGTACTGCAAGACCAAGAAAGACGTGATCAATAATGCTGCCTACGAGCTTATCATCGCCCTGACGGCCAAATCGGCGCCGCCGAGGAAGTTCGAGTTATCCATTCCTCAACGGGACGATGAGATGATTGCCAATGTTGTAGAGGGCGCTATCAACGCGGTAGAAGCTCAGATTGGCTATTACTGCCATCCATTCTATCAGGAGTTGGACAGGCTCCCGTGCTACCTCGGCAATCGTTGTGATAATCCACACTGTATCTTCAAGGATGCCTCCGGGCGGCCTAAGGTGCAGCCTTCCGAACGGGAAGAAGATCCTGAGGAAGGGGGTGATGACGATGGCTGATGAGAAGCGCTACTTTTCTGTCAAGGACATGTTTGAGCAGGCGGTCACGCGAGCAAAGACGGATCCTCGATATGAAGAGTACAGCAAGATCTGTGAGCTGGACTATGACCTGCTCTGCAGCACATGCAAGTACGACAAGCTCTACAGGTGCGAGTTCGATGTGGTAGGCGAAGTGACCTACGGCAGCAGCGAGGGTATCTACGGAGATATCTTCCTGTATGGCAACTGGTCCAAAGAGCGGGATGACCCGTTCAAAAGCCGCGCCCGCGTCTATGTGCTCAAGACCTTGAAGCAGGACAAGGAGTCGTACTTGGCAGTGGGAATGCTGGTCAACCTCATTTGCTACTACGCAAATGAATTCGTAGCCACACATCTCGACCGATTTGATTGAGGAGGAACAAATGCATAGCAGAATTATTGAACTGGGCAATGCGCCCATTTTACCTGATGACCGTATGGGAGAGTGCAGTGTGCCGGAATGGTTCTACCACTCGATTGCGGACTACACGGATACGGAAACGGACCGGGATGAAGACCTGAAATGGTTCCTGGAAATCGTTGCCCACATCGTGGATGTCGCTGAGGATGGAGAGAGCTTTACGTTCAAGCCGAATGCCAAGAAGAAGTACTTCCACAGACAGTACTACGCCTTCCTGGATAAAGCGAGAGAGCTGACAGGCATCTCAATCGAAGCCTTCTGTGCTGAGACCCCTTACGACATTGGCATGGCCATGTATAAGCTGAATGAAGCCTACCAGGATAAGTTCAGTTTCTACATCTACTACCAAGATAAATTGAAAACACTGGATGAATGGATTCGCGAGACTGATCTCAGCGAGTCTTTTTATTTTGGTGGGACACTCGACTATCACTTTTAAGAAGAGGAGCAGCGCATTATGGGAACCTATACCGATTTTACAGGTGCCATCCGCATTACCCCTTGTCTGAAAGAACCGTTGGCGGGAAGATTTCGTCAGTTTCTCGGCATCCGGCATATGAAGCGGGATGTCAAAATACTGGAAGCCCTTTTCCCAACATTGGAAGAGCGCAAAGCTGTCACGCTGTTTGGCGATGGAGATTTTGGAGAGGATGGTGCATTCTTCCTGCCCATCCATACGAGGGATCTCACGCGCCACATCTGTTTGCACGAACGCTATGCGGAAGGGCTCACAGATGAGCGTGACATGAATATGACACCCGGCCCCTGCCTGAGCCTTTATTGTGATCTGGAGCTTCGGAACGATCCTGACAACGGACACTCCTATCTTGGGTGGAATGAGGCTGAAAAAGCCTACTACATCACGGATTGGATCGGATACATTGCCGAGTGGCTCTCGAAGCTTGGCTATCACCTCGATGGCAAGATGTTCGCTGTGGTCGAGGGCGGCATGTCCTACTACACGATCACGGTGGATGGCGACAAAGTGACTTCTGAGGAATTCATTCCGGACGCAACCTATGTGGATGAATTCTACGCATGCGAAGAAAGTGAGGATACCTGAAAATGGAAGATAATCGCATTCAAAACCAGATCGCGATCTACATGACCAACAAGAAGCTCTGCGAGTTTACGGACAAGCTCAAGCCGGCACCGATCGAGTACTATGCTCATATGCATGCCCAGGGCGAGGAGCAGGCGGATGGTATCCGTGCCTACTCTTGCATTGGTGTTGTGCTGCAGGATTACTCCAACGGTACTGGCGACAAGACCATTCGTGTCACAGCGAATCTCTCCCCTGGATTTTTCCCCTTCGTTCTCAGCAGAATGCAGAACGATCTGGATCGCTTCGACTTCACGGAGGATAAGATCTTCGGTGAGCCGGACGAGCATGGACTGAGTACGGTGACAAAGCTCTCGGTCAAGCGTGCGTCGGTTGGAAACGATGGAAAGCCCAGAAATTATCCTTGGTGCGTCATCGTGGAAAACGGCCGCGCTGTCAAAGAGAAAACTGCGACGGGAGGCACCCATATCAAGTCGGGCACCTACAAAAAGCAGCGCTCTGTGTATGTCAACATCAACGATCTGGACTTCTTCAATCTTGTCTACCGCACGACACGATTCATTGAGTCGTGGGAGCTGACTTACGGCCCGAAGCTGATTCGCGACGCCAGAAAGCTGCTGAGTGAGCAGCGCGCGGCGGCGCAGCAGTAAGGAGGTGCAGTAGGCATGAAACGGAATTGCGAGTTTATCGACCTTGGCGAGTTTGAGATGACTTCTCCAGTCATGCGTGTCAGCGACCCCTGTTACGAGCGTGATGTCTGGTGCTGTGGCACCGTTGACCATTGCAAACTCGGGACTTGGGAGGCAGGCGTCCTGAAGACGGATGAAGGCGAATGGGGCACACGCTGTGCCGTCCTTGCCGTCCGTCATAAGGATACTGGTCCAGATTTCAATGTGATCCGCTTAGGCAAAGTGCGCAAAGTGGCGTGCAAATGTGTCGAGCAGTCATTTGAGGTCGGCGTTGATTCCGGACAGGCAGGGTTCTTTGATGATGCGTTCTATCAGAACGATACGGTTTTTGAGGAACTGCCTGCACCGGGTTTCGCTATTGGTGATCTCTGGTATCGCCATGTGTGCGACATCACACTCAGCAAGATGTCAGCCGGCGTGTTGCCTTATGGTGCGGTCTCATCGTCCGGTTTCGGCGATGGCGGCTATACCTGCTATACACACGCTGATGAGAATGGGGTAATTGACTTTGCGTTCATTGTGTTTATTTGAGGAAATAACCGTTTTTTGCAGGGGAGTGCTTCGGCACTCCCCTGCCCCGTAGAGGAGGTGCATAAGCCATGATCTTAAATTGGGACTTTTCACTTGTTTTAGTCATCAGTGAACTGCTTGTTGATCCACAGCAGCCAAGCAGTCTGCTGGATATCAAACTGCATGCTTTTCAGAAGGCCAAAGATCTGATGCTTCAGTATGAAAAGCGCGGCATCCGCCGAGATCTTCTCGACGTCATTTTGGATAAGAAGCTCAAGCTGATCTTGAAAGCAGAGACCGCGAATGAAGTAAAGCGCGCATCCGAACCACCAAAGCCAGTGTACAACTATGGTACCTGGCGGGAAGATCCATTCTCCGTTCCGGAGGAGGAGCTTGCGATGTGGGCGATCATTTCGCCCAACAACATGCTAAGCCAACCGGCTCAAGAGCGGTACATGGATCTCTTTACTCGCGTGTTCGGAATCACGAGGGAGCAGCTTACAAACGGCCCGCTCCCAGACGTGAAGCTGGAGGTGCAATAGGATGGATTTCTACTTCGGAGTTGATCTACTCCATCACCTTCAAAGACACTATGAGCAGCGATTGTCCCTTGCTCTTTCCAAGTCTTTCAATCAGACGGATTCCCGCTACTATTGGCTCTTCAAAGAGCTCGAGTGCCGCGTAACAATGCTCCGAAAGCTTCTGGTCATGATATCCGCTTTGCCAGGCTTCATGTGCCGGCAGACGGAGGAGCAAGTCTTTGCGATGGTAGTCAGTTCGACATCCTCTTGGTTTTCTGATGACGTGCTTGGAGATCAGCCGAAGGACGCTGCGGGCAACTGCTCCTATTACCAGGAGAGTAATCCCTACTGGGTCGATTATCAGCTTGCTATGGATCGCTTTACTCCGGATTACGACTACACGAATTTGGCGACATTCTACGTCGATCTCGTGGAGTATCTCGTGATGGCGGTACGCCTGTACTTCTTCATTCGCGAGCAGCAGTTCCGGCCAATCGACCGTGGCAAGTATGACGAGTTGGTCGGGATCCAAGCTGTTCTGCAGAAGCCAGCCTGAAAGAAAAGGAGTATCTGATGATGAATAAACAAGAAATGCAAGCGTTTCGCGAACTCTTCAGTAAGTACTGTAGACAAGAAATCAACAAAGGGCACTGTGAATCTGATGGCTGCGAATTTTGCTCTGTTAATAGTGCATATGATGAAATCTTCAACCGTTTCTCCGATGACGAAGAAGATGCCGCGGATGAATAGGAGGCAAATGGAACATGACGGCCCAAGAGTATAATCATGTTTTTCTCCCGCAAATCAATAGAGCTGAGGAGTTTGTTGAGCTTTTTGAAAACAGCATCGAGCACATGAGTGAGACGCGGGTTGATAAAGATGAGGTTCGTAAACAATTCCGAATCCGAGGTTGGTCGGAGGAAACGAGACAGGTGATCCTGGCCGCGCTTGAATACTACAAGTGCGCAGAAGGGCTTGCGAAGATAAGCGGTTAGGTGGTGAAAGGATATGAAGCCACTCACCCCCGAGCAGCAGGCTTTTGCAGAGGAGCATCATGGTCTCCTTCTTGACTTCATGGCAAAGCACAGCCTTGGGGATGACTACTACGACCTCCTGGCTAATCGGTACCTGAAAGTGGTGGTACGTTACCTGTCGGAGGAGGCGCTGCGTAAGTACAGCTTCTCCACGGTGGTTTGGTACCATCTGCGTTCAGAGCTATCGAACTATGCACGAGATCAAGTCGGAAAACCGCAGGAAATCCCAATCGAGTTCTATTGTGAGATCCCTGCACCTGAAATTGCTCCGATTGATGATGGCCTCTGGTGCGTGATCGAAGATAACCTCACCTATAAGCAATTTGAGGCGATCCAGTTCCGCAACCAGGGCTACACCAATCGTGAAATTGCTGAACTATGCGGAGTCGGTCGCAAAGCGATTGAAAAGCGTTTTGCCCGGATCCGCAAAATACTATCAGATTATAAGGAGAATTGAATTATGAGTCACTTTTCTGTTTGTGTTATTGTTCCTGACGATGGCGTTGTCAACAACATCCATGCCAATAATCTGGAAGACCACCTGATTCCTGTTCTGGCACCCTTCGATGAACAGACAGAGGAAGAGAAGTACCGCGAATTCGAAGATCGCACGGAAGAGGCAAAAGCCGACTTTGAGAATGACACCATGCGTGTCGTCCGATTCCCGGATGGCAGCATCCACTCCATTTACGATGATGCCTTCACCAAGTTCTTCTTCGTTGAGGAAGACAAGATCTATGCGTTCGGCCCAAACGGGGACCGAAAGAGCAAACTCCAGACGGAGGAGTCCAAAGCGCTGGAGTTGGTGACAGATTACCCCGTCAAATCGTGGTATCCCTCATTCGAGGCTTACTGCGATGAACATCGCGGCTTTGTGAAGGCTTCAGATGGACGATGGGGCTACACTTGCAACCCCAACGCGAAATGGGACTGGTGGCAGATCGGCGGTAGATTCCCAAATCGATTCTTAGTTCCGGAAGGACTTCAGGACTGCATTCCTTCTGCGAAAGACGATGATGGCGAATCTGCTATCCCTCCTGAGGGGTATCAGTATGCCGATGCCGCACGCAAGAAGGATATCTGTTGGGATGTCATGCGCAAGATCGCTGTCGATACGGTCGAGAAACGGTATCAGAAGTGTGTAAAAGCATTCGAGACCAAAGACCTTACCGATTTCGGCCCTCTGTGCAGGATCCTTGATGAGGGCATTTCAGCCTGGGGCGAAATGCTGTATCTGAAAGGTGAAACTCTGGATGAGTATAAGGCGCGGAAAGGCGCTACTGATTTGGATCGATACATGTGCCATACCTACGCATTTGTTGATCGCAATGGAGATTGGACCGGCTCCGGTGATATGGGCTGGTTTGGGATCTCCAGCAACGATAAGGACGAGCGAGCCTGGAACGATGAGATCCAGAAGCTTATGAATGAGGCGAAAGATGATGACTTCCTTGCCATCGTCGATTGCCATATCTGATTTTTGAAGAAGACCCGGAGACGAGAGTTGCAATAGCACCTCGTCTTCGGGCCTTCGCATTATGAATGAAGGAGGCTATTTAGAATGGCACTTACCTATGTGTGCTCGCCCCTCTCTGCCCCTACGCGGGCTGAGATCATGGTGAATGCCCAAAGAGCACGCACGTATATGGCAATGTGTGAGCGGGAGTTCGGCTGCCGCGCAGTTGCCCCGCACGCTTATTTACCCTATCTGCTTGACGATTCCAATCCGGAAGAACGAGCACTTGCCCTATCTTTTGGCGCAAGCCTGCTTGCCCTGTGTGATCGCTTGGTCATCTATGGCGACCGCATCAGTAGTGGCATGAAAGAGGAAATCCGAAGAGCGCGAGAATTGGGGATCCCCATTCTCAATCGGCAAACGCAGTTGTCAGATGGTTCATCCGATCCTGTCATTGTTGGCCGGTACATCAACGGGATATCCCTGAATGGGCTTGAATACCTGAAGAACGACGCAGATGAAGTGATCTACTTTGCAGGTGTTGAAGCGGCAAAGGTGTACCTGCGTGAGCATGGTGTAACCGAAGACGAGATGGAAGATATGGTCTTCCGAAAGAGTGTCGGTACCTGCTTTCGCTGCGGAGATCCACTCTTCTTGAGTGACATTCCAGAATACACTTGTCAGTGCTTCCGCTGTGATGAAGACTTCTACTCCATCGAGCAAGATATCACTTTATGATCAAAGAGAGGACGATACGTTTATGAGTATCCATCGTGGCGATATTTTCTATGTCAATCCGAGCGAAACGGTTGGATCCGAACAGCGATCTGGTCGGCCGGCCATCATCGTCTCTAATCCGCTGTGTAATGAGCACAGCCCTGTTGTCGAAGTCGTGTACCTGACCTGCCAGTACAAAAAGCCCATGCCGACACATGTGCGGATTGAAAGTGCCGGCAAGCGCTCGACCGCACTTTGCGAGCAGATCTCTTCCGTTGATGTCAGCCGTCTTGGTGACTTCAAAGGCCACCTGACAGACCGTGAGATGGCGCAGGTAGATGTAGCCCTCATGGCTTCTCTTGACCTGCACCCGATTCCGCGTCAGGCGAAAGTAAGACCTGTCGGGCCGGATGTGGATGATGCCGCATTGGCTCTCATTGCGCTGCGTTTTTTAGAGGGCTTCCTCCAGAAGCGCTGCGGTGTGACGGTTCAAGACAGGCTTTCGATTGACCTACTTGGTCAGAAGAATGACTGATGGAGGTGTACCGTGAAAGGCTTCTATGAGAAATTGATGGACGGTAGGATCGTTGATCGACCGCCATGCAGTCGCTGCCTCCATCGCAACAAAATGACCGTGGAGGAACCTTGCTACAGCTGTATAGACCTCATGGATTTGAGCCTCCATCGACCGAACGTGGAAACGGACTTCGCGAACTTCGCCCCTGCAACGGAGGTGAACCATGAAGAATGACGAATTGACTGTACGCACCCCATTGGGGGAGCTGGTAGTCGGGATCAAAGCGGATCCCGACTACCCTGGCATTTCTGTTGCTTTTTGTGGCAACGGTATGAACGATTGCTTCAATGAAGGATCAATCCGTCTCGCATGGATCGAATACTCTTCAGAGAAGCATCGCCTTCAGGCCATCGTTTATGGTGACGGGGATGCAGATGACTACACACAGCTCATCGAGTTCAAGAACATTTCAGATCAGGACAAATAAGATACGGAGGTAAATGATGGGTACAGCAAAGCTGATGACGCCATTATTCTATGATGGCAACCATAATGTGGAAAAGAAGCGGATGAGAGCAGTTCTGGAGCGTGAGGTTTCTAACGGCGCCGTGTCGTACCGCCTTTGGCGTAGCGATGGCAAGCCAGATCTTGAGTATCCGAGAGCCGTAAACGATGCGTACATTCTCCATGTGGAGGTCAATGACCATCTGGTTCCCCTCCGAATGACGGACTATGCCTTGGTGAATCATTGTGGATTACTTCCCGCAACGATTGCCTTGTATGGTTCCGAAGAAGGCAGAAAGGAACTTTTCAAACTCCTGAGGGATTCTGGTGCCGCAGGCACAGGAGCTTTCATGGAAGCGATGGCACGCGAGACGGAAAAGATCATAGAGCTTGGTAATGATTCTGCTCGTCAGGCGGACTACATTAAGAGTGTTTTAGATCAGCTTGTCGCCGCATTCCTTGATTCGAAAGAATGCGACGGCAAGAGTTTCCCCGACTTCGTTGGAGCACTCATTCTGGAGGAGATCCCGTCCTGCCTTGCGCTGAGAACTAAGTATCGTGCGTATAAGCAGGAGGAAGCGCTCAAGCGGCAAGCCGAGCAGGAAGAACAAGATCGCGCTTTCTGTGAAGAACGGAACCGTAAGGCTGAGCAGATAATTGACTTGGCCATTCGCACTATTCGTGGCGGCGGTACGCTCAAAAATGAACCTATCAGCCTTTACAAAAGCCGCTATGATTCCAGCACTTATTCCATTGTCAATCACCTCATGCGCCGATATCAAGTCGATGTGCCACTCCGCACGCAGGGCTGGATCAACGATAAGCTCATCAGCGTTACAATTGAAAATGGCAAGTGTGAGCATCTCCGATATATGCGTTCCAAAGGTGCGCAGTGCTCTCAAAAAATCTTCGATTGTATGCACGAGCTGATTCTGAAAGTCTGCTTGGAAACGGAGGCCTGAGAGATGGAATACCATTGGTACGAGGATTATTGGGCGATGCCGCGCAATCTGCCGAGAGGTCATGAATTCCTCATTGGCTACTACCAGACGCGGCGCGCGATCCATCATCATGTGGCATTCATCCACACGGATCAGTCCTGCTTCCTTTCAACACATCTCTTTGATCAGGGATATCGTATTTTTCTGCACTTCAAAAGTGGTACTGTAACAGAAGTTGGGTGCGGTGAAAACTCTGCGTTACCGGTGAGGATTATCCGCGAGAATATGAATTTGGAAGCACCACTCTTAGCTGGATTGCTCGGGAAACTGACCGAATGATTAGCGGAAGTATTTAGCCAACAAGGGTATTTTCCTTGTTTTGAAAGAGAAGCAAATTAACGAAATTGCCTTTGTAATGAAGGCGGTACTCACTTTATGAGTACCGCCTTCATCTATTTCTGCAGTTATTTCTGCAGTTGTTCCTACGAAGTTATCTTCGCCCAATATTCCGGTGCGGATGTATGCGCCGGTCCGAGTATCAAACGCTGATTTGAAATGGTACTTTTTGGCTTGAATCACATATCGCAACTTCAATCCCACCTTGCTTTCACCAATTCGGAGGCTGCACGAGTACAGCAGACGCTGTACTCGTGCAGCGAAAAGCGCTCAGCAGACAACGCTTGCACGACTGGCGCCGTCTGGTCCCTTGGCGACTACGATTTGCCGATCAATGCGCTCTTTCAAATCTGCTACGTGCGAGATGATCCCGACAAGACGATTGCCCTCTGTCAGACCGGCAAGTGTTTGATAGGCCTTGCTCAACGCTTCTGAGTCCAACGAGCCAAAGCCTTCGTCCACGAACAGTGTATCAAGGTGGATGCCGGTAGACATCTGCACCTCGTCGGAAAGACCGAGTGCCAGCGATAAGGACGCCAAAAACGCCTCACCACCAGAGAGCGTGCTGACGCTGCGCTCAGTGGCATTGATGTGATCGACGATATCAAGCTCTAATCCACTCTTGCTTTGCTTGTTGTCTGCATTCCTCCGACGCTTGAGATCATATTGCCCGCCGGACATCTTTTGCAGTCGTAAGTTTGCCCGCTCAAGGATGCGGTCAAAATAAGTCGTTTGGACGTAGGTTTCCAGATCAATCTTTGCCTTTTTAATCAGGTCTCCGTTTGCGGTTTTGGATAGGCTATTCATCCACACATATCGGCGTTCCAAATCTTCCAGTTCACCAAGCTTATCTTGTATCCCTTTGCGAGCGCTTTCATTTGTTGTAATTCTGGAGTGGACGATTTGCAGCTGCTCATTTGCAGCATCTTTCAAAACATTTTTCTCAGTGATCTGCGTGACCAGCTTGTCCACATCCGCATCGGTCCCATTTTTCAGTTGCTCTTGTAGTTGCTGAATCGCCGCTCTAGTCGCTATCAATGCATTGAGAGCGTCTTTTTCCTGTTCCTGTGCATTCGCAAACGCCTGCTTAAGATCGTCGGCTTTCTTTTGCAAGTGGGAGATTTCCTCTTCAACGGCTGCTTTATCTTTGAAGGTAAGCGATTCTTGGAGGGTTTTGATCTGTGCAGTCAGCCCATCAATCTCTGCGTTAAGTCGTTCGACTTGTTTGTCCGCAGCGTTTCCATCCTCCTCCATCTGACGAAGAGCCCCTTCTTTGTTCGGTATCTCTTCTTCCAGCTTGCGCTTCCTACGAACACAGGCGTCCAACGCCTGTCTCTTCTCAGTAAGTTCTGTAATCTGCTGCCTAAGCTCCGCTATTTGCTCTTGGGCAGCGGCTTCAGCCAGTTCGGGGGTTACATCTGGCAACAGGCTTTCCAGCTTGACTTGAAGAGAACGTTCTTTTTCCTCAACAATGCCTTTTTGTGCGGCGGCGTCCTTGCTTGCGTCCTCAACAGCGTCCTGTGCACGGTCATATGTATTCTTTGCACGCTTGACGTGATCCTCAGTTGGGGCGTGTTCTGACAGCACCGCGGGGTGCGGATGCTCAAGAGCGCCACAGACAGGGCATGGTACTCCGACCATAAGTGTACCGGCGATAATTCCGGCCTGGGCGTCCAGAAACTCGCGCTGCATTTGGGCATATTTCTCAAGTAGATCGGAAGCGGCCTCTGCACGAGCCTGATACTCCTGCTGCTTTTTCGTCAGATGCTCTATCTGCTCATGATAGCTCTCGTAATCAGAAAGCAATTCCTGGAGTGCAGCCTTTCTGTCCTCTTTTTGTTGCAGAATTGCTTCAAGTGACGCTTTTTCTTCGCCGCTGCTCTCAATAGACTTTAGCTCATCTTTGAGCGCGGCAAGCTCACCGGAGAGGTGATCTCTTTCCTGAACGATTTGGGCCTTTTCCGCAGCTGCCCTTGTTCGCAGAGATTCCTTTTCACTAAGAGTTGCAGCCTTGCTATCTAATTCGTCATAAGAGGGAAGTGTTTGCCGAATTCCCGCAATCTGCTCGATCAACTGCGGGTAACCATCCTTCTGCACACACTCCGCTTCCTTTAGCGCGGTCTGAGCGGCGTTCCATGCGTCTGACAGTGATTTTTCATCTGCAATTCGTGCAGTTAGTGCTGTCTTTGCGCTCTGGTAAGCTGTGGCTAGCGCTTTTTGCTTTTCCAGTTCCAGGATATCATGTTCTGCCGTGTCGGCCTGGCTCCTCATCTGGGATTGAAGAGCGAGATCCTCATTCAGGAGCTTTTCAAAAAGCTCTACCAAATCGGCAGTGGGCATTCCATTGTTTTTTGCTTTCTCGACCTCTGAACAATAGACCGAATCAACTGCGCAGACCATGCCTCCGGTATACTGACTGATACTGCGTTCAGCCTCTTTCATCAGACCTTGAAGGCTGGAGACTTCCGTTTTCAGCCGCTGCTGCAGGTCTCCATAAAGTCCCGTGCCAAATATATCGGTAAAGATCTTCTTTCGATCATCTGTGCCGGCCTGAAGAAGACGACGAAAATCGCCCTGTGAGATCATACAAACCTGAGAGAATTGCTCTCTCGTTAGTCCGATGATTTCTTGAATTGCCTTATCGACTTCCTTAAGTTTCGTGATAGGAGAACTGTCTGGCATTGTCAACTGCGCATAGGCGCCTTGATCGGTCGTACCCTCTCCACGCATTTTTGCGCGCGCATAGGCAGGGTTCCGGTTAACGGTATATGTCTTGTTGCCATATGTGAAAGTCAGCTCCACATAGGTCGGGTCCTCTGGCTTCGCATATTTGGAACGGAGCATAGAGGGCGCTCTGTAGTTGCCGCTGGCTTCTCCGAAAAGTGCAAAGGTAATCGCATCGAAAATCGTCGTCTTACCTGCACCGGTATCGCCGGTGATGAGGTAAAGCCCGCTTTGCCCGAGCCGCTCAAAGTCCAGTTCCTGCACACCAGCATAGGGACCAAAACCCGCAATGGTCAGTTTCAGAGGTCTCATATCCGTTCCTCCCAAATGGATTCGATCAGATCTTGCGCAAATGTGCGCTGTTCTTCGCTCATGGGTTGATTGTTCTGCATTTCATACAGCTCTTCAAATAGCTCCAACGGAGTCTTTCTTTGAACGTCCGCTGCTGCATCAATGATCTGATCAGTACGAGTGCGGGTGTTGTCATAGCTGAGCTTCATGATGTTCGGATAGATCAGCCGGAGCTTGCCAACCGCTTCCGGAACATCCTCCTCGTCCGTAAGGATAACGTGGAGATAATCGTCTAAGGTGGTGCCTTCATAAGAAGCTTTGTCCGTCAAAGTTGCGAAGCTGCCACGGACCTGACGAAGATCATGTCGAGGCAGAAGGGGACTGAGCTGGAGATTCAATGCTCCCTTTTCTTCAAGAGTGACTACCGTGACGCTTTTTTGATGGTCCGCCTCGGAGAATGAATATTTCAGTGGCGTGCCGCAGTAGCGGATGCGGCTGGAGACAATATTCTGCGGACCGTGAATGTGGCCAAGGGCCACATAGTCGAAGATATCAAAAATAGAAGCATCCACATTATCCGTGCCACCGACGCTCAGCTCTTCCGATTCACAGGTGACGGCACCCGTGACAAACTGATGCGTGATCAAGACATTCCTCTCGGCTGGATCTATGGACATATGCGAGATCGCTGTGCGGCAGGCATCCGTATAGTTTTCAATGGCTTCATCCGGGAAGAAGTGCCTCACATGGGCGGGACGGATAAATGGCAGCAGCCAAAAGTGGACGGGTCCATAGGAATCCATGAGTGTGATTGGCTGAATGTCGCCGTGGTAGACAGGGGAGATATAGATCCCACTTGCATCCAGAAGACGACCACCGAAGGAAAGACGCTCGGGACTGTCGTGGTTGCCGCTGATCATCAGCACGGGTAGATGCCGTTTGGCCAGCTTGACAAGGAAATCATCAAACAGCGTAACTGCCTCGTTGGATGGAATGCTTCGATCATAGATATCGCCGGCAATCAGAACGGCATCCGGTCGTTCGACATCCGCAATACATAGGATCTGATCCAGAATATATGCCTGGTCGTCCAGCATGGAAACCTCGTTGACGCGCTTGCCGATATGTAGATCGGACAAATGAAGGAATTTCATAACGACCTCCGGGTATTTTTTTCGTGTTCTTCAATAGTAGCTGGTGATTATTGGCTTCTACCAAATTCGTGATGTGAAAACCACCAGTAATGCTGAGGCCCTTTCTAATACGCAGACCGTGCAAATCCCGAACCAATATACGGTATAGTCAAGCCTGCCGTTGGGATAGGGGAGGGGTCACTGATTGCTGAGGTCATTGCTATCATTCTTATCTTCACGATTCGAACTCACGCTTTCCATGATGCTCATAAATGCTGCAAAAACATCCGCCTGTTCAAAAGCATCCAGTTTGCCATCCCTATTAAAGTCGAATAGCCTGCCAACGAACCCGTTGTTAAGCATTGTGAGATCTCTAGAAAATGATTTGCTGTGAGGTTGTCTCCATCGATAATAACGGAAGACCTGTCCAATAAACTGTACCAGGGATAAAAAATAGAAGAAACGACGATCTACTTTGGCAGGCGATCTATTAACGCGATTATGAAAGAGGGCAATGTCCGTTTTATTGTACATGTGTGAGTGTAGGATAAACACATACAGGATAGATCAAATTCTTGGGAGTGACAGAAATGACGACTTCATCCTATATCTTCTGTGCAATTGGTGTTGTGGTTATGACGAAACAGGTGATGAAAGTGATTCTGTGGCTGGATAATCCTCGGAATCGGAGAAAGAGTACAAAAGGCATTTAGTAGAATATGCGGCATCGATATGCTGACTTATCGTAACTCGTGCTGGACTTTGATTCCGAGGCGGTTATTACTGGCAAGAAATGAAGCAGTGGCTATAAACGCTGACAGGGTGCTTATAGCCACTGTTTTCCCATACCAAGTGGTCCTCCATGTGCGACTACCGTGCTGTAGGGGATTATAGGTTCTGCATCCTATTTGCTTCAGAGTAATACAAAACTCAGATAGTCAACGACCTACTTCCGCCTTATATTATTATGGTATTTTTGGCTGTAGTAGTTTCTCAGACAGATGTAACACATGATATCAGCTTGCCTTTTCCAATAGGCTGATGCGCTCGGCCATCTAACATATCATGGACTTAAAGAGTTTTAGCTCATTCTCCAAATTGTCCGCACGGGAGTGCGGTACGAGTTTATGCTATTGCTTGCCGTTGGTAGTAAGGAGATCTCATTCTGCGTTTGTTTCGGATAATAATCTGTATGCAGCATCATTGTGTCCGTATCTCGTGTACTCGAGGAGCTCATTCCGGTATTTAGCGATTGCTGGACAGACGTGAAATAATGCTGAAAGCATATTACAAAAGCCGCCTCTTATCATGATACAAATTGCATTGATATATGCATACTTACGAACAAACTCATTTGCTGCAGAAAGCTTCCGCTTAATGTACCTATTCCCTCCAATATTTACGTACTTATCTTCATTGGGACAGTCCATGACTTCTCCAGACGAATCGGGTAACTCGATTAGCGTACCGGCCAACGATAGTTCAGAGAGGAAATACTCATCATAATGATGATTCAGTATTTCCTTAGTCACAACAGGCGGGGAAATAAGAATCGCTTTAGCTGTGTCATATTGCTGCTGGGTTGTGAACTGAGGAAAAGCAAGGATGCTCGTTGCTGCGAGAATCCTCCGAGTATAGTAGCTCATAGGCTCAATGAGGTTTGTTCCCCATCCTAGAATTGCTTTTTCTTCTGGCATGGTAATGTACTTGAAGCACCACTCCATGGTCTTCTTATCGACCTTGTTTGTAAAGACGTATGCAGTTTCCTTTGCGTGATTTCTATTAATGGTGAGCTTCGGTTCGACATCTGTGATTTTGCCAAACTGCCCCCATGTGGTTTCTTCACTCCAGCCGCAGTCATACCCATAAGCATCGCCAATAATGACCACATCGTCAGCCAGACCGTTATATCTGCTTGCATATTTGTATTCTTTGCCATTGTTGAGTTGTACGGTCAACTGCTGAACAGGCTTTGTAATTTTGGCAGAGAGTGACCATGCCATCTCTTCACACCGCTCTATGGGATTGGTTGTAGTTAATCTTTCGTCCATAATCATTACTCCTCTTCTCTTTTAATTTTTTATTGACGCCGTATGCTTCCCAGTATCATTCTTATTCTCCGTTAGGATTATGAATTTGGTTGGTACAGTTGATTTAGCTTTGCATCCGCATGATGTGTGTTCAGTTGAGACCCATATAGTCGCATAGTTCCTTTTCTGTACAGGGGCACAGTCCATCAATGAACAGCTTACCGTCATCTGATACACCAATTACTGCTCCGGATATGGACTTAATTTGTTTTACTGGTGGCCAGGACTCGACCCCTATTCGAGTGAGAATGGCTGCCTGCTTTTTTGCCAATTTTTGCAATTCACCATTACCATAGTTCGATTGGTTATTGCACTCTATATCTGGTGACTGATCATCTGTGAGTGAACCTCTTACGATTGCTTTCCCTGATTCCAGTAAAATGGCCGTGTGGTATCGTCCGCACGAGACAGCAATGGCCCTTTCCGGCAAGTCAGAAATATCACATTGACCATTTGCGTTGCTGCCGCATGCGACGATTCTCCCATCCTCACAAAGGCCTACTGTGTGCCAGTTCCCACAAGATATCGCTGCAATGCTATTCCAAGAAAATACATTACACTCACCAAACAGGTTTTGTCCATCTGCAGCTACGCGCCCATCAGGCATGATTTCCACTTGGTGATCGACACCTCTTGCCGCGGAAGTACTTTCAGCCATAAATCGGTGAGCTTCAGCCCTGCGGACTCGCTTGCAATTAGTTTCAGCATCCCGTTTGGTAGACTCATTCCCATTGCAGAACCAGGCCGAACAAGGCGTATACTCGTCCTCAAGTTTAGCTACATAGTGAAATAGCACACAAGGGTATGATTTACTAAGTTGGGCCATTTCACCATTTCCCCACGGAGAAGGACCTCCCTTCGATGTAAAGCTAATTGTTTTGGGTTGTTCAGTAGACTCGAATTCAAATGTATCTGAGAACCATTCTATTTGACGATTTTGAAAAGAGATAATTATTTCTCTCCACTCGCTATTTGTAGTTTCAGCTGTGATTGTGTTTTCACAATAATGTCCCATCTTTCACCATCCCTTGCATCAAATATTTAAACTGTTAAGAAAGGCTATGCATTTTTCAGCATTGTATCGCTCAAACTTCTCCCGAATCCATGCCGTATTATGACTATCGATTGCGTTATACTTTGATAGTATCCTTAACCTATCTACAGAATCTTCTCGGGCGATAATCTCTGCGGTTCTCTTAGCGCTTCGCTCAATATACAGACAACGTTCTAGAAAAGCCTCATAATTCACTCTGTGGGCGGAACTCAAACCCTCAGGATACATAATTCTGCAAAATGCCATCTCTGTCCGCCCAGCAGGGTTATGGGTACGCATAAAGAAATCATCATAGGCTTCAAAAGTAAAGCTAGCATGTTTTCCCCATGCTTTGAACATCATTTTGCGGTAAGCCATACGCTCGTTACTGTCACAGAATATCCTGTATCTGATTTTGCCTGTTTCGGAGGACAGGACTGTAATATGGTAATCCGCCCACTTGGTAGCCCAAAACGAAACTCCAGATAAACTGACTACATCGAGCATTGCAACCGAAAGCTCTGAGTTGATCGGCGAACGCCGACTTCTGTTTTCCCAATCCTTGGCGTCGACGGCATCTGGATCAATTGTGTCGTAAACGATGAGTTCCGATGTCCTATAGAAAGCAGAGTCTTTCACCGTTTTTAAGGATTTCTGTAGTTTAATCTTCTTAAGACCAGTCTGAGCAAATGCATGACGCTCTATTGTTTGAATGTCCGGCGGGAGATTCAACTCCATAATATTGCCACACCATTCAAATACACCTTGCTGGATTGTAGTGATCTTTGTGTTGGATAGATCAACCGCTTTGAGCTTGCTGCAGCCGCAAAATGCGTAGGGCTCGATTTTCTTTAAAGAGGATCCAAAGACGACTTCTGTTAATTCTTCACAATCTGCGAAAGCATTTCGACCAATGGAAGTTACTCCATTTCCGATGACAACGCGTTTTAATCTGGGAGGTTTATCTTCACGCCCTAAGCTGCCGCCCATCATTTGCTCTTCAATAGCCTTTACATTTTCGGAAATTACAATTGACTCAACATGGGGGGCCTCTGCAAATGCATTTTTACCAATGGCTTTTACATTTGCTGGAATTACAACATCTATATCATCTCCGAGATACTTTACCAAGACTCCCTTGATTACGGCAAATTTGCCACTTTTTTTCAGATGTGGCGTGTTCGTGAAAGCATCGGTACCTAGTTGCGAAACAAATTCAACACCAACTACAGATGATAGCTTAGTGCAGTCTTTGAATGCATTTTCACCGATAACTTCTACTGAACGAGGGATGGAAACCATCTCTATGTTAGTGCAGCCACAAAATGCATAACGATCAATTGTTTTTAGCGTTGTGGGAAGCATTACTATGCTTAAGGCTGAGCACCCTTCAAAGGCGCTTTTCTCAATCACTTCAACAGAGGCCGGAATGATGGCCTGCTCCAAGGAAGAGCATTTTAAAAATGTCTCCTTTGAAATCGTCGCCATTCCATCCGAAAACGATACTCTTTTAAGGCTGCAGCAATTGGCAAAGGCGTTGTCTCCTACATTTTGTGGGAGGTCGAATTCCTGCAACGCTTTGCAGTTTTCAAAGGCCGAGACCCCAATTTCCTCTAGCCCATCGTGCATGATAATCTTTTGAAGGCTGTCACAGTTCTTGAAAGCCATTTTGCCAATTTTTTTTAGGCCATCAGACAAATTGGCTTCGCATAGTGCTGTACACCCATAAAATGCTCCGGAAAGGATGCATGTGATTTTAGCAGTCAATTCGATACTCCGCAGTTTCACACATTCTCGGAATGCTCCTGCTCCAATGGTTTCTAAGTTGTTACCAAAGGAAACTTTTTCGAGCGATGAGCACTTATAAAAGGTTTCGTCTCCTATCTCCTGTAATGAATTTGGAATACTGATCTCTGAAAGTTTTTCACAGCCACAGAACCCCATCTCTCCAATGCGCTGTAGGCCGCTGGGCAGGTGAATGGCAGTGAGGTTCCGGCAGTCCTCGAATGCACTTTTTCCCATATCCGTCAGAGTTTCTGGAAGGCGGATTTCGGAGAGCTTTTCACAACCGTAGAAGCACAGTTCTCCAATGTGCTGCACACCATCTGGCAGGTCAACAACAGTAAGGCTCCGGCAGATCCTAAATGCGCCATCCCCGATATCTGTTAGGGTATCCGGAAGGCGGATTTTGGAGAGCTTTTCACAACCTCTGAAACAATCTTTCCAAATGCGCTGCACACCATCCATCAGGTCGACGGTAGTAAGACTTCGGCAATTTTCAAATGCGCCTTTTCCAATTTCCCTCAAAGTACTTGGAGCATGAACGTATGTCAGCTTTTTGTTTTCACTAAAAGCGTAGTCGCAGATTTTATGTACGCCTTCGGGAATGTCTAGCCTATCATTTTCCCCCAAGTATTTATATAATTGACGGTTGATTATCACCAATCCGTCCTCAAAATGCCTCAGCCATTTGTTTTCACTTCCAAAGGCATTATGACCAATACTCGTGATAGAATCTGTAAAGACAAACTCTTCAACATCCTTTACGGCGAAGCTATCAAAAGCACCTTCGCAGAGCGTTGTTACTGTGCTTGGAATAATTATCTTCTGCACCCCGTATCGGGCATGAAGAAAATCACACGCTGCAATCGTTTTGACCCCATGGGGAATATTAATGACAGAGGACCTTCCTGTGTATCCAACATATACCTTTCCGACAATCACATCCCCATTTTGTTTCCGAAACCATTTGGAACCACAAAATGTTGCATAAGGACCTATCATTTCTACACTCTGGGAAGCAAAAACATCCTCGAGAGTAGGTATGCTGCTAAATGCACCCATCTCGATTTCTGCTATTCCTTCACCAACAATTAGTTTTCGTAAGTGTTTGTTTCCGAGAAAAGCACATTGGGTAACAAAACCATAAGCGCCTGGGATTTCAACAATTTGAGCACGGCACTTTGAAAACCCTCGCTCAGCAATTCGATTCACTTTCTTCCCGTTTATGGAAGTTGGAAGAATAATGTGCAGTTTTGAACCCGTGTAATCTTCCAGAATAATTTGCCCATCATAAGGTGAACTGCATTTGTAGTACTCCCAGTCAACGGCCTCGTCGCCAGTAATATCTATTTCCGCCACAGTATAAACTGAAGCATTATAGTGTTTTGGCTCAGGGGACATAGCCATTTCCTTAGCGATTACAGAATTCTGATGTGCGGCACAGTCGGCATTAGATGGAGGGGATAGAATCCCTAGTTTGTTCAAATAAGCTGTGACGCTTTGACCATACACTTTTCTAGTCCAGATTCGCATTATTGCGATTGGAAGATCTGGATTTTCTTCGATAAGCTGATCAATGGAGAAAGCCTTTTTTTCGCCTGAATAGCGTTCCTTTAGTGCCTCGGTAATTGACGCAAGCTTTTCATCGATGGACAGATCTTTTTCCATGATGCCTTGCTGAACCAAATAGTCCGAGGCCGAAATTTGATAAACCTGTTTAGTCCACACATTCAGGTACGAGAGCGGAAGGTCATTATTGACAGATCCCAACTTATTCAATGTACCAGAGAATTTTTTGCTCTCCGGGTAGCGCTTTTTGAGTTCGGCCGTGAGATCGGAGAGCTTTTCTTCAACAGACATCTTGCGTTCGGTGATTATCCCTGCATTTTTCAGAAACAGCCTAAATGAGTCCGGTGAGTCTGAACGCACATGATATTTGTTGATTGAGGTCCAGTCGATATCTGGATTGGCTGTTTGGAGTTCGTTAATCGTACCTTCAAATGGCTTATCGGCGTAACAGCGTTTTAGCTTTTCAAACTCAAGGTCATGTTGTGCTTCTGTTTTACCAACTAGAATACCTTGCTGAATGAAGTATTTTGCTAGTGTCATGCCGAACAACTTATCTGCTTGGTTTGAAAGAGTCCTAAGCTTAGAAGAAAGATCAGGATTCTCCTTATGCAAATCTGCCATTTTTGAGCAAGTCGCACCGTTAGGGTATCTTCGCTTAAGCTCGGCAACAATTTCCCCAGCATTGTTGGTTGGCCTGCCATGAGCATCTGATCTTACCGTATACCCATATGCATTAAGGAAAGAAGTACCGTTAGGATAACCCAATAGGCGATATAGCTCAGTCACAGTTTCTCCCATCTTTTTATTGTTTTTGTGGAGACTACGAATGACTTTATCTGGATATGCGATATTAAGTTTTTCAAAAAGACGATCTAGTCGACGGCGAATACGCTCTGGTTCTTTACCGGGCTGGCAAATAACATCAGAGAGAGAGCTGTTATTTAGAATCGTAACATCGGACTCTTTAGCTGGCTTATCCATGTCAATCTCCGTTTCTCTTTCATTTAGTAATTTCAATTTGCGGAATGGAAGGACCTGTTCTACCTAAGGGTGACTGCTTAGCATTTTTCGCTTTTCTTGCTTTTTAGCAGCTGTGATGGCAGGTAGCATAGATGATTTTCAATATTTTTATACTGTCAAATAAACTGCACGTAGTTAAACATGCAACGTCCGCAGCTTTCACAACTCTTTACATCGGCATCTGCTTGTAAACCAAATTTGATCACATACTCCTCCGGCAGAATATGTGCCGCTTTCGGGCAGGCGTTCGCGATCCGCTTTGCAATATCTCCGTCCAAATAATCTGGCTGAATCAGCATCGCATATTCAAACCAGCCGTACAAAATAGCTGAATTCTGATCTTGCTCCGGCAGACTTCGAAACAGCTTTTTCAGTTCCTTCAGACCTTCCGGCGAAATCGTAAGGAGGCTCTCACAATCGTCTCTTGTTCCAAGCAGGTAGCCATAGGACAGCACACGGACCCATAGTTGATTGCTATTGGGAACGCCGTCTAAAATCTCACGGCACTTGTAACAGGCGATAAGATCAGCGGAAGCATCGCTGAAAAGGTTGTACCTTCTTTTGATATGCTCTGCGGCTTTCTTGTCGCGTGCAAGCTCTGACGTCCAGTAATCGCAGAGGGGAAATAGAATGCCAATTTTGTTTGCCGCCATATGGATTGCGTCAACGATCACCTTTTCGTCATAGTACTTGGGAAAAAAGCTGATCGCGTCACCCATACCGGCGTCTGCAAGAGCCGCCAGAACATCGGCATCTGCCATGAGACGTTGGGGGAAGGAGTGCCGATAGTAGTCCGGCATTGCCGTGTCAAAGAGTTCCTGGTGTTCTCTGCGGACAACGCTGCTAGAAGCAAAGACTGGCTCATGGTGTCTCTCGTCCAACAAAGTAGAGCACCTTTCGATGCTGCTTGCATTTTTCTGAATCGCTGTGAGTGCGACTTCTTTTTGTGCTCGAATTTCTTCGGGGAGATACTTGTACACCCTAGGAAGCCTTGCCACCAGCTGTACCCAGTTTTCCACACCGCAGTCCTCCAGTGTGATATGGTTGTAGCGGAGCAGAAGCCCTGTATAATCGGCACTGCCGTCTCTGACCGGGTAGGTCTCGTCCGCTTCCGGCGAAATGCGCAGCTCAAAGGAGATTCCACATGCCTCACATGCATCAGGAGTCATATCCCAAAGCGCCTCGCGGAGCCACCATGCGTTCGCCAAAAATAAATCCGCGTCCTGTCCACCACGGTCTTCAATCACCCATGTGTTTTCGCCGGACATAACTCCATCCTCGAAGTGCCATGTTGCATCCCCAGTTCCAAGCGCGTACAGATTGACGATTGTGACATCAAAGGAGGCGTGTGCCTTTTCAGAGAAAGCTTTAAACTTCTCTAAGACTTCATAAATCGTGCCGCCTGGAAATTCTTCGCATGTGGCATAGATGACATCTCCGGTTGCATCGTCCGGATTATCAAAGTCTTCAGCATCCGTGTCGCCACCATATGTCAGCTCACACGCGATGGGTGACTCCTTGTGGAAGCGTTTGGCTGTTTCACGGTCAAACGCCGCGATGAAAACGGGAAGCCAACTGTCATCCTCATAGTACTTCCAGAAGTCACCAAAAGTAGCGCTTCCATGGGTAAGCTCAGGGGAAAGAGCGGGGATAAGGTCTTCAATAAAGGACTGCAGCTCCTTTGGGTCTTCCGTCGAGTACTGCAGGCCGGCTTTCTTGGCGATACGGGAGGATACGCTGTAAACGAGTTCGTTGAGTTTCATGGTTTTGTTTCCTTTCAAATCATTTGTTTTCCCTTGACGGTGTCCTCATCATAGCGCAAGAGGACAAAAACAAAACTGTCAAAAACGGGAGTGAAGAAAACAAATCTATTCTTCTAACTCGACATCGATCATTTGGCAAAGCGGATAGGTTTGCGAGCTGCCCGCAGCACGGCATTCAATCAGTATATGTCTCGTATCAAATTGGATTGAAACCGGTTCCAGCACAAGGCGGCTGGAAAAGGACGGTATTCCTTCTACATCATCACGCCTAATCTTACAACTAACTTTTTCGTGATTCTCAATTGCTGTGCAGAGCGCATGGAATTTCTGCATCTGGTTGGCCGCCTGGGCGCTCTGATTATTTGATTTCAGAGCAGGCTTCAGTTTTTCGTATGCACCGATGTGATCCGAATGAACACTCATTGCGTATAGTGTGTTGATCAACCTGCCAGCCTCAGCTTTTGAAATATCTGGACTGCCAAGAATAATGGCAGAAAGCATCAACAGTTCCTCACTTGTGAAACGCGGCGTATCTAAAAAGTACTTAGTCCGATTCCCTTTCGTTGAACGAACATCATAGCCGAGTTCTCTTAGCTCCTCGATTTTTCGATAAAACGCTTTTTCCTCCAAGGTAATATACTCGTCCTCCTGGAGCTTCTTGAGAATGTCCTCTTTAGACAGCATATGGTTCCGATCGGTGTATTGCTCTAAAATATGCAGAATGTGCAGTATTGTGTTGCTCGCCATCATATCGCCTCCGTACCTGTAGGATCGAAAACATCTTTATTTCTGAGCGTTGCGGTTTGTGAGCCTTTAACTGAACTGGCTTATATGAATCATTACATTATTATATCTTATTCAACAAATTTCTGCAATATTGACTCGCAGTGTTTGTGTGTAGTTACCAATATATATTGATGTTATAGTTGCGCATTGACTGTCCAAAAGAACGGACAAGTTCAAAATGATGTGAGATACAAACGTTTTTAATCCATCTGCGGGTGAAAAGTACACGTGAATACATTTTATTCTCTACCGAAGGTAGATCTTTTTGTTGTTCAGAAGGAGCCTTGTCCGTATTATTGGACAAGGCTCCTGTTATGGTGCGTATAGTATCAAAGGAACGTACCTTATAGGAGGAGAAAACATATGGATCTATTCGATTTTAACCACGATGGTAAAGTGAGCACCCTCGAGCGCATCATGGTACTTGCTGCAGTTATTTCTGAAACCGATCCGGATATAGAGAGCTCTGTGACTGTGGGCGAAGACGAGAACTATGAAAGCATGACTCACGATGAACTGGCAGAACATCTGGATGAACTTCGCACCCAGCGAGGCACCCTTGAATGCGAGGAACCAGATGACCTTGATAGTGAGGCATACGAAGAGTGGGAAGAACAATGCGAACAGCTCGACGAGAAAATTGAGGAAATTGAAGACCTATTAGAAGGTTGAGGTGGTCATAGTGGCTGGTAGATACCGCAGGAATGGTGAGGCTGAAACTCTTGGCTGTTTGGTTCAGTTACTGCTACTTCTCGTTGCCATGCCTTTTGTTGGCCTCTATCTTCTGATAAACCCCAACTCAATGTCAAAGGGACTGGGAATTCTTTTGACTGTTTTTGGAGTTGCTATTTGGATCATTGTTTTTACGATGAAATGAAACCTATTCCAACAAATTTGAAAATACCGGAGGAAATAGAAATGAGAGCTTTGCTTAGAGACGCGCAGGATCAGACCCGCATCGCCCTTGGAGTGGAGGAAGTCGTGTACGACCCGAAGGACAACAAGCTTTTCCTTTACACCACCAGCGAGACCTGTTATGCGGTTTCAAAGGTTGTGAGAGCCAATGCAGATTCGATTATTGAAGAGCTTGTCATGAAAGGTTACAGCGACCTCACGCAGTTTGAGTCGGAACAGGACGAATAACTGGAAGGAGGTCTCTTCCCATGATCGTAATAACCTGTTTAGACCAGAAGAATGGCATGATGTTCAACCATCGCAGGCAGAGCCAAGACAGCGTTCTCCGAGAGCATGTTGCTAAGTTGGTTGCCAATGTCCCTCTCTGGATGAATCACTACTCCGCAAGCCAGTTTGATACCGAGAGCATTCCGAACCTAAACATAGACGACGCCTTCCTTCAGGAAGCTGCTCAAGGTGAATACTGCTTCGTGGAAGATGCTCCGCTTGCATCATTTGAGAAGTGGATCGAGAGAATCGTCATTTTTAGATGGAATCGCACCTATCCCGCTGACCGGTATTTCGATTTGCAGCTGGGATCTGGTCAGTGGCATTTGGCTGGCACGTCTGAGTTTGCGGGGCATTCTCACGACCTGATCACAATGGAGGTTTATGAAAGATGAGAAGACGAACGATCTCCGTCTTCCTATCGCTCATGCTCTGCCTATCGTTGTTGTCTGCCTGCGGAACCACGACAGATGTGCCGACAAACGGTTCGAACCGTGATATCGCATTCGAGGAAACGCAGCAAGAAGAGCAAGTCGAAGGCTCGGATTCTACCACAAGTGCGGATGGAGAATCCGCCTCAGATTCGGAGTCAGGAAAGGATGACTCGGTATCTGACAAAGCACAGCCGTCTCAGCCAGAGCAGAACGCAAATGAAAATAGTCTGAGTGCTGAAGCACTCGTCTTCTCGCTCAGCTCAATCGCTGAATACACGGATAAGCCATATGTTGCGGTAAATGGAAATGTGCCGTATTTCACCGAGAGTGAGTTGACGGATCAATCCTATGAGTATTACAGCGATCTCGACGCACTTGGACGTTGCGGCACCGCATGCGCGAGTATTGGACAAGATCTGATGCCGACAGAGTCGCGAGGTTCCATTGGCATGGTAAAGCCTACCGGATGGCGTACCGTGCGCTATGATGATCTGGTCGATGGTAAGTATCTCTACAACCGTTGCCACCTCATTGGCTACCAGCTGACCGGCGAAAACGCCAATACAAAGAACCTGATTACCGGCACCAGATACCTGAACATTGATGGTATGCTGCCATTCGAGAATATGGTAGCGGACTATGTGAAGGAAACCGGCAACCATGTTATGTACCGTGTAACGCCTATTTTTGAGGGAGATAATCTTCTGGCCAACGGCGTTCTGATGGAAGGCTATTCTGTGGAAGACAAGGGTGCCGGGGTTTCCTACTGCGTCTT
>ENA-UOJM01000329-UOJM01000329.1-human-gut-metagenome-genome-assembly--contig:-P116-NODE-329-length-70631-cov-46.747591_pt1 | contig 70631 bp, 57 predicted proteins | sample MGYA00242349_ERZ723896 | MGnify/ENA metagenome assembly ERZ723896 | reverse complement strand
CAAATGTAAAACTTCTGCTCCATGATTCGTTCTCCTTTTCTCTTTAATAGTTTTCTGCGTGAATTTCAAAGTAGCCCTGGGGATGGTTGCAGGTCGGGCAGACCTCCGGTGCTTTCTCACCGATCACGATATGCCCGCAGTTGCGGCACTCCCACACCTTGACCTCGCTCTTGGCAAAGACTTCCGCCATTTCCACATTGTGCAGCAGGGCACGGTAGCGCTCCTCATGATGCTTTTCAATGGCGGCTACCAGGCGGAAACGCTGGGCCAGCTCATGGAAGCCCTCCTCGTCGGCGGTTTTGGCGAAGCCGTCGTACATATCCGTCCACTCGTAGTTCTCACCCTCAGCGGCGGCGAGAAGATTTTCGGCGGTGTCGCCGATGCCATTCAGCTCTTTGAACCACAGCTTGGCATGTTCCTTCTCGTTATCGGCGGTTTTAAGGAACAGCGCCGCGATCTGCTCGTAGCCTTCCTTCTTGGCCTTAGATGCAAAATAGGTGTACTTGTTGCGTGCCTCGGACTCACCGGCAAAGGCAGCCATCAGATTTTTTTCGGTTTGAGTACCTGCGTATTTCGTTTCTTTCATGGTCGATGCTCCTTTCAGCTTTTTCTGCTCATATTATAACACGGATTCGTGTTATAAACAATATTTTCATTTTAAGTGATTCAATCCGCCTGTATCCCGCAGCGTGATCGCACCGCGCTTCAGCTCCACCAGCCCGTCCTCCGAGAAGCTCTTGAGCATCCGCGCCACCGCCTCCCGCGCCGAGCTGATGTGCTGGGCGATCTGCTCATGGGTCATGCGTATCGTGTCGGAGCCGGTACGCTCCGCTTCGGCAAGGAGAAATTCTGCCAGCCGCCGATCCAATCCCTTGAACATGATCTGCTGCATCGCCCACATTTTCCCCATCTTCGTAGGACTGGGATGCGGCATAGCGCTGCTCGTCAGTCAACTTCCCTCTATCGTTACCTTCGTAGTTTTTCTAGAGCAATGTGTCAATCTCAGCAATACGATTCTTCACCTTGCTCAGCTCCCGGTGCCTGGCGGCAAGCTGATTCTTGTCTTCTACATCGTGTGATGATATAATTAACGACATATAATGACATCATTATTGTAGGAGGGAATTTCGTTGATTATCTACTTACAGATGATAGAAAGCGACGAAGATAAATCCAAGTTTGAACAGCTTTACATAATGTACAAGGGCTTGATGTTCCATGTTGCCATGAAAATTCTGAAGAATGAATTTGATGCCGAGGATGCAGTACATCAGGCGTTTCTATCCCTTATTGAGAATCTGAAAAAAATATCGGATGTCAAATGTCCAAAAACCAGAGCTTATATCGTTATTATTACAGAACGGAAAGCAATAGATATCATTCGCAGCCGATCAAAACTGGTAGATATGGAATTTTGGGAGAGTACCTATGGCATCGAAATCCCATTGCCTGGTGATCATGGTTTGGCCGATGCTATGGCACGATTACCGGCTGCCTATCGTGATATCCTATTGCTGCGCTATTATAATGGATACTCTGTACGAGAAATATCATCTATGCTGCATATAAAAAAGGATACCGCACAAAAGCAGCTTTGGAGAGCCAAGGCCGCTTTGCAAAAACATTTGAAAGGAGATGCGTAAAATGTCAAACATGGCATGGTCAGAACAGGAACTGGCCAACGCGGCAAAGCGTGTAGCAGAGTCCATGCTTACTTCATTCCCGTCTCCCAGTGAATGCGAACATGTATTTTCCGATGATTTTGAACATAGCATGGAGATATTACGAAAAAAAAGCAAGCGTAGGGTTGTTGCGCATAAAATATGGCAGCGGGCTGCGGTAATATTAATTGTGACGATTCTGTCTGTCAGCACATGGCTGACAGTTGATATACAGGCAAGAGAGCGTGCCTTCCAATGGATAAAAGAAATCTATGAGAGCTTAACGATCTATCTTTTCAATAGCGAAGATAATGAAATAAATCACATCTATTATGAGCCGTCATGGATACCGGACGGATTTTCACTGGTAGATAGCTATCAAGACAGCGATTATTGTCTTCGCATATATGCCAACGATACCGGAGAAAAAATATTTTCTGTTGAATATACCTTGATGCAGCATACCAGCATGAGCACAACAGCACAGGAGTATAGCGAAGTAGTCAAAGTCGATATCAACGGGCTTCCGGCAGATTTATACATTGGCAATGAAGCTTCGCCAGAAAACGCCTTAATATGGGTGGACGAAGCAAATCAGGTTGTGTTTAATATACAGGGAAATATCAGCAACGAGGACATAGTGCACATAGCGCAATCCCTTATTTTGTCGATTCCTACAAAATAATAAAATCATGTAATTTTAGTGTCCAAAAAGCACCCCCTTTCTCCGTTCTAATGCTTAGAAGAATTGAGAAAGGGGGTGTATTTATGAAAAAAAAGGCAATGGGGAACTGTATTAGAACCGAAATGTGGAAAGCATTTCACAACAAAATGATGCGCAGTGCATTGCTGATCGGTTTTATTCTTGTCATAGCTGATTTGGTTCAAACTGCAATTACCGTCAGTGACTTAGGCGCATCCTATGCACATTCCCCGGGCGGATATGATGGGTGCAGCTTATTTGTCAATTGGATCGGCGTCAACGGAGTCACCGTCGGGGCTGTAGTCTTCTATGCCGTTTGGCCATTTTTGGCTGCTATGCCTTATGGGTGGTCATTGTATGAGGACAACAGGTCTCATATGACAAATAATATTCTTACCAGAGTTCCGTATTCTCAATACCTAACAGCCAAAATGGCGGCTGTATTTGTTAGTGGCGGCATTGCTATTGCATTGCCGGTAACTACGGATCTGTTTGCATCTGCGATGATATGTCCCGCCTGTATTCCTCGGGTCACGCTGCCTATTACAGGATTCTGTTCGGGCACAGCCTTTTTGGCGAAGCTATACTATACTCACCCTTGGCTGCATGCAATTATCTGGTGTGTTATTGAGTTTTTCTGGGGCGGCGTTGCGGCCAGTCTGTGCATTATCGTCGGGCATAAGGTAAAACACCGATTCTTTGTGACAGCAACTCCACTTCTGCTGTTCCTATTACTTGATTTCATTACCCCCATGCTTGCCGACGCAATGAACTGGTATATAGAGCTCTCGCCTTTAAGGCTGTGCAATTTGGCAAGTACAAATCCAAGCCCCACATGGATCGTACTTGTGGAACTTATTCTTTTGACATTCGTATCTGTTCTTACGGGGATATATAGGAAATACAGACATGAGGTTTTATAGGCTGTTGCGCTATGATCTGCGGCAGGGATTGCAAAGGAGAAACTATCTGATTGCCACTCTCCTCTTTTCCATGCGCTTATTCGCAGTATATCGCTCTGTGCAATTCTATTGCAATGTGGAATCCATTTCAAGCCGGGGTTCAATTGGCGACTATATGCTGTGTCTATTTCGCGGCATGGCAATCATACAACACGGCTCTATGGAAGAAAAGGTGTCGATCCCCATCGAATGGCTGATTGTGTGCGGCTTTTGCCTGTATATAACAGCAGCATATCCTGCGCAAGGTATCAGTGTACAAGGTCAGCAAGTTTTCCTACGCACATCGCGTGGAAAATGGTGGCTGTCTAAGTGTATATGGTGCATAGCAAGCTGTACTTTATACTTTGCTTGTGAAATGATTGCCATAATAGGCACAGCGATTCTAACACCCGTTACCTTCGGCCTGAACAACACGCCCGAAATCACCGCATTCTTGTTTTCGGAGGTCTTGTGTGGAGAGACAATTTCACTCACGCCGGCAAGCGTTATCCTATATGCTCTGATATTTCCGTTTGTGACTCTTACGGCCGTATGTATGCTGCAAACACTCTTAAACCTTGTCGTCCGTCCGGCCATTAGCTTTCTAATATGCTTTGTCACATATATTGCTGCCGCATATTTCCCTATTGAATGGTTGGTCGGCAACGGAGCGATGGTGATGCGATACCAGCTTTTTGATGCAAATGGATTGAGTTATCGTAAAGAACTGGTGTTTACACTGCTACTGTTGCTCTTATCAATAGGCGCAGGATATTTACTGATACAAAGAAAAGACCTCATATCTCTTGAAAAATAGGACGGTGATACGATGAATATTGTGGTGGATCATGTCACAAAAACCATTCACAGAGCGGTCGTGCTGCAAGACATCAGTTTGAATTTTGAAAGCGGAAAAGTCTACGGATTGCAAGGGGAAAATGGATCGGGTAAAACGATGCTTTTACGTCTAATGTGTGGGTTGATCTATGCGACAGAGGGCAGTGTTTCAGTAAATGATCGTCGCCTGGGGAAGGATCTGGATTTCCCTGAATCTGTGGGCGTGATGATCGAGAGTCCCGCATTTATTGACGAGTATACCGGGCAAAAAAACCTGGAGTTGCTTGCCGGTCTAAAACAGCTGATCTCGGTCTCCGACATCCATAACACCCTGCAAGCGGTTGGCCTGGACCCGAATGATAAACGGACTTTCAAAAAATATTCATTAGGCATGAAACAACGTCTGGGTATTGCTGCGGCCTTGATGGAAAAGCCCGATCTGCTGATTTTGGATGAACCCACAAATGCACTGGATGAGCAGGGCGTTGCTATGATCGCACAGTTGATCCGTAAAGAATGTCAGCGCAGTGCATTAGTAGTCGTTGCGTGCCATGATGCTGACTTTGTGCAGAGCGTATCGGATGTTGTTATTCAAATGCAAGCGGGAAGGGTAACATCGGTGATAGGCAAATGAAAGACAAAAAGAAATTCTGGCTGATTTTCTCCGTTGCGGCAGTAGTGCTCTTTGTTTGGATGATCCGCTATAAAGCAATTAATCAGGATTATCGTCAACGATGGTCTGCCAATACAGAGAAGACATACTCCGTTGGAGAAATCGTTCCTATTGCGCCGGATTTTGTCGGGTATAATTTGGCGGCTGAAGGCTATATGCTTCGGGTCAACCGTTTTGAAATTGTAGATTATCGTGCCTATACTTCAGCTTTGCAGTATGACGGGACCGATCGAAGTCGGATCCCCGATAAGGTCGCATTGGTCAGCGTTACTGTTTCGCAGCAGAATAGTTCCGCAGAAGGATTCCCTTTAACGGAACTATCATTATACACCACGGATATGCTCATGAATATGGATTGGGATCTCTTGGGTGTGGTCAATCCTATATTGGACGGTGCCACCGGGATTCGGTTACAGGATGGCGCCTCATGTGATATTTTGCTGCCATTTGATCTGTATAGATATCGCTTCACATCCGCTGAATGGAATCGTTTAGAGCAAAGCAATATCTGGCTGCAAGTGACAAATTATCCTACCAGAAAAATCGTTCAAGTGAATATAGGTGAGGAGTAACTGTAGTTCCGGATTTTCGTATTACGAAATAGATGTTGCCATCCCTTATCTGTGCATTAGTAGAACATACACCATCCCGCAAGGGTAGTGTATGTTCTACTTTTAGAATATTGACAACTTGGACTGCTGTTTTACAGGCTGAGTCATAAAGCATTCTTCCAGGACTCTCGTGAAAAGCCGCTTTTCAGCCCTTGCTTCATCAGTTCCACTCAGAACCAGTGCTTCTTGTAGAACTCGCAGCAAATACCGCGGTATTGGTTCACAATAATTATTCTTTGATTTGTCCTATCAATTCAATCATTCCGACGGATTATAGAAGTCGAAAGACCTGCTACTTTCTCATGCGGTCTCCCTTCCGTTGTCCTGTTTTCTTATTTAGAGGTATCCAAAATGAGGAAAAAGAAGTTATGTCTAAGCCGTTTGCTGCCTGTTATAGCGGCGCTGCTTGTACTCGTTATGTTTCGCACGGTTTTTATCCTGGGCTATGTGCCTACTAACTCTATGAAACCGACGCTCGAAGCTGGTAGCTTGATCCTCGGTGTACGAATCAAAGGCAGCTTTGAAGTCGGAGACGTTGTTATCTTTTGCCATGGCGGGAATCTTTTTGTCAAGCGTATTGCAGCGGTTGGTGGGAATGTGGTCATGCATAACGGAATCAACATGTCTGTACCCGAAGGCTCCTACTACATGCTGGGAGACAATGCGGATGACTCCTATGATTCCCGTTACTGGGACGACCCATTTGTACCAGTAACAACAGTTGTTGCTAAAGTATGGCTCCCGATAGGAAGTCGATAGTAGAGGGGCAATCGCACGATTAGGTTGGCCGTGTGATGATGGATGCCAGTTTTTCCAAACCGTGCCGTTCAACAAAACGATAGGCATCAAAAAGATCGGAGAATTCCAGTGCTTCACTATAATATTCAGTGTAGCCCTGCGCTGACCTCATCAATGGATGTTGGCCGTTTACATTGATGGAAATATAGTATCTCAGCTCTGCCTGTTTCATTTTGTTTCGATTATCCTTTCTCACAGCATAGCTCTCATTATACGCCAGGGAATAGCCTTAATAAAGTTTTTTTGATAATTCCGCATCTTTTTCGACAAAAAACACCCGTCACTCAGAGGTAAACTCTCAGTGACGGGTCTTTATGTGTTTGTATGAGGAATAACAAGCCGAACTCGGCACAGCTGCCCTTGGCAAAAAAACAAGGCGGAGCTTTCGTAAATCTATACAATTTGCGAAAGTAGAATCCACCTATGCATCCCCATTGTATCGTCTTTTTTGAGGGAAGTCAATACCTAAATTGCGGAAATTTAGCGAAAAGTAGGTACAAATTATAAATGCCGCATAGAATCACTTGCTACTCAAGGGCCTATTTTACAAATATTCCCAATCACAAAATCGTTTACGCCGTCAAAAACATCGTCAAGGAGGAACGTTGGTCATGCCTAAAAGAGGAGAAAATATTTACAAGCGGAAAGACGGGCGCTGGGAGGGGCGATATATTCGCGGCCGCACAGCTTCTGGGCAGGCTGAGTATGGGTATGTTTACGCCGACAGCTATAAGGCGTGCCGGGCCAAGCGGCAGCAGTGCATTGAGACGCTGCCAGAGAAGCCTGCCGTGCAAGCATCTGCTGCGACCTTGGCCAAGGCCGCAGAACTGTTTTTAAGCGAGAAAAGCCATGTTCTGAAAGCATCATCCTGGAATCGGTATTCCTATCTGACGCAGCATTATATCTTGCCTGCTTTGGGAACGGCCCCTATCTGTCAGCTGACGGCGGATCAGATTTCTGATTTCCTGCGCCGCTTGCAGCGAAGCGGCCTATCCGGCAAAAGCGCCAGGGACATCGGCGTATTACTAAAGTCAATTCTGAAGTATACAGCCAAAAAGCTGGACTGCAGCTGTCCCGGTGTGAATGCCGAACTGCCCGTCTATCACCGAAAAAAGATCGAGGTATTTTTCGCAGACGAGATTGGGCGGTTGGCAAAAAAGGTCCTGGAAGCGCCCAGCATGGCGGGCGTTGGGGTCCTGCTTGCGCTGAATGCCGGTCTGCGCTTGGGGGAGCTATGTGCGCTCCAGTATAAGGATATTGATTTGTGTAACGGGGTGATCCACATCACCAAAACGGCCCAGCGAATGAAAAAGGGCATGCACACCCACCTGGTGGTGCAGCCGCCCAAAACCGACAGCGCCCGGCGCACGATCCCGCTGCCAGAGGATATGCTGACCCTTTTAAGGCAAACGGTTTGCCCGGCCAGGAATGAGGAGAACTATTTTCTGACCGGTAAGTCTGCTCCGCTGGAACCGCGGACACTGCAATACCAGTACCGCACATTGCTGAAGGCGGCGGGGATCCCTTATCGAAATTTCCATGTGCTGCGGCACACCTATGCGTCGCGCTGCGTGGAGCAGGGTGTGGACATCAAGAGCCTGAGCGAGATGCTGGGCCACGCCGATGTCCGGACTACGCTCCAGGTCTATGTCCATTCCTCCCTGGAGCACAAGATGCGGGTGGTTCAAAGCATATGCTTCCTTTCTCTTGCCCCGGCGGCGGACTTTGCGCCGTCAGCATTTCCGTCACACGGGCCGGAAACGACGCTGCGACAACGGGTTTTTCCGAACCTTTCGCAAATTGTATAGATTTACGAAAGAAAACTTCACCTCTACACCAACCAAAATCATTATCCCCCTAAAAGGATAAATGATACCGTAAAATTTCATAAGAAGTCCGAGGATGCTGCACGGCTGTTGCCCGAGCTGTAAAAGGCCAGGCGACCGCCTAAAAGGAACGGGGTGCAATTCCCCACGCGACCGGCACTGTAAGCGCAAGGATATGATCGAGGCAGCTAAGCTGCTGGGGTGAAAACCCGTCATTGCGAGAAATTCGTGAGAAGACAGATCATAAACGCAGAGAAGAAATCTCAAGGCGCAAGCCAGTAGAATTGTGTAGTTAGGACTCAAAGGCAGCGGGCGCTCTCTCCGTGGTGCTAAACAGTAAGAGTGTGCGCTGATGACCCTTTTTAGGGCTGTCGGCGTATTATTTTTACCATCACAAGGAGGTGTGCCCATGGGTAAAGTAGCAGGTGCGCAAAATTTTGACGGAGCGAATTGGTACGAGCAGCACATTGCCAAAAGAACACGGGATGCATTGGCTGAACAGGACCGCGCATTTGCGGAAAAACACGCTGGCGACAGCCTGGATCAGTTGGCTGCCTATCTCCGGCGCTGCGCCGGACATTGGGGAAAGTCCCCTGCCCCCATCGAGATCGTCGGCGGCAGTTACATCGCAGAGCGCTTTGGCGATTGGAAAGACGCGCTGAGAGCCGCTCATTTGAATCCTATATACAAAAACCCCCGCAATAGAGATTGCGGGCGCTATCAAAAAGAAAAGAGTATCCAAATTCAGCTGCATCGGGTCGAGCGTGACGCTAAACGGGCAGCACGGGCCGAGCGAGCCAAGCAGCGCAAATGCGAATGCGAAGTTGAGGAAGAGTCTCCCGTTGCAGATGTGATGCTTGATTAGAGTCTGTCAAGTCGAGGGCGGAAATCCGCCAGCTTTTCCATATGGGCAGGAGGGGCTTAGCCAGCCCCTTCCGCCCAATCCTCTTAACGAAAGCACCTTTCGCCTTGGACAGATCGGAACGCAACACCAATTATGATAGGGTGTTGCGCCCCTATATAACCTTGTTATTTTCTTATTGGATGCGAAAATGTGCTCACAGCTAAGGTAATAATGCCGGCAGGCCTTATTATAAAAAAATTTTCTGAGAGGAGATTGGAAATGCAAAAGACAGCGAAAAAGTTCCTTTCAATGCTGCTTGCGCTCATGATGGTTCTGTCCATCCTCCCCACGGCAGTCTTTGCAACGGAACAAGGCACAGTAGCTGCGCCGCTGGATAGTATTGTTCCCTATGGTGCGAATGACCAGACCACAGGAACGGCAACTATCAGTGTGCAAGATCCTGTGACCTTTACTGGCTATGATACGCCCTTCGCGAATGTGCCCTACTACCTGGTCACCGTTCCCGCAGGTACCACCTATGTATAGGCCACATACAAAGACGCTGCCATACTGACCAATGCCACAAGCGGTGAAGCATCCGGCTACTACGCCGATGTGCAGCAGTGGACTGGCGGCGGTGTAGAAATGGCCTATACGGAGAGCGATGGGGCTATCACCATCACGATCCCCATGAACTACTCCCGTACAGCCGAGGACGGGACCACGGTCCAAAAGAGCTTCGTGCTGGGTGCGGACGGCAGTGGCAATGCCTTTGCGCCGGAGTATGACAGCAGCGCCAGCTATGCGCCTGTCCACTTCCTCGCTTTCGAGTATGCGAGCAAGTCGGCCCCCACGGTCGCTCCCGGTGCAATCACCACAGCCCATGTGACCCTGGGCAATGCCTGGACGCTGGATGTGGCCGAGATGTTCACGGATGCCGATGGCGATGTGCTGGACTACACGGCAGCCGTTAACGGTGTCGAGCAGGAGCTGGACGGCTCTCTTCTGAGCTACACTCCTACTGTGGCCGGTTCTTATACCGTCACGCTTACCGCCACCGATGACAGCGGCACCGCTACCCACACCATCGCTCTGACCGCCACGCAGGGCACGCAGGTCCCGCGGCTGAAGAGCGGCGTACCTGTCACCGCAAGAGCTACAGTGGCCGGGGGCTATGCTTACAACCTGTCCGATCTGCAGGCTGGCAACATCTTTGAGAATCCGGATGGTTCTTCCCTGAGCTACACCGACTACTATTATATGAGGACGGTCGGCAACGAGACGACCGGCCCGTACTATTTCTCCACGGCTCTGTTCGGCGCGACAACTATCCAGATCACGGAGAATACTGCCGGTACATATATCTATGAGTTCCATGCAAAGAACTCCCACGGCAACTCCGCCGATACCTGGACCCTAACTTTGAAGGTTGACAATGCCGAAAAGCAGAACTACACCTTCCATGTTGGCCAGGACATGAACGGCTCCGCTGCCGTACACAACCCGATCATCAAGCTCTATAGAACAGTAAAGCTGGATGACAATGGTGCAGACATCATTGGCTTTGAAAGTGATGGTACCCCCATCTACCATGACGAAAACGATGCAGTTGAAACCGTAAAATTCTGGGATAAGGATTTTACGGATGCGTCAAATGATCCGCCTGAAACGGCCAGTGAGATAAATGGCAACTATAAGGATTTCTATGCTGCCTTGATCCCCGGTAGATACTCCTTCCGTGCGTATGGATACAACTCAGTATCCAAAGAGTACGATGTTTATCTCGGCGGCCACAGCTTGACGCTGCCCACCGAGGCGAATGTGGATGGCGGCACTGGCGGCGGCACGGAGATCTACCTGCGCTTGCACTCCATCTACACGACATCCAAAAAGACCGACGGCACCTACTTTGGCAAAGCTGACTATACGGCCCGTGTGGTCATGCCCATCATGGGCGGTGAGGTACAGCACGGAGATTCCTATGTTTCCGGCGGCTATACCTACTACCCCTTCATGATGTATTCCGCCGGCAATGCAGCCCTGTGGAATGCCTATGTGGAGCCCACTGACAAGGCCAATTATATCTTCACACAGTCGATCAACAACACGACTGCTGCGGGATATACCCCTGTCACCAAGAGCCTGTCCATCTCTCAGGCGGTGACGCTGACTGTGACGGTTCCCGACTACGCAGATTTCACGCTCTACTTCCAGTATAATAACTTCAACACGAAGGCCATCGAGCCGACTGGAGCGGCTACAACTGACGCTGCTGCCGGCACAAAGACCCTGCAGTACAAGGTCAGCAAGAACAATTCCAACTACACCTGGCGTTTGGAGGACAATCGCTCCGGTGTAACGAATTATGTGACCAAGGCCGGCTGGCTGAAGAGCGGCACTACCGACTTTGCAAAGACCTTCACCTTCGAGAGCGGGGATTCTACGGACAAGTATTCCCACAGCTTCGAAGACCTTGGCACCATTACTAAGACCCGTGACGAAGCGGAGATCCAGACATATTTGTCCCCCACCGGGTACAAGTACCTGGATGGTACGAAAAACCCGCTTACGCAGCGCGTCCGCGCCTATCGCCTGTGGCAGATCATTGACAGCGATGCCATGAACATCATGATTGAGCCGGAGTTCCACTTCAATGTGATCGACGGCACGGCTACGATCACCACTGCCACCGACAGCAAGGGCAAAGCCCTCGGCGGCAATGCCAAGGGCAACTGGGTGGATGTTACCCCCACAGGCACTGCCTTCGTTGCCGTGAATTATGAGGCCCTGGATGTTTACACATCCGCCGACGCTCATGGCACCCACGGCGGCTTCTATCCGGCCAACGATCCTGCGCGCACCAGTGTTTTTGTGGTGAGCAGCACGGAAGGCGGTACCGCAACGGCCAATATCGCCTATAATTCCAACGGCTTGAGCTCTTCTCGCCCGGCGGCTTGGGATTATAACTACGACAACTGGTTCTATCTGAGCACCGACACCGCCCCCACCCTGGACTTCACGGTGTCGAGCAATAGCGATGAATATGGTGTGTCCGATGTTCAGTATGCCGTTGTCACCACCAACAAGACCACCATGGTGAGCGAACTTTCCGATTGGTTCCCCTTGACGGCGGACTCCAACGGCAAATACCATGCAAGCCTCCTGCCCTTCCGCACTGCGGAGCTGTCCGGCGGCACTGTGGCCATCAAGATGACGGCCAACGGTAAGGTGTCCTACAGCCTGGCTCGTGTGGCTGAGGTAACTGCGCATGTTGAAAATGCCTCCAATCCCCAGGAGACCGAGATCATGCCCGGCGATAAGGTGACGCTTTCCTTCGATGGCAGCTACCGGGGTATCTACAAATACAGTGGCATTTTCAACCCCACTACCTACAACCTGTTCTATTCCATCGGCGATACGGCCTATAAGACCAATGTCGCCCAGTATCAGCAGATGGATCAGGCCAAGCTGGAGCTAACAATCCCGACGAATGTGGACTTTGGCTCCGGCAGCACCGCTAATGTTCAGCTCACCAACGGTTATACCTACGGCTCCATGTACTCGGCGGCGAATCCGTTCTCCACTCTGTATAACATGACGGATACCGGCGTCGGCACCAACTTCAATGCGATTACAGTGAACTTCTGCTTGAACCGTTTCCCCGATGTGAATGTTACAGTTGTTCCGCGGTATACCTTCAAGCTGAAGCTGAATATTACCAATCCCACCACCGCCACGCCCACTGTGACGCTGACGGATGCCTCGGGCAAGGTCTATACCGCCAACAGCAGCGGTGAGTATGAGAATCTGCCCTATGGCACTTATACCTATGCGGTGTCCTGCGCCGGCTGCAATTATGCCTACAGCAGCTTCTACCTGGGCAGCGCAGACAAGGCCAATGTGTCCGGCGGTGTGCTGACCAAGACCATTCCGCTGACGGCCTCTGCCGCCGGCGCATGGGATGGCACCACCAAGACGCAGCCCACCCTTTCCGGCGGCGTGTATCAAATCGGTACCGCTGCGGAGCTGGCTTGGTTTGCCAACCAGGTCAACAGCGGCAGCAACACCATCAAGGGTGCGCTGACGGGTGATGTGGACCTGGCCTACTACAACTGGACGCCCATCGGCGGCACTACTGCCAGCACGGCCTTCAAGGGCAGCTTTGACGGCAAAAATCATACCGTGAAGAACATGGGCATCTACTATAGTGCCACCACTACCTCGGCCCCGTATAAGGGACTGTTCGGCTATGTGAACGGCACCAGCAGCAGCTATGTCACCATTCAGAATCTGAAGGTGACCGGCAAGATGTACCTGACCTCCACGGCCAGCGTTGCCAACGCCTATTCCGGCGGCGTGGTGGCCTACGCCAACTATACCAACATCTCCGGCGTTGTCTCCGATGTTGACATCACCGTTACCCGTGTGAATGGCAACTGGAGCAGCGTGGGCGGTGTTGCAGGGCGGATCATGAATTCCAATGCTACCAACTGCGGCAATGAGGGCACCATCCATGGCTACCAGTATGTGGGCGGTATCACCGGCTACGCTACGGGCGCCATTACCGGCTGCTACAACGGCGGAGTGATCACCGGCAACGGCTATGTAGCCGGCATCGTTGGCATGACCACCAAGGGCGTCACCGCTTGCTACAACACCGGCAGCATCACCGGCGCCAGCAACTATGTGGCAGGTATCGTGGCCTTTGCCTCCGGTGCGTCCGCTTCCGTGAAGAACTGCTTCAACCGGGCCTATGTGAAAAGCACCGGCAGCAACGTGGGCGCCGTGGTCGGCATGACCAACAACGCCTCCGCTGCGATGTCCAACCTGTACTATCTGGACTTCACTTGCAGCCAGGGCATCGGCAGCGCCAAGAGCACTGCTCAGACTGCCACGGCCGTGAGCAAGGATACGATGGCTTCCGCAGACTTCGTGACCAGCATGAACACGGGTCTGACCAAGGCAGCCTTCGGTTCCAGCCGGTACAGCCCCGCTCTGACCTGGCAGACTGACTTGATTGGCCTGACGACCCCGTCTGTGGGCAATGTGACCTTGGATCCCTTCGGATATGTGGATGAAGAGGATCTGGCGTTGCTGCAAAAGTGGGTTGATGACGGCAAGGACGAGGATACTCTTACGCCGGAACAGTGGGCTCAAGCGGATGTTGATAAAAATGGAAGATTGAATGATGACGATGTTGATACGCTCAGTCAATATTTGGAGGACCCCAGAACTTATCCGCTTGGGTAACTTCCCATCTAATAAAACCGGATAACGTGTCCCTTAAATGAGACTACGTTAAAAAATGCTCGGTAGGCCTGAATAGGCTTCACCCCCTTGAAACGCAGGGCCGGGGAATCCGCTTGCGGATTCCCCGGCCCTCATACTTTTATATTGGAGAATAGTATGAAAAAACGTATTTTTTCATTTTTGCTTGCGCTTGCAATGCTTTTCAGTGTAACGCCGGTCGTTTTCGCTGCCGAAACCGCCCAAATTTTTACTTTAACGTTTGATAATGCAACTCCTCACGCAGGCGACACAATAACTGCAACGATTTACATGGAGCAAGCTCCAACGGACTACTATAAAGTTACCAGTAGCATTGAATATAACAAAGATATTTTAACTTATGTAGACTATACCTGTTCTTGGGAAGATATGACCTGTGCTGTAACAGAAAAACGCTCAGGCGATTATAAATCGTATGTTGATTTCAAAATTGATAGTAGCAGAGGAACCAATACGGATGTTCTTGATAAGATTCAAACACGTCAGACCGGTGCGATTGCAACAGTCACGTTCAAGGTAAATGAATCCTGCGAGGCTGGGCAAGCAATTAACTACAAAATTAGAGGTACTTTTTATAATAGTTCCAATAGCGCCGCTATTAACAACCCTAATGTCGGAGAAGCCCTCGTTGTTACTGAGCAGGGCGGCAGCACAATCACCGTCCCGAAAACCGAGACGGGTTACTCTGTTTCTATGGGTGCCGACCAGCAGGTTGCTGCGGGCCAGCAGGTTCGCATTCCTGTGACCGTCGCCTCCTCTGAAAAGGGCATCACCGGCTTCAACGCCTATGACATGACCTTTACCTACGACCCGGCAGCCTTGACCCTGAACACCAAGACTGGTGATGCCGCCAACCTGACGGTGGAGGACAATAACGGCACCGTTCGGGTCCGCCGCTACGGCGCTATTGTGCCTTTGGGCGAGGCCCTGGCCCTGGACTTCACCGCTAAGAAGGCAGGCACCAGCACCGTGACGCTGACCGCTGCCAAATTTGACCTGGATGCCAACTCCATCAACTTTGACGCCCCGCCTGCCACCATCACCGACTCCGACACCAATGTGAAGGGACTGTGGACGGTCACCCTGCCCGACGGCTTCGTCAGCGCTGCGACAGACAAATCTACACTGGTGGAGGATGGCGCGGACTTCACCTTCAAGCCGGTGGACACCAACTATGAGTATACCCTGACTATCACCACCAACGGCAAGACCGATGAGGTGACCGTGAAGGGCAGCAGCTACACCATTGCGAACATCACCGACAATGTGCAGGTGACCCAGGTAAGCAGGGTGGGCAAGACCTACACGGTGAAAATCGAGGGCAGCGGCGCGGACCTGGTGACGGGAGCCGCAGCCACTGCGCAGTTCCCCAATGATTATACCTTTACCGTGAAGGCCCCCGGAACGGGCTACCGGACCACCGTGGCTATTTCAAACCGCGGCACTTACCTCACCAAAAACAAGTTTACCACGGAGCGGCAGGTAAATGGTGACGATGTCTACACGATACTGGGCGATAGCCTGGCCGGTGACGAAAACAATGTGATCACCATTACCGTGGAAAAGGTCGAGAACACGATCATAAAGAACATCATCGTGGAGGGTAACGGCTCCGAGGCATTCAGCCCGGATAACGATATGACCTTCCATTACGATGAGAATTACACCTTCCGGCTGAACCTGGACACCGCACATTATACCTATGTGATCCGCGCAAAGTATTACCGGGATAATGCTCCTGTGATGATGAATGTAATCGACAACGGTGACGGCACCTACACCGTCCTCAGCCCGCTTGCCTTAGACCTGCATATTGTCATCGAAAAGTTTGCCAAGGCGCTGGACCCCAATGCGGTGGATGTGTCCAAATATTTGGAACTGGACAACAAGACCATATTCATCGTAAGCGTGTATGGCACGCTGCAAAACAAAAATGCTGACGGCACCTACAGCTATATTGCCTACACCTACGACGGCCACCTTATGTATAACACCAGCTACTATGTGGACCCCGCCAATGATAGTAAGGGTGCCAGCAGCTGGCTGGTCATGGTAGATAGGGGCGAGACCTTTACCAAGGAGGATGCTTTGGCAAAGCTGGCCTTCCAGGACTCCGACAAGGAGCAGTATGATAGCATCTCTATGACCTATTGGGGCAAGATATTAGAGAATGTCAACGGATCGCCGAGCTCTAATTGGGATGTCAACGATTCGCAGTTTGTCTATGACCTGTATAACGGTGTCTATGACAGCTTTGAAAAGGTAAGCATAAAGCAATTCCTGTTGGCAGACCAAAGCCAGGATCGCCTGTTGAATTCTGCGGATGCAGTCACTATGACCAAGAGGTATAACTGGTAACTGAGCAGCCTCCCTTCCCCAGTGGGAGGGGAGGCTATCCCTCGTTGGGGACTTCGCACCGGTCAAGCCGGGCAAAAAACGGCCCAACCGGGCGGAGAGAGAAGGAGATCAGCATGAGAAAACGCATTTTTACACTATTGGCAGCCCTGTGTCTGCTGCTGTGTCTGCTGCCCACCGCAGCCTTTGCCTCGCAGACGGGCGGCAAAACGGACGAGAGCCGCAGCTACAATTTTGACCTGTCCGTAGGCGGTGCGTATGAGGTGCGGGCCACCACCGGCGAAACCATCACCGTGACCCTGGTTCTCAAGCGCACCGACGCCCAGGAAAGCACCGATATGTACGGTATGCAGACGGAAATCGAGTACGACGACACCTTCCTCCAACTGGTGGACGGCAGCGTCATGACCGCTCCCGGCATCCGCTGGAGCGATTTAGGCCGCCGCACCGGCGGGCGGGCCTTCTATCTGAACTTCGTGTCCTTTAAGGGCGGCGAGGCATGGGAGCCGGAGGTGGTAGTCGGCAGCTTTCAGATGAAGGTCATCGGCACGGCGGGCGTATCCCAGCTCGCCCCCACCAACACCCTGGTTTCCACCCAGGACGGCATGGCCGGATACGCCGTGAAGGATAACAGCGTGTCTGTCATCGTCACCACGGACTGCACCGTTACCTTTGAGAGCAATGGCGGCACGGAGGTCCCTTCCCAGACCGTCCAGTACGGTGAAAAGGTGAAAAAGCCCGAGGACCCCATCCGGGAGGGCTACCACCTGGAGGGCTGGTACAGAGACCTGGACCGCACCCAAAAGTGGGACTTCCACAAGGATACCGTTAAGGGCAACATGACCCTCTACGCCAATTGGGCCGAGGGTGCCGCCGCAGGAAGCGCCACCTGGTGGATTATAGGCGGTGTGGGCCTGCTGGCCCTGCTGCTGATCCTGCTGGCCCTGCTGGGCAAGAAGAAGGTCCGATTTGAGACAAACGGCGGCACAGAGCTGGAGACCGTTTCCGTGAAGCGGGGCGGTGTCATCGGCGAAGTCATGACGCCCACGAAGCCCGGTGCCGTGTTCGGCGGCTGGTATGCAGATCAGGCGCTCACCAAGCCCTGGGATACACAGAAAGACCCGGTGCGCAGCAACATGACGCTCTACGCGCGCTGGATGTAACCTACGCATAAATGAGGTAAACAAATATGAGAAAACGCATACTATCTCTGCTGCTGGCACTGACTTTGGTTCTGTCGGCAGGCGTATTCGGCGTCATACCGGCGCTGGCTGCGGATTCCTGCGTTTCCGTGAAGGCGAATGCCGTCACCACCGGCGAGGTGGTGGCCGGCAGCCTGCTGGAGATCAAGCTGGCAGATGTCTTTGAAGATACGGACGGCCACTCGCTGACCTATAAATTGACCAACGCAGACCAGTTCAGCGTTCAGACCAAGGTCAAGGATGGCGTGCTCTATGTATCAGAGAAAGACCCCGGCACCTATGAGCCAAAGGTCAAGGCGACCTGCTCGGACGGCAAAGAGCTTACAGCGACCTTTACCATCACGGTCAAGGAAGCTCCCCACGGATTGGACGCACAGTATAACTACGATGAGACCCCCGCCAAGGAAGTCACCGTATATGTGACCATCTCTAACGACGGTGTACCGCTCAAGGGCGCGGATGGCACGGTTCTCTGCCATAAGGCCATCACCGTCCCCTACTTCGACCTGAGCCGGTACGACATGGCCGAATTCTACCGTTACCACACGGCAAACGGCGAGGGCGAGTACATCGACGAGAACATCGTGGAACGGCCCACCGGCCTGCACCTGTATCTCTACCTGCTGGAGCGCTACTTCATCGGCCTGCCGGAGGAGGAATGCTGCAAGGGCAAGTACGACCGCGGCGCTTTGGAGAATTTTATCCTAAAGAATGATGTCCTTTACATGGATGAAGAACCTGCCTATACAGCAGACACGCTGGCCGCTCTAAAGATCACCGGCTCTCCCACCAGCCTCTACATGGCAAATTTTTGGGGCCATGACGAGAACTTGATGTATTACAGAAACCACTGCTACCCCTACATGAGCCCCGGCTGGGGCTCCACCTCCGACTATATCGTGCTGTCGGACGGAGATACCTGGGATGTGTCCATGTATAGCAACTGGAGCTTTTGGAGCAGCGGCGGCGCGTTTACCTGCTTCGACCAGGACGAATACAGCGTCCGTCCCGGCACACAGATGACAGTGAATACCCAGGCCTACGGTACCACCTTCGAGGGCAGCGACTTCTATCCCTTCTCGAACCTGGATGTGTTCCTGTATAACGACAAGTGGGAGCAAATCGATCAGTACAAGGAAGCGGCTGACGGAAAGAGCACTTTCTCCTTCACCGCCCCCACAGAGGAGGGCACCTACTACCTTGTAGGCATGGATCCCAACCGAAAGATTGCCACGGATGATTCTGGCGGCACGGACTATGCCAAGATCGCACCGGCCACAGCCATCTTGAATGTGTCCGCTACCGCTGAGTTGGAGCGCCCCTTCCAGTCCATCTCTGTCAACGGCACGAAGCTGAATGCAAAGAACATTTCCTATGAGGGCATCGTTACCCTGGGCAGCGAGGACAACGAGGAGTTCAAAAATGTCTACGAGGAGATTCCCAAGTACCATGTGATCGTTCCGGAGGGAACGGAGAGCGTTGACATTACCTACAACGAGGGCGTGGATATTTACCACGCAGACGCTACTGCATACGGCTATGAGACGGACCTTGCCGTGGATGTGGTGTCCTCGGCAACCATCCGCTCCGTTACTTTGGAAAACAGCTACAAGGCCAACAGTGACGGAACCCAGACCGTTACCACCCCCGTCACCCGTTATATCCGCAATGCGGACGGAACAGCCATGGCGGTCACACTGGAATCCAGCAGCACTAATAATTTTAGGCCCGTCGCCCTGTTCACCTTTGAGTATGCAAAGGCAGACACAAAGCCGGATGTGACATATGGGGATGTGAACGGAGACAATACCATTGATGTTTCGGATGCACTGCTGATCTGCCAGATTTATCTGGGCAATGTAGCACCGACGGATGCGCAGAATGCAGCTGCCGATGTGAACGGAGACGGTGCAGTAGATGTTTCGGATGCCTTGATGATTTGCCAGTTCTATCTGGGAAATATTACGGAATTCCCTGCTGAGAAAAAATCTTGATAGGAGGAATTGAGAACACATGAAAAAAATAGTTTCTATTCTGCTGACATTGGCGATGGTGCTGAGCCTGGTACCTGCCGTCTTTGCAGCAGACGAGCCGACCATCACTATGAGCGCAGATAAAACCTCTGTCGCCCCCGGTGAGACTGTGACGCTGACGTTGAGCCTGGATAAGGACACAGCGATCGATGGCGCAGGTATGAAGATCAACTTTGACACATCCGCCTATACACTTTCTAAAAGAACTGGCGTATCAGAGTCTGTTGAATTTGCTTTTACAAAAGTAGACGTAGCAAATTCGAAGGGCTTTGTGGGACTTACTTACCTGCTTACCTCCTGGGATGCCGATGCGGAGAACCACAAGATCTGGAAAGCTGGCGATTTAGCCACATTTGTTTTCACGGCAAAGGAGGGGGCAGATACTACTAACTCCAAGTTCACGCTGCAGATTGATACGTTAAAAACGTATGATCCCAAGCAAGGAGATAATCTTATTGATGTTGCTCATAATGTGGTCGGCGGTGAGTTGACCATCCCTGTTGAAACCCCTGAAGCCAAGGGCTACACCGTATCCATGGGCAGCGATGTAACGGTCGCCTCCGGTCAAATTGTGGAGATCCCTGTGTATATTGGCAGTAACAACGGCGAGACCACCTACAATGCATATGACATAAGAGTCACTTATGACAACACTGTACTGAAGCCGAACATGGAGAGCGTTTCTGAAGAAGGCTATCGCGCATTTGTGTCTTCCGGCGCTATCAACATAACCCGTTATGGCGAGCCCGCCAACCTGGGCGAAGCGCTGCGGCTGTCCTTCACCGCTGTGGGACAAGGATCAACTGAGGTGAAAATAGATTTAACTAACCTTAAAACGAATCTTTATGCCTATGTGGATAACAGCACCCATGCCTTTAATCAGGATGCCGCCGTCGCCATTGTTCTGAACGATAAGACCACCGTGACCGTCAGCGGTTACACCGTGGACCTGCCGGATGACTTTAAGCGTACCGATGCGGAAGGCTCCGTGATCGAAGCAGGGGGCAATCTGACCTTCGTTCCCAAGGATCCCAACTATGACTACACCGTGACCGTCACCGTCGGCGGCGAGACTGTTACCCCCACCATTGACGCCGATGGCACCTACACCGTGCCCAATGTCAACGGCAATGTTGTTGTTAAGAGCACCAAGACCCCCAAGAGCTTTAATGTCACCCTGGGCGACGATACCACCGGTGCTGCGACTGCTACTTACCAGACTAACTACACCTTCAAGCTGACCCCTGTGGATGGCTATGCCTACAAGATGGCTGTGACCATCGGCGGCAAGGAATACGCCGGCTTTGCGACCAATGACGACGGCACCACCTACACCATCCCCGGTGCGGATGTGACCGGCGACATCGTCATCAACAGCAATAAGCAGGTCAAGCTGCCGGACACCTACAAGGTCACCTTTGCAGGCACCGGCGCAGGTGATGCTACCGGCGAGAGCACCGTTCAGGAAAAGGCTAAATACACCTTCACCGTGGCCAAGCAGGAGAACTTTGCGTACACCATCACTGCCACTATGGGCGGCAAGGATGTGACTGTCACCGAGGGTGCTAACAACACCTACACCATCTCCAATGTCACCGGCGATCTGGTCATCACCGTCATGAAGGAATCTACTCTGACCATGGAGGTAGCTGTTTCCGAGTATGTGCAGATGGATAACAAGACCGTGTTCCTGGTAACCGTGACCGGCACCCCCGAAGAGGGCAAGGCTTTTGCCTACGGCGATAATGTCATGTATAAGACTACCGCTTACGGTGAGAATGTTTACAGCTGGCTGGTGATCGTGGACAAGAATGAGACATTTACTGTGGCTACGGCTGAGGCCAATATCACCCAGGCCAGCGCCACAGCCGAGGAAGTGAAGCAGAGCTATGATGTCAACGAGACAGGCGTTGTGGACATCAACGATGCGCAACTCACTTATGACATCTACAGCGGCAAGTACACCGACTTTGAGAAAGTCTCTGTACGGAAGTTCCTGCGCGCGGATGTGAACCTTGACAAGGCCGTCAACTCCACCGACGCAGTTGCCGTCGTCGCAAACAGCAAATAAAACCAGGCGAATCCATGGCTTCCCCTCCCTTTTGGGAGGGGAGGCAATTCGCCATATTTTGGGGCTTTACCATTGCCTCCTATTTTAGGAGACGATGGTAAGAATCCAAAACAAGTATTTGGGGGATACCCGTATGAAAAAACGCAGCGGCCTGTTAAGCGCCGTAAGTATTTTGCTGGTCATTGTGCTGGTGGCAGGGATCAGCCTCTCACTTCTCTCCTCCGGTCGGACAAGACCGGAGAATCCCATCAGTACTCAGCCGGATCGGCTCCAGGCGGAGTCGCTACAAGGATCCGGCAGCACCGGCGGGCAAAGCTCCGGCAAGGATAATACAGAGAATACGGATACTGCCCAGGATCCATCAGAGCCGCAGAAGCCTGATGAGCAACAAAAGCCCGATGAGCCACAAAATCCGGATGACCCGCAGAAACCGGATGAGCCACAGAAACCGGATGACACGCAGAAACCCGACGACACCAAGCCGGATCCATCGGGTCCCACAGACCCCACGGATAACCCCGGCAAGGACGACCAGGGCGGCTCCAAGCCGGACGATAACAAGGGCGGCTCGGAGGATTCCGACGACCACGGAAACGGCACCGGCGGAGACGACGGCGACCACGGCAGCGGCGGCGACCACGGCAGCGGCGGCGAGGAGGACGAGACTCCCCGCATTTACACAACGCTGAAAACCCAGCAACTCACCAAGGCGGACTTGCCCGACGGCAAGCTGACCTTTGTGGCCTATCCCCTGGGCAAGGGCGACCTGCATATCCGTGTCCGGCTGAAAAATGAGACCAATTCCGGAAACGGATTGCTGCTTACTTCTCAGAATAACCAGGACTATGAGGCACAGCTGGATTTCAACGCAGATAACCTCTTTGTGCTGTCTCTTTATGATGGGGAGACCTTTCTGGGACTTGTTCAGTACCGGGTGGGCTATTACGCGAATCTCGCGGACGACACCCACCCGACGATGGGGGACTATCCTCCCTCCATCGTCACCAATCTGGACGGGGCCAGCCTGGACATGACCTCCCAAACCTTCCCCTTGACGGTGATCGCCCGCGCCAACGCCGAGCTGGGGGCCGGTGTGATCTACTCCAATCAGATTCGGGTCACGCTGGACGGCAAGACCGTGGAAAAGAGCTACGGCGATTCCCAGCCCACCTATGAGCTGTATTTCGAGCCCCCTCAACTGGGCGATGAGGAGACCCACATCATCCGGGTGCTGGCCTGGGATGGTAACGGAAACTCCACAATGAAGGTCTACACCGTCACCTACCATCAGATCAGCGAGGGCGATCCGGCAGGCTCGGTGGATGTGGTGCTGGATGCGACCACCATCGGCCTGGGCATTTTGGACACCGGGACGCTGGATATTGTGGAGGGCGAAACGGCGGCATCCGTGCTGCTGCGCTTCCTGCAGGAGCGCGGTTATGAGCCGGATTACCAGGGGTCTGCCACTATGAACTTCTATCTGCGCCGGATTAGCCGGGGCGACATTGCCTACCGAGCCAATGTCCCGGAGCATCTTTGGGAGCTGATCCTGCGGGACGGCATCACCACCAATGACAACTATGACCGGGACAGCATCGGGGAGTTTGACTATACCCAAGGCTCCGGTTGGATGTACTCCATCAACGGCACCCTGTATGAGGGTACCGGCATGAGCGGTTATAAGGTCCGCAACGGCATTACCATTTATGTGCGCTTCACCCTGTCCTATGGCAAGGACATCGGCGGCTACGATTCCACCGGAGGCGGCTACGGTTCACTGAGCAGCTACTGCGGCTTGTGGATCAACGGCGGCTACCAAGCCCTGGGCCACGACTTCGTGGAGACGGACCGTTTGGAACCCACCGAAACAGAGGATGGTTACATCCACTATCGCTGCTCCAAATGCCATGAGGAGAAAACAGATATTCTCCCGGCCACCGGCGGTACGGAGCCATCCCCCACCGCCGCACAGGCGGCCCCCGCCCTGCTCCTGCGGCGGGGATCGGGCCTTACCCCTTATCAAAACAAATTCCATAGAACCTGGGAGGCAGCAGCATGAAAAGAGCAACACGAATATTAGCGGCACTTCTTTGCGTGCTGCTTCTGCTTCCGACTTTGGCCCTTGCGGAAAGCGCTCCCTCGCTGAAAAAACAGATCGCACAGAGTGCGGAGGGAATGTCCGCTCTGGGCGGCAAGAAGGGTGAATTGCTGAAAGACCGGGAACTGTTTCCTGCAGGCGATTCCGTCTGCGATTGGCTGGCCATAGCTATGGCACTGTCCGGCACAAGGGAGAGCTATTCCGACTATTTGGCGGAACTGAAGGCCCATGTGGAGGACGCCTACGCCAAAAACGGATGCCTGGACCGCAACAAGGCCACGGAATACCACCGGATTTCTTTAACGGTGCTGGCACTGGGGGGCAACCCCACCAACTTCGGCACGAAGCCCGACGGCTCGGCCATTGACCTGATCGCAGAGGGTACTTACAACTATGCCCGTGATCCGGGCGCTCAGGGCTTAAATGGCTGGATATGGGCGCTGCTGACCTTGGATGCCGGGGACACAGAGGTCCCGGCAGACGCCCTGTATTCCCGGGAGGACATGGTAAATGCCATTGCCGCTTCCCAGGAGCCGGACGGCGGCTTCGGCCTGATCCCCGGAAAATCGGATGTGGACATCACCGCTATGGCGGTGCAGGCCCTAGCTCCCTATCGGGGCCAGATGGAGACCGAGATCGACGCAGCACTTTCCTATCTTTCCGGCCAGCTGACGGACACCTGCGGGTATATCGCCTACGGGGACGAGAACGCGGAAAGCACCGCCCAGGTTATCCTGGCCCTGTGTGCGCTGGGCATTGACCCGGAGACGGATAGCCGTTTTGTCAAGGGCGAGCACACCCTGCTGACGGAGCTTTCCCAGTTCCGGGAAGCGGACGGCACCTACCGCCATGTGCTGGAGGGCGCCGGCGACGGCCTGGCAACGGCCCAATCCGTCCTGGCCTTAGTGGCTGTGCAGCGTGTGCGGTCCGGGCAGCCGTGGGTGCTGCATTTTGACGGCACTCAAGCGCCCCGTGAGGCATTCGGCACAAATGGAATCATCATCTGCGCCGTGATCGGTGCGGTAGTCGTAATCGCCGCCGGTGCGATCTACATCATCGGCAGAAAGAGGAAAAAGGCATGAACAAGCTGACAGATCAAATTCAGGCAGAGGTCAACAAGGTCGTTTTGGGCAAGGAGGACATCGTCCGCAAGGTGCTGCTGGCCATCCTGGCACAGGGCCATGTGCTGCTGGAGGATGTCCCCGGCGTAGGCAAGACGACGCTGGCCAAGGCATTTTCCAAAACGCTAGGTCTGGACTCCAAGCGTGTCCAGTTCACCTCCGACACCCTGCCATCGGATATTATCGGGTTTTCCGTATTCGATAAGGCAGACGGCAAGCTGAAATATCAGTCCGGAGCCATTATGACCAATCTGCTGCTGGCGGACGAGATCAACCGTACCTCCAGCAAGACCCAATCCGCTCTGCTGGAGGCTATGGAGGAGTTGCAGGTCACCGTGGACGGCGTGACCCGGCCCCTGCCGAAGCCCTTTATCGTGCTGGCAACGGAAAACCCGGTGGGTTCTGCGGGTACGCAGATGCTGCCCGCATCCCAGCTGGACCGTTTCATGCTCCAACTGAGCATGGGCTATCCCAATCGGGCCAGCACGGCGGCACTGCTGAAGGATCGCCATCATGTGGACCCCCTCTCCGCCTGCCAGACAGTGACTACTCCTGCCGAGCTGGAAAAGCTCATTGCAGAGGTCAGCAATATCCATGTGGCAGACCGAATTTATGACTATATTGCAGAGCTGGTGGATCTGACCCGCTCCAACGCCTATGTGACCCTGGGTGTCAGTCCCCGTGGCGCTTTGGCTGTGACCCGTGCGGCCAAGGCCAACGCCTACTTAGAGGGCCGGGACTATGTGATCCCTGACGATGTGTGCGCCGTGTTCCCGGATGTGTGCGTCCACCGTCTGATCCTCAACTCCAAGGCGCGGCTCCAGGACTATACAGCGGCACTGATCCTGCAAAATGTACTTACCTCCGTCCAGAAGCCGGATGTTCGGGAATTTTCCAGCAAATGAGAAAAACGATCTTAGGCAGCGCCCTGTGTTATCTGATCCTGCTGCTGGCGTTGGCGGCGCTGCTTCTTACAAGCGGCTCCTTCTGGGCGCTGGCCGGACTCTGCTTGCTGCTCCTGCTGCCCCTGGCCTCCTGGGCGGTCAATTTCTATGTCCGCAGGCACCTGCAGGCGGACATTCTGACCCCGGCCACAGCGGCAAAACGCACGGCAGTCAGCTGTCGGGTGCGTATCCGCAACGGAGCGTTTCTGCCCGTAATGCGCTATGGCTGTCAGGTCTCTATCCGCAATGATCTCACTGAGGAAGATCAGACAGTGACGCTGACCGGCAGCATCGGAGCCAAGGGCGAAAGCAGCCAAACCATCCTGCTGCAAAGCAGCTTCTGCGGCAGAGTGTATGTGCAGATCAGCCGGTTTACCCTCCTGGACTATCTGGGCCTGCTTCCCATGAAGGCCCTCGTGAAAGCGGATGCCCGTCTGACCATCCTCCCGGACCTGTATCCAATGGAGGCGGACATGACCGCCCGACCGGCCTATGCCGACGACGGCACTTCCAATCGACGGGGTGAGGACCGCAGCGAGGTGTACCAGCTCCGGGAGTATCGCCCCGGCGATGACATCCGGCAAATTCACTGGAAGCTGTCCTCCAAGTTAGATGAGCTGATTCTGAAAGAGGCCAGCCAGCCGGAGAGCCGTTCCCTTTTGGTATTATGGGATAAGCGCACCGGCGGTAACCCCCAGCAGATGGACGCACTGGCGGAGGTCGTGTCCTCCGCAGGCATGGCACTGCTGCAAAGCGGTGTACCCTATACCCTGTGCTGGACGGACCGGGACGATCTGCAGGTTCAGGACATTTCAGAGGAAAACCAGCTTTTGCAGGCTATCCCGGCTCTGGTAAAGACCAGGGGCAGCGCTGAGTGCCGCCTGCCCAAAACTGACGGTTACAGCCGAATTCTCTGTTTCGGCACAGCGCCGGAAGAACAGCTGCTCACGGACGGACGGGTGCATTTCATCCTCTGCACCGAAGAACAATACCCCGGTGCGACCACCTTTGCCCCGCAGAATTATTCCGAGGCCATGCAGCGACTGGAGGTTTAACCCATCATGCGAAAAAATGAAAACGGACTCCAGTGGATTGTCACCGAAACGGCACAGAAAAAGCTGCACTTTCCCTGGGGCGCTTGGGTGGTCTGTGCCGTTCTGACGGTGGGCTTCTGCTTGCTTTTAACCGCTGCATTTCCCTCTGTTCCCTACCCATGGTGGGCCATGACAGCAGCTGCGATTTTGGCGCAGGCGGCGTTGCTGATAGTATACCAAACCAGAATCGGGAACTGGCTCGTTCCAGCGGGCATCGGCGTGTTGCTTCTTCTGAGCTTGGCACTGAGCAAGTTTGTCCTACCCGGTTTTGGAACACTGGCAAATGATTTCCTGACCCTGCTGACGAAAAAGACCGGGAAGATCTACCTGGACCTTGCGGCAGCGGATGCCCAATTTCTGCCTCTGGCGGTAACGGTTCTGCTACTGGCGGTGTCGCTGCTTCTCAGCCGCAGCGCATGGAGCGGACGGATGCTGCTGGCCTTGCCGATTCTGCTGCCCTGTTATGCAGCCCTGTTGCTGGGCTTGTTTCCCATAGGCATCGGCGGTGGGCTGCTGATTATTGGCACGGTGCTGCTGATGGTGCAGCACACGGCAGAGGGAGAAGCCCTTGCAGGCGTTCCGGCGCAGCTGATCTTGCCGGTCCTGTGTGCAGCGCTGTGTCTGCTGATTGGCCTGTCCTGCCAAGACAAGCTGAATACAGACATGGTCGAGACGATGCAAACCCAGCTTCACCAGCGGCACTACGACAGCGATACCAATTCCATGCCGGAAGGAAACCTCAAGAACTTACCCGCCTGGAATAAAAGCGACACCCCGGCGCTGGAAGTCACAATGGAGCAGCCGGAAAAGGTGTATCTGCGAGGGCAGATATACGACACCTACACCGGCACCGGCTGGAAAGCAGCCGACACCGAAGGAACCGCCCAATATGAGGACCTTTTTTATTGGCTCCATGAGGCGAATTTCTACGGCCAGAGCCAGATCGCTCTGGCGGATGGCTATACGGAGACAGCCACCCCCCTCTCCATGACCGTCAAGAATCTCTCCGCCTGTTCCGCCCACGGCTACTATCCCTATGCCGTCTATGGCAATGAAACGCTGGAGGCGGACCGCATCGGGGACACGGACCTGCCCCCGGCAGAGAGCCTGTCTTATCTGAAGGGTAGCGTGCCGGACTGGTATCAGATCCAGCGGAACCTCTCCACCGCTCAGGGACGGGAAAGCATTGAGACCTATCTATCCAAGGAGCAGGCATACGCCGACTATCTGCGGGCCATCGACCTGCAAATGACCCAGGACAGTTGGGCCGTTCTCCAGCGTCAATTGCAGCTGGACACCCAGGCCCGGACCATTGGCGACATCCGTACCGTTATCTTTGACTATCTCCGGGAAAACATGACATACGATGAGGCTGCCCGGACCATGAATGGCGGCGGCGACTTCCTGCAATATACGCTGGAGCGCAGCGGACACGGCTACAGCGTCCATTACGCCACGGCGGCGGTGCTGATGCTGCGCTACATGGGCGTTCCGGCCCGCTATGTAGAGGGATATTACCTCTCGGCGGAGGATGCCGCCCGCTACAAGGCCGGTGAGACCATTACCCTGACGGAGGAGAACGCCCACGCCTGGGCGGAATACTATGTCAGCGGTGTCGGCTTTGTGCCCTTCGAGGTGACTCCCGGCTACATAGACGACGAGGAACTGTCCCTGGGCGGCGACAGTCCGGACGAGAACACCTATGAGAACAATACACAGCAATTTGTGGAGGTCGAAAAGCCGGAGGAGATCGACGAGCATAAGCAGGACCGATTTACCTTCTCGCTGGATGCCCACTACCTGCTGCTTCTTCCGCTGCTGCTGATCTTGCTGCTGGCCGGATGTATTTTCCATCGCCGCAGGGTGTTTCGGAAGAAGCTGGCCGCCATCGACGCTGCAGACGACCGGGAGGCCATTTCCATGCGCTATGGCTACGCCGTTTACCTGCTGCGCCACAGCACGATCCGGCCCCCGGAAGGAGCGGCAGAAGCCGCAGAGCTGAATCAAAAGGCGCTGTTCAGTACCCAGAAGATGACTCCGGAGCAGCGCAAGAAGGTTGACTCGTTTGCCATGCGTGTACTGACTGCCTGCAAGGACAGATGGACACCGTGGGAGAGAATACGGTACCGGCTCTGGAACTGCCTGTACTGAGAAATTAAAGGAGGATGGAAAATGCACAAAAGAGTAATGGCTCTGCTTCTGAGTCTGGTGCTTCTGGTTTCTGCCATCATGCCGACCACGGCAATGGCCGCAGAGGACGAGGGCGGCAGCTTCGTGTTCGTTGCCATGAACGCCAACAGCACCATCGTGGAGCCGACCCGTATCCAGTATAAGGCCGGACAGACCATTCAACAGGCGCTGGCTGATTCAGACGTTGAATTTGTCGGCTTGGAGCAGGGATTCATTTATGAGATCAACGGCGTTTCCGCCAACTATCTGCTCTATTATGACAAAGGCGGCTACAAGCTGGACGCTCCGGCTTCTTCCATTAAGGCCCTTTGCTTCCACGTATCTTCGACGTATTCGGATGATGCCATCCAGCTGATCCTCCAGATGGCGGATTACCTGGACATGACCAACCATGTGCAGAATTATCCGGCAGCCGCCAATGCCTACGCAGCGGCGCTGAAGGGCCTGCGGACGGCGACTGCCGACTCGGCAGGACCTCTGCTGAAAAACCTGAAAGACGCCATTGCCGAATATGCGGCCCTTCTGGACGGGACCAAATACACCGTCTCCGCCACAGCAACCCAAAACGGCAATGCGGTGGAGGCACCGATCCTCTCCCTTACGGATGCCTATGGCAATGTTACCACCGGCACCGGCAGCGTCCAAGTCATCGCCGGCGACTATAAGTTCTGTGTGTCCGACGGCGGATATAACCGCACAGAGGGAACGCTGACGGTCTCCGCCGACGCCCAGGTCTCTGCGACCCTGCCCTACGGCGAGTGGTTCGGCAATATCCGGCTGCTGGATGTCGATCAAGAACCCTACCGCGCTGCACAAAACCGCGCGAACCACACGGCGCAGTATTGGATCGAGGATACAGCCAATGCTCTGAGCAGCGTGTACCTGAATGTTGTGATGGGCAATGTTCCGAATACCAAGACCACCAGGCTCCGCACCATTTATACCGGCACCAACGGCAAGGATATGTCGGGCACATCCCGCAGCTGGAACAGCATAGCCACATCCCTTACTTATCTGCTGACCTCTGGCATGGAGGGCAAGACCTTCGCGCTGGAAGCACAGTATACAGGCTCGGACGGCTACACGCAGATTCAGTCCTACGATGTCACCGTGACCCGTGTGCCCACGCTGAAGGCTCTGGCAGCCACGGCGGAGGGGACCAAGCTGCCCCTGGAGTTTGCGCCCAACACCCGGGAGTACAGCCTAAAAACCGTGTCCTCCACTGTGGATATTGACGCCGCACCATTTGGTGAGGATTATACCGTCACCGGAACCGGGGCGGTGCAGCTGACCGGAGACACGCAGGATCACATGATTCAGGTAGCAGCGCCCAACGGGGAGCAGAGCACCTATACCCTCCACATTCAGAAGGTAGCTTCCGTACCGGTGACGCTGGCTGCGCCTTCCGGAACAACGGTGCAGGTGATCAATGGAGCAGGCTCCGAGATTGCCCCGGTGGACGGGATCTATCACCTGGTCCCCGGCGAGAGCTATACCTGCATCGCCACGAAGAACACCTGGTATCATACGCAGATCACCTTCACGGCCTCCAGCGGACTGAATGTGTCCGTCCCGGAGCCTGTCACCACCGACTGGCTGACCGATCTGGCATTCTACAACGGCACCTATGCTTCCAGCCGGATCGCCTACGCCGCCGACAAGACCTTCACGGCGGCAGACCACACCTACAACTATACGGTGTCCGACTGCAACAGCTCCGTTGCCATGCAGGCCACGGCAACCGGAACCGTGACGGCGCTGTATCGGACCCAAAGCACCGTGCCGGAGATTCATAATCTCGCACGGATGGAGACGATCACAACGCCTGTCAGCAAAACGGGTCTTGCTCAGAGCCTGACCTACGCCGTGGCCAAGGCCGGTTACGGCCAGACGGTGACGATCCGCATTTCCAAGACAGAAAACGGCACTACCTGCTATCAGGACTACAATATTCAGCTGCTGCGGCAGCTGCACCTGTCCAGCCTGACTATTGCCACAAAGGATGAGACACTGCCCTTTGTAACTCCAAAGGGCGCAACGTCCCGCTTTGATCGAGATACCACGGATTATTATGTTAAGGTAGACCGGGAGACCACCGCTCTCTACCTCTCCGGCACCTATCCCAACAGCAGCACAGACACCGCCTGCTGCGGCGGGTACTATGCCAAGGTCAACGGCGTACGCTATGATGCGCTGGCCGGCGCGGAAGCGGTCCTGGACACAGACCTTTATAATGAGGATATTTCGGTACAGGTCTGCCACGCAGATACCGGCAGCATTGAACTGACCTATACCGTCCATGTTCAGAAAAGTGACCCCATCCAACTGACCATCCAAACGACCCCGGCAGATGCCACGGTGTTCCTGACCAACGACCTGAACGGCAAGCGCATCGTGGAGAAAAACGGCACCTACAGCCTGACCCCCGGTGCCAGCTATTCCTACACTACCACCTGCGCCGGGTACATCGGTCAAACGGTGGAGCACTATACCGCCCCCGACAAGGACGGTACACTGACCATTACGCTAAAGAAGGCTCCAGCCAACGACAAGCTCATCAATTTCGATTCTGCGTGGCCCCACTTACGCCAAAACAATGAGAATAACGGTGTGGTGGACTACAAGACACCGGTCTACGCCAAGGATGCCGAGCTGTACTGGGCTACCTCCATTGGGTCCGGCTACGATGTGAACGCCTGCGGCTGCCCCATTTTGGTGGACGGTGCCATCTACACCTACTCCGGCTCCCGCATTTACAAGGTGGATGCTATCTCCGGCGAAATTCTCATTGATAAGCCCATGGATCACAACTCCAGCTTCGCCATCAACCCGCCCACCTACGCCAACGGCATGATTTTCGTGGGCCTGTCTGACGGCACGATCCAAGCGTTCGACGCCAATACCCTGGACTCCCTGTGGATCTATCGGGACTCCATCGGCGGTCAGCCCAACAGCTCTATTGTCTATCACGATGGCTACATCTACACCGGTTTTTGGGTGGGCGAGATCAACGAGGCCCACTATGTGTGCTTGAGCGCCACCGACGAGGACCCCACGCAGACGATGGAAGAAAAGCTCCCCACTTGGTACTACACCAGCAAGGGCGGCTTCTATTGGGCCGGTGCCTATGTGTGCGACGACTTCCTGCTGATCGGCACGGATGACGGCGCTTCCGGATACACCACCGGCAAGCCCAGTCTGCTGTCCTTTAACCCCAAGACCGGCGAACTGCTGTCCTCCTACAAGATGAATGTGACCGGCGACATCCGCAGCTCTATCACCCATTACAACGGCAAGTATTACTTCACCAGCAAGGGCGGCTACTTCTACGAGGCCACTGTGGACGAAAAGGGTACCATTGAGGATGTCCGCACCTTGAAGCTCTACAACTATGCGGACGATCCCGCCAATCCCGCCATGTCCACCTGCACACCCACCATTTACAATGGGCGGGCCTATATCGGCATCTCCGGCACGGCACAGTTCGGCGCATACAGTGGCCATAACCTTACGGTCATCGACATCCCCAACTGGGAGATTGCCTATACGGTACGCACCCACGGCTATCCCCAGACCAGCGGTGTTCTGACCACGGCCTATATGGAGGAGACAGGCTGCGTCTATGTGTACTTCTTCGATAACTTCACCCCCGGCAAGCTCCGGGTGCTGGAGGACAAGCCCGGCCAAACCGAGGTGTCTCTGAAGACCATGGAGACCTACACGGCCAGCGGCAAGTCAGAGACCTATACGACGCCCTACAACATCTTCACGCCCAGCGGCGCACAGGCCCAGTATGCCATTTGCAGCCCCATCATGGATGAGTACGGCACGATCTACTTCAAAAACGACTCCGCCTACCTGATGGCCGTGGGCAGCACCATTGAACGCATCGAGGTCACGAAGCTGCCGGACAAGACGACCTACAATGTAAAAGACACCTTCGACCCCACCGGTATGCAGGTAACGGCCTACTACGCCAACGGCATGACCCGCGATGTGACAAAGTATGTCACCTGGTCCGATAAGCCGCTGAAGGCCAGTGATACCGACTTCCAGATCACCTTCCCCTACGCCATGTACCAAAACCGAGAAAACAGCGACACCCTGGAGATGGAATACGGTGTCCATTGTGACAAGCCCATGACCACCCTGACCCTGACCATTGCAGATCAGAGTGCAGTCAAATATGGAGATGTAAATGCAGATGGCATCATTGATGTCTCCGATGCCATGCTGATCTGCCAAATCTATCTGGGCAATGTTACCCCGACAGATACGCAGAAAAAAGCCGCCGATGTAAACGGCGACGGCACCATGGATGTCTCCGACGCCATGATGGTCTGCCAGTATTACCTGGGCAACATTACAAAGTTCCCGGTGGAACAATAAATCATAGTGGTACACGGAAATAACCCGGATATGAAATGACCTCCCCAGCTTGACCCTATCGCAAGCAGGGGAGGCCATTTCTATAATCACAGAAGAATTGATAAAATGGGGTGGATGTATGGCTGAGTCTAAGAGCAGACTCCTATATATTTTGCAATATCTTTGGCTAAAAACAGATGCCGAGCATTATGCCACGACCGGGGATATCCTTACATACTTGCGGGAGAATGATATTCGCTGCGACCGGAAGACTATACCCGGGGATATTCAGAAGCTCTGTGACATTGGCATTGACATTGAGGAGGAGCGTAGCCGGGAAAATCACTATTCTTTGAGCAGTCATCTGCTTACGCTGCCGGAATTGAAGCTACTGATCGATGCCGTGGAATCCTCTAAGTTTATTACAGCCAAGAAAAGCGCAGAGCTTATCGAAAAGCTCTCCCGGATGAGCAGCATATACCAGGCTGCGGAGTTAAAAAGCAATCTGTATGTCTCCGAACGGGTCAAGTCGTTCAATGAGCAGATATACTATCTGGTAGATAACATCAATACGGCCATCAACCATGGAAAACAAATCTCATTTCGCTACTTCCATTTCGATCAGCATCGCAAGGAAGTCCCCAATAATGGCGGCAAACGCTCTGGGCAGCTAAAAGCTCAAACACCTGTACCTCTAAAACGATTTATATCCAGCGTGAAACATAAGAGCAGTCCCATATCCACTCAGGCAGAAGCATTGGCGCAGGAAAGGATATAATGGAAGCGCCCCGCATCCCTTTTAGGGAACGGAGTGCTTCCATTGCCGTTCTGGTATTTCACAGTTTGAATTTATCCACAGAAATATCGATAAACCCAATCGGTTCGTCTTGCAGGAACATGACCATGTAAATGGGGAGATAGGTCAGCTTTCCGTCAGTCTTTACATTATCATTCGTGAATACATAGGCTTCCTGAATCCCGTATTCCGGAACCGCCATCACATTGTCCAGTGCCGAGTGCTTTTCGTAGTCCTTTCCGCTCTTCACTTCAATGGGGAGTACCCGCCCTGCTTGCTCGACAACAAAATCAAGTTCCCCCTTTTTCTTGCTGTTATAATAATACAGGGAATATTTGTGGGCATAAAGTTCCTGAGCCACCACATTCTCATAGACGGCACCTTTGTTGATATCTTTCTCTTTGGTGACGATTTTCAGCTTACAGGCTTTTCCGTATAAGGTGGTGAGCAGTCCCACATCTGACAGGAACAGCTTGAACAGCGTGCTTTTTTCATTCAGCATGAGCGGCACCGTAGGTTCCGTTGTGTTGAACACACCCAAAGCAACACCAGCTTTCCAAAGCCAGGTGAAGCTGTCCTCGATCCGGTCAAAGCGCAGTCCTTTCTTGATGTCCGCAATCATAAACCGCTTGTTCTTCTCATTCAGTTCGGCCGGGATAAGTTCATAAATGTGCGTGAGGAGCAGTTTGCGGTTTTCCGCTTCATACTGCGTAAAATCCAGCTTGTACTGCTCGATGATCGCTCTGTGTTCATCCATCACATCATCAATGCTTCCGGTCGTCCGGTATTTTTCCACCGCAGCAGGCATCCCGCCGATAATCAGATAGAGATTGAACATCTCCATGATTTTCCCGTGAATGACTTCCTCTACGGGCGTTTTGGATGTAAACGCCTTCCGCAGCGTATCCAATACGGGCTGGCCGACATGGAAGATTTGCAGGAACTCTTCAAAATCCAGCGGGTACATATTGAGCGTCTGCAAATAGCCGACCGGTGCGGATTTCAGATTCACGATCTCCACACCCAACAGGGAGCCGGACAGAATGTACCGGAATCGTTTATCGTCCACGAGAAACTTGACCTTCGTGGCGATCTCCTTGTATTTCTGAATCTCATCAAAGAAAAAGACGGTCTTACCGGGAACTATTTTTTGATCGCTGTACAGGGATAGCTTCAGAATCAGGTCATCAATGCTTGTTGCACCGGCCAGAATTTCGACAATTTCCGGCTGCCGTATGAGATTGAACTCGATATAGTCACACCCCGCCGCTTTCAGACACTCCCGAATAATAAATGTCTTTCCAGCCTGACGGACACCATAGATCAGCAAAGCCTTGTCGCTGCTCTCGATCCAGTGCATAATCTCTTTTTCAATTTTCCTTTTTAGCATCATCAGCACCTCCACATCTATCCTGTGCGTTTTACAAGGTTATTATACCTATGGTGTGACACTTTTTCAAGGGAAATGCGATTATAAATTGACACTTTTTCTTTTAACCGCATCAATAAGTGTAGCAGTCAAGAAAAGTAGACACGAAAAATATTTATTTTTAATTTACTTTTTCAAAAGTAGACATGAGGAACATTTTTGCAGAAGTTGTTTTTTCAAAAGTGGACACGGACAATAATTTTTGCCGAAATCCTTTTAAGGCTTACCCGCAGATTTTCCAGACAGCGTATGGAAAATCTCTATGCAACATACCACTGTCTACGGACAGTTGATGATTTGCCAGTGCGGAAACAAATTCAACTTGCGGTTTCATTCCCGTGACGGACGGACAGACGGCGTTGATTACCAATGCTACACATTGGTAAACCGGGGGAGCGTCGCCAAACGCCTGAACAAAGGCATCTCCATCCATTTCAATCTATCAGTCTAACAGAAGCTTGAACCATGGGCGGCGGGACAGTAAACTGCCCCGCCGCTCTGATTTTCAGCGGGCATGGTCTTTCTCGTGCGCAATGGTTCTCCACGCCGAGGCTGTCTCTACCAATATTTTGCATGGCAAGGCGGTGCGTTTTTTCGGAATATGACAGAATGACGGTATAATTCCTCCGAAAATATCTTGACAAGATTTATCAAGATTGATAAAATGGATATATAACCCAAAAAGGAGATGCAGGGATATGCTCATCACAAGGGAAACGGACTATGCGTTGCGGATGCTGCGGGTGCTGCTGGACGAAGAGAAGCACTCCGCCGCCGAGATGGCGGAGACGGAGCTGATCCCCATGCAGTTTGCCTATCAGATCCTGCGAAAGCTCTCCGCTGGGGAGCTGGTGCAGGTGAGCCGGGGCGCAGCCGGCGGCTGCCGGCTGTCCTGTGACCTGCGTGGCGTTTCCCTCTACGACCTCATGGCCGTCATGGGAGAGCATGACGTCCTGTGCGCCTGCATGGAGCCGGGGTATCACTGCCGCTGGCAAAGCAAGCACGGGAAATGCGACATCCACTGCCAGCTAACGGAGCTGCAGCGAAAGCAGGACGAGGCGTTCCGCGCCGTGAGCCTGCACCGGCTGCTGACCGGCGAAGCAATTCAAAAAGAGGAAATGACCCAACAAACGTGACATAAGGAGGTACACCGTATGCTGTTTCAGACCACACCCGCGCACGAGGAGCTGCGCGCCAAGATCCGAGCCTTTGCGGAGGAGGAGATCAAGCCTCTTGCATTCCTGCTGGATCAGAACAATGAATTCCCTGACGAACCTGTCAAAAAGATGGGACAGCTGGGCTGGCTGGGGCTGCCATTCCCCAAGGAATACGGCGGCGCGGGCCTTGACATTCTCAGCTACGCCATGGCGGTGGAGGAGCTGGCCCGTGTGGACGGCGGCGCAGGCGTGATCCTCTCCGCCCATGTGTCGCTGGGCGCGTGGCCCATCTTCGCCTACGGCACGGAGGAGCAGAAGCGGAAGTATCTCGTGCCGCTGGCAAGAGGCGAAAAGCTGGGCGCCTTCGGCCTTACCGAGCCTAACGCCGGGTCGGATGCCGGCGGCACGGAAACCACGGCACTGGACAAGGGCGACCACTACCTGCTCAACGGCGGTAAGATCTTTATCACCAACGCGCCCAAGGCGGACACCTATGTGGTATTCGCCGTCACCACGCCGGACATCGGCACCCGGGGCATCTCCGCCTTTATCGTGGAGAAGGGCTGGAAGGGCTTTGAATTCGGCGACCACTACGACAAGATGGGCATTCGCTCCTCCTCCACGGCGGAGCTGATCTTCAACGACGTGAAGGTACCCAAGGAGAACCTGCTGGGCAAGGAGGGCGACGGCTTTAAGATCGCCATGTCCACGCTGGACGGCGGCCGCATCGGTATTGCGGCGCAGGCGCTGGGTATCGCCCAGGGGGCCTTTGAGCACGCGCTGGCCTACGCCAAGGAGCGCGTCCAGTTCGGAAAGCCCATCGCGGCACAGCAGGCCGTTTCCTTCAAGCTGGCGGATATGGCCACCAAGCTGCGCTGCGCCCGCTTCCTCGTCTACTCCGCGGCGGAGCTGAAGGAGCAGCACGCCCCCTACGGCATGGAGTCCGCCATGGCGAAGATGTACGCCTCAGACATCGCACTGGAGGTCACCAACGACGCCGTGCAGATCCACGGCGGCACCGGCTTCCTCAAGGGGATGGAGGTGGAGCGGGCCTACCGCGACGCCAAGATCACCACCATCTATGAGGGTACCAACGAGATCCAGCGGGTGGTCATCGCCTCCCATCTCATCGGCAGGCTGGGCAAGAGCAGCGGCGGCGAAAGCCGCTCAACGGCCAAGAAGCCCGCGCCCATCACCGGTATCCGCAAGCGCACCATCTTCCGGGAGGGCGACGCCGCCCAGCAGGTCAACGATCTGGTGGCGGCACTGAAAAAGGACGGCCACGACTTCTCCGTGGGTATCCCCATGGATACGCCCATTCCCAAGGCGGAGCGTGTGGTCTCCGCCGGTAAGGGCATCGGCGAAAAGAAGAACATGAAGCTGGTGGAAGGCTTGGCCAAGGCCGCCGGCGCGGCCATCGGCTCCTCCCGTCCCGTGGCGGAGACGCTGAAATACCTGCCCCTTGACCGCTATGTGGGTATGTCCGGACAGAAGTTCACCGGCAACCTCTATATCGCCTGCGGTATCTCTGGCGCCACCCAGCACCTCAAGGGAATCAAGGACGCCTCCACCATCGTGGCTATCAACAAAAACGGCAACGCGCCTATCTTCAAGAACTGCGACTACGGCATCGTGGGCGATGTGATGGAGATTTTGCCCTTGCTCACCGCCGCGCTGGACAGCGGCGAGAAGCAGCCCGCGCCGCCGATGGTGAAGATGAAGCGTCCTACGCCGCCGAAGCCCGCCCCCATCGGCGACCGCTACGTCTGCAGCGGCTGCGGCTACGAGTATGTGCCGGAGTTGGGCGACGAGGACGGCGAGATCGCGCCCGGTACGCTCTTTGAGCAGCTTCCCGCCGAGTGGGTGTGTCCCGAGTGCGCGGAGACGAAGGATCAATTTGTAAAGGCTTGAGCCGTGAAGGAGGTAAGATAAGATGTATTGCGTGCGTAAAGTAACGAACGACCTCTACTGGGTGGGCGCCAACGACCATCGCCTGGCCCTGTTTGAAAACTGCTTTCCCATTCCCCGGGGCGTAAGCTACAACGCCTACTGCCTGCTGGATGAAAAGACGGTGCTCTTTGACACGGTGGACTGGTCTGCCTGCCGCCAGCTTTTGGAAAATCTGGCGTATGTGCTGGATGGCCGCGAGCTGGACTACCTGCTGGTCAACCATCTGGAGCCGGATCACGCCGCCTGCATCGAGGAGATCCTGCTGCGGCACCCCAAGGTGAAGGTCATCTCCAACGAAAAGGCCTTCATGCTCATGCGGCAGTTCGGCTTCCACGTGGACGACCACGAGTGCATCGAGGTGAAGGAGGGGGAAACCTTCTCCTTCGGCCGGCACACCGTCACCTTTGTGGGCGCGCCCATGGTGCATTGGCCGGAGGCCATGGTGACCTTCGATGTTACCGACGGCGTGCTGTTCTCCGCCGACGCCTTCGGCACCTTCGGCGCGCTGGATGGCAAGCTGTTTGCCGACGAGGTGGACTTTGAGCGGGACTGGCTGGATGATGCCCGCCGCTATCTTACCAACATCGTGGGCAAGTACGGCCCTCACATCCAGCTCCTGCTGAAAAAGGCCGGCGGGATCTTAGATCAGATCAGGTATATCTGCCCCCTCCACGGCCCGGTGTGGCGGGAGAAGCTGGGCTGGTTCATTGAGAAGTACGACACGTGGAGCCGGTACGCGCCGGAGGAAAAGGGCGTGCTGATCGTCTACGCCTCCATGTACGGCAACACGGAGAATGCGGCGCAGGCACTTGCGGCAAGGCTCTGCGACAAGGGAATGAGCCGTGTGGCACTGTACGACGTGTCCTCCACCCACGTGTCCCAGTTGATCTCCGAGGCGTTCAAGTACAGCCACATCGTGCTGGCCTCGGTGACCTACAATCTGGGCATCTACCCCGCCATGCACGACTTCCTTATGGACATGAAGGCACTGAACCTACAAAACCGCACCTTCGCCCTCATTGAAAACGGCTCATGGGCGGTGAAGTCCGGCGACCTCATGCAAAAATTCGTCAACGACGAGCTGAAGAACATGACGGTGCTCAACGAGCGGCTCAGTCTTGCCTCCTCGCTGGGGGAGGACAAGGCCGTTGAGCTGGAAACGCTGGCGGACGCGATTTTGGAGTCCGTGCAGTGACCGGCGCGGGGAGCGGAAGAAAGAAATAGGCTGCCGCCTCCCTGCCGGGAAGACTGCATTCCGCGAGAGAGGGCGGACAAGCACGATCCCGCGCTTGTCCGCCCTTTTTCCAAAGGAGGCACAGCAAAGCAAGTCAGAACGCAATAAACGAGTTTCGGAAAGGAGATGCTACCATGAATTACAGTGCTATGATCCAAAACCGTAAGTCCGTTCGCGCCTTTCGCGGAAAGGAGGTGCCGAACGAGGCCCTCGCCCAGCTTCGCACCTACTACGAAAAAAACTGCCCCCGCCTTGTTCCGGAGATCGCCACAGAGCTGATCGTGCTGGATAAGGACGCGCAGGAGGCACTGGAAAGCTCCGCGGGCTACCAGCAGTTCCTCATTGGCGCGCCGCACTATCTGCTCCTTATGTCTGCCCGGCACATCCACGCGGGCGTCAACGCCGGGTACATGATGGAGGATCTTGTCCTCAAGCTGACGGAGCTGGATATCGACACCTGCTGGCTGACCTTTACCGATAGCGACAAGATCAAAAAGGCTCTGTCCCTCACCACCCCGCTGGAGGTGGCGGCCATCGTGGCCTTCGGCTACGGAGAAAAGACGGCGAAAAATCTGCGGATGAACATTCAGAGCATGTCGCAGATCGATGTGCAGGCCGAACAGCAGTACTACGCGCCGAAAAAGAGCGTGCATGAGCTGGTCCACATGGAAAGCTGGAGCAACAAGTCCGGGCTTGATGAAATGATGGACTTCTATGACGATATGCTCTGGCAGGCCTTCTACGCCGCCTCCCTGTCCCCCAGCTACCTCAACCGCCAGCCCTACGGCTTCCTTGTCCGTGGCCACAGCATCTATCTGGTGCAGCAGGAGGACGCCTACACCGACAACCTCGACGCCGCGCTGGATCTGGGCATCGTGCTGCTCCACTTCTCCGCCGTCGCCTCCCAGTGGGCGGGAAGGGTGCGCTGGGAGCTTTCCCCGGATGCACCGGACGGCCTGCCTGCAGGGCATCGCGCGGTGGCCGTGTGCCGAGTGTAGAGGTGCTGCTTTCAGCCCCTATTGGGAGCATTTGCTTCAGATAGAAAAACCGGCCAATGCCGGTTCAAAACAGAAAATCAGGAGGTGTTTTTCCGATGGCCATCCGAACGGTAACGGATGCGATCCGCTATGTAGGGGCGGACGACAACACATTGACACTCTTTGAAAACCAGTACCCCGTCCAGCCTATGGGAGTGAGCTACAACTCCTATGTCATTCTGGATGAGAAGATCGCCGTGATGGACAGCGTGGACGCACGGGCGGCGGAGGAATGGCTTTCCAATGTGGCGCGGGTGTTGGAGGGGCGCAGCCCCGACTATCTTGTGGTCACACACATGGAGCCGGATCATTCCGGCAGCCTCATGCATCTGGCGCAAAGGTACCCGGAGATGAAGCTCGTGGGAAATGCGAAAACATTTACCATGATCAAGCAGTTCTTCGGCACAGGTGCGCTGACGGAGGGCCGTATGCTGGAGGTCGGCGAAGGAGATACGCTTTCCTTGGGTACGCACCGACTGCGCTTCCTGATGGCACCGATGGTACACTGGCCGGAGGTAATGACAGCGTATGAGGAAACGGAAAAGATCCTGTTTTCAGCGGATGCCTTTGGCCGCTTCGGCGCACTGGAGCGGACTGCCCGCGCCCCGTGGGCGCCGCAGGCGCGGCGGTATTATTACAATATCGTCGGCAAATACGGCGCGCAGGTGCAGGCTCTGCTGAAAAAGGTCTCCGCGCTGGAGATCAAAACGATCTGCCCGCTCCATGGCCCGATGCTCACAGAGGGGTTGGAGGAGTATCTGCGGCTTTATGACCTGTGGTCACAGTGGAAGCCGGAGGAACCGGAGAGCATACTGATCGCGCAAGCGTCCATCCACGGAAACACCGCCCGTGCGTCGGAGAACCTAAAGGATAAGCTGGAGGGAAAAGGCGTGCGAGTTACCTTGTGCGATTTGACGGTGACAGACCTCTCCTATGCCGTGACCAGCGCATTCTACTGCGGGAAGCTGGTGTTGGCCAGCTCCACCTATGACGGAGGACTGTTTCCGCCCATGAAGGCGTTTTTGGAGCATTTGCAGGCCAAGGGCTTCCGAAGCCGCCGGGTAGGCTTGATGGAAAACGGATCCTGGGCACCCGCCGCTGCGCGGCTGATGCGCGCCGAGCTGGAAAAGATGAAGGATCTCCGACTGTGCGAAACGGAGGTATCGCTGCGCGGCGCACTGAACCAAACCAGTGAGGCGCAGATGGATGCTCTGGTGGCTGAGCTCTGCGCGGAGTAAGCGGCGGGAGGCCGGACGGTATCCCCGCGCCGAGGCTGGCTTCGTCCAGCCACCCGATGCTTCAAAAGTGAAACGGCGTTGCTGATTTAGACGGCAATATGGTGCTGCGTGAGGCTGAAGCCTTGAGAATGGATAAAAGCGCAGCCGCAGATGTTCTCTGCGGCTGCGCTTTTTGCTGCACTTCCTTGCAATTTACAGCACTGCCTTTTTCCATTTCCTGATCTTCGTCCGAAACATTCCGAAGGGCGCGACGGTATTGATGTGGATAAATTTGTAAACCTCCCACACCGCTGTTTTGGTGGCGTCATCCGCCCACCGTCTCATGTGCGGCTGGAACAGCTCCTCCTCGCTCATGGAATCGATCATGGTCTGGATAGCGGCGATATTTTCACATAATTTGCCCTTCAATTCCGCCAAGGAGAAATGGGCGTAGGTGTCCGTGAACCATTAGTACAGGCCGCCCAGCTGGTTCCACTTGAACTGCTCCGACGGTGTTTTCGCGTCCATTCCGCGCTTCTCGTCAGCCTCCCAGCTCAAAAGCAGCGTTGTCCATCCCACCTGATACGCAAGATTCTCTGCCGGTGTCCTGTCCACACCGGGTACTCTTTTATCCTTCAGGGCTTCCGGGACCGTATCAAACTCAGAAATGTACTTTTCAAAGCTCTGACGGATCTCGCTTTTGAGATCCTCTTTATCCCTGTATGTTCTCAAGACAGTCTCCTTTACCGGTTCTCCGCCAGATATTCCTCCGCGTAGTGGACAGCCACCGCGCCGTCCGATACGGCGGTGACCACCTGCCGCAGCGCCTTGGCGCGCACGTCGCCCGCGGCGAACACACCGGGGAGACTGGTTCGGGTGGATTCGTCCGCGATGATGTAGCCGGACTTGTCCAGTGCCAGCTCGCGTCGGAACAGCTCCGTCGCCGGGGCACGTCCCACGCTGATGAACACGCCGTCGCAGGCAAGGTCATGTTCCGCGTCGGTGTTGACATCTTTTAGCCGAAGCCCCGTCAGGCGGCTGTCGTGCAGCAGAGCGGAAACGGTGCTGTTCCAGCAAAATTCTACGTTGGGCGCGTTCATCAACGGCTCATGATAGACCTTCGTAGCCCGCAGGCTGTCCCGGCGGTGAATGAGGTAGACCTTTTTTGCAATGCGGGACAGGGTCAGGGCATCTGCCGCAGCAGAGTTGCCGCCGCCCACCACCGCCACGGTCTTGCCCCGATAGGGCGCGCCGTCGCAGGCGGCGCAGTAGTGAACGCCCTTGCCAACGAGTGCCTCCTCGCCGGGAACGCCCAGGGGGCGGGGTGTCGCGCCGGTGGCGATGACCACCGTGCGGCTCTGAAAGACGCCCTCGCTGGTGTCCAAGGTCTTGATCCTCCCGGAAAGGCTTGCCTTGTAGACCTCTGCCAGCTCCGTCACCGCACCGAAGCGTTCCGCGCTCTGCTGCATTTTTTCGCCCAGCGTAAAGCCGTCGATGCCGCCCTCGAAGCCGGGATAGTTGTCGATCTGCTCCGTCAGCCCCATCTGCCCGCCGGCGGAGAGCTTCTCCAGCACCAGCGTGGAAAGTCCGGCACGGGCGGCGTACAGGGCAGCGGTGTATCCGGCGGGGCCGCCGCCGATGACGATCATATCGTAGATTTTTTCCATGGCTGTCTCCTTACTGAGAAAGCGCTTCCTTGATAAATGCTTCGATGGCCGCCTTGGAGCCGGGAGCCACCACAGAGCCGATCACCTCGCCGTTCTTAAAGAGCATCAGCGTGGGAATGGTGTCGATGCCGAAGCGCTGGATCAGCTGCGGCTCCTCGTCGTAGTTGATCTTGCCGGCGATGAGGGTGTCGGCGTACTGCTCACCCACCTTGTCAAAGGCCGGGGCAATACGGCGGCAGTAGGGGCACCACTGGGCCCAGAAGTCCACCAGCACGGGCTTGTCCGCACGGAGAACGTCGTTTTCAAAGCTGTTGGTCGTAATGGTAAGCATCATAAAATCCTCCTATTTCTGTGTAAAAAGCTGTGTTTCAATATCTGTGATGGTAATGTGCGAGAGATAGGCGGCACATTCCTCGTTCATGCCCCGGTACAGCGCGTCCATCACGCCCGCCATGCCGGAGCAGATGGCGCAGTCCCGGTCAATGTCGCCGCTGTGCCACGCGCAGTCCACAAAGCGGGTATTCACCGCCTCCGCCACCTGCCGGAGAGAAAGGGTTGCGGGGTCTGCTGTCAGGCGGTAGCCGCCGTCCAAGCCCTCCCGGGTCTCCACCATTCCCACCTTTTTCAGCCCCGCCATGACGCGGCGGACGCGGGTGGGGTTGGTGCAGATGTTCTCCGCCAGCGCCTCGCTGCTGAGGGAGCGTTTGCTGTGGCTCAGGCAGACCAGCGCGTGAACGGCCAGATTAAAAGAACTGTCCATGGTCATCCCTCCTGCGATAATCTGTGCTTGTGGCAAGTACAGTTTCTACTGTGACTATAACAGATACAGTTCGGCGTGTCAAGCTTTTTCGTCAATTTTTTCAGCGGAAGCCCTCCATAGCTGTTGACAACAGGGCGAATATGCGTATAATGGAAAACAAGAATAAGAATAGTTCTTATTTTGGAGGGGCGCAGTATGCCGAAATACGCAGAGGAGATATTGGCCGCCGTAACGGAGCTGCAGCAGCATCCCACGGCGGAGCAGGTGTTCCTGGAGATGAAGAGGGAGCATCCCAGCATCGCTCTGGGTACGGTATATAAGCACCTGAACGGTTTGGCGGAGGAGGGGCTTTTGCTCCGCATCACTGAGCCGGGTTCGCCGGACCGGTACGACCGGACGGAACGGCATGATCACCTGATTTGCAGCCGGTGCGGGAAAATCGCGGACGTTCACCTGCCGGATATGCAGGAGCGGATCCGGGAGGCACTGGGGCAGGAGATCCTCTTCTACGACCTCAGGATCCGGTATATCTGCCCTGCTTGCCGGGAGCAGAAAAAAGACAACATTATGGAGGAGAAGCACCATGAACGCTAACGTATCTAAGCTGCTCAACGAGCAGATCAACAAGGAGTTCTACTCCGCCTATCTGTATCTGGACTTTGCCAACTACTACGCCGCCGTCGGACTGGACGGCTTTGAGAACTGGTACCGGGTACAGGCGCAGGAGGAACGGGATCACGCCATGCTGTTTTATCAGTATTTGCAGAATAACGGCGAGGGCGTCACCTTTGAGGCTATCGCAAAGCCGGAGTGGGAACGAGGCGACCACATGACCCCGCTGAAAAAGGCACTGGAGCACGAGAAGTTCGTCACCGCCAGCATCGACGCCATCTACGCCGCCGCGTACGAGGCCAGGGACTTCCGCGCCATGCAGATGCTGGACTGGTTCATCAAGGAGCAGGGCGAGGAGGAGAAGAATGCCGCCGACCTCATCACTAAGATGGAGCTGTTCGGCGGAGACAGCAAGGGGCTGTATATGCTCAACAGCGAGCTGAAGGCACGGGTCTACACCGCGCCCTCCCTGGTGCTGTAAGCCGAGCGCGGCTGCGGGCCTTCGCATCAGACAAAAGGCAGACTGCATACAGGCGGCCTGCCTTTTCTTCTGGTAGGCGGTTAGAGGCGACTAACTGCATATAAAACAGAAAGGAAATCGGAGATTGAGCAAGGAAGAGGAGATCGAAACCGTTACCCTCATGGTGCGCCGGTATTGCCGAGACGTGCATGGGGGAAGGGGTGAAGAGCTTTGCCCGGCGTGTGCCGCCCTGCTGGAATACGCCCGGCAGCGGCGGGACAGATGCCCACACGGGGAGATAAGCGGCTGCTGTCCTATTTCTCGGAATGCATCAAGCGCACCGGCAGCTATGAATTCGACATCCCCTACAACCGCCAGCAGCTGGCGGACTACCTGAACGTGGAGCGCAGCGCGCTGAGCAACGAGCTGTCCCTCATGCAGCGGGACGGGCTGATCCGGTATGAGAAAAACCACTTTGCCGTGACGGAGCAGTTAGGGTAGCGGTGAAAAAAACAGGGAAGCGTGCGGCGTGGTAGGATGGTTCGCTTTTGTCGGCGTGTGCGCTATAAGTGTGCTGCGAGCCGGCTTTTTGAGATTTGTTGACCTTTCAACGAAAAAATTTGACTTAATTAGGCAAATAATACTCTGATGTACCAAAAAACGGCATAAATTTCCTTGCGACTATAAGTATATAGGCGGTTGCACATTTAGGATATTAAAACATGAGCAAAATGCACATACAATACAAGTTAAGAACACTTCATCTGCAGGAGACTTGTTTGTATGATAGACTACGCATTTATAGGCGCACGGCTCAAGGAAGCGCGCATACGGAAAAACATGACGCAGGAGCAGCTGGCTGCGATGACTGATGTGGGGTCTACACATATCAGCCATATTGAAACCGGCATGACGATTCCCAGCACAAAGCTGCTTGTGCAAATGATGAATATTCTGAACTGTGATCCCGCCGAGGTGCTGTGCATGGAAATGCGCAGTGCGCGGCCTGTCCTGAACAGTTGGCTTTCTGATCTGGTCGCAGATTGTAACGAGGATGAAGTAAAAATCATCGCGGATACTGTCACGGCACTGAAGGCAAGCCTGCACCGTAACCGAAGCGAAGATAAATAAAGGGGATAAGCCCTCTTTTGCATATTCTGCAAAGGTTGGGCTTCATTTTTACCGACACACACCAAAAAGACCTTGCCTGAACTATGGACAAGATACAAAGTGACGCTAAAGACAGCCCTTTACGCGAATACGTTTTGAGCTGAGACAACGCCGTATATCAAAACGCCCGCATTCTGCCCTGAGCAGAATGCGGGCGTTTTTCTTGTGTCGAAAAGCAACGAAAAATGTCGTGCGGTGCAGAGGTCCGCCCATAATGGCCGTTCCCCCAACGAAACCATTATGATAAAGGAGGCCTGCTGCCATGCGGGATAGTCAGTACAAGTCGTGCGCGGTACAGAACCAGTTTACAGCCTATCTGATTGCCGCGATTCGCAATTACAAAAGAACGTATTTAAGGAGAATTTCCACAGCTCTTCGGACAGAACTGCCCATGGAGGGACACAGCGAGGTGATGGAATTATGTGAGGAAACGGACTTCTTCTGTGGGCTGCCGCTGATGCAGCGATTGGAGAATGAGCGTCTGTTCGCTGCTATGCAAGGGTTAAGCGAGCGAGAGCGTTACATATTTCTGTCTAAAGTCCTTGGAGAGATGAGTCTTTCCGAGATCGCGCTGTCGCTCGGTATCACCTATGGAGCTGCGGCCATGTCCTATCATCGCACGGTCTTGCGCCTGAGAAACGCTGTGGGAGGTGGTAAAGGTGAATGATTTCATGGAGCTGTTCATGAGTGCGAAGAACGGGGATTCGTCTGCAATGGAGGAACTTCTGCATATGTACTACCCGCTCTTATACAAGGAATCCGTGGTCAACGGGATCTTTGATGAGGATCTGCTTCAGGAACTGTGCCTGCTGTTCTTGAAGTGCGTGGCAAAGTTCAATATTCGATAGAGAGAAATCTCCCGTCGCATTCTAAGGAAATTATGGTTTAGCCGCTGCATGGAAGAAGCCCAGTTCGCATGAAAGGCGAGCTGGGCTTCCCAATTTCACTAATAACTATGCATTTTCAAGTCTCTCAACGGCTTCTTCATAGGTGTATACCGGCAGAAACCTCGTCCCTTCGCAGACCGCCGAGAACACGGGTGGATGACCTTCTGCATCGCAGGCGAACACCCCGTCTGCCTCTACGGCGGCATTCAGTCGCTCCAAGTACATATAGAGGTTCCCGGAACGATCCATCCTATATTCCGGTGCAGAGCCAATCTGATGCTGCCCCATATAAAGCCGCGTTTCTTCCGGCAGGGGCATCAACAGCTTACATGTGACTGCCCGCGACGGTCTTTCCACCATCGGAGCAAAGAGGCTGCTTTGCTCTCCAAACATGGAGCCGCGTGCGTGTATGCGCTCCTTATACGGGAAGTGACAGGTGTTTTGCCAAAACATAGCGGTTAGCCTGCGGACATTCTCGCACATGGCATAGGTGTCGATCATCTCATGGGGACGGTGTTCATTGAAATAACCTGCGCTGATATTGACAGCCGCAGTTTTCAAGTGCGGTGCGACCACAGAGATATCGCTGAACGAGCCGGAGTTCTCCTTGAAACCGAAGCTGCAAACGAACTCCGTGAAGTCAGGATTATCGCAGTGATAGAATACGGCGTCATTTCTGCCGCGCCGATCCAATTCAACGATATAGTTGACCTCCGGACGCAGCTTGCTGTTGGTAAATTTCCTTGCACCCACACCGCCGAGCTCCTCGTCTTCGCAAAATAAGATATGACAATGGCACTCGCGCATCAGCATCAGGATCATATACACACCGGCACGGTCATCACCGCCGATCCCGTAGGGCGACATCAGGTAGCGTCCATCCTCGGAGCAGCAGATGATATCCGGCCGATGGGTATGAACTGTGTCCAGATGGGCGACCAGCAACACGGGGACAGTACCTTCTGCATAAAGAAATCCGCTTTTACAGACGGGTTCATAGTCGTGCGCGCGCAGTTGCTGCACAAGATGCTCCTTCAGTTCGCGCTGGGTCATCTTCAAGATGCTTTTAAAATGGGATATACTCATTCCCATAGCTTCGCAAATATTCATTATGCTCCTCCTCACGCCACCGCCACGGCAGCTTTTTCACAAAGCGTATGACCCATAGCACGACAGGCGGAGGCCATGCTGCAAGATGCGCAACCGGAGGTCAACTGCTGGTAGCAGTCCTGACATACCTCCACCAAGGTGCCGCGCCGGTTATAAGCTGGATACATAGTGCCTAAAGTGGGGCGGCCGCAGGCGGCGCAAATATGCAGGCACGTCTTGCAGTAAAAACCATCTTCAAGATAGATTCCTTGACCACGCGCTACCGTCTGCCCGCATTTACGGCAGACGGCCACCTCTTTGCAAGAACACTTGATGGCACCATTGCTCCGCAGCTCATTACCGCAGCAGACACACTTGGCCGCAGCTCCGATGGTCAACTCCGTGTCCTTTCTATGTCCCTGCAGAACCGAGAGATTGCCGTGATAATTATAGTCCGGATAATGTAAGCTGCCTCGGTAAGTCGAGAGATGGGCGTTCAAGTCATGACGTTTTGTTTTCAGATACCAGAGATTTGGTTCCGTCAGGCATCGGGAAATAGCCTGCTGCACCAGATGCCGGAACAGCTTGGACACTTCCAGGGCGTTTCCCGTATCGGCAGGATAGAGCCGGGACTGATACAGTGTACCATCCTTGTAGAAGAACATCTGCCGGTATCGGCGTATGGCTTTGCGGTATTCTCCAGAAACATCGGCATCTACGGCATAAAATACCATGCTGACGCTATCGTTCATATAGGAAAGACAACCTGCCTGATATCCTCCGTCGCTAAGGCGATGGCAGGACACCCATGTGTTGGATTTGCTGGACATCTCCAAAAAGTCACAGGGATGTACGGAGAGAACACCGATCTCCTGCATGGTCAACGGGTTCAGAGCGTCGGCAAGCTGTGCAAAAACGGCGTTGTACCGGGTGTGTCTATCGACGCCGTATTTCTTGCAGAGTTTTCCAATAATGCGGCTGGCCTTCTGATCTTTGGCACAGCGTATCCCGCCGCGCTGGCGTAGGATCTCCAGATTTTCTTCAGAAACGGTGCAGCTATAGCCTGACACGGCCGCATGCAGTGCTGTGCGGAAATCCTCCAGCTGCTCAACGCTGAGTATCTCGGAGGCGATGTCCAGCAGCGTGAAGGTCGTTTCATCTACCATATCAGGCTGAATAGAGAGGGCCTGATTACAGTCGAAGATGATGGCCTGTTCATCCTCGTTCCAATTGGGATGACGCCGCAGCAGTGAAAGCAGATCCGCTTTCGCTGTCTGCCAGGCTGTCAGATTAGCCATAACACCCTCCTCCGAAAAACTCTTTTCGTATTTGTACATAACCTCATAAAACTCGTTTTTCAGCTCTGAAAGTCCTTTCATTTCATACACACCTTTCTTGGTTTATGGAAAAAGCAGGACGAATACGCCCTGCTTTTTCATTGATCTACTGCGGTTTATGCTGCGGCCTTTTCGGCAGCATAAAGCACCCGCTGTTTCCATTGTTCAATAAATGCCGTGATCTGCGCCGGAGGGTCTTCGTTATCGAAGCCCCTTGTCTGCACAACCCGTCCGTCTCTGACCTCTACGGTACAAAGCGACTTGTCCGGTTCGGCTACCTTTCGCACAAATAAAATGACGCATTCACGCTGCGCGACCCGCTTAACATACCTGCCGACACAGTGGCGAAGAGCAGTGCCCTCGTCTATCAGTTCTTTCGAGGAATGGGGAGGGATCACCATAAGGTCTTTCCCCTTATATTGGTATAGCCTCTGCCATTCCTCAAAGCTGTCTGCAATAGCTTTTTCCTGCTCCGCTGTACGTTTGACATCCAGTGCCTCAACCACATGATCATGCGCGGATTTGAGATTACGCGGGAACAGTATAAAGCTGCTCTCTACGTTATATTGCATCTCCTTACACATACGAAGATAGTCACGATAATCGGCAAGAAGATTTGCCATGCTGTAGTACCGTATATATTCGGGAGTCTTTGTGGATGCAATGCGTATCTCGTATTGTGCGTCCGCATAGCGCATCAACTTGTGCATAGTCATATGAGAAAGCAACTCAGCCAAGACCGAAACGTCCTGTATGGCATTATTTGCGCACCACTTCATCATAGAAGCATCAGGCCTTTTCCCGGCGTAAATAAACCATTGGATAACGTTAAGCTGTGCAATGCCGGGATCAACTTCCTGCAGCAATGGTAGCCAGGAACGGTCGAGCTTCAGGACGTCTTGCAGATTCTTCCCCTCGCAGTTTACCGTTTTGCCTATCATAAAATGATAAGATCCATATACGATGTCTGAGACCAGTCTGAACAGCTTTGCCTTGACCAAATATTCGATCACCGGCCACTGTACGTATGCGTTCAGGTACGGGATGGCATCCATGGGTGCAGCGATTCGGGCAAATCTTTCTATTTGTGAATACTGCCACGGGGTGTTCCGTAAGAGTTCTGCAAGATTCCTAAAGTATAGATGCCCTGCTGTGTCCCCTTCAAAACTATCGCGCCACGAGAAGAAATGCGGGCGATACCCACATTTCCAGGGCGTCAGATCATCCTTGTAGGCGGGCGCAAGATAATAGGGCGACGTACTGCAATGACCATCTGAACAAAGTGAAATAAAATGACGTGCATTTTCATATACGGAAAAGTAAACCGGCGTATCCGCATCGGTAAAAGTGCGGTATGCTTTTACGATCCGCAGCAACAGCTCGCCATTTTTTGCCTTTTGCAGCACTTGAACCGTTTCGCGGTCAAAAACACGTCCACGCCTTCCTCTGCACTTGAATGTGATCTTCTTTTTGCAGCGAGGGCAGAGGCCGGAGGTGTTGTGCTTAGCTGCCGCAATACTGACCTCGTGCCGACAAGCGGTACAATATGCATGCCCCGGCGCTTTCCGTTGGTAATCATAGAAGATATACTGCGGCATGACTTCGCGGTGGATAAAACCTTTCAGGTCGCGGGGCAGCACTGGCACATATTTCATCCGCTCTATGATCGCACGCTGCTTTTTCCTCTTACGCTCCAGAGCCTTGCGACGAGAAATCAACCATTGCAGACAAATTAACGCCGAAATGGCACTGTGCGCGCATTTGCAAAAATGGGCTGCGCGAGCCTCGTCCTGCTGCCGATAGAAAGCGCATTTGGTGTCAAAACGGCATACCCGATTCAAATAATCAAATGGTGAGCATTGCCATGTTGCACTGGCATTTTCTCTAAGGGAAAGAGTGGCAAAATCATCCCGTCCTTGGAAAACGACCCAACGGGGCTTGATACTGCCCGCCAGAATGTTCTCACTCTGATAGATATAGAGTACCAGGATACGCTGCCCGGAAATATTGTGCACCGCTGTGCGGATAATATAAGGGCAGCGCTCCACATGAAGTATACCTTCATTCAGATTGAATTCCAGCTCCGGTATGGCAAACTTGCGGCAGGCGCGTTTGTCTATCTTCCGCGTCATGCGCTCACCTCCAGACTATCGAAGGAGAGTTGGTCGTCCAACGGCTCATTTTCCTTTGCTGTATTGGCAGCCTTCTCCTTCTTGGCGGCGGGCTTCTCCGCTTTTTTCTTCTCTACCTTTTTCGTCGTGCTGCTCCTGCCGCCGTAATACGGTCTGGGAACAAACTTTTCTTCTTGTCCGCGATCCTCCTTTGCGTTCAGATCCTTGAAATACTCTTCCGCCCATTGGTAGCAAAGCCCGTCCGGCACATCGGTGCCATAGCCTTCAGCTGAGGGCTTAACGTCATTGTCCTCCATCTCCTGCTTGGCAAACTCAAGCGCCTTGCGGTTGATATAGCGGAAGCAGTTGACCATGTTCTTGCGGGGGTGCATGACATTCCGGGCAAAGGCCACATCCTCAAGGCAAAGCGTCTGGATATACTCGGTGACGCACTGCTTCATGTTGCGGCGTGTCAGTCGTTCGGAATCGTCGCCCACACGCTTCATAGAGGCGGCCATCACTTCGTCATCGCTCATCGCTACCGCGTTTTCCCATGCGGCCTGTTCAGCTTCCTCCTTGGCTCGCTGCCTGGCCTCCCACTCGGCTTTCCGCTTGGCCTCAGCCTGCTCATGCTCCTGCCGCTTACGATCCTCTTCCGCCTTTTTATCTGCTTTCAGATTGGAAGGTGAAGGGGAATCATCTGCGTTTTGCTGCATCTGGGAGAGCAGAGCCTTCGCCTGCTCCTCCTCAGCCTGCTGCCGGTCGTCTGCCCGTCTGGACGCCAACTCTGCGGCGTCCTGTATCGTCGGGCTTCGATCCTGTACATTATCCCACAAGTCTGCGGCTATCTCTGAATATACTCCCATAAGGCTCCTCCATTTCAAAATAAAACGGCATTGGGCGGGTGATAGAAACACCTGCCCGATGCCGTTCGTTTATGGTGGAACAGCTCAGTGCCGTTCCCGTTTATCTTTTGCCAGCTTTGGCGAGAATTTTACCGGCAGGAATTTATCATTCCCATCACAGTAAAAGTATCTGCGCCCGTTTTCGTCAAAGAACTCAATCACCGTAGAGGGTGAAACGCTGCGTCCATGATAGTCCGCAGGCAGCTCGCCGCTGTATCGCGCCGCCACCAGTTTCAGGCGGATGGCGTTGTCCTGCTGCACTTCACACACCAGAGTTCCTTCATAGACCAGCGCGTACTCCGAGGCGGGCGGCTGTTCATAGCCGGCCTTCTGCAAAGCCCTGATCCCGCCAAAGGCGAAATCTGCGGCCTTGCCCTCAGATACATCCGGCTGGTAGATACGGAAATACTGCTGCGCTCGCAGGGATAAAAGATACTGCTCCAGTGCCGCGTCACCATCCCGCAAAAAGCGGGCGTACTCCTGCTCACTCAGACCCAGGTGATCGTGGAGCGTACTGCTGCCGGTGTTCCTCTCGTGCCATGCGGCGATCTCCTCACTGATGGCGTCAAAGGAACAGAGCCCGCAGACAAACCGCGTTCTGAAATTCATTTGAGAAACATCTCTTTGCTCTTTTTTCTGCCGCATGGCAAGCTGCCAGTCATCAATGCCTTTATAATTCGGATCCCACGTCAGGCGGCGGCACTCCAACCCATGGCTGCGTGCCATGAGATAGATTTTCGACGCGCCCTTGCTGACAGCGGCGTTGTGATACTTGTCCATATCCTCGGCTTCAATGATGACCTCTGTGCCATTGGCAGATAGCAGCGCGAACAGCATATCCAGCTTGTTGACGTTGTTGGCGCCTGCCGTAGCCGCAAAGGAGCGATCCATCAGAAAGTGGGCCACGTCCGCTTTCAACAGCCCTTCCGTCACATAGACAACCCGCGCAAACGGATCGCCCACGAAATGGACAGGACTGCCGGAGGATACTCCGCGTTTCTTGGAAGCAGAGGATAGCCACAGGTACTTTGTCCCGCTCTTGTCAGGGTCGCTCTCCTGATCTCGGATAGGCGTATCCAACCGGATCTGTGCGCCGCGTATCATCCCATCAACACCTTTGGCGGGGATGATGATCCCTGCCGTGACGGAATTGAAGTTGACCGTCCATTTGTCATCCTTACCTACATAGAAGCCGGGAACGCCCTCCACCTTACAGCCTCGGCTGCGCAGCTTTTGCGCCAGTGACCGGCACAGGTAGAAGGGCGGGGTACTTTTGTACCCCAGCCGTTCTATCTGTTCGTCGGACAGCCCGCGCACCTCCCGGAGATGCTTGCGGTGTTGAGACGTAAGCGTCAACAGCTCCAGCAGCATGGAAAATGTCTGGTGGATCTCCTGCGGTGAGGCAAGGACGGATTGCTCGATCGCCGTCTGCTCCGGCAGTTCCTTTACGGTGTACTCCGGCGCCGTAAGGCCGTTTTGCAGCGTGTCGCAGATCTCACGGTAGGCTTCGGAATTGCTGATCCCGTATACCTTTCCGTAGAGAGACAGCATCCCGCCGCCTTCGTTGCAGTAGTTGCAGCGCCAGAGGTTTTTAGCAAAGTTGATGTTCATCTTCCCCCGCTTATCACCGCAGATCGGGCAGTCGGCATATACGCTGTCCGCCTGCCTGCGCCGGATATGCAGATGCAGCAGCTCAGCCACATCCATGATATTGAACGGGAACTCCTGTGGCTGCGCCACCGCGCCACCTCCTTACCATCATCTTGAACGATTCGTCTGTCAGCTGGCATTTGCCAGACGCTGGAGCTTGTCCAGCATCAGTTTGGCGCCGGCCCGCAGGATATTGTCATCCCCGGAATAGCCCTTCACATACCACTTGAGGCTGGCTGGCCGCCGCTCGGCGACTTGCTTGAGCGTCTGTCCGCTGCATGTGCCGATGGGCACGATAATTTCCTCGGCCTCCGCTTCGGTCATCAGAGTGCAGATGGTATCCACATCCATGTCCTTGGTATAACTGGCGGCACTGGGCTCGTCATATACGAAGGGCAGTTCCGTTTCTACCGCAGGCTCTACAACGGCCTCCGCAGGCTGTTCCGCAGAGACTTCCACCGGCGCCGTGTCAGGTACGGCTTTTTCTGCATGGTGAACCACTTCCTGTTCAGGCTGCTGTACGACCACAGGCTCAATGTCGGCCCGTACCGCAGCAGGTTCCGTTCTGACCTGTTCCGCTGCCGCTTGAGGTGCAGGGGCAGGCTCGCTCCGCATAACAGGCGTGGTCGGCTCTGCGTAAGGCGTATCCGCCTTGGGCATCGGTGCGAACTGGATGCCGAAGCCGGCGTTGGTCAGTGCCATGTCCAGAGCATCATGCTCCGCAGCCTGAATATACAGACCGGCAGGCGCGTTTTCCTGTGTCATGGTGGCAATGTAGCTGCTGGCGGGGTCGGCATCATCCTTGTCGAAGAATACCTTTGCCTCGATGATCGCCAACTGATCCGTGATGCGCAGCGGCGTCAGCCGCGTGCGTCCGGCAGGATATTTCAGACGGAACCAGAGCTTTTTATATCGCAGGTCCAGCTCGTGTCCGTTGGCAGTCTTTTTCAAGAATCGCAACGGATCGAAGCCTGCGACACGGTTCAGCTCAGACACGACGGGGACAGCATTGAACAAAGTGGATTCGGGTGTATTCATTTCAAAAGCTCCTTTCTAAATAAAAACATGAGACAGGGCGTAGATTTAACGCGCTTGCCTCATTTTTACAAAATATTCACAGTGATACTCAAGCACTGCGCTGCTGCACTTTGAACGTATTGGTATAGAGTGAGATCCTATGTCCTAACTGCGTGTTGCGTTTTCCGGTATCGTCTTTATGGACCGCCATGTAGAGCATGCCGATCTGACCCACCAGAATAACCTTTGACTTAGCGCGGGTGATAGCCGTGTAGACAAGGCTTCGCGTCAGCATCCGAGCATGGCTCCTCAGTAAAGGGAATAACACCACATCAAACTCACTGCCCTGCGCCTTATGGACGGTGGTGGCATAGGCAAGCTCCACATGGCCCATTTCCTCCATGGAGTACTCCACGACCCTCGTGGGCGAAAACTGGATTGATATGCGCATACCGTCCCGCTCATCATGGCGAAAACTGCGGATAAAGCCAATATCGCCATTGGACGCCTTAATACTGTTCTTGTTCTGCATCACCTTATCACCTACCCGAAAATAGAGGCTGCCCACCTTCAGATCGGCTTCCTCCGTCTGCGGGTTCACCAGCTCTCGGATCGCCTCGTTGAGTTGGTCAACGGAGGCCGCGCCGGTGGAGCGGAAGGGCGATAGGATCTGCACGCGGTCTACACCGTATTGCTTCACCTGTGCCAGATAGAGATTCCGTAGGTGTTCGGAGGCTTCCTCCTGGTTGGCGCATTTGCAGACAGTAAAATCATTGCCGTAGAAAAAGCCGGTGTCATTGTTGTTGATCTTCTGTGCGTTATAGGCGATAAGGCTGTCCTTCTTCTGACGGAATATCTCATTGAGCACCGTCACAGGGATCAGCCTGCAGTCGATCAACTCACGGAACACATCACCGGCTCCAACGCTTTGCAGCTGGTCTGCATCGCCCACCAGCAGAACCTTCGTGTTCGGCCCAATGCGGGAGAAGAACTGCCGCGCCAGCCACATATCCATCATAGACGATTCATCCACGATGATAAGGCCTGCGTCCAGCATATCTTCTTCACATTTCCGGAAGCCACCATCCTCACCAAACAGTCCCAGCAGGCTGTGCAGCGTGCTGGCATTGTTTACGCCGGTACTCTCCGCCATGCGGCGGCTTGCCCGGCCGGTGGGGGCTGCCAGCAGGATATTCTCCGATGGCTTCAGCAGCTTGAACACCTCAATGACCGCTTTCAGGACGGTGGTCTTGCCGGTACCGGGTGAGCCGGTAATGATGGACAGATCGCTGCGGAATACCATGTGAACAGCCTCCGTCTGCTGCAGAGAGAGCTCGACCCCCAACTGACGCCGTACCCTTGTCAGCAAGTCCTGCACATCCACCCGTTCTACCGGGCGGCAGAGCAGCCTTGCGATGCTGCGGGCGGTTTCGTCCTCCTGCGCGAAGGTCTTGACCAGATAATAGTTGCCGTTGCTGTTGATGATCTTGCCTTGCAGCAGCATGTCGTCGATCACAGCCTCCAGATCATCTGCCTTTACCCGCATCTGAGGAACGGGGATCATGCTGTTCAGCAGAGCCATGGACTCCTTGCGAAGCTGCTCTGCATCCAGATACAGATGACCGCCATCTCCCTTTGCGCCCTCCAGCGCGGCAAATACCGCGCCGCGGATGCGCATGGGTGAGTTCAGCGGCCAATTGTTCTTTCGCATGATCGCGTCCACGCGCTTGAAGCCAAATCCGGATATCTGACAGAGTTCGAAGGGGTTATCCCGCAGAATATCCACGCTGTGTGCGCCGAAATGGTCATAAATCTTCGTGGCGGTGGTGGGGGTGATCTGAAAGGGGGCCAATAGCAGCATCAGATCACGAAGGGTTCGGCTCTCGTTATAGGAGGTAATGATCTCCTCCAGCTTTGCCTTGCTGACGCCCCGTATCTCCAAAAGCCTCTCCGGTTCATTCTCCAGCACATGCAGTGTATCTGCGCCAAACCGGTCTACGATCAGCTCAGCGGTTTTGCCGCCAATGCCCTTGATAAGCCGTGAGGAAAGATACCCCTTGATCCCTTCGCGGGTCTGAGGTACGACCTCCTCACATTTCGTCACATGCAACTGAAAGCCGTTTTTACCCTCTTTCCACTCACCGTCCAGTATCATGCTGACCTGATCGGTGCGCGGCAGCTCATAGCCCACGGCGGCAAAATGGATCATATTGTCCCGATGCCGGTACGCGCTGCGAGCCTTTTCTGGGATAGAACGGTCTGAGGTCTTTACGCTGATCACGCTGTACTTGTTGACAGGGTTATAGAAGATCGTCCGTTCATAGATGCCTGTATAAGCCAACTCATGCAGCCTCCTCTCGTTGTTTTTTCACATAGAAGCGCCGGCTTTCCGAAACAGTGACGTACTGCTCGTAGATGTCCGGGTGCTGCGCCTGCAAACGCTGCAGGTTGTCCTTACTGATGCCGGATTTACGCACAGGCTTATAGCTGATACTGTAAGCCGCTTCACGCCCCTGGCAGACAGCCGTGCAGCTTCGTCCCATTTCTGCGACGATACGGCCTTGCAGCCGCCGCATTTCCGCTTCAATGTGCTCATAGTTTCGTTTCTCCGCGTTTCGCTGGGTCTGAAGCTCCAGATACCGGGTGATCAGCAGTGCCATATTCCCCTCCAGTATCAGCTCCGGTGCCGATGGGTCAGCAGGCCCGAAATGACGCCTGACGCTGTTGAGGATCAGATCGCCGTCCTCCGTATAGGGTGGGGGCATGCCGGTGAGAATGTGGTTCTCCCAGAAATCCCGCTCCAGCGCGATCAGCTCCGCCTCATAGTCCCGGTCACGGTCGATATGCCGGATGATGACTTCATCTTCATTGTTGCCGTACAGGCAGCAGTAGAAGATCTCATCAATGTTCATCACGGCCATATAGTGCCGCCCCTGAGCCTCATAGTTGAGGGGAATGATCTCCTGCCCGTCCTCGGACCACCAGTGATCCTTTGCATTATAGTTGGTGGTTTTTATTTCGAGGATCGCAGTTCGCCCTCCGGGAAGCTCTACAAAGTAGTCAATATCCGCCAGCATAAATGTATGCACCGGATGATAAAACATCTTCTTGATCTGGTAGATGCGATACCCCGTTTTCACATGGAATATCTCTGCTACCAGATCCTCCAGCAGATGCCCCATCTTCTTGGCTACCCAGTTGCTCTCCGAGTCGTCAAATGGCACGATCTTCAGCTTGTCATAGTAGAGATCCCGTGCCGTAGCAAACGGTGAGATTCCTAATATGGCGGCTGCATCGCTGCCGCCGATCCCCCTGCGCCGGTATTCCAGCCAGTCTTTCTCAGGAAGACCCTCCGTGCTGACCAGGACTGACGGCGCATAAGACTCGCTTGCGACTGCCATGGCTATACCCTCCGCTGCCCCGTCTGATGGGGTACAACGCGGGTATAGCTGCGGCGGTATTTTGCCGCCTTCCGCTCCGTTTTCCTGAGTTTCTGCCTGCGCCGGTCTCCTTCTCGATACCGATACAAGCGTTTGCCGGGATAATTCCTTCTGCTCATGTGGATGCCACCTTTCAAATATATTCCAAAGCCTTACGGCATTTGGGTAAATAAAAAAAGCGAGAATGACATCCTGATCCTCTCGGATACTTGCGCCTGCCGATGGCATGGCCGGTGTCATTCTCGCTGCAGGGGAAAATGTCCCCTCAAAAACAAAAAAGTCAACAGCCCACTGCTCTGCGGCATAGTGGTGTTGTTGACTAAAATACAAGCTTAACAACGTGTGCGGTTCAGAAACACTCTGAAATGCCTGTATAGGCGTTGCACAAAAAACAATTACATGGTGATAGTACCACAATATATTGTGGTAGTCAAGAAACAATATCGCTCATATAGAGAATTTGAAAAAATATTCCTTCGCATGTTAAATTTACGGTGCCTGCTTTCTTTTTATTTAGTGTAAGGCTAAGCCAGTCAGAAGATGGCCGGTTCTATTACATGCACCTTGAAAACTGAACAGCCCCACCGGAGGTTATACAGGAGCGGCGGATAGTGTGCGAGAACATAAGGGAGCGCACCCACCGCATAAGTGCCGCACAGCGGCAGCCTGCTAATACGCGGTCGAAGAGAGCGCAGGAAATGGGCCGGTGGTTGGCGAGCAAAGCGAAAAGCGAGATGTGTTACCTTCATTTTGAGCCGCTATAAAACAGCAGGAGGAACACAATATGTCTGAAAAATTATACCAAGGATGCGAGCCACGCATAATAGAGAGAGTTCCCATACACTTAAAAATGGTCTTAACAATCCGTGAAGCGGCCGAGTACAGTAATATAGGCATCAATAAGATAGAATCTATGCTCAGACAGCCAAACTGTCCATTTGTCCTTTATGTTGGGACGCGCAAGCTCGTAAAGCGCAGGGCGTTTGAGGAATATATTTCCGGCAAGGTGCTAATTTGATGAAATTACTCCAGGTGCGCACCAAAATAGTGGCGAGTGATTGAAAATAACAGGAAGCTATGCTATAATTTAAATGTTGTCGCGTTGGGCTCTTTCTCTTGAGTGGACTGCTTGAGGAGGAATTCAACAATGGGAAAAAACTTGAAAGGCAGAGAATGCGGAAAAGGTATCTGCCAAAGGAAGGATGGTAAATACTCGGCAAGATATAACAATAAGCATGGAAGGCGTCTTGAAAAGCACTTTGATACATTGGTTGAGGCACGAAATTGGCTGGCAGATGCAAAGTACAATGATCGGCATGACGTAATAACCACAGATTCCGAGATGACGGTCGAGGAATGGTATACTTACTGGATGGGCAATCTAATCTGCGATTTGGCTCTCAATACCAGACGTAATTATGAGGAAAGATACCGGATCAACATTCGCCCGGTGATAGGTGCCATGCGCATATGCGATGTCAAGCCCATGCACTGCAAAGCGGTCTTGAACCGGATGGAACTCAAATATGCCGGCTCGACGATCCGCCAAGCCTACATTGCAATGGGAACGATGTTTCGGGCGGCTGTGATGAACGACATTCTCATAAAGCACCCTATGAACGGTGTGAGGTATACCAAACCGGTTCGGGCTGTTGATGACATTAAATTCTTGACAGTGGATGAGCAGGAAAAGTTTATGGAAGTTGCGCGGCAATCGCACAATTACAGGCAATACCTGTTGTTGTTGGAAACCGGACTGCGGACTTCCGAGTTGATTGGATTGACTTGGGATGCCATAGATTGGGAAAAGCGGACTCTGACGATCAACAAGGCTTTGGAATACCGGCACGACCAGCACTGTTGGCGTGCAGGGCCGCCCAAAAGCAAGAAAAGCTATCGAACGATACCGCTCACGGCGAAAGCATATAACGTGCTGTTAGAATGCTATGGCGAACGCTACGAGCGAAAAGAGGCTGAAATCATGTCATGCTGTCTTGAGTACATAGACCGGCGCACGGGAGAAAAGAATACTCTGTTTATGCACGATCTAGTCTTTGTGAACTGGCGAACAGGAGAGCCTGCAAAAAACAGTTCCTATGACACCCACCTCTATAAGCTTTGTGATAAGGCGGGGATAAAGCGCTTCTGTATGCACGCCCTGCGGCATACTTATGCAACCCGCGCTATCGAATATGGCATGCCGCCAAAGACGCTTCAAAAACTGCTTGGTCACGCGAGTATTAAAACCACCATGGATCGCTATGTGCACGTCTCCGAGGACTTCATGCTGAGCGCTGTCCGGATTTTCGAGACAAAAGGGGAAGCCGGCTGAGCTGGGACAAAATGGTGCGGAAATGGTGCGGAGCGATCCTGTAAAAGACGGGAAACCCTTGAAAATAAAGGAGTTGTGAGAAAAGATGAAATTAGGTATCGTGGGACTGCCCAACGTGGGCAAATCAACGCTGTTCAACGCCATCACCAACGCCGGAGCCGAAAGCGCCAACTACCCCTTCTGCACCATCGAGCCCAACGTGGGCATGGTGGCCGTGCCGGATGCAAGGCTTGATAAGCTGGCGGAGATGTATCAGCCCGACAAAAAGACCCCCGCCGTCATCGAATTTGTGGACATTGCGGGCCTGGTGAAGGGCGCCAGCCAGGGGGCGGGCCTGGGCAACAAGTTCCTGGAGAACATCCGCCGCACCGACGCCATCGTCCATGTGGTGCGCTGCTTCGACGACGAGAACATCATGCACGTGGTGGCCGACGCCGGGACCAACGTGCCGGTGGACCCCCTGGGCGACATCGAGACCATCGACCTGGAGCTGATCATGGCGGACCTGGAGATGGTGAACCGCCGGGTGGAGAAGGCCGCCAAGGCCGCCAAGGGCGACAAGAAGTTCCTGCACGAGGCCGAGGTATTCCGGGCCCTGGCGGAGCATCTCAACGCCGGAAGGTCCGCCCGCACCTTCGACTGCGGCGACGAGGACCGCGCCATTGTGGAGACCGCCGACCTGCTGAGCCTGAAGCCCATCATCTACGCCGCCAACATGGACGAGGCGGGCTTCGCCGACCACGAGAACAACCGCTACTTCCGGATGGTCCGGGACCTGGCCCAAAAGGAAGGGGCCCAGGTGCTGCCCATCTGCGCCAAGCTGGAGGAGGACATCGCCCAGCTGGACGACCCCGACGAGCGGGCCATGTTCCTGGAGGACCTGGGGGTGGAGCAGTCCGGCCTGGACCGGCTGATCCAGTGCAGCTATGAGCTGCTGGGCCTGATCTCCTTCCTGACCTACGGCAAGGACGAGTGCCGGGCCTGGACCATCCGCAAGGGCACCAAGGCCCCCCAGGCCGCCGGAAAGATTCACTCCGACATCGAGCGGGGCTTCATCCGGGCGGAGACCATCAACTTCGACGAGATGATGGCCTGCGGCAGCGTGGCCGCCGCCAAGGAAAAGGGTCTGCTGCGGTCCGAGGGCAAGGACTATGTGGTCAAGGACGGCGACATGATCTATTTCCGCTTCAACGTGTAAACAAGCAGGCTGCGTGCCGCAGGGCATTTCCCTGGGCGGCACGCAGCCTGTTCCTGTTTCCGGCGCAACCCATTCCCAGGGCAGGAGCGGGGCGCCGATCAAAAAGAGGCGGCGATTCTTTGGAATCGCCGCCTCTTTTGGCGCGGAAGGAGGGATTTGAACCCTCGCGCGTGGTTTAGACGCCTACTCCCTTAGCAGGGGAGCCCCTTCGGCCACTTGGGTACTTCCGCAAACGATATGGAAATTGGCGGAGAGAGTGGGATTCGAACCCACGGATGCTTTCACATCGCCGGTTTTCAAGACCGGTGCTTTCAACCACTCAGCCATCTCTCCGTGCGTGCAAAAGCATATTCAACTCAGACGCAGGACACATTTTACCACATTGCGTCCCGGCTGTCAATGGATTTCTGCGCTCCGGGTCAAAAAAGTGTATTTCACATTGACAATCCGCCCTGTGCATAGTAAAATGAGCGTATATACTCCAGTAGCTTAGCTGTATAGAGCGATCGCCTCCTAAGCGGCAGATTGTTCGATTCCTTCGAGCAGTGAAAATTGCATAAATCTTAAAAATGTCTCAGTAGCTCAGCTGGATAGAGCACACGCCTCCTAAGCGTGGGGTCGGAGGTTCAAATCCTCTCTGGGACGCCAGAAAGCACCGCTGCAAGCCTTTTTTCGGGGTTTGCAGCGTTTTTTTGTTCCTCCTTCTCCCGGTAATTTCACTTCCGTTACCGGGAGATTTTTATGCGCCGCACGATGTATATTTGCTAATTGGACTCGAACGCTCTTCAGAAATTTGCTAAGAAATTTCTGCGTTTTGCTAATTCGATTTTTCGGATCACTTTGCCGGGGCTTGCGCTGCTATCAGGGCTGCGAGCGCACTTGCCAGCTCCGGAGACTTCTGAAGCTGCGCCACAAGGCTTTCAAGGTCCAGGGTCGCAGGCTCCGATTTTGCCGGTTCCTCCGGCGGACGGACATTGCGGAGATCAGGCTTGGCATAGAAGGCTGTCTCGAATTTCTGAGCATTGACCTTTCTATCCTCGTCCAGAATGTGAGCATAGATACTGGTTATCATGTCGATTTCGGCATGGCCCGTATCGCCCTGGGTGGCTTTCAGATCGCCGTGGTTGAGTTTCAGTTTGTAAGTGGTACTGGAATGACGGAGAGAATGAAAGACCACCTTCGGCAGCCCTGCGTCCTCACGGAGTTTTGCAAACTCTTTGAGGATGATCCGATCTTCGCAGGGCCGTCCATTGGGAAGTGCCACCACCAGATCGAAGTCCTGATACTCGTCGCCAAGGAAGCCTTTCAGCTCGTCCTGGGACTTCTTCCATTCCCGCAGAATGTAAGCCAGTGTTTTTGGCAGCCACACCTTACGGATACTGGAATCGGTTTTCGGCTTTTTCAGAATAATTCTTGTGCTGGTGTTCGGCATGAGCGGAGTGAAGATGTAATAGATATCCTTCTCACCCAGTGTTTCAATCGCCCGTTTGGAAGCCCGTGTCAGCTCCTTGTCGATGTAGACATAGGCATTATCCGCAGCAATATCTTCATCGGAAATATGGACGTTCTCCCAGGTCAGCCCCAGGATTTCACCCATACGCAGAGAGCAGGCAAAGGAAAGGTTCATTGCCACATAGAGCTTGCTGTCCGTGCATTTGTCCAGGGCAAGACGGATCATATCCGCTGTCCAGATATCCCGTTTCGCATACTCCGTTTTCGGGAGGATCACATTGTCAAAGGGATTTCTTGCAATGATTTCCCATCGTACCGCCTGCTTAAACGCACACCGCAGGAGCTTGATGATCTTTTCAATGGTCTTGTCGCTGACATAGGTGGTAACGGCCTTTCGGGTCTTGGTAGACACCGACTTGGTTTTCTGCAAGGTCTGGATATAACCGTCAACCGCACGGGGAGTAACCGCCTGTACCTCCATATCACCGATGATCGGATTGATATAGTTGGCAATCAGTGCCGTTTGGCCGTCATACATAGACACGCCCCATTTCTTTTCTCCGTAAAGAGATACGAAGTCATAAAGGAACTCGGTGATCGTCTGATTGCTTGGCGGGAGAAAAGTTCCCGTGTGCTGCTGATTTTCGATTTCCGCCTTGCGCTTCAAGGCCTCTTTGTGGGTATGCCAGGTTTCCCACTTCTGTTTGGTTTCTCCGTTTTCATCCACATAGTTGTAAACAACGGAATAGTTTTTCTTTCGCTTGATTATAGATGCCATATCGTTCTTCCTTTCTTGGATCACAGGTCGAGGGAGTCAAGCCACTCGTCAAATGACCGCTTGGAAATGCGTATGGCGTTACCAATTCGCACGATTTTGAAGTGCCCTTCTTTTACAAGGATATATGCAGAAGTTCTTCCGATGCCCAGGATTTGAGCAATATCGTCAACCGTATACGTCCTTCTTTCAGGGGTTTCTTTCTTCGTGCCGTTCCATGTTTGAGACATGAGAACCCCCTTTCAGTTATGAAAAGGAACAGCACGAATATGTGTGGGTAATATAACTTCCACTATTATTTTACCGTGCTGCTCCGTGTTTGTCTGCTGCTAATTGAAAAGTTTACGATCTATCCATAAACTTTCAAAAAAGAAAAGTAGGCTTACGGACGGCTGCTGGCACAGCTCCACGGGAGTCTAACCCCGGCCCATGCTGATGGGTGCGGCGCACAATGCTTTGTGGGCGTTCAATGCGCGAGTATCTTTGACCCTGCCCGTGCGTCGTCGCCCGCAAGCTGCCACGCTTGCTTTGCGGCCTGGTGTTGTTCGCTCGCCCGTTACAGTGGTCCCGTCCTGCGGACTTGAAACAAAGTCATGGCGCACCGGCCATATGGCTCGGCACAAACAGGAATGTATCCGTTTGCCTTATACTGCGGCGCTGGCCTCCCAGCGGGCTTTCTTTGTCAAGGTGCTGCCTCCGGTCACGAAAGAGAGAAACAGGGAAAGGGTAAGCTGTTTCCGCTTTCAGACCGGACTTGTCAGCTCATGCTGACAATGGAATGAATGAGCTTGATCTCCAATCGGCGCTTCATGTACTCGTCCACCCGAACATGGGGCTGACCGTCAGGATCGTAAAGCGTCCGCGTGCAGAGCTTATTGATATAGCCCTCATAATACCGGAGTACCTGATCCACAGCCTGAGAGTCCCCGTCACGGGCGGCGTCAATCACCGAAAGAGGAAGAAGCTCCCTGCCCTTGTAAGTGGGTTTCTTCATACATTCAACCTCCCTTCGGCATGAGTGCGGCCAACTTGATCCGCAGCTCGGTCAATGATTTTGCCCTTCGCCGCTGAACGGCGCTGCGAGACATTCCAACAAGGCGGCCAACCTCCTGATCCGGCAGGTCCAGAACAAAATGCAGGATCAAAATACTCTGCTCCTGAACAGACAAACCGGCGAAGGCATCAGCCACAAGCTCGTTTTCGATATGCAGGTCATACCCGTGGGACGAGAATGTAAATCTGTCACTGGGGTAATGATCTACAACGCAGAGCTTGTCCATCTCCATCTGCGGAAGGTCGCTGAATGACAGTTCCCTGTCACGGCGCCTCTGCATTTCCCGAAGGTAGTCGATTGCCTCATGGTACAGTACCAGCTTGCAGTAAGCATCGAACTGGCACCGCTCGCCATAGTCATTGCGGGGGATCATATCCATCTTTTCACCCCCTTTCCTGGGGGAATGAGGTGGGTTTCTCCCTTTCCGCTAACAAGGCGAACGCAAAGCCGCTCGCTACCCGCTAAAAGCCTCCTTTTTGAAAATTTCTTAAAAAATTTTTTCGAGGCGGGTTTGTCCTCGGAAAACAGCAAAAAGCGCCCAGCAAGTCGCAACGGACCTGCTGGGCGCAGAAGTGTTTTATAAAGAAGAGTGCTTACATGGTATAGTTCATACTCAGAGCCAGACGACTCCGACGGAGGGGCTACGCTTTTTTTAACTGGTGCAGATCATGGATACTGCGAAATAAAAAGAAGGACACGGCAAATTAACCTCCCATCGGCTACCGTGTCCCTGCAAGTCGTCATAGGATTGTGTAAACGCAAAGAAACGGCGGCTCTGATTTCTCAAAACCGCCGTTAAGGTAATAACTTAAAATAGGCGCGCAAAGTCACCTGCCCCAACCAACGGTTTTTTTCTTTCCCCGTAGACGGGGCAGGTTCATACGCTATGTAATTATTCTTTCGTGACTAATTCTTTCAGCCGTTCATAGGTTTCTGCGCTAATATCATGTTCAATCCGGCAGGCATCAGCCTCCGCCGTTTCAGGATCAACGCCTATAGATATAAGTTGCTTTGTTAAAAAACAATGGCGCTCATAGATTTTTTCAGCCACATCCTGGCTAAGATCGGTCAGGTGTAGATAATGGTTTTCGTCTGTTGTCAAAAAGCCGCCCTCTCGTAAAGTTCCTACTGCGTAACATACGCTGGGTTTTGAAACTTCCATGTACCGGGCAACATCCACAGAGCGCACCATACCGAGCTTCTTTTGGAGTATAAGCACGGCCTCCAAATAATCCTCTCCGGCAGTATGAAGTTTCATAGGCAGCTCCTTTCGCCATTAAGCAAGACTCCAGCCAGCCGCACTCTTTCGGATATTGACAAAATCCTGATAGATACCAGGCTGTTTCAAAAGTTCCTCATGGGTTCCTTGCTGTGCAATCTGGCCGTTGTCTATAACTAAAATCTGATCGGCGTTCTGGATGGTATTTAGGCGGTGAGCGATTACAAGCAGGGTCTTTCCCTTCACCAATTCGGAAATAGCCTCCTGAATATAGCTTTCATTGTCCGTATCTACACTTGCGGTAGCTTCATCCAAAATGACAATAGGCGCGTCTTTCAGAATACAGCGGGCAATCGAAATACGCTGTTTTTCGCCGCCGGAAAGTGTTGCACCGCCCTCACCAACCACCGTTTGGAATCCGTCGGGCAAAGCCATAATGAAATCATAGCAGCGGGCTTTTCTGGCAGCCTCATAGACTTCTTCTTCCGTGGCATCCGGCTTTCCCATGATGATATTGTTGTAAATGGTGTCCTGAAACAGATACACGCGCTGGAATACCATGCTGATCTGATCCATCAATTCCGACAGAGGTACATTGCGAATATCCACGCCCCTTATCGTCACATTGCCGGATTTTACATCCCAAAGTCGCGCCAGCAAGTTTGCAATGGTGGACTTACCGCTACCGGACGGTCCAACCAGCGCTGTCATAGAATTTTTCTTCATGGCAAAACTGATATGATGCAGAACCTCTTTATCCTGATAAGCAAATGTAACATCGTTGAACAGGACTTCCGGCTGTCCCGGCTGTGCCTGAGCCGGAATATGCTGCTTGCCGTTGTCGGAAAGTTCCGGTTCATCCAATACCGCTTCAATACGATCAAGGGCAGCGTTCATAACGGTTAGTCGGGTTGCTTCTCCATAAAGAGCTTTCAGAGGTCCAAAGAGATCAAAGACAAACAGCAGCACGCCCAAAAGATAAGCCAGGGAGAGTACGCCTTCCTGATGTAAAAAAACGGATAAACCGAAGATAGCGGCAATACCCACGCCATAGAGAATGTTTAAGCCAGTGGTCCACGGTGTCATTTTCTGCTCAAACTTCGTATTGACATCCCTTGATTTTTTGAAGTTTTCCGTTAATTCGTCAGATTTTTCTCCGAGCAGATTGTAACTTTTGATAACCCCAATTCCTTCAGCAAAAGACAAGACCGCATCCGTCAAATTCTCGCTTTGGTTTTGACGCCCGACAGCCTCCTTGAAGGAAACCTTATTCATATATCTTGCAACCAGTGATGCCAGCAAGGTAATGATTACCGCAATCAGCCCAAGTCTCCAATCCAGTACGAACATAAAAACAGCTAAAACCAAAGTAGACAGCATATAGCTCATCATGTTGCCAATGGTACTCATAGAAACTTCCTCAATGAATACCATATCCGTACTGAGAACAGAGCTGATTTTGCCAATATTCCCCGATGTAAAGTAACCCATCGGCATTTTTCTTAAATGATTTCCCAACTCCATCCGTTTATCAGCAAAGATCATAAATCCAGCGGCACTTTGCAGACGGTCGCTCAAATAGTGAACCACTGTCTGAACCACTACAACAGCTAATAATCCAAGTCCGACAAACAGACAGGTCTTTCCAGTCAGCGTATTATCAGCAAACCCGGCCAAGACAATAAACGCCATGAAGATCGGCATTTTGGAGAGAATGGACTCGACAAATGCACATAGAAATGCAGCCTGAATACGGCTTTTATACCTCCCGGAGAGGTTCAGGATTCTTGAAATCAATGCAAACATTTATCTTCCCTCCTTTGCAGTAGATACTTTCCACTCGGCGCTGTCCTGAGCCGCTTTCCACAACTTTTGGTATTCTGGGCAAGCTTGAATCAGCTCCTGATGTTTTCCGGTTGCCACCATCTTTCCGTGATCCATAACGCATATTTGATCTGCGTTCATTATAGCGGGAAGTTTGTGAGCGATAACTACCAAGGTTTTTCCCTTCACCAGCTCCGCAATAGCAGCCTCCATTTTTTCCTCATTTTCTGGATCAGCATAGGCCGTGGCCTCGTCAAGCACTACAATCGGGGCATCCTTCAATATTGCCCGCGCCAGGGAAATTCGCTGGCGCTGCCCCCCGGAAAGCATTTTCCCCGCATCGCCCGCCATGGAGTGAATACCTTGCGGCAGCTTTTCCAGAAACTCCATACACTGGGCTTTCTTCGCCGCCTGCATTACTTCCTCATCGGTAGCATCCAAACGTCCAAGACGGATATTTTCCAGCAGGGAGGCGTTAAACAGGTACTGATCCTGAGCCACATAGGAAATGCGGCTGTTCAATGCCTCCAGGCTCATATCACAAAGTTTCTGCCCGCCAATGGAAATGCTCCCTTTCTGCGGGTCATAGTAGTGGATCAACAGTTTTGCAAGGGTGCTCTTGCCAGAACCGGATTCACCAACTAGGGCAGTTTTTCGTCCTGCTTGTGCCACAAAGGTAATATCGTGGAGGACTTCGTTTTCTGCTATTATCGGTTTCCCATCTGGGCCAGGCTGTGTCGTCTGATACGCAAAGGAAACATGATCGTAAGAAATGTTAAAATCCTGTCCGTGGAAATCATCCTCAGCAGCTTGCAGCGGTGCCGTATTTAACATCTGTTCAAGTGCCGTGATCTTATAATTCAGATTCGGAATCGTCTCCATAAAGCCCAGTGCTTTCAGGAGAGGAATCCCAATGCTGAGGGAAAGGCAGAGGACTAAAATCAAATCAGGTAAAGTGCTTATGCCACAGAGAACAAACCATGCCCCAAGAGGCAAAGTCAGAATAACAGTGCAGGGCAGCAGACTTCCGTATATCGCCATCCAGGGCCAGGCGGCCTTATACCATGCCAAGGTATAATCCCGATAGTCCGTTACATCCTTGCGGAAGTTCTCGTAAGATTCACTCTCCCGGTTGAAAACCTTGACAACCTCCATACCATTGATGTACTCAATGATCGTGTTGTTCATTTTCT
>ENA-UOJM01000319-UOJM01000319.1-human-gut-metagenome-genome-assembly--contig:-P116-NODE-319-length-72395-cov-32.693337_pt1 | contig 72395 bp, 60 predicted proteins | sample MGYA00242349_ERZ723896 | MGnify/ENA metagenome assembly ERZ723896 | reverse complement strand
CGTTGATGACGATGGCGTCGCAGGTGCCCTGCTGCAGGCGGGAGATCATGTCGGGCACGCTGCCGACGGGGCTTAAGTGGTCGACGCCTTCGATCTGCTCGATGACATCGTCAAGCGCCGTGCCCTGCTGGCCGAGGACGGCCGCGCCGGAGAAGTCCTGAATGGAGGTGGCATTTAAGTACGGGGAATCGGCGAGCACCATCAGGCCGTAGGTGGTCTCACGGTAGGGCTCGGAGAAGTTGATGGATTCGCGGCGCTCGGCGGTGTCCATCATACCGGCGATGATGGCGTCGATCTGGCCCTGATTGAGCGCGTCGATCAGGCCGTCCCAGCTGAGCTTGACAATGACGAGCTCCTTGCCGAGACCGTCTGCGATGGCCTTGGCGATCTGCACGTCATAGCCTTCGGCATACGCGCCGGCGACGTTTTCAACGGGGACGTTCGAGTCCGTCGCTTCGCTTTCCTGCCAGTTGTTGGGGGCGTAAGCGCACTCCATGCCGACGCGGAATTCATTGCTTTCGTTTGTGGTGGTGTCCTGCTGCTCCTGCTGCTGATCGTTGCTGGAATCGTCGGCAGCCTGACTGCCGCAGGCGGTGAGTGCGAAGAGCATGATGGCCGCCAGCAGGAGGGCGGTAAAGGTTCTGAGCTTCATGATGGTGGTTTCCTTTCTTGTGATGAGGTTGATTTTTCAAAAACAGGGGAGTCCTGCTTTCTACGCCTTCAGCGCACTCCCGATGCAGACAAAAAACAAAGCCGTAAATGCTTTGTGAAGCATTTACGGCTGCAACTGTACTGCAATCCGGCAAACCGGTCATCACCTTTGGGGGGATAAACAGCTTGCCGACCTCGATAGCGCTCCACATACGTGACAGTCCGGCGGATGTTCTCCGACGAACCAGCGGCAAACGGCACAGGAACCGTTTCCACTTCGGCGGCATCCCCTTTCGCGCGCTCCGGCTTCCTGTGCCGGTGCGAACGCGCTACTTTTGTCAGCCGCGCCTCTATCTTCCCGACCTCGCGATCGGGCGCTTGAAATTGTTGGCGTTACCTTACTCCCATGCTGGGAAAATGTCAATCCCTAATTTTCCACTTCTCCAAATTTTGAGAATCTTTTTACACGGAAGAATGGGTTCTTGTGAAATATTACCACAGCTTTCCTGCATGAATATCGGATATGACACGGCGGAATGTAAAGAAGGGGCCGGAGCATGATACCCCAGCCCGCTGAAAATTCATCTCAAAACTCGGTGACGACATCGTACCCGCTGCCCGTCCAGATGGCGGGACGCGTTTCCAGCGTGTGCAGCGCGGTGACAAAGTCAGGCAGCGTTGTGACCGTTTCGGGCAGCCATGTCACGTATTTTCCCACCTGATCCGGCACGTGCGCGTCGCTCGCGCCGATGGCCTTGAGCCCCAGCTCGCGGCAGAAGCGCAGTGCCGTCCGGTTCTCTTCAAGCGGCGTGCTGCCGTTGAGGACCTCCACGCCGTCAAGACCGTGCACATCGCGCAGGTGCTCGCGCAGCCCGCGATTGTTGCTGCGAAAGGGGTGGCAGGAGACGCAGAAACCGTCCTTTTCGCGCACCAGGTCGATAAAGTCCTGTGCGCTGACGCGCTGGTCGGGGATGCCGTCGATCCCCCAGGCGGTGATATCGCCCCAGAGCGAGAAAAATTCCACGCCGACGAAGATGGAATAGCCGATCTCGCGGGAATAGGCCTCCGCGCGCTCGCGCAGACCCATGCTGTCGTGGTCTGTGATGCAGATCGCGTCCAGCCCCTTTTGCCTGGCGATAGAGACGATCTCCTCCAGGTGGAGAAAGCTGTCGGTCGAGTAGGTGCATTCGTGCAGGTGCATATCAACAAGCATGGCGGTGTTACCCCTTTTCTCCGTGGCGGATGACCTTGAGCACGCTGCCGTCATCCTTCCATACAATGTCGTTGAGGCCCAGAAATGACGCGATATAGTCGTTTGCAGGATGGCGGAAGACCTCCTCTGCCGAGCCGAGCTGCAAGAGCTCGCTCTCGCTCATCACGGCGATGGAGTCGGCCAGAATGAGCGCCTCCTCCTGATCGTGCGTGACGAAGACCATCGTGATGCCGAGCTTGCGCTGCAGGCGCTTGAGCTCGCCGCGCATCCGCACACGCAGCGCCGCGTCGAGGTTCGAGAGCGGCTCGTCAAGCAGGCAGAGCTTTGGTTCGACGATGAGCGCGCGGGCAAGCGCCACGCGCTGCTGCTGGCCGCCCGAGAGCTCGCCGATGCGCGCGTCCTCGCGCTCGGCAAGGCCGACGAGACTCAGGTACCGGCGGCCCTTTTCCTTTGCCTCCGCGCGGGAATAGCCGCGGAATTTGAGTCCGTAGGTCACGTTTTGCAGCACGCTCATGTGTGGGAACAGACCGTAGGACTGGAAGACAGTCGAAACCGGCCGCCGCTCGGGCGGGAGCGCGGTGATGTCCTGCCCGTCGAGGAGCACCCTGCCGCCGTCGGGCTTGAGAAAGCCGCCGATCATGTTGAGCGTGGTCGTCTTGCCGCAGCCCGACGAGCCGAGAATGCACAAAAGTCCGCCCTCTTCCAGGCCGAGGGAGAGGTCATGCACGGCGTATTTGCCGTCAAACTGCTTGCTCAAGAGGTCAAGTTCGAGATACACGGCGATTTTCTCCTTTCCGGGTGATGAGGAAGGCGAGGCCTTCGACAAGAAGGACGATGACGGTGATGACGCTTGCAATCAGCGAGGCGAGGGCGTAATCGCCTTGATACACCGCGTCAAAGAGCTTGAAAACGGCCAGCTGGCGCTTGGCGTCGATGAGAAAGATGATGGAGCCCGCCGTCGTCATGCTGCTTGTGAAGTTATAGACAAAGCAGCTCAAAAACGCGGGCCGCAGTGCGGGAAAGACCACATCGCGCAGCACAGCGAGCCGTCCCGCGCCAAGGTCGCGCGCCGAGCGCTCCTGCACTTCAGGAAGGAGCGCGAGCGACGCGGTGCAGATCTTCGTGGAGGTCGGCAGCTGCTTGAAGAGCATGTTGGCCAGCACGATAAGGGCCGTGCCCGTCAGCTTGAGCGGCGCGTGGTTGAACGCGAGAATATAGCCGATGCCAAAGCACGTGCCCGGCAGCATATAGGGCAGCGTCGCAAGGCAGTCGAAAAGGCTGCGGCCGATGATGCGTCGGCGGTCCATGTAATAGGCGAAGAGCATCGCAAAAACCGTGCCGGCGATGGAGACGATGAGCGCGTATTCAACGCTTCGCAGCATCGTCGACGAACCGATGCGCCAGAGCTGATCCCAGTATTGCAGCGTGAAGGAGTAGACACCTTTCGTGCTCTTCAAAAAGCCCGAGAGAAACACGCAGCCGTATTGCAGCACGATCATTACGAAGAAGACAGTGCTCAGCGCGATCATGCCCCGGCCCATCGCGCCGCAATGCGGCAGCGAAAGGCCGAGCTCTGTCTGAGCGGTGCGGCTGGCGTCGGTCAGCTTGTCTGAGCGGCGCATCAGTGCGCGGTAGACGAAAAAGAACACAATGGACGGGATGAGCAGGAACATGTTCATCGCCGAGGACTTTTCAAGGTCCGAGTATCCAACGACTTGCAAATAGATGTCCGCGGCCAGCGTGCTGAAGCGCCCGCCGATGATGATGGGCGTGCCGAAGTCCGCGAGCGAGCGGACGAACGAGAGCAGCAGGCACACGAGCGTCGCGGGCCGAATGAGCGGCAGGACAATATCGCGCAGGATGGCGCCGCCCGATGCGCCGAGGTCGCGCGCCGAGCGAAGGCTGCCCTCGTCCAGCTTTTCGAGGATGCCGGAGAGAAACATTGCGTTGAGCGGCACGAACGAGATCGACTGCATCAGGATGACGCCCCAGCGATTGTAGGGGTTCAGGCTCAGGTGCAGCAGGCGGTAGGTGATCCACCCGCGCCGCCCGTAGAGCTGGATATAGGCAAGCGACGAGACGAACGGCGGCGACACCATGGCGACGAGTATGATGACCATGCAGAGCGTCTTCTTCCACCCGCGCGCCGTGGCGCATACGAGCGCCGCTGAGAGCGAGAGGATAGTGGACAGCACTGCCGTAAAAACGCCGACAAATACGCTGTTGCGCAGACTCTCGCCGTATTGGCGTAGAACAGTGCCGAACATTGCAAAGCTCACGCCGCCGTCCGCGCCGCGCAGGCTCCGCAGCGCGATGCACGCGATGGGCCAGAGAATGAACAGCAGCACGCTCCCGAGCAGGACAAGTAAGATCAGCTTGTCGGCCGCATTTTCACATAGGGAAAAAAGGACATCGTGAGATGCCCTTTTTTCTGTATTTTTTTGAATAGCGCCAGCGGACTTCATTTATTCCGCGGCGGCCTTGTCGCCCATCAGGGGCTCAAAGCGATCGAGAATCTCGGTGCGCTGGGAACCGAACAGGGACAGGTTCTCCGTCATGAGGAGCGTAGGATCATAGGACAGCTCAATGCCTTCGATGGAGGGCTTGATGACCTTGATGCCGTTCTTCTGCTCAATCTCGGCGAGCTGGCGGAGATGATCGTCGCTGCTGAAGAGCCACTCGACGAAGTACTTGGCGGCGTCAACGTTTTCAGCGTTCTTGAACACGGCCACACCCTCGGGGACCCAGGGCATCCCGTCAGAGGGGTAAACGATGGTCAGGTCGTTCTCCTCGGCGGCCTGCTCGATGCTGGCGTCGATGTAGGAGATGCCGACAGCGAACTCACCGGAAGAGACCTTGTTCTTCGGGTCGGATCCGCGCTTGCCGTAGTAGGCAATGTTGTTGTTCAGAGCCTCGAAGTAGTCCCAGCCCTGATCGCCCTTGGCCTGCAGCAGCGCGTTGACCACGGCGTAGTTGGTGCCGGAAACGGCGGGGTTGGACATGACGATCTCGCCCTCATACTGGCTGTCGGTCAGGTCATCCCAGCTCTCGGGAGCGGTCAGACCCAGCTCCTCCATGAGAGAGTTGTTGAGCAGGAAGCCGACAATGGTGATGCCCTTGGAATACCAGTAACCCTCGGTATCCTTGTACTCGTCGCCGAGCTCGGCGGCCGCATCAAAGGTGACGGGCTCGAGCAGACCGTCATCCTTGGCGCTCATGAACGCGTCGATGCCGCCGCCGAACCACAGGTCAGCGGACGGGGTGCCGCCCTCGGCGCGGAGCTTGGAGAGCACCTCGCCGGAGGACATGGACAGGCATTCGACCTCCACGCCGGTGTCGGCGGTGAACGCGTCGAACAGGGGACCGTAGACGTCGCCGGTGGCGACGACCTTCATCGTGCCGGAGAGCTCGGGAGCGGTGTCCTGAGGCTCGTCGGACGTCTGCGTGTCATCAGTCTTCGAGCCGCAGGCGACCAGAGAGAGCACCATCATGACGCAAAGCAGCAGAGAAAACAGCTTTTTCATAATTAACCTCTTTTCCAAATTTGCTAAAGAAATCCCCGCCGCTGTGCTGACAGTGGCGAGGACTATATTTTAGATAGAATAACGCAAAAAGTAAAATCGAAATTTGCACACGACTAAGGCGATTTCATCGAAAAAAACAATTATTTGGCAAACTGCGGATCAAGGACGGACAGCGCGTATGCCGCGTAGAGCGCCGCGCCGAGGGGGAGCGTTTCCTCGTCGATGTCGAAATCGCCGCGGTGGTTGGAGATGCAGGTGTGCGGCTTTTTGGGGTTTGCCGTGCCGAGGTAGGCGTAAGCGCCCTTCGTTTGCAGCAGATACTCGGCGAAATCGTCCCCGCTGAGCGACAGCGCGCGGTTTGCCGTCGTGGGGATGCCGAGCGCGTTGGCGACGCGCTCGACCTCCCCGCACACACCGGCGTCGTTCGTGAGCGGCGTGGCGAAGTCGTCCCATTCGACCTCTGCCGTGCCGCCGTAAAGGGCGGAGATGTGTGCGGCCGCGGCGTTGATCGTTTCGCGAAGGTGCGCGCGGCTCTCGGGCGAGAACATGCGCGTCGTGCCCTCGAGTACGGCGGTCTCGGCCACGGCGTTGTAGGCCGTGCCGGCGTTCAGCTTGCCCACGCCGATGAGCACCGGCTCGACCGGCGAGGTCATGCGCGTGACGATGGACTGGAGCGCGACGACGAGCTCGCTTGCGATATAGAGCGCGTCCACGCCGAGCTGCGGCGTGGAGACGTGCGCGCTTTTGCCGTGGATGCGGATGATAAAGTGGTCGACGCCCGCGTTGTTGGCCCCCGGCTTGACGCCGACGGTCCCCGCGGGAAGGTCGGACGCCGTGTGCAGCCCGAAGACGCGCTGTGCGCCATCCAGCGTGCCCGCGGCGATGAGCGGCCTTGCGCCCTGACCGATCTCCTCGGCGGGCTGGAAGAGGAAGCGCACCTCGCCACCAAAGTCCGCGCGGTGTGCGCTCAAAACCTTTGCCGCGCCGAGAAGACACGTCGTGTGCGCGTCGTGGCCGCAGGCGTGCATCATGCCCGGCGTTTGCGAGCGGTAGGGCACGTCGTTCGTCTCCTGAATGGGTAAGGCGTCGATATCCGCGCGCAGCACGACAAGGCCGCTTCCATTGCCGTTGCCGGTCAAATGGCCGACAACGGCGGTCTCGCCGACGCGCTCGTGCGGGATGCCGCACCTGTCAAGCTCGCGCTCGATGCGCGCGGCAGTGTGGTATTCGTGCAGGCCGAGCTCTGGGGCGCGGTGAAATTCCCGCCGCAGTGCGATGAGCTCGTCGCGAAGCTGCTGGCACTCTTCTCTCAGGGCGTTCATGGCGAATTTCCTTTCTTAACCCTTGGCAGGGATCTTTTCGCGCAGGGATTCGAGACGGTTCAGCGCGTCGGTGAGCGTTTCGTCCTTCTTGGCGAAGTGCAGGCGGATGAGGTGGTTGACCGGCTCGCGGAAGAAGCTCGAGCCCGGCACCGCGCCCACGCCGACCTTGCTCGCAAGGTCCTCGCAGAATTGAAGATCGCTCTCGTAGCCGAACTCCGAGATGTCGAGCATCACGTAGTAAGCGCCCTCGGGGTCATTGTGGACGATCTTGAGATCGTCAAGGCCCTTTAAGAACAGGCCCTTTTTGTGCGTGTACTCGGCCTGCAGCGCGTCGTAGTAGTCCTGACCAAAGTTGAGGCCGGGGATGATGGCCTCCTGTAGGGGTGCCGCTGCGCCGACGGTGAGGAAGTCGTGGACCTTCTTCGCGCGGTCGATGATCTCCGGCGGGGCGATGATGTAGCCAAGGCGCCAGCCGGTGATGGAATAGGTCTTGGAAAGCGACGAGCAGGACAGCGTGCGCTCCCACATGTCGGGCAGCGTCGCAAAATAGGTGTGCTGGTGCGGGGCGTAAATGATGTGCTCGTAGACCTCGTCGGTGATGACGTAGACGTCATATTTCTTGGCAAGACCCGCGATGATCTCAAGCTCCTCGCGCGTGAAGACCTTGCCGCAGGGGTTCGAGGGGTTGCACAGCACGAGCGCCTTGGGGTGCTGGCGGAACGCGTCCTCGAGCACTTCGGGGTCAAACGTGAACGACGGCGGCGTGAGCGGCACATAGATGGGCACCGCGCCGGAGAGGATCGTGTCGGCGCTGTAATTTTCGTAGAACGGAGAGAAGATGACGACCTTGTCGCCGGGGTTGGCGACGGTCATCATTGCGGCCATCATGGCCTCGGTGCTGCCGCAGGTGACGACGATCTCGCCGTTGGGGTCGACGTCGCGGCCCATGAAGTGGGACTGCTTCTTCGCCAGCGCCTCGCGGAAGTCCTGCGCGCCCCAGGTGATGGAGTACTGATGGAAGTCCTCGTAGGCGACCTGAGAGAGGCGGTCGAGGATGGGCTTGGGCGGGTCGAAGTCGGGGAAGCCCTGGGAGAGATTCACCGCGCCGTACTGGTTGGAGATGCGCGTCATGCGGCGGATGACGGAATCGGTAAAGCTCGCGGTGCGGTCAGAAAGTGCCTGCATTATTGTTTCCTCCTGTGAGATAAGATTTTCCGTTGTTCAAGATATGCTGCGGGTCGAGCGCCGTTTTGATGGCGTTCATGGCCTGTAAATTTTCCTTCGCCGTCTGGCGCAGGAAGTAGGGACGCTTCGATAGCCCGATGCCGTGCTCGCCGGAGGCGACGCCGCCGAGGCGATAGGCTTCGGCATAGGCCCTGTCCATGTTTTCGTGCAGCTCGCGCTGCCACGTTTCTTCATCCCGCTCGCCGCGCACGACGCACAGGTGCACATTGCCGTCGCCCGCGTGGCCGAAGCTGACCATCTGCATGCCGCTCTGGGCTTCCAAGTCGTTGATGAAGCGGATGAAGTCCGCCGTGCGGCTGATGGGCACGACGATATCGACCGGCTCCTGCTCGGAAACGGCCTCCACGGCCTTGACAAGCGCTCCGCGCACGCGCCAGATGTCAGCGCACTGCCGCGCGTCGGAGAGCTCGATAAAGTCGAGCGCGCCGTTTTGCAGCGCCAGAGAGCGCACGCGCGCGGCATTGGCCGTGACCTCTTCGCTTCTGCCGTCAAAGGTCAAGAGAATATAAGAGCCGGCGTCGGGGCGGGGATAAGAGACGCCGCAGAAGCGTTCGCCAAGCGCGACGACTTTGCGCTCCATGAATTCGACCGCCGTGGGGTTCGCGTTCGCGCGCAGGATGGTCAAAACGCTCTGGATGCCGGTTTTCAGGTCGGCATACGGCACAAGCACGCTGAGCGAGGCCTCGGGCTTGGGAACAAGGCGCAGCAGGCACTTTGTGATGACGGCGAGCTACCCTCCAAGCCGATGAGAAGGTGCTTGAGCGAAAGCCCGCTCGCGTCCTTGACCTGCTTGCCGCCGACTTGCATCACCGTGCCGTCAGCGAGCACGACCTCGAGCCCGCGCACATAGTCGCGCGTGACGCCGTACTTCACCGCGCGCATGCCGCCGGCGTTCGTGCTGATGTTGCCGCCGATGCTCGAGGCCTTTTCGCCGGGATCGGGCGGGTAGAACAGCCCGCGCGCTTCGACATAGGCCTGCAAGTCCTGCAAGAGCATACCGGGCTCGACCGTGACGGTCATCGTGTCCTCGTCGAGCTCGAGCACGCGGTCCATGCGGGAAAGGTCGAGGATGATGTCGCCCTCGAGCGGCACGGTAGAGCCGACAAGATTCGTCCCCGCGCCGCGCGGCGTGACGGGAACGCGGTGCGCGCGCGTAGCGCAGGAGCGCGCTCACCTCCTCGGTGGATAAGGGGAAGGCGAGCGCCTCGGCGCTGCCGTGGACGCGGCCGAGCACGTCGCTCTGGTATTCTGCGGGAATGTCCGCGCCGGTGAGCAGGCGGTTTTCGTCTGCAATGATGCGCCGCAGCGCGGAAAGATCAAGTGCCATAATCAATTCCTCCCGGAAAGGCGTACCGCCGCCCGCGCTCCCTGCGTTGCGGGAGCGCGGCGGCGGTCAGATGGTGTTTACTGATTGATCAGGTCCTGATTCCAGCCCACTGCGATGAAGTAACCGCCGAAGGTGTTGTTGAACACGTCCTCCGTCGCGCTGGACTGGAAGGCTTCGACGACCTTCTCATAGATGGCGGCGGTGTCGGGGTCTTCGATGTCAGCGGTGCGCGCGGCGATCAGATTCCAGTACTCCTCCACGTCGAGGACGCTGTCCTTGTAGATGGCCTCGTCAGTCTTGAGGCCAAAGTCGAGCGCGTAGTTGCCATTCACGACCGCGGCGGCCACGTCGGGCAGGACGGAGGGGATGGTGTTGGCCTTGAGTTCTTCGATGGTGATGTTGACCTTGTAGCTCGTGATATCGTCAACGGTGGGGTTGAAGGCGGCGTTGGGGTCGAGCTCGATGAGGCCCGCGGCTTCGAGCACCTTGAGCGCGCGGCCGCCGTTGGTCAGATCGTCGGGAATGGCGACGACGTCACCGTCTTTGAGCTCGTCAACGGAACTGACCTTCTGGGAGTAGAGGTTCAGCGGGATGATGAAGGTGTTGCCGATGTTCTGGATCGCATAGCCGTAGTTGTCGATCTCGTTCTGGAGATAAATGCGGTGCTGGAAGGCGTTGAGGTCGATGTCGCCGTTGGCGAGCGCGTTGTTCGGGGTCACGTAGTCCGAGAACTGCACGATCTCGAGGTCGATGCCCTCGTCGGCGAGCGCGGCCTTCGCGCTCGCCCACAGGTCGTCATAGATGCCGCCGACCACGCCGAGCTTGACGGTCACGGTCTCGCCGGTCTGATTGTCGGTGTTGGCATCGCTGTTGTCGGCGGAGTCGCCGGCCTTGGAGCCGCAGGCGGTCAGTGCGAGGGCGAGCGTGGCGGCTGCAAGGGTGAGGGCAAAGAACTTTTTGAGCTTCATGGAAATATCCTCCGTTAAAATAATTTTTTGTAATGGGGTGGGTAGGGACTGTATGGGGATCACGTTAATGCGTGTTCTTTTTGACGATGCGTCCGCCGGCAAATTCGATGACGCAGACGATGAGCACAAGGACGAGCACGGTGACGTTCGTGATGTCGGCCATGTTGCGGTCGTGGCCGTAGCGGATGGCGAAGTCGCCGAGGCCGCCCGCGCCGGCGACGCCGGCCATGGCCGTGAGGTTTAAGAGACTCACGATCGTGATGGTCGTGCCGCGCGCGATGGCCGCGATGCTCTCCTTGAGATACACGCGGAAGATGATCTCAAGCGGGCTCGAGCCCATCGAGAGCGCCGCCTCGATAAGGCCGCCGTCGAGCTCGGCGAGCGCACTTTCGACCTGACGGGTGAAAAACGGCACTGAGCCGAACACCAGCGGCACGATCGCACCGCGCACATAGAGCACCGTGCCGACCAGCGCACGCGTGATGGGCATGACCCACGTCAGTAGGATGATAAACGGGATGGAGCGGAACAGGCTCACGAGCTTGTCGAGAATTTGGTAGACGACCTTGTTCTCCAAAATGCCGTTCGGCTTTGTCACCGTGAGCACCACGCCGAGCAGAAGCCCGAATACGAACGAGATGAGGCCCGACCAGAGCACCATGAGCATCGTGTCGCCGAGGGCCTTATAAAAGTCCGGCAGCTTGCTTGCAAGGTTCGGGGCAATGTTAACGATCAGCTCTTGCATCTTTGATGACCTCCACTCCAACATTTTTTTCGATCAGGTATTCGATCGCTTTCGTGATCTGCTTTCTCTCGCCGCTGATGATGGCGACCGTTCCGCCGATGGGGGAATCCTGCACGATGGTGATATCGGCGAAAATGATGTTGAGCGAGACGTTGAACATCTGCGACACGGCGGAGATGATCGGCTCGTTGACGTTGCGCTGAACATAGGACAGGCGGACAATGAGCTCGCCAGGCTGGAGACGCGTGACGGGGGAATCCTCGGCGATGAGCGCTTCGACCTTCTGGAGGTTCGAGGTCGTGTGGATGAAGCTCTTCGTGATGTCCTGCTTGGGCTCAGCGAAGACCGTGAAGACCTCGCCCTGCTCGACGACGCGGCCGTATTCCATGACGGCGACGCGGTCACAGATCTCCTTGACGACAGCCATCTCGTGCGTGATGAGCACGATCGTGATGCCGAGCGTTTCGTTGAGGTGCTTGAGAAGGTGCAGGATCGCCTTCGTTGTCTGCGGGTCGAGCGCGGAGGTCGCCTCGTCGCACAGAAGCACCTGTGGGTCGTTGGCAAGGGCGCGGGCGATGGCGACGCGCTGCTTCTGTCCGCCGGAGAGCTGGCTGGGGTAGGCGTCCGCCTTGTCGCCGATGCCGACGAGTTCCAAGAGCGTTGCGACCTTCTTCCGGATATCCTCCTTGCTCAGGCCGCTGCCCTTGAGCGGGTAGGCGACGTTTCCGGCCACCGTGCGCGACGGCATCAGGTTGAAGTGCTGGAAGATCATGCCGATCTTCTTGCGCGCCGCGCGCAGATCCTTGGCAGAGAGCGCCGTCAAGTCCTGTCCCGCGACGAAGACGCTGCCGGAGCTTGGCCGCTCCAAAAGGTTGATGCATCGCACGAGCGTGGACTTGCCCGCGCCCGAGAAGCCGATGATCCCGAAGATCTCGCCCGAGCCGATGGAGAGCGACACGTCGCGCACGGCGTGCACGGCCTTTTCGCCCGAGCCGAAGTCCTTGGAAATGTTCTTGAGTTCGATCAAGTGAATTCCTCCTTTATCCCAAAAGCAAACAAAAAAAGCGGGGAGCTCATGAGCTCCCCGCTTCAGGTCAAACGATGTTCGGGTGGCAAGACCCTTCTGCGCGCTTTCAATCAGCGGCGGCAATTTCGTTCCTGTGCGTATCGGGCAGGAAAATGAGCATGAGCAATCGTGGGCATCGGCATCGCCATGTCCATGTTCATGCACATTAACATTCGAGAAGTGTAGGAGAACATTTCGTCGAAATCCTTTCCGAAAATCATATTGAGGTTGTGGGTATCATAGCACCGTGAAAAGCACACGTCAACAGAAAATGCGGGAAAATTCGCAACTTAGTCACACTTGACTAAAGCGGAAGAATAAACATGCGGAAAAAATCGGGTAATATTGCCAGCAAATTTGCCGCGCCGTTCAGTTTTGAAATGAAAAAAGAGGAACGGAAGCGGTCAGCTTCGTTCCTCTTTCGCTGATTGAATGCCGAAAAAGCGGCGGCCGTTTTCGTTCGTCAGGGCGATGATTTCATCTGTGCTCATGCCGCGAATTTCTGCGAATTTTGCCGCGATATGGAACACATTGCGCGAGTCGTTGCGCGTGCCGCGCACGGGAACGGGGGCCATGTAAGGGCTGTCCGTTTCGAGAAGCACCCTGTCAAGCGGGACGACCTTTGCGACCTCGACGGTCTTCTTCGCGTTCTTGTAGGTCAGCGGGCCGTCAAAGCCCAGGTACCAGCCGCGCTTTATCAGCTCCTGCGCGATCTCGACGCTGCCGGAAAAGCAATGGAACACGCCGCGCACCTGCGGAAACTCCTTCACGATGGCGAGGCAGTCAGCATGCGCGTCGCGGTCGTGCACGATGACGGGGAGACCTAATTCCTGCGCCAGCGCGAGCTGGTCGCGGAAAACCTCCTGCTGGAATTCCCGCGGCGGGTTTTGCTCCCAGTAGTAGTCGAGCCCGATCTCACCGATGGCGACGACCTTCGGGTTCTTTGCCCATGCGCGCAGCGTGTCGAGGCTCTCGCGCGTGTAGGGCGCGCAGTTTTCCGGATGCCAGCCGACGGCGGAGTAGACGTGGGGATGTTGTTCCGCAATCTCCACCGCGCGGCGCGAGGTATCCAAGTCGCAGCCCGGGTCGACGATCAGCCCCACGCCGTTTTCGGGCATGGACGCGAGCAATGCCTCGCGGTCAGCGTCGAACGCCTCATCGTCGTAGTGGGCGTGGGTGTCAAAAATCAGATTCATGCCTTCTCCTGCTCAAAGATGAGGTCATATTCAAGGATCGCGCCATTCACCGACTGCGACACAGGCAGAAAGCCAACATAGCGCCAGCCTTCCTCCGCTGCACGGTCGATGATGTTCCGGTATTCGGGGTCAAGCGAAAATCCGCCAAGAATAGACGCATTGGCGGCGACTTTTACATGAAAGTATTCATACATGGCTCTTTTCTCCTTTGCAGGCCCAAAGAGGGTGGGTTTTCGCGCCCCAAGGGCGCGGGGATATGCCACCTGCGGGCGGCAACACCACACCCCCCATTTTCTTTCCCGAGAAAGAAAACGGGCGGTGTGACCGTCCAAAAGAAAGGCGTTTCCCATTGCAAGCGAGCAGCTCGAAGAGCTGCAATGCTTGCCGATTGCACTGCCCATAGCGCGGCGTTGCCGCGTTTGGTGTTGCTATACGACTTGACTTACTCCTACTATCCGCTGCCGCTCTGCCCGTCTTGTAGGAGTACAGCCTAATTTTCGCCTACTGGAGCACTCCTCAATGCGGCGAGCGCAGCAATGCCGCATTCGGCAGGCAGTCTGCCGCCGAACGAACGTCACACGCGCCTCACGATAGTAAGGCGCGGTTGCGATTGGTAACGACTTGTAGGGACTCATGGCGAAGCCATGTACACCGCACCTGAATGCGCAGCGTGTGCAGCTCTTCAAGCCCAAGACCGGCAATGGAAACCTTTCTCTCGGGGGATTTAAAGGGGGATACTCTCTTTCGAAAAAGAGAGTATCCCCCTTTTACCCGTTCCCCACGTCAGGTGGGGAAAACGAAAGGGGCTTACCCCTTTAATTTAACAAAGTTTTGCGCCAGCGGGGATCTTATCATCCACCATAATAAGGTTGAGGACCTCCTCACCCTTCTCGGTGTGGACAGCAGAGAGCAGCATGCCGCAGCTCTCAAGCCCCATCATCTTGCGCGGGGGCAGGTTGACGATGGCGACGAGCGTCTTGCCGACGAGCTCTTCGGGCTTGTACCACTTGTGGATGCCGGAGAGGATCTGGCGGTCGGTGCCGGTGCCGTCGTCGAGCGTGAAGCGCAGGAGCTTTTCGCTCTTCTTCACGGCCTCGCAGGCCTTGACCTTGACGGCGCGGAAGTCGGACTTGCAGAACGTGTCGAAATCGACCTTTTCCTCCGCCATCGGCTCAAACTCCATCGCGGGGAGGGCAGCCTTTTTCTGAGCCTCCTGAATGGCCTCAAGCTCTTCGAGCGCCTTCTGCGCGTCGACGCGCGGGAAGATGGCCTCGCCCTTGTGGACGGTGACGGTGGCGCTCAGGCTGCCCCACTTCGCGGCGCTGTCCCAGTCGCGGCAGCACTCGCACGCGCCGATCTGCGCGAAGATCTTCTCGCAGGAATCGGGGATGAACGGGTTGAGCAGCACTGTGCAGATGCGGATGCTCTCGAGCAGGTTGTACATGACGGAAGCGAGGCGGGGCTTGTTGGCCTCGTCCTTGGCGAGCGCCCAGGGCGCGGTCTCGTCGATATACTTGTTGGCGCGCTGGATGCACTTGAAGATGAGCTCAAGCGCGTTCTGGAACTGGAACTTCTCCATCTCGGCTTCATACTTGCCGCGCAGCGCGGAGAGCTGAGAGATGAGCTCGTCGTCGAGCGCATCGGTCTGTCGGCTTTCCGGCAGCGTGCCGCCGAAATATTTTTCGACCATGGCCGTCGTGCGGGAGACGAGGTTGCCGAGGTCGTTGGCGAGGTCGACATTGATGGTGTTGATGAGCAGTTCATTCGAGAAGTTGCCGTCCGAGCCGAACGGGAACGTGCGCAGCAGGAAGAAGCGCAGCGCGTCCACGCCGAAGCGCTCGGCGAGCACATACGGGTCAACGACGTTGCCCTTGGACTTACTCATCTTGCCGCCGTCCATGACGAGCCAGCCGTGGCCGTAGACGTGCTTGGGGAGCGGCATGCCCATGCTCATGAGCATCGCGGGCCAGATGATGGAGTGGAAGCGGACGATCTCCTTGCCGACAAAATGCACGTCGGCGGGCCAATACTTGTCGTAATCGTCGTACTTCTCGTTCATAAAACCGAGCGCCGTGCAGTAGTTGAAGAGCGCATCGACCCAGACGTAAACGACGTGACCCGGGTCAAAGTCCACGGGGATGCCCCAGGTGAAGCTCGTGCGGGAGACGCAGAGGTCTTCAAGGCCCGGCTTGATGAAGTTGTTGACCATCTCGTTGACGCGAGAGGCGGGCTGGAGAAAGTCGGTGTCCTCAAGCAGGTGCTGCACGCGGTCGGCGTACTTGGAAAGCTTGAAGAAGTAGGCCTCTTCCTCGGCGTCCTCGACCTCGCGGCCGCAGTCGGGGCACTTGCCGTCAACGAGCTGGCTCTCGGTCCAGAAGCTCTCGCAGGGCTTGCAGTACTTGCCCTTGTAGGTGCCCTTGTAGATGTCGCCGTTGTCGTGCATCTTCTTGAAGATCTTCTGGATGGCCTCGACATGGTAGTCATCCGTTGTGCGGATGAAGCGGTCGTTCGAAATATTCATGAGCTTCCACAGATCGAGGATGCCCTTTTCGCCGCAGACGATGTTGTCGACGAACTGCTGCGGGGTCACGCCCGCGGCCTTGGCCTTATCTTCGATCTTCTGGCCGTGCTCGTCGGTGCCGGTCAGGAACATGACGTCATAGCCCGTCAGGCGCTTGTAGCGCGCCATCGCGTCGGTCGCTACGGTGCAGTAGGTGTGGCCAATGTGGAGCTTGTCGGAGGGGTAGTAGATGGGGGTCGTGATATAGAATTTCTTCTTGTCCATTGGTGTTTTCCTCTTTTCTGCCCGCGCCGAATGAAAGCGGGGTGTAATTATTTACAGTCTACCACCGAAAGGGCGGTATTTGCAAGGTTTTACAGAATTTTTCCCCAAAAGAAGAAAGCGCGGCGCCATAAGCACCGCACTTTTTCGATTTGAAAGAGTAGGATCGCCGCATTTGCCGCCCCCCAGGCGGCAAACAGGCATAACGCATCGCAGATTTTCGCGTCCGCAGACGCGAAAGAAATAGAAGCGTCGCAGACTTTGCGCCGCGCACGGCGCAAATGAATTTCAATCATTTTTTCTGACGACATGTGCGTCAGAAAAAATACTTCTTAGCCCGCAAACGTGCGCGCCTACGGCGCGTGCGCTGCAGCGGGCGGCAATTCCCCTCAAAAAAGCGGCTTTGCCGCTTTTTTGAAGTTATAGCGAGTCATCCTCGTCGATCCACTTTTGCACCGGAACGATATCAAACTCCTCCTCCGTCCGGCGGATCACCACCTCGTCGATGCCGGCGTTGATGATCATGCGGCGGCACATGGGACAGCTCGTCGCATCGTGCAGCAGCTCGCCGCTGCGCGCGTCGCGGCCGACCAAGTAGATCGTCGCGCCGACCATGTCGCGCCGCTGGGCGGAGATGATGGCGTTCGCCTCGGCGTGGACGCTGCGGCAGAGCTCGTAGCGCTCGCCGCGCGGGACCTTGAGCTGCTCGCGCGTGCAATAGCCGAGGTCGACGCAGTTTTTGCGTCCGCGCGGCGCGCCGTTGTAGCCGGTGGAGATGATCTCGTCGTTTTTGACGATGATTGCACCGTAGACGCGGCGCAGGCACGTCGCGCGCTCAAGCACCGTCTGCGCGATGTCTAAGTAGTAATTCCGCTTGCTGACACGCTCCATATCGAGTCCTCCTTGTATTTATGAGAAAGAATATTACAATTTGCTATCAGAATTCGTGTTTGCAGTGTGGGCAGCGGCCGTAATCGAAGTCTATGACCGCGCCGCAGACGGGACATTGCTTCTGCGCAAGGCCGTCCGACGCTGCCTCCGGCTGGAACAGCTCGATCTTCCCGCACTTGGGGCAGGAATAGATGTCGATCTCCATTCCGCCCGCGAGGGCGAAGGTCAGGTCCGAAAGGAGCAGGTTAGGGCGGCGCTGGAGCTTGTCGCGCCCCATAAATCGCATCCCTGCGCCGCAGCGCAGGCAGTTGAGCTGATTCGCCATCCTATACCCCCTGTAGGTCGAAAACGGGTGTGTATTCCTCTTTGGCGCTCGAGAGCTCCTGACAAAAGCCGTCGGTCAGGCCACAGTCGAGCATGTATTGTACCGCCGTGCGGTATTCTCGCTCATTCAAGCGCCGCGCGAGCGCGCCGGTCGCGCCGCTCTGCGGCGTATACTGGCTCATGAGCGAAAAGAGCACGGTCTTTGGCGGGAAGTGGGACGAAACATAGTCGATGACGCGCTTGGTGTTCTCCATCTGCCCCGGCAGGACGAGGTGGCGCAAAATGACGCCGGACTTCATCAGCCCGTCCTCGCCGATCTGATACGGTCCGACCTGACGCACCATCTCGTCGATGGCCGCGGCGGCAACTTCAAAGTAGTCCGGCGCGGCGGAAAGCTCGCGCGCGGGGCGTTCCATGGCGTATTTTAAGTCGGGCAGATAGATCTGCACCTTACCCTCAAGCATTCTGAGCGTTTCCACACGCTCGTATCCGCCGCTGTTCCACACAACGGGGACGGGAAGCGGCTGATCCAGCGCTTCGAGCACCCAGGGGGTGAAGTGCGTGGGCGTGACAAGATCGATGCAGTGCGCGCCCTGCGAAACGAGGTCTTCCATGATCTCGCGCAGATGTGCCGGCGTAATGACCTTGCCGAAATTCTCGTGGCTGATGCGCCCGTTCTGGCAGAACACGCAGTCCAAATTGCAGCCCGAAAAGAAGATGCAGCCCGCGCCGTTTTTACCGCTGAGCACGGGTTCTTCCCAGAGGTGCAGCATCGCGCGCGCGACGACTAAGCCCGCGGGCATGCGGCAGACGCCGCCTGCTTTCTCCGCCGTGCGCTTCGCGCCGCAGCGGCGGGGACAGATCTCGCAGCGCATCAGTCGCCCGTGCCCTGACCGTTGAAGTCGGGGCCGAGGTCGCCGAGCATCCAGTGCTTGCGGCACAGGCCGATGTACTGGTCGTTCGCGCCGATGACGACCTGCGCACCCTGCTTGACGACATGGCCCTGCGCGTCAAAGCGCGCGTTGAACGCGGCCTTTTTGCCGCACCAGCAGATGGTCTTGACCTCTTCTAACTTGTCGGCCATGACAAGCAGCTCGTAGCTGCCGGGGAAAAGGTCGCCCTTGAAGTCGGCGCGCAGCCCGTAGCAGAGGACGGGGATGCCGCAGTCGTCGACGAGATGGACGAGGTATAAGACCTCCTCCTTTGTCAAAAACTGCGCCTCGTCGACGATGATGCAGGCGTTCTTTTTGAGTTCCTCTTCGTCCATCTGCCGCATCTCATGGAAGTAGACGCAGGGGTATTCAAGCCCGATGCGCGAGTGCACCATGTGGTCGCCGTCGCGCGTGTCGAGCTGGGGCTTGCAGAGGAGCGTCTTCTGCCCGCGCTCTTCGTAGTTGAAGCGCGCCATCAGCGCGTTGGCCGTCTTGCTCGAGCCCATCGCGCCGTATTTGAAGTAAAGCTGTGCCATGGTCGTTGTTCTCCCTCTCTTATTGCAGCCGCGCGCGAACGAGCGCGGCAAATTTCTTGAATGCGGTGGGGATGGCGGCGGCGTCGAACGCCGCGGCGTCCGCCCAGAATAGATCGTCGTTTTCGCCCGTCACGTCGGCGAAGTAGCCCTTCATATCCCACTCGATGTGGGTGAAGATGTGCTTCGCGCTGCCCGCGGGTTCGACAGTTTGCGCCGAAAGCCCCATCTGCGCAAGCGCAAGCGAAACGCCCGCCTCGTCGAGGTTCCCCAAAACGCTCGGGAATTCCCAGAGTGAGGCGAGAAGCCCCGTGTCCGCGCGCTTTCGCAGCGCGGCCTTGCCGTTTTGAAAGAGCAGCAGCACGGTGCGCTCCTCAATCTTGCGCGCCTTTTTCTTCGCGCGCACGGGAAGAATCTCGGTGAGGCCGTTTTTGTACGCCTCGCACATCATTCGCGCGGGGCAGATCTCGCACTTCGGCGCGCCGTTCGGCAGGCACACCGTCGCGCCGAGGTCCATCATCGCCTGATTGTACGCGCCGGGGCGATGTAAGTCGATGGCGTCGTTGAGATGCGCGGTGAATTGCTTTCGTACCCTCGCGTCCATGATGTCATCGGCGCAGCCGCTGACGCGCGCGGCGACGCGCAGCAGATTCCCGTCCACCGCGGCGACCGGCTCGCCGAAGTTGATCGAGGCGATGGCGGCGGCGGTGTAGTCGCCGATGCCGGGGAGCGTTTTGAGACTTGCACAAGTGCGCGGCAACTCGCCGCCAAAGTCCGAGACGATGACCTTTGCCGCCTTTTGCAGATTCCGCGCCCGCGAGTAGTAGCCAAGCCCCTCCCAGAGCTTCAAAAGCCGTTCCTCCGGCACGGTGGCTAACGCCGCGGCGTCGGGCAGCTCTGCCATAAAGCGCTCAAAGTACGGAATGACGGCACTCACGCGCGTCTGCTGGAGCATGATCTCCGAGACCCACGTGCGGTACGGCGTGACGACGCTGCGCCATGGCAGCGTGCGGCCGTTTAAGTCATACCACGTGAGCAGCGGCGCGGTCAGAGCATTTAAGTTTTCCCAATGTTCTGTCATCATATCATTTGTTGAAGCGCGCGGCGAAGCCGCAGCGGCGGCAGAGTTCTTCGGCGGGCTTCCGCCGGGAGAAACCCTCGCGCAGAGCACACGCGCGCGGGGAGTTCAGAATTTCGTCAAGCGGCTGAGTGAAGAGGTTCCCCAGCGCCATGTCACCCTCGTGATCGAGGCAGCAGGGCACGACGGTGCCGTCGACAAGGACACCGAGCTGGTCGCGCAGACCGTAGCAGAACTGCGCGCCGGATTCGCCGGCGCTCAGATCAGGCCAGTCGAATTTGCCCGCGCGCTCCAAATACAGGTGGTCGCGCAGAAAAAAGCTGCCGTTTCGCATCTCCGGCCAGTCATTCCCCGTGCGAGAGCGCAGAAAGTCGAGAATTTCGCCGTTGCGCGCGTCCGCGCCGCCGTCGTTCCAGAGGCGCAGCGCTACGATGACGCGTTTTTTCGCGGCCTTTTCAGCAAAGTTCCAGACCTGTGTCAGGTAAGAAAGCTCCCGCTCGTCCGCGCCGTCGTTGCCCTCAAAACTGTGGAGCGAGACGCTGATCTTGTGCAGGCTTTCGGCGGCAAGCAGCTCGTCGGAACGCTTTTGGAGCAGCGTGCCGTTCGTCGTGATGCAGATTTTCATGTTCCGCGCTTTGGCAAGGGCGAAGAGCGTCGTAAGCTCAGGGTGCAGCAGCGGCTCGCCCATCACGTGCAGATAGACGTACTGCACATACCCCTCGAGCCGCGAGAGGATAAGGTCGAATTCCTGTGCGCTCATCGTGCGCGGCGCGCGCTTTGTCTTGGGGCAGAAGGAGCAGGCGAGGTTGCAGCGGTTCGTGATCTCGACATAGGCTTTTTTCAGCATCGCGCGGCTCCTTTCGTGAAGTCAGGGGATAGATTTAAATATTTTACCATATCCGCGCGATTTTGCAAAGCCTTTTCCCCTTGCGCCGCGCCGCGGCGTCTGCTATAATCCTACAGGCAAACTTCCATCCTCCGCAGCGAAAGGAGAAACCGCATGACCGTCACGTTTATCGCCCACAGCGCGTATCTTGTCGAGTGGGACAAGTTCTACACGCTCTTTGACTATACCTACGAGCCCGACTACACGGGCGAGCTGCCGGAGCTGAACCCAGACAAGCCGCTGCTCGTCTTCGCGAGCCACAGCCACGAGGACCACTTCGACGCCAAGGTGTTCACACTTTTGGAAAAGTACCCCGACACGCGCTTTTTCGTCTCGCGCGATACGCGCCTCACCGAGCGCAAGCGGCAATGGCTGAACATCTCCGACGAAGCCTTTGCCCGCACGACTGTTCTGCGGCCCGACAGCATCCTGCTCACCGACGTCGCGGGCGAGGATTTGAGCATCCGCGCCATCAAGTCGACGGACATCGGCAATGCCTATCTTCTGCGCGCTGAGGGGAAGATGGTCTACCACGGGGGCGACCTCAACTGGTGGAACTGGGAGAGCGAGGGCAAGGCTTACTGCAACAACATGACCGTCCACTACCATGCGGCCATTGAAAAGCTCGCCTCCGCCGTGCGCAACGAGGCGACGGACAACGGCATCGCGCCCGAGATCACGGCGGCGATGGCACCGCTTGACCCGCGCCTTGGTGAAGGCAGCGAGGGCCTCGGCATCGAGTATCTGCTGAAGAATGTGACGGTGCAGCACATCTTCCCGATGCACATGTGGAAAAAGTATGAGGTCATCGACCGATACATCGCTGCGCACCCGGACGAAAAGGGCATCATCGCGCGCATCACGCGCGACGGTCAGCAATTCGAGATTTGAAAATAAAAAGGAAAGCGCCTTCCGCATCGCGGAAGGCGCTTTCCCGTTCGAAGGGGATTTGTGGAGAAAAAACACTGACGTATTTTTTACTGGCTCACTGCCGTGAGAGGCATTTTGAGGATCTGACCGACGAAAATGACCGAGGGGGACTTGACGGTGTCCTTATTCAGGTCATAGATCTCAGTCCAGCGGCTGCCGCTGCCGAGCTGCTTGCTGGCGATCTTCCACAGACTGTCGCCGGAGACGACGGTGTAGGTATCGCTGCTCGCGGGCTGGGAGGGCTTCTCAGGCTGCGTGGGCTGGGTGGGCTCGGCGGAGGTGCCGTTGCTCACGAGCGTGGTGCGTGGGTCATTGCCGGTGTAGCGGTAGAGCGGGAAGTTCTTCGTGGTCTCATCATACTTGAGCAGACCGTTCTGATAGATCGTGCCGTTGTAGCGTGCGCTGTCGCCGACGTCGGGCTCCATCAGCATGCCGATGATCGTGCCGCTCTCCTGATCCATGGGGATCACGTAAGCGCCCTTTTCGAAGGTGACTTTCGCGCTGTCGCGCAGGTCGGCGATGCAGCTCTTGGTGCCGTCGGCCTCGATGTAATAGTACTGCTGGAGCTCGGCACTGGAACCGGCATTGAGCTTATAGTACTCTGCGCCGTGGTGGTCGAGCGTGTAGAGAAGTTTGTCGATCCACTCAACGTCCGTGGGGACGACGTAGGCAGTCGGGCGGGTGCGGCTGCGGACGATGGTGTCCTGCAGGCTGATGGCGTTGGCGCCGATGCTGTTGATGTTACCGTAGATATCGGCGACATACTGGTGCAGCGGGGTCGGGCTCTTGACCTTGCCGGAGGCGCTCTGCTTGAGGACGAGAACGTCGGATTCGCTGTAGGTCTTGCCGGTCTCGGCGACCTTGGCGCGGGCGGTGTTCACGGTGTCCATAACGGTTTTGGCGTTGGCGGCGGTGGTGTCATAGATGGACTTGGTCGCAACGACCTGACCGTATACGCGGCGCGGCATGGCGAACAGCGCGCCGTCAGCGCCGTGACTCTCAATCAGAATGGAGATGGCGTTGCCGAGACCGTAGTAGGCGCGGCCAATGGGGTTATTGCTGGTGATGCCGTAGTGGTAGGCGCGGAAACCGGTGTCGAGCAGGTCCTTGTGCATCTTATCGACGACAAGCTCGGTGGTCAGCTTGGTCACGGCGGGATCGTCGTTCAGGCTGGAAGCGCCGGTGATCTGGAAGTCATTGAGTTCGAACTTCTCGGGATCGTTATTGTAGTTGCCCATCTCGGAGAAGAAAAATTCGTGGTTGTCGATCACAACGTGCGGCATGAACTTGTAGTATGTTTCGTGCAGCATGGCCGTTTCCTTAGAGTTGATCGCCATGTGGTCGCGGTTCATGTCGATGCCGTCATAATCGGTGCGGACGAAGAGGAATGCGCCCTCCACATTGATGCGGGGGATCATCACGATATCGATCTTGTCGAGGATGTCCTCACCGTACTGGCCGCAGAGCTCCTGAATCATGACGAGCGCACTCTCACCGGCGGCAGGCTCATAGGGGTGAATCTGGGCCTGCTGCCACACGATGGGCTTGCCGTCCTCGCGCAGGATCTTGGCCGCATCGTCCATGGTGGCGTTTGCGGGAATATTTTTCTTGGTGAACACGAGCACGGGGTAGTCGTAGCCATAGTGGGCAGTCTTACCGGCGCTGAAAACGTGCATGTAGCTGCTCTTAGTCGCGTATTCCTTGATGAAAGCGGTCATCTCTTCGTTGGTGGTGGCCTGATAGAGCGCGCGGCCCTCCTGGAAGGCGGGAGTGGTGAAGGGCTTGTAGCCGACGAGCTCGTCCGTGCCGAGCAGGTACTCCATCTCATCGGTTCCCTCGATGGGAACGCCGTAGCCAACGCCCTGGTCAAAACCTGCGGGGGCCTTTTCACCGTTCACGCCGACGGGATTGTTGTTACTGGTCTCATAGCCGGTGCCGGCGATGGGCGCAGTTTTGACGGGTAGTGTCTTCGCACCAGCTTTCAGGTCTGCCTCAGTGACGAGGAAGAGCTTGACGATGCTGTAATACTTGCTCTCGACCTTGCCGTGGACGAGATAACAGTAGCCGCCCGCCTCGGTAACGGTGTACTTGCCGTCCTTGTCCGGTTCAATGATTGTCAGCTTGGGATAGTTTTCGCTATTAGGCTCGGTGAAGGCCTTGACAATACCTTCGACGGTTTTTGCTTCACGTTTCTGATACCATGCGGGGATACCCTTGAACATGGTTACGACTACGTCGTTTGCGGGAACATCCTTAGGATATTCAAGCGTGATCTTCACGCTTTTCTCTGCTGCGAGCGTGCTGGTCATCAGCATCGTGACGACCATCGCGAGAGTCAGCAGACAGCTCAGGGATCGCTGCATCATTTTTCTCATAGCTTCTTTTCTCCTTCTTAAAAACTGTCGGTACCGGAACATCATGCACAAACGGAAGAAAAATTACCCGTTAATTTCTGTTGACAATACCGATTTGGATAAGTAAACTGTAACTATTAAAGTCGCCTTTAAGTCAATAGGTTTTCGCGCGGTCATCTTAACAGTTTTTTGAGGAGATTTTCGTATGCCTTATACAATCGGAGAAGTGGCACGCATGATGAATATTGCCCCATCGACCCTGCGCTACTATGAAAAGGAGGGGCTGCTGTCTCTCGGTGTGCGCGGGAGCAATGGGCAGCGAACGTACACAGACGACGATATTGCAACGCTTTCAATCATCGAGTACCTGAAATTCTGCGGTCTTCCGCTCAAGGAGATTCGCTCGTTCCTGCCGCTCATCCGGCCCGGCGGAGAGACACTCAGCGCCCGCCGCGACATCCTTGCCAAAGAGCGCGACAACGTCCGCGCGCAGATCGCGGCGCTGCAAACGAAGCTCGAACGTCTGGAATTCGGCTGCTGGTTCTACGAGACCGCGCAGCAGTACGGTTCGGTTCTGCCGCTGTATGAATTTTCAGAGGAGCACTTTCCTCCGGAACATCGCAACGTCCTGCGAGAGAGCTTTCACCTGCCATTGGCGCACGTGCGCACAAAGCTCGAATGGTGATAAAAAAGGGATCCCTGAGACATACCGTCTCAGGGATCCCTATATGTCGATCCTTATTTCTTTTTGTCCGCTGTGCCCCACGGGTGGCACTGGTAGGACTGCTCCTCGCTCATGCCGAAGTAGCGCAGGTCCGTGCGCCCGTACTGGTCGCCCCAGGTGACGTCGATGTGGTACTGCGTGCCGTCCAGCGTCGCGAGCGTCCAGATGTGGCTGTTGTTAAAAAGCGAGGTGCACTCGATGCCCTCGAGCTTCAAGAGCAGATTGTAAGCGCCCGTGTAGCCGTCGCACACGGCAAGGCCGCTGACAAGCGCGCCGTAGGCAAGATGGCTCGCGGAATCGTCTGCGGCGGCGTTATCGTAGCGGCAGTGGTCGCACAGCCATTGAAAATACGTGCGCGCGATCTCATACTGGCTCATGTCGTAGCTCAGCGTGCCGCTCTCCCAAAGGGAGTCGTGGACCTTGATCGCGGCGGCGAGCGCCTTGGCGCGGTACGATTCGAGTGTTTCGTCCGCGCAGGCGGTGGACGAAAACGTGAGTACGACCTTGCCCGTCGAATACGAGCGGCAGGAGACGGCGTTGTACATCTGCTCGCAGTATGTTTTGACGCAGGAGGTGAACGCCTGCGTCAGCGCGCTGGCGGTAGAGGTGGTGAGCGCCTTCGGGTAGTTCAGCGTGATCGTGTGCTCGCCGCGCGCGAGCATATTGCGCACGAGTCCATTGATGGCGGCGGTGTCCTTGGCCGACGTCGGGAGCGGCGTGCTTGTGGGCGCTTTGACAAGGCTTGCGAGCGTCGCATTTTTGACGGAGTGATACGGCGCGACCGTCCACGTGAGCGTCAGGCGCGTTTCGGGCTTGACCACGCGCGTCAAAAGCGCCGCGATCTCCGCACGGCTGACGCTGTGGTCGGGATAAAAGCTGCCCTTTGCGTCCATGCCGGAGAGCAGCCCGCGGCGGTACATCAGCAGAATTTCGCTGCGGTAGGGCGTTTTGTCCGTCACATCGGCGATGTAGTCGCGGCTCGCGTAGGCCGAGGTGACGAGCGAGGCGTTGGGCTCGGTGTACCATTCCTCCGGCACGGCGAAGGCGAAAATGCCCGCCATCTGCGCGCGCGACGCGGGCAGGAGGTAGAAGCCCTCAAAGCTGTTGTCGAGCAAATTCTGGCTCTTCAAATACGAGACATACGGCGCATACCACGCCTCGTTTTCCTTCGCGGCGGGGATGACCGCGTCGCTGCCGGTCGTGTAGATGGCGCGCAGCCGCGCGGCGATGGTCAAAAGCTCGGAGATCGTCACGTTGCCGCTTGGCGCAAAGGAACTCTCACTGCGGCCGTTGAGTACGCCGTATTCATAGGCCGAGACGACCGAGGGGGCGAACCAGTCGCCGTCTTTCACGTCGGCAAACTGGCCCTCGTAGACGCGAAGCAGCACAAACGGGGCGCTGCCGTCTGTCGTCGTTTCCTCCTGTGCGGGAGCGGCAGTGTCCTGCGCGGGCTTCTCGCTGTAAGCAAAGGCGCTGATGCTCAGCGCAAGTGCGAGCGCCGCGACAAGCAGCGCAAAGCGGAACTTCATGGCGTTTGCTCTCTCTTTCTCACATTCTCAAAATTTCACGGGGATCACGGGACTAAAATGTTCTGTTCGTCTGCGGTGATGTCGGCGACATAGGGATTGAGCATCGAATTCGTCATCTCGAGCACCTGCTCGGGATAGAGCGTGTAGAAGGACTTGCCATTGTACCAGCCCGCGCCGTCGCCGGGGAGCGTGGCAAAGCTGATGGCGTCCGTCCCGCCCATGGAGAGCGCCTGGTTGGCGAGCCACACGAGGTTGCCGAGCGTCAGGTCGGTCTTGACATACTTTAAGAACGTTTCCGCCATCGCGGGGACGTTTTCAATCTTCATCAGCTTCTGCGCCACGGTCTTCAAAAACGCCTGCTGCGTGCCGATGCGGCCGATATCCTGCCGCCCGCCGTAGGCGGGCTTATCCTTGTCGGAGTTGTGGCGGAAGCGCACGACCTCCATAGACTGCTGACCGCTGAGATGCTGCAATCCCTTTTTGAAGTGAATGTGCAGATCCTGGTAGGGGTCGTCGTAGTCCATGTCCTCGGGCACGTCGAAGTCGACGCCGCCGATCTGGTCGATGAGCGCGATGAACCCCTTCAGGTCGACGGAGACGTAGAAGTCCACGGGAATGCCGAGCATATCTTCAATGTTGCTGCGCAGCTTTTCCGTGCCGCCGTTGTTGTAAGAAGAATTGAGCTTGTGGCCGTTGCTCATCAGCGTGTCGCGCGGCAGGCTGACGACGTCGATCTTCTTGTTCTCCGCGTCAAAGCGCACGAGCATGTTCGTGTCGCTGCCGCCGGCGTCGTTGTCCACACCGTAGGCGAGGATCGTATAGCAGTATTTTTTGCGCTCTTTGCCGTTAGAAATGGTTTGAATGGCGTCGCTGTCCTCCGCCGTGCCGTCCTGCTGCGTCTGCTGGTCTTCACCGTCCGTGACGGGCTCGGGCGCGCGCACGACGTACTTGACCGTCGCCACGACGGCCACGGTCAGGAAAAGAAGCGACAGAAGCGTGACGACGACGCGCTCGCCGCGGCTGCCGGACTGCTTTCTTTTGCGCTTTTTTGCCTTTTTGCTGCGGCGCGGCACGTCGTCAAAGTCGGGCTCGTAATAGTCCTGTTTTCTCATCTCATTGCTCCGTTCTTTTTTCTTTTGGTTGACAATAATGCATTCTACCCTGCGCGGCGGAATTGTGCAAGAGAAATTTTGCCGCGCGGAGGGCGCACTCTTATGTTAGACGCAAAAAGTCGAAAAAAGTTTCAAAATCCCTTGTATTTTTTTCGCGTGGCCATGCCGCCGCGGATGTGGCGCTGGGCCTTGTTGACCTCCAGCACCTCCTTGACCTGCAAGTATAGGCTGCGGTTGAACTGCGGCAGGCGGTCCTGCAGGTCCTTGTGCACGGTGGACTTGCTCACGCCGAACTTTTTTGCCGCGGCGCGCACGGTGGCGCGGTTTTCGATGATGTAGGCGGCCAGCGCGCAGGCGCGCTCTTCCATGTTACCCTTCATGCAGCACACTCCTGACTCATGTTGCTCCATCTATATGCGTGCAGAGAGGGAATATGCGCATCGGGAATGAATACGCGGCAAAAACGTTGTGCAAAGCGGTTCAGGCATGTTATAATTTCTCTGTCTACACCGAAGACGGCACAAACGAAACGACAGGGAGGTCCTTCATGGAAAATAAACTCATCCGCAGCAAATACTTTTTATACCTGACCGAATTTTTTGCCGGTATGTCCGTCATGGCGGTCGAGCTCGGTGCGAGCAGGCTCATGGCCCCGTATTTCAGCTCGTCGCAGATCGTGTGGACCGTTATCATCGGCGTCATTATGATCGCGATGGCCATCGGCAACGTCTGGGGCGGCAAGCTCGCCGACAGGAGCGCGACGCCCGATAAGCTCTACCGCCGCCTCATCATCGCGGCCATCTGGATCGCGCTTATCCCGTTTGTGGGACGGTACCTGATCGCGGGCATCTCGCTGCTGCTGGCGCTCTTTGTGACGAAAAACTTCCTCGTCTGGGCGGCGCTCGCGGCGTGCCTTGTGATCTTCGCGTTCCCGTGCGTGCTGCTCGGCACCGTCACGCCGTCGCTCACGCGCTTCACGGTCGACAACCTCGACGACACAGGCAAGACCGTGGGCAGGCTCAACGCGCTCAACACCATCGGCAGCATCATCGGAACCTTCGTGCCGACGTTTGTGACGATCCCCGCCGTCGGCACGGCGGCAACGTTTTTGATCTTCTCCGGTGTGCTCGCGGCCATCGGCATCGCGTACTTCGTGTTCGAGAAGAAAAAGAGCGTGCCGGGGATCGTCTCCGTCCTTTTGATCGCTGGACTGTGCTTTGCCCTGCCGTCTTACAGCTTCGCCTTCTGGCAGAGCGACATCACGCTTGAGGACGAGTCCATCTACAACTATTTGCAGGTGCAGGACGACGCGAAGCGCACGACGCTCTCGACGAACGTGCTCTTCGGTGTGCAGAGCGTGCAGGTCAAGGGCGACGCGCTGACGGGCATGTACTATGACTACGCGCTCGCCGCGCCCTGCATGGCGGGCATGGACGGCACGGACAACGAAAACCGCAGCGTGATGATCCTCGGCATGGGCTCTGGCACGTACGCGAGCTACTGCACGCGCTATTTCCCCGGCGCGAGTGTGCAGGGCGCGGAGATCGACAAAAAAATTGCCGGCATCGCGACGGACTACTTCGGACTTCCAGGCAGCGTGACCGTCGCGGTCGAGGACGGGCGCGCGTACCTTGCCGCGTCGAAGGAGAAGTTTGACGTCATCATGGTGGACGCCTATCAGGATATCACCATCCCGTTCCAGCTCTCGAGCGTCGAGTTTTTCAATGAAGTGCGCTCTCATTTGAAGCCGAACGGCGTGATGGTCGTGAACCTCAACATGACGTCGGCGGAGAACGGCTCGATCAACGAATACCTCTGCGACACGATGGCGAGCGTTTTCCAGCACACCGTCACCGCGCCGGTGAAGGGCAACACGAATACCGAGGTCTTCTGCACGAACGCGGATGACTGGGAGGAGACGTTCCTGTGCAGCATCGCAAAGCTCAAGGACAGCGACTATGCCGATATGATGCGCACGGTCTACTCCAAGCTCACGCCCTATGAGGGCGGAAGCTGCATCCTGACGGACGACAAGGCCCCTGTCGAGGTGCTGGGCATGCGCGTGCTCGACGAGCTCATCGGCGATGAGCTCAACTACTACAAAGACGAACTGAGAACCGGCGGCCTGTCCGCACTGATCGGAAATTGAAAACAAAAAGAATCCCGCGCCCACGGCGCGGAATTCTTTTCAGGGTAGAGAGCCTCGCAGAGTTTTTACCCGCAAGGGGTACACAGCATCCGTAAGGCAGCAAAGCTGCCAACGGCTGCCCAGGTGCCGCGCACGGCACGAAATAAATTCAAATCGGTTTTCCGCCGCGACATGTGCGCCCTCCAGAGGGGCTTCTCTTGCCCGCTGCGGGGCAATTCACCTTCTGGCAGAAAACTCTTTGCGCGAAGTGGAAACCGGCGAAGTGCCGCCAGCGGCGGAAACAGCAAGTCGGTTTCGAGGAAGCGGCACGATTGGCGCGCCTGCAAGGGCGCGGGAATCGTAGTGCCGCAACGGTGTAAGGTCGAATTGTCCGCTTTTAGCGGACAACCGAGGCACAGAACGCAGCGAAACCTTCTCAAAAAAGTGGCTTTGCCACTTTTTTGATTACAAAATCAGCATCAGCACGGGAATCACGACGAAGCACGCGATCGTGGAGAGCGCCGCGCCCTGCGCGGCGAATTCCTCGTCCGCGCCGTATTCCGCGGCGGCGACGACCGTCTGCGTCACGACCGGCATCGCCGTTTCGACGATGAGCACGTCGTGAGCAAGGCCCGTCACGCCGAACGCCCTGCACAGCGCGACCGAGAGTATCGGCGCGAGCAGGAAGCGGAAGATCATCGCGATGCCTAAGTCGCGGTCGAGCCGGACATTCTTGAGCCCGATGTCGTGGATGATATAGCCCGTGAGCAGCAGCGCCAGCGGCGTGACGAGGTTGTTCATATAGCGGCAGTAGCTCATCACGAGCGAGGGGAGCCTCACTTCAAACCACACGAGCGCGAGGCCGACAAAAACGGCGATGACGGCGGGCGTGGTCAGGAATTTCTGGAGCATCTTGAGGTCAAAGCCGCGGCTCTCACCCGACCAGCGCACAAGCGAGAGAAACAGCAGCTGGACAAAGCTGGTGTTGATGAGGTAGTAGAGCATGACGTAGGGCGTGCAGGTGTCGCCAAAGAGCTCGGTGCACATCGCAAGGCCGACGAAGATGGCGTTCGACACCGAGCACATCATCATAAAAACGCCGAGCTTTTTGCGCGGCAGCTTCAAGAGCCTGCCGACGAGCAGTGACAGGATCGTGATGACCACGGTGCCGAGCAGCGGCACGAGCAGAAAGCTGCCCGACTGAACCAGAAGATCACGGGTCAGGTTATTCGTCAGCCCGTAGACCGACATGCAGGGGATGGCGACAGAGAGCGTGAACTTGCCGATAAAGGCCTTGGCCTGCGGGCCCATCCAGCCCCTGGCCGCGCAGAAATAGCCCGTCGCCGTCAGCAGCAGGATGATGGTGACGGAAGAGACCGCGTGCAGAAATCCTTCCATGGTGTGACCTCGGTGTTAAGAAATAGCTACACCAGTATAACACGCCTGCGGCAAAAGACAAGAGACGAAAAAGACGGTTGCAATGCCGGTTCGGATACGCTATGATGGGCGGAGACGAGCGCGCAGTGCGCGCCCGGAGAAAAAGAGATCGAGAACTTTGAGAGGAGTTTTGTTTTTATGAAAGCAGCGCTGGTCATTATGGCGGCGGGCATGGGCTCGCGCTACGGCGGCAATAAGCAGGTGGACGGCATCGGTCCGAACGGTGAAATTTTGATGGAATACTCCATTTTCGACGCGCTGCGCGCGGGCTTTACGAAGGTGGTCTTCATCATCAAGCCCGACATGCGCGACTTGATGGAGAACATGGTCGGACATCACCTTGCCGCGCGCAAAACGGCGGACGGGGACAATGTCGAGGTCTGCTATGCGTATCAGGATTTTTCGAGCGTGCCCGATTTTTACACGGTGCCGTCTGATCGCGTCAAGCCGTTCGGCACGGTGCACGCGCTGTTATGCGCGCGCGAATTTGTGCACGAGCCGTTCGTCGTCATCAACGCCGACGACTATTACGGCGTGGACGCGTTCAAGACCATTTACGCCGAGCTCTCAAAGCTCGCCGAAAGCGGCGAGGGCACGATGGTCGGCTACGACCTCTGCAACACCGTGAGCGAGCACGGCACGGTCACGCGCGGCGTGTGCCACGTGAACGAACAGGGGATGCTCGACCGCGTGGTCGAAACGTTCCACCTAAAGCCCTGCGACGACGGCAAGATCCGCGACATTCAGGAAAACGGCGACGGCCCGGTCTACGCGCCCGAGACGCCGGTCTCGATGAACTTCTGGGGCTTTACGCCGTGGCTGTTTGAAAAGCTGGACGCGTATTTTAAGGATTTCCTCCGCGCGCTGCCCGACGGCGAGCTCAAAAAAGAGTGCCTGCTGCCAAGCCTGATCGGCGAGCTCATCGACCGCGGCGAGCTCAGTGTCTCCGTTCTGCGCTCGAGCGCGCGCTGGTTCGGCATGACGTATCACGAGGATAAGGAAATGGTGCAGCGCGAGCTTCAGAAATTACACGACGCGGGCGTGTACCCCAAAACGCTGCGCGCGTGAGCGAGACAAATCGAAAAAATCTGCCGCCTCCGGACATACTAAGTCCGGAGGTGATTTTTATGCCGCGAAAAGACCCCGGCATGCCGTATGACCTGGCACCGATGCTCAAGGCGCGCTTCGGCCAGCCGGACGACTGCGCCGATCTTGTCAACAAGTACGGCACCTATAACATCCAGCCGACGTCGGACACGGAAAATCTGTTCCCGCTCATCGCGCCGGGCCTTCCTGAGCAATGGAAGCGCATGGCGGTCGGCAAGAAGGACGTTGAAAACTTGCAATAAAGCAAACGGGAGGGAGACGCGTATCGCGTCTCCCTTTTTCTTCTCCCAAATCCCTGAAACGGCAAGGGGAAATGGGCTTTTTCCAAAAAGCAAAAAAGATACATACAGGTTCGACAAAAAAGTGAATGACAAAATGGAGAAATTTATTGCTGGTATACAAATTGAGAACGTTGCTGGCACTTGCTTTACTGCTGAATTCGTATAAAGTAAAGGCAAGAGCTGTCTGCCGGGGAAGCGGCTATGAGAGAGACCGCCTTCCGGCGCGACTTGCCAATATGAAGGAGGAGAGAGAATGGAAACCAAAAGTAACGCGAAACTGAAAGCTCTGTTCATCATCCCGTCGATCACTGGTATCATCCTGTTTATGATCCCGGTGAAGAATGCTGACGGCGACTGGACCGTTGTGGTCAAGATCCTGGCCGACATCATCTCGGGCTACATCGGCGGCTTCCTGCCGCTGCTGTGCGTGCTGATCCTCACCGTTTCAGCAGTGATGTCCCTCATTGCGCTGGCAAAACCCAAATTCATTATGAATAGCGACATCATGAAGGAATGCTTCGCCTGCAAACCCATCTGGGTCGTGCTCCGCGTGCTCGCGGTCATCTTCGTGTGGCTCACCTATCTGGGTGTCGGCGAGGACGGCGTGGGTCTCATCGGTATGATCACCGGCGGCGGTCAGGGCGGCTTTGTCCTCTATGACCTGCTCACCACGCTCGTTATCATCTTCGTCATCGCGGCCCTGCTGCTGCCGCTGCTGCTCGACTTCGGCCTGCTGGAGTTCGTCGGTGCGCTGCTCACCAAGGTCATGCGTCCCCTCTTCAAGGTTCCCGGCCGTGCTGCGGTCGACTGCATCACCTCCTGGATTGGCGACGGTACGCTCGGCGTTATGCTGACCTGCAACCAGTATGAGGGTGGCTACTATTCCGCCAAGGAAGCAAGCATCATCGCCACGCTGTTCTCCGCTGTTTCCATCACGTTTACCCTCGTCGTTCTCGATACGGTGGGGCTGCTCGATTACTTCGGCATCTACTACCTGATCGTCTGCCTCGTCGGTATCATCTGCGCCATCATCTGCCCGTATCTCTATCCCCTGCGCAAAAAGCCCAACACGTACTTAGTCGAAGGCAAGGCTGCTCCCGACACTCTTCCTGAGGGCTACAAGAGCAACGTCGAGTACGGCATGGACCTCGCCATGAAGCGCGTTGCCGAGCACAAGGGCATCGGTGAATTCTTCAAGAGCGGCGCCAAGAACGCCTGCAGCATGTGGTTCGGCGTTCTGCCCTCCGTCATGGCCATCGGTACCATCGCACTGATCCTTGCCAACTATACGCCGATCTTTGAATGGCTCGGCATCCCGTTCCGCCCGCTGCTCCAGCTTCTTCAGGTGCCCGAAGCGGACGCTGTTGCCTCCACGATGATCGTCGGCTTCACCGACATGCTCACCCCCGCCATCCTGATCGCGGAGTCCACCAGCCAGATGGCCAAGTTTATTGTCGCGGTCGTCTCCGTCACGCAGGTGCTTTACCTCTCCGAGGTCGGCGGTCTGATCCTCGGCTCCAAACTTCCTCTCAACATCTGGGAGCTGTTCGTCATCTTCCTGGAGCGCACCATCATCAGCCTGCTGATCGTCTGCCCCATCGCGCATCTGCTGTTCTAAAAAGGAAAAGCTTCTTTTCCCTTACTCAGGTTGCTGACCTGAAAGAGTCGAGGCATCTCATCGGGATGCCTTGGCTCTTTCTTTTTGAATTTTATGTCATATGCACAAAAATAACTGTACAACGCACACGGTTATGTGGTAAAATGCGAACAGAGAGACCTCTGCGAGACCAACGCAAATTCCGACGGCTGCGGATGAGAGCGCGGCCTGCCGGCGAGAGGGAGAAGAGAAGTACATGAAAGTCAGCATCGACAAGTTTTCGAAGGTGCCGGTCTATCTGCAGATCGCCGACCAGATCAAGTCGCAGATCATCAGCGGCGCGCTGCCCCGCGGGAGCGCGCTGCCGAGCGAGCGCGCGCTCGCGCAGATCTTGGATGTGCACCGCAACACCGTGGTCAAGGCCTACAGTGAGCTCAAGAGCGACGCGTGGATCGAGTCGCGCCAGGGCGTGGGCTATGTCGTGGCCGCGGCGAGCAGCGAAAAAGCGCCGGAGGAGGAAAGCAGCGAGGTCCAGTCCGGCCGTGTCAACTGGGTCAGCGAGGTGGCCGATAAATACCTCGACATGGAAAAGACGTTTGACGACCTGTTCCAGCGCTTTACGGATGAGAGCCACTATTCCCTCGGCAGCGGCGTCGCCTCGCGCGAGGTGTACACGTCCGAGCGTGTCGCGGGCGACATTGCGACACTGCTCACGGGCAGCGGCCCGTGCCAGTATTTTTTCAGCCCCTATAAAGGCGATAAATTCCTGCGGCAGAAGCTCGTGGCCTTTCTCGGCACGAAGGGCGTGAAGGCGTCCTCGGGCGAAATTCAGATCCTATCGGAGACGAATCAGGCACTCGACTTTATCGTGACGCTGCTCGTCAAGCCCGGCGACAGCGTGGTGATGGAAGAGCCGGTGCACCCGGACATGTACCGCGTGATGGAGCTTGCGGGCGCGAAGATACTGACCGTTCCCGTCGACGAGAACGGCATGAACTGCGAGGTGCTCGAAAGCTTACTCACGCAGACGCGCCCGCGGCTCATCTTCGTCAATTCGAGCTACCACGACCCGACGGGAAACATTTTGTCGCTCGAGCGGCGCAAGAAGATCGTTGAGCTCTCGAACCGCTACCGCGTGCCGATCGTGGAGGAGGACGCGGCGAGCGAACTCGTCTACGACGGCGATAAGCTCCCGCCGATCAAGGCCTTCGACACGACGGGAAATGTTATTTACATCTATTCGTTCTCGCTCACGTTCATCCCGGGACTGAGCCTTGCTTTCATCACGGGTAACCGCGATTTTATCCGCGCGCTGAGCTACCTCGTCTCCGTGCGGCTGATGGCCTCAGACTGGATGACGCAAAAGCTCCTCGGCATGTACCTGGACGACGGCATTTACTACACGTCGCTTTTAAAATTTCGCGACGTCTACCGCACGAATCGAGATTTGGTATGCCAAAAGCTCGACGAGCTTGCGCCGCTCGGCGTGAGTTATACAAAGCCGAGAGGCGGCGTATATGTCTGGTGCAGGCTGCCGGACGGGGTGGACAGCAAGCAGTTTATCCGCAGGGCCTACAACATGGGCGTCACGCTGATCCCCGGATACGTTTTTTACCCCTGCAAGAACGGCGGGCGCGACCATATCCGCATCAACTACTCCTATGAATCCTACGAGCGGCTGGGGCAGGGCATGGACGTATTGCGCAAAGCGCTGGAAGAAGAACTGGAGGAGTGACTGGCACACGAAATAGCAAAACCACTGATACATCACAAGCGCTTTTAGAACGTGTATACTTTACTGCGTAATAACGGTAAAACGATCCGTAAAGAAGCCGCGCATCGCGGCGAGACGATCGAAAACACAGCGGGATGTACGGGCGGTCGATGAGAGAGCCGCCGGCGTCCCGGGAAAGGGAGCACGACTATGTATCCTGGCATTCATAACTTTTCCGAGATCGGAAAGCTCAACAAGGTGCTGCTGCACCGCCCCGGCGAGGAGCTGGAATCGCTGACGCCCGCGACGCTCGAGCGCCTGCTGTTTGACGATATCCCGTACTTAAAGGTCGCCCAGGAGGAGCACGACCGCTTTGCCGAGGTCCTGCGCGAAAACGGCGTCGAGGTCATCTACTATGTCGACGAGGTCGCCAAGGCCATCGCCGACCCCGCACGCCAGATCCAACTCGTCAACGACTTTTTGAACATCAGTAAGATCCACGCCAAGGGCCTGCGCGCGAGCATGACGAGCTTACTTCTCGACATGCCGCCCAAGCAGATGGTGACGAAGATGATCGCGGGCATCAAGCGCTGCGAGGTCGCCACCAAACAGCCGACGTCGCTGATGGACTTAGTAGACGACGACTATCCGTTCGTCTCCGACCCGATGCCGAACCTGTACTTCACCCGCGACCCCGGCGCCTGCGTGGGCGAGGGCATCAACATCCACCGCATGCATACCCCTGCGCGCAAACGCGAGAGTCTGCTCTTAAAGTACATGTTCCTCTACAACCGCGACTTTGCCACGCAGGACAACAAGATGTGGTACGACCTGTCCGACAGCTATTCCATCGAGGGCGGCGACGTGCTCGTGCTGTCCAAGGACATCGTGGCCGTCGGCCTGTCCGAGCGCACGACGGTCTCCGGCGCGGAGACGTTCGCGCGCAACCTTCTGCAAAACTCCGACTTTAAGAAGGTGCTCGCCTTCGACATTCCCGAGACGCGCGCGTTCATGCACCTCGACACCGTGTTCACGATGGTCGACTATGACAAGTTCACCATCCATCCCGAGATCGAGGGCCCGCTGAGCGTTTATGAGATGACGCTCGACGAGCACGGCGAGCTCCGCTTCGGCGCGATCAAGGAAGAACTCAAGGACATTCTGGCCCTCGAGCTCAAGCTGCCCGCGGTCGACCTGATCCGCTGCGGCGGCGGCGACCTGATGGCCGCGCAGCGCGAGCAGTGGAACGACGGCTCGAACACGCTGTGTATCGCGCCGGGCCGCGTCATCACCTATGAGCGCAACTATGTGACGAACGACTTGCTCGCAAAGCACGGCCTCGACGTGCTGACCGTGCCGTCTGCCGAGCTGTCGCGCGGCCGCGGCGGCCCGCGCTGCATGTCCTGCCCCGTCAACCGCGACGACCTGTAAAAAATTCCACCGCAGAACGAGAGAAGAGAGAAGAGCTCATCCGCGCCGGCAGCTGGCCGGGCGGAGGAAAATGGGAGAGAGCCATGAAGAGCAAGCGACAAGAGAAGATCCTGGAGCTGATCGAAAAGTACAATATCGAGACGCAGGAGGAGCTCATTGCGCGTCTCGCCGAGTGCGGCATCGAGAGCAAGCAGACGACCGTCTCGCGCGATATCAAGGAGCTGTACCTTTATAAGGAGCCGATCGGCGGCGGCCGCAGCCGCTACGCCGTGTCCGGCAAGGCCGACCACATCGACAACACGAAGCGCCTGAAGCTCATTTTGAACGAGTGCAGCGTGGGCGTGGACTACGCGGGGATCGTCGTGCTGCTCAAGACGCTGCCGGGGCTCGCCGATGCGGCGGGCGCGGCCATCGACGCGATGAAGCTGCCCGATATGCTCGGCTGCATCTCCGGCAACGACGCCGTGGCGATCGTTGCCCGCGGCGAGCAGGAGGCCGAGCGCCTGTGCGGCGAGCTGCGCCAGTATTGCAAGTGAACGAGGGAGACGAGATTGAGAGAGGACAGGGGGCGGAGCGATCCGCCCCTCCTGTTCTGTCATAAAACCGATTAAACTGCAAGGTATTTCTGAAACGTGACAAAACTCAACAGGTATTAAAAGTTTTACTGCCGACAAAATTCGACGGGATTCCGCTTGAAGATTATTTTTTGACTGCTATAATAAATTTATCATCGAATGATCTGTGCGGCTCGCGAAAGTGGGGCAAAGCGTACAGACAAAGACACAGCCGGCGAAAGCCGGTGTCGCAAAGCCACGGGTCTAAACAGCGCAAGCCGCACGACAGCCGGGCTGCCTAAGACGGAGAACTCTCCTTCCTCGGGTCCACAGGGACAAGAGGGAGGATTTTTTTATGAGAGAGAAGAAGTTCGGCAAGTTGTTTTTGACATGGCTGCTGGCAGCCACCATGGTGCTGACTTTGCTTCCCGTCGGAATGCTGGCGGCAGACGCGCCGGGAGAGGCGGAAGACGGCGAAGTTGTGCTGGCGCCTGTTGCGGGCGTGGAAGAGGAAGAGGCCGCCCCTGTGGAGGCTGCGCCCATGCTGCTGGCCGCGCCTGCGGCGGCGGACACGCCGATTGCTGTTCCCGAGGGTAAGTTGATTTTTGATAAAGCTAACGGCGTGATCACGGGCATTGATGCGGATTGGCTTGCCCAAAATAAGGATAAGCCCCTTTCCGTTACCATTCCGGCGGAAATTGACGGCGTAGCGGTAACAACTATCGGCAGTCAGGCGTTTCAACGTTGCAATAATTTGGTTCGCATTGATTTGTCCGGTACAAATATTACAGCGATTCAGAAGAGAGCATTTTATGAGTGTACAGCGTTGAAGGAAGTCATTCTTCCTGATTCGCTGGAAATGCTTGGAAATCTTGAAAGTGATGGCGGATGGTACACAGCTGGTTCTATCTTCTATGGATGCTCCAACATGGAAAGCATTCGTACAGAGAGTTCCAATGCAGATGCAACTTTTGAGTTACCTGCAAAACTTACGGCGATTGGAAAACATACTTTCTACGGTTGCTTTAAAAATGATGTTAAGGTAGTTATTCCCGAATCGGTAAAGAAAATTGAGCAAGAAGCGTTCTATTATATGAGCGGAAGTGTTGATCACATCACTCAGATTGTGCTTAGGAGTACAGACGTCAGCGGCTATAACCCGGAAGCATTTGATTTCCGGAGCGGGAGCAGCCGTATGCTTGTTTTTGCCAATAAGACGGCATATGACAACTACAACCCACGAGCCGATATAAAGAAAGCAATGACCTATCCGGTCAAAATCACCTTTGAGGATACCGATAAAACAGAACTGCACCTGAACGGCAAGCCGCTTGGGTATCAGCTGGATAATACGACCGGATTCTGGGAACTCAATGATGCGTATGCACTGCCCACAGCACAGGGTTCCGGCACTCCTGTTGATCCGAAGCCCGGATATGAATATGTGACCGGCGGTGGCTGGAAGCTCAAAGAAAACGATGAGGTTCTGGACGTTACCAAGAATCTGAAAGCTGACCAAGATGAAGTAACGGCTGTTTCCGGCGGCGGCAAGTATGAAATCCTTGCGCCCACGATCTCTTACCTTGTGGATGGGGAATCCAAGCTGGTCGATGCTGACCAGCCCTTCACCGTGACCATCGGCGACGGCAAGGAGCACTCGATCGGTATTCAGGTCGATCACCCGCTGCTGAAGGAGAATCAGGGTACTAACGAGGATTACGTTTACTTTAAGTACTACTGGTTTGACGAAGTATCGCTCGGAGACGGAAAGAACACTCTGAACGGCCCGAGAAGCATGGAAGAACCGGAGCACTTTTCTACCGCAACAAGCAATGTGGAAATTAAATATGTGGACGGCGAGCATAATACCATTCCCATTGCAAAGACGGAACACGCGAGATATGAAGGCAGCTCCTATGAGGGCTATAATGACTACTATCTTGTAGTGGTGTTCGGTTATCATGTTGTGAATGGCGAAAAGACCGATACGCCATTCTATCTCAGTGCAAATAACGGTATCGGTGTTGGGAACGCCAATGCGACGGACGGAGCGCATCTGTTGCAGGTCAAGGTCGATGAAGTGCGTGTCATCACCGCAACGGCTGACGAGCACGGCAAGATCGGCCCCGCGGATGAAGTCATCGTATCCAAGGGCGAGGATCAGACCTTTACCATCACGCCCGATTCCGGCTACCGCATCAAGGACGTGCTGGTGGACGACGTGAGCGTCGGCGCGGTGAGCACGTACACGTTTGAAAATGTGACGGAGAACCACACGATCCGCGCTACCTTTGCAAGGAAGCACACGCCCACTCCCTCCACGCCCACCGTTGAGATTCCTGATGACGATCCCCTCGGCCTGAACACGGACGACCACTTCGCCTACATCGTCGGTTATCCCGACGGCACGGTGCAGCCGAACGGCCAGATCACCCGCGCCGAGGCGACGACCATCTTCTTCCGCCTGCTGACCGACGACGTCCGCGACGAGAACCTGACCAAGACCAACCGCTACTCCGACGTGGCCGCCACCTCCTGGTACAACACCGCGGTCTCGACCCTCAGCTCCATGGGCATTATCACGGGTTATCCCGACGGCACGTTCCGCCCGAACGCCGCCATCACCCGCGCTGAGTTCGCCGCCATCGCCGCCCGCTTCGATCACGACGGTGACAAGACCGCTGCGAAGTTCAGCGACATTGCGAACCACTGGGCCAAGGACGAGATCAGCATCGCCTACAACAACGGCTGGATCACGGGCTATCCCGACGGCACGTTTGGTCCCCAGCGCGACATCACCCGTGCCGAGACCATGACGCTCGTCAACCGCGTCCTCAACCGCCAGCCCGAGACCGAGGACGATCTTCTCCCGAACATGACGGTCTGGACGGACAACGCAAACCCGAAGGCCTGGTACTACCTCGCCGTTCAGGAAGCGACGAACAGCCACTACTACGAGTTCAAGACGAACTCCCAGTATGAAAAGTGGACCGAGCTGCGCGAGACCCGCGACTGGACGCAGCTTGAAAAGTAAAAAATGAAAAAGAATGGGAACGCCGAGCGTTCCCATTCTTTTTATTGTTTTTGCAGCAATTACACGTTGCCGATCGTCGCGACCATGACGGCCTTGATCGTGTGCATGCGGTTCTCCGCCTCATCGAAGACCTTGGAGTTCGGGGAGAGGAAGACCTCGTCCGTGACCTCGCGGATATCGTAGCCGAGCTCCTTCTGCGAAGCGGCCATGGTGGTGTCGAAGTCGTGGAAGGAGGGCAGGCAGTGCAGGAAGATGCAGTCGGGATTCTCCGTGGCCTTGAGCACCTCGCCCGTGACCCTGTAAGGCGTGAGCAGCTTGACGCGCTCGGGAATTTTGTCCTCTTCACCCATGGAGGCCCAGATGTCGGTGTAGAGCGCGTCGGCGCCCTTGAGCAGTTCCTTGTCCTCGCCGTACTGCACGACGGCGCCGGTCTCCTTGCCGACCTCGCGGCAGTATTCGACGACGTCAGCGGCGGGCGCGAGCTCCTTCGGACCCCAGCCGACATAGTGGATGCCGAGCTTGGCGCAGATGTACATCAGGCAGTAGGCGACATTGTTGCGCGTGTCGCCGCAGAAGACGAGCTTGCACTTGCTCAGAGGCTTTTTGGTGTTCTCCATCAGCGTCAGGATATCGGCAAGCGCCTGCGTCGGGTGGTCGACGTCGGTCAGGCCGTTCCACACGGGCACGCCCGCGTTGGCGGCGAGACCCTCGACGACCTTCTGGTCGTAGCCGCGGTACTCGATGCCGTCGTAGAAACGGCCCAGGACCTTGGCGGTGTCGACCATCGTTTCCTTCTTGCCCATCTGGGAGGACTTGGAATCGAGGAAGGTGACGTTCGCGCCCTCGTCGTAAGCGGCGACTTCGAACGCGCAGCGGGTGCGGGTAGAGGTCTTTTCGAACAGCAGCACAATGTTCTTGCCGGCGAGCAGGTTGCCGCGGATGCCGGCGCGCTTCTTCGCCTTCAGGTCAGCGGCGAGGTTGAGCATATAGCGGATCTCGTCGGGGGTGAAGTCCTTCAGCGTCAGGAACGAACGGCCTTTCAGATTAACGGGCATGGGATAGTCCTCCTTTTATCGTTTTACTCTCAAAATCTCTCAAAAGCATCTAAATAATGCTATCGCCATTATATTATTTTTGGTTAAAAAAGCAAGAGAGGCGCGATTTTGCGGCGCACACTGGCACACGGAGAGAAATGCATACTGGTCTGCGATAAAACGCTGACAGGCGGCACAGTGGCCGTGCAAGACGGGCGCACCGCGCCGTCAAAACGCCTCTGCCGCGCCCAACTGGACACGAAAATATTCTCTTTCTGGACCAGCGATTTTTATCGCGGAAAAGGCCTTGCCGCGCCTGCGTTTGCCCGTGATGGAGGCGCGGCAGATTTCTTACCGGATTCCCTTGTTTTCTGCCATTAAATATAGTATAATTGCAAAAAAGTATCCCCATGGGGCGATTTCGGGCGAATGTGCCGCGCCGTTTGGGTAAAACCGCAAAGGATAGAGGAGAAATTGCTATGAATATGATCCGCAGCGCAAAGAACCAGATCGCCGAGCTGACGGCGGCGGCTTATCGCGCGGCTGTGCAGGAGGGGTTGCTGCCCGAGGGCGTGCAGACCGTCCCCGCCGTGGAGATCCCCAAGGATACCGCCAACGGCGACTATACGACGACGTTCTGCCTGGCCGCATCCAAGGCCATGCGCAAGAATCCCCGCGAGGTCGCGAAAATTCTGACCGAGCACATGGACCTGAGCGACACGTACTTTACGAGCGTCGAGATCGCGGGCCCCGGCTTTCTGAACTTCCGCCTCGGCGACAAGTGGTATGCCGACGTCCTAACCGCCGTTGAGGAGGAGAAGGGCGACTACGGCCGCGACAACTGGCTGGGCGGCAAGAAGTACATGGTCGAGTTCGTCTCCGCGAACCCCACGGGCCCCATGCACATGGGCAACGCCCGCGGCGGCGTGCTGGGCGATACGCTCGCCGAGGTGCTCGACTGGTCGGGCGCGGACGTGTGGCGCGAGTTCTACGTCAACGACTTTGGCAACCAGATCGAAAAGTTCGCCAAGAGCATCGAAGCACGCTACATCCAGCTCATCAAGGGCGAGGACGCCGTTGAGTTCCCCGAGGACGGCTACCACGGCGACGACATCCGCGAGCTCGCCAAGGCATTCTACGATGTCCACGGCGACAGCTATCTGGAAAAGTCCGTCGAGGAGCGCCACGCCGATATGGCGCGCTTTGGCCTGGAGCGCAACATTCCGAAAATGAAGAGCGACCTCGAGCGCTACGGCATCAAGTTCGACGAATGGTTCTTCGAGTCCTCGCTGCACAACAGCGGCTATGTCAAAGACACCGTCGAGGAGCTTCATAAGCTCGGCTGGACGTATGAAAAGGAAGGCGCGCTCTGGCTCAAGACCGCCGACATCATGCGCGAGCAGTACCGCAAGCAGGGCAAGAAGGACGAGGACATCGACAAGCTCGACTTAAAGGATGACGTTCTGCGCCGCGCCAACGGCTTCTACACCTACTTTGCCGGCGACATTGCCTATCACCGCAACAAGTTCGCCGTGCGTCATTTCGACAAGGTCATTAACATCTGGGGCGCTGACCACCACGGCCACGTGGCCCGTATGAAGGGCGCGATGGACGCACTGGGCCTCGACGGGACCAACCGTCTCGATATCGTGCTGATGCAGCTCGTTAAGCTTGTGCGCGATGGCGAGGTCGTGCGTATGTCCAAGCGCACGGGTAAGACCATTTCACTCTCTGACCTGCTCGACGAAATTCCCGTCGACGCCTGCCGTTACTTCTTCAACGCCAAGCCCGACACGCAGATGGAATTCGACCTAGGCCTCGCCGTGCGCGAGGACAGCGAGAACCCCATCTACTACATCCAGTACGCACACGCGCGCATTTGCAGCCTCTTAAAGGCGCTGGAAGAGGAGGGCCACAGCGTCAAGCCCGGCGCGGTCGACCTGTCCATCCTTTCGAGCGATGCTGAGCACGCGCTCATCAAGGAACTCTCCTCCTTTGCCGAGGAGATTCGCATGGCAGCGCGCGACTACGACCCAAGCTACATCAACCGCTACCTCATGCGTCTTGCCGCGGCGTTCCACAAGTTCTACAATGCCTGCCGCATCAAGGGCGAGGACGAGGCCGTCATCGACGCGCGCCTCAAGCTCGCGAGCGCGACCCGTCTGGGGCTCGCCACCGCCATAAAGGTCATCGGCTGCTCCGCACCGTATATGTTGTAAACCTTTACACCCACAACAAACCGGCGTCCGGCCATGGGCCGGACGCCTGTTTTGCTATGCGGTTTACAGGACCTTTGCGAGGAACGATTGCAGTCTTTCGCTCTGCGGGTGGTCGAAGAGATCGGCGGGGGGGCCCTCTTCGATGATCGCGCCTTCGGACATGAAGACGACGCGGTCGGCGACCTCGCGGGCGAAGCCCATCTCATGCGTGACGACGACCATCGTCATGCCGTCTTTCGCAAGGTCGCGCATCAAATCGAGCACCTCGCCGACCATCTCGGGGTCGAGCGCGGAGGTCGGCTCGTCGAAGAGCATGACCTCGGGCGCCATGGCGAGCGCGCGCACGATGGCGATACGCTGCTTCTGGCCGCCGGAGAGCATCGCGGGATACTCATTCGCTTTGTCGGCAAGGCCGATGCGCTCAAGCAGCGCCATGGCCTGTGCGTCGGCCTCCGCCTGGGACTTGAGGCCCAGTTTGACGGGCGCGAGGGTGATGTTCTTCTTGACCGTCATATGCGGGAAGAGGTTGAAGTGCTGGAACACCATGCCCATCTCGCGGCGGTGGAGGTCCAAGTTGACCTTCTTGCCGTTGAGGGCGACGTCCTTGAAGTAAATGGTGCCGGAGGTCGGCTGCTCGAGGAGGTTCAGGCAGCGCAGCAGTGTCGATTTGCCGCTGCCGGAGGGGCCGATGATGGCCACGACCTCGCCCTTTTTCACACTTAAATTGCAGTGGGAGAGCGCGTGGACGCTGCCGCCGTTGTACTCCTTGCAGACGTCCGTCACGCGAATGAGAGAATTAGTGCTTGTCGCCACGACGCATCCTCCTTTCGAGCGCTTCGATCGCCTTGCCGGCGGGGTAGGTGATGCAGAAATACATCAACGCCGCCAGCACGTAAGGCGCGAGGGAAATGTAGGTAGAGGTCGCCACGGTCTTCGCGGCGAACATCAGCTCGACCATGCCGAGCGTGGAGCAGATGGACGATTCCTTGACCATGGTGACGACCTCGTTGCCGAGCGCGGGCAGGACATTCTTGATGGCCTGCGGCAGCACGACGAGCTTCATCGCCTGCGTGGCGGAAAGACCCAGCGAGCGCGCGGCCTCAGTCTGGCCCGCGTCGACGGCAAGGATGCCCGCACGGAAGATCTCGGCAACGTAGGCCGAGCTGTTGAGCGCGAGGGCCACAACGCCGGGGATGAAGCGGGAAATGTCGATAAAGCCGAAGATGTACAGGCGCGGGATGGAGATCGCGCCAAAAAAGCCGAAGTAAATGATCGAGAGCTGCACGAGCAGCGGCGTAGAGCGGAAGATCGCGATGTACGCGCCGGAAATGCCGCGCACAAACTTATTCTTGCTCAGGCGCATGAACGCGAGCAGCAACGCCGGAATGACCGCCAGCAGGACTGAGATGACGGCCAGCAGCAGCGTGTAGCCGAGCGCCTGCAAAAAGTAGACGCCGTATTTCGGCAAAAAGGAAAAGTTAAAGAACGACGCCGGCGACATGCCGACAAAGAGGTTGCTCCACCGCGTGGCAAGATCCATGGGAGAGATCTCCTTTCAGATGTGTGATTTAGTTGGGATAAGCCTCGCAGAGTTTCGCGCTGCCAGCGCGAAAAAATCTTGCTCGTTTTTTGCCACGACATGTGCGTGGCAAAAAACACTTTGCGCGGAGCGAGTGTCGAAGCACCCGCTTGCGGGGGCGAGGCACAGAGTGGAGTGAGAATTTAATGAAAAGAGGCTCGCCTCTTTTCATTAAGAGACGCCAATGAGCAAAGCCATTTGGGGCTTTGCTCATTGGCTATGAGAGATAGTGAGAAGAGAGCGTAGTTAAAGGGGAGAACTTAGGCCGCAGGAGCATCCGCGGTGACCTCGACGGCCTTGCCGCTCAGCTCATCGGCAGCGGCGATGAACTCTTCCATCTTGTTCTCGGAAGTCATCTTGGCGATGGCCTCGTTGATGCCGGGCAGCAGGCCCTTGGGGTCGCCCTTGGCAACAGCGATGCAGTAGGGCATCGCTTCACCGAGCTCGGAAGAGGCGGGAGCAATGGCCAAATCGGGGTTGGCTTCGGCGTACTGCTCGGCGACAGCGCCGTCGACGACGATCGCGTCGACCTTGCCGTAGACAAGCTCGTTGACAAGGTCAGTCACGAGGGACAGAGAGACGAGATTCGCACCTTCCATCTGATCGGTGACGACGGCCTCCTTGGTGGTGGCGGTCTGTGCGCCGACGCTCTTGCCGGCGAAGTCTGCGAGGGTGTTGTACTGATCGGCGGCGTCAGCCTTGACAAGGATCATGGCCGGCAGGTCGGTGTAGTAGGGATCGGAGAAGTCAGCGGACTGGAGACGCTCGGGCGTGACCTCGATGGCTGCCATGACGATATCAAAATCGCCCTTGGCAAGGGAGGTGAGCAGGTAGTCGAAGCTCATGTTTTCGACCTGAAGCTCCATGCCAAGCTCATCGGCGATGTACTGGCCGGCGGAAATGTCGATACCGGCGTACTGCATCGTGCCGCTGTCATCGGCATACATGAATTCGTACGGGGCGTAGTCAGCGGAGGTGCCGAGTACCAGCGTGCCGCCGGTCTGCTCGGTGTTGTTGTCGGTGTTGGCATCATCTGCGTTGTTGCTGTCGTCGGCCTTATTGCCGCAGGCGACCAGCGAAAGGCTCATCATCAGAGCCAGCATCAGTGCAGTAAACTTTTTCATGGTTGATAGCTCCTTTTTCAATTTCTTTCCATCTTGTATAATGTTTGATCGTTGAACGAATTTTCATACGCTTCAGAAACGATAGCGTTAGTATAAATGTTTACTTATTCATTGTCAACGATTAAAAACTCAAAAAATGCCAGAACTTTCGACGCATTTCTATGTAAGATGCACAAATATGCATGCGAAAAGCCGAAAATTCACAAAAGTATGCAATTATGCGCGAATATATGCAAAAGAAAAGGGGGAAAGAGCCGTATAAAAGAAGCATCCGCAGAAGCGATCGGAGCTTCTGCGGATGAAGTTTCTTATCGGGTGACATCCGGCACGGCGCTGCGGGATTTTTTCGGCGTTCTGACGTAGGCAAAATAATAGCCGATCGCGCACAGCGGGATGGCTGCGGCGACATCCAGAATGGAGTGCTGCTTCATAAAGACGGTGGAAATGCTGATAAAAAATGCTGCAACGGTCGATGCAATGCGCCAGCCGCGCTTGGAGAAGATGGGCGCATACCAGAAAGCGAAAAATGCCGCCATCGAGCCGATGACATGCAGCGACGGGCAGACGTTCGTGTTCGTGTCAAACACGTAGAACCCCGCGATAAAGCGTGTGAAGACGTTGTCGCGCGGGAAGACCTCAGGCCGGAGCATCTGACAGGTGGGAAAGAGGAAATAGATGATGAGCGTCACCGAGTAGGTGATCATCACGAAGCGCATCATGCGGCGAAAGCCCGGCACGTCGAAAAAGAACGTGTAGGCCACCGCGCCGATGAGGTACACAAACCAGAACAGGTAGGGGATCAGAAACCATTCATTAAAAGGAATCAGATCGTCGAGCGCGCAGTGCATGTTGATGTAGTGCGCCACGGGGTAGAAGCGCTCGACATACGAAAAGCCGAGGCCAAAAAGCGGCCAGTAGAGCAGCAGCCACACGTGGGAGAACTCCGGCGTGTTCAGTCTGCTGAAGCGGAACTGGCGGTAGTCAACGCTGGGCTTGATCATGCGAGGTCTTCCTCCTTCTCCTCCTCGGCTTCACTCATCTCGGAGAGGATGTTGGCCGCGGCGTTGTGCGGCACGGCGGCGTCGAGCGCGTCGCCCATCTTTTCAAGCGCGTCCTTGTCGCTGAGAAGGCGAAGGCTCGTGCGCGCGATCTCCTTGGGCGTCTGCCCTGTGACCGCGCCGCCCGTGCGCAGGAAGAAATCCTTGTTGTACTCCTCGCAGCCCGCGACCGCGTCGATGAACACCATCGGCAGGCGCATCGAGGCCGCCTCGGTCACGCTGATGCCGCCGGGCTTTGTGAGGTAGAGGTCGGCGGAGTCCATCAAAAGCGCCATGTCCTTCACATACGAACGGACGTGGACGTTTTTCGCATCATAGAAGCGGCGCTGGAGCCGGCGGTAGAGCTGCTTGTTCGTGCCGCAGACGATCGTTAAGTCCTGATCGTCCGGCAGGTCGCGCCCGATGCGGCGAGCAATGCTCATGATGGGGCCGCAGCCCATGCTGCCGCACATCATCACAAGGTGCTTGTGACCCTCGGGGATGCCGAAGGCGCGCTTGGCGTCCTCTTTGCGTACGCTGGAGCGGAACATCTGGCGCACGGGGATGCCGCAGGCACGCAGGCGCTCGCTCGTCACGCCGCCGCCGAGAAAATCGCCCGAGAGCGATGAGGCAGGGATAAAATAGCGGTCGAGCGAGCTGTCCTTCACGCTGGGCGAGCAGGTGTAGTCCGTGGCGATGAAGCAGGTCTTGAGGTTCGGCAGGTGCGTCTTCACGACCTCGCTGACCATCAGCGCCGCGAACGTGTGGGTGCAGATGACCGTGTCGTACCCGCCGCCGGCAATGAAGCCGCAGAGCTTTTCCGCACCCTGCGTCAGGTAGCGGTAGAGCGCAGAGCCCTCGTGAAACTGCGCGGGATGATCCTCCGCCGCGCGGTAGCCCACGCGGAAAAGACCCGGCGCGTGGCGGTAGATGCGCACGTGCCAGTTGGAGATAAAGCGCGAGACCTCGGGTGAGATGAAGCGCAGCGCGTCCTCGGTGTCGCAGGGGATGTTCTGGTTGCGGCACTCCTCCTCGAGCGCCGCGGCGCAGGAGTTGTGCCCCTCGCCGGTGTTGCAGCTTAAAATCAAAACTTTCATGAAAAGATCCGATCCTTTACTGTTGTTCTTCTTGGTTGCGTCTGCTCCGGCGCTGCTGCGCGGCGAGAAGCTTTTGCAGCCGCGGCCGGTTGTAGCGCTGAATGATGAGAAACGGCAGGTTGCCGAATAGAATATAGATGGCGGTGACGACCGCGCCGCCCGTTCCGGGCCAGAGGCGCAGTGCGTAAAAGCCGAGCAGGATGAGCACAAAGTGCGTGAACTCGGCGACGCAGGTCTCTTCGATCATGCGCGGAAGCTGCGCGCGAAAGTCCGTGTCCAGCTTTTTGGCGGGGATGAGCTTGGGGACGATCTTGCTCATGTCGGGCACCTTGTCCTGCCACTCGTGCACGCGCAGAAAGCGGAAGAGCTTTGCTTCCCAGCTCGCGCAGCGGTAGGGGAATTTGTCGCCGTGGAACCAGGATTTTGGCAGTAGCCGCCCGATGAAAAACGACACGACGGCTAAAATTCCGTAATAAACGCAGCAGCGCAGAAAGCCCATCGTCACCTCTCCTTATCCCGTGATAAAAGCCCGACGCAGGGACACTGCGCCGGGGAAAAGCCGCCTCTGCGGCCGTTAAGATTTAATATAGCATAGAGTTTCGAACAAATGATGAAGAGAATCTCAATTTTTGTTGAAAAATGGTGGTCACTTCTCTACCGGCAGGCGCACGGCGAAGCGGCAGCTGCCGTTCACCGGGTCTTCGACCCAGACCTCGCCGCCGTGGATGGCGACGATCTTGCGCACAAGCGCAAGGCCGAGGCCGTTGCCCTCGGATTCGTGCGAGCTGTCCCCCTGATAGAATTTGTTAAAAATGCGGGACTTATCCTCATCGGGAATGCTTTTGCCCTCGTTGTCGATGGTGAAGAGCATACTGCCGTCTTCCTCGATGAGTCGCATGCGGATCAGGCCGCCGCGCGGGCCGAACTTGACGGCGTTGTCGATGAGATTCGTCCACACGTGCTGGAGTAGTCCTTCATAGCCCGTGAAGTCGACGGAGTCGAGGTCGACGTCGAAGTCGACGTCCTTTTCCGTCCACTTGCGCTCAAGCGCCAGAATGCACTGCCTCACCTGCTCGTCGAGGCGGAAGCGCGAGCGCTGGGGGTGAATGGACTGGCTGTCGAGCTTAGAGAGCAGCAGAATGTTGCCCGCGAGGGCGGAAAGCCTGCGCGTATTGAAGAGAATCTTGTCGATGTACTCCGCCTGCTCCTCGGGGGATTGCTGGTGCTCCTGCAAAAGTGAGGCGTAGCCCTCGATCGCGGTGATGGGCGTTTTGAACTCGTGCGAGACGTTCGAGATGAAGTCGGTCTGCAAGGTCTCGGTCGCGTTCAGCTCGCTGACCATAAGGTTGAAGCTGTCAAAGCTGTCGCGGATATCGCGAAAAACGCTCTTCGTCTCCACATGTACGCGGAAGTTGCCGCCCGCGACCTCCTTCATCGCGCGCGACAGGCGCGAGATGGGCGCGAAGAACGCGATGGAAAAGCCCGCTGCCGTCGCGCTGCCGAGCAGCAGCGTGAAGATGAGCAGCCACACGAACATCGGCACATTGACGCCGAGATGCTCAAGTCCCCAGGCCGCGAGCGCGGCGAGCAGCGCCACGCCGATAAAGCCCGCCATGCAGATGAAGAAAAACTGCACGCGGATATCGAGAAACTTATTGCGCCGTTTTTTCATGTGCGCACCACCTTGTACCCCACGCCGCGCATCGTGACGATCTTGAAGTCGGGATTGTCGCGGAAGCGCTCGCGCAGGCGCGCGATGTGGACATCGACGGTGTGGGTGTCGGTGCTGGAATCATAGCCCCAGATGTCGTCCATGAGCTGCTGGCGCGTGAAGATGCGGCCGGGAAACGACGCCATCTTGTAGAGCAGCATGAATTCCTTCTGCGGCAGCACCATGCTCTCGCCGTCGACGGTGACGCTGAGCGAGTCGCACTCCATCACCGTGCCGCCGATGACCTGACGGCGCTCGCTCGCCATCTGGGCGCGGCGCAGCAGCGCGCTCACGCGCAGTACCATTTCCCCGATGTTGATGGGCTTGACCATATAGTCGTCGCTGCCGGAGAGGAAGCCGAGGCGCATGTCGTCAAAGGCGTCCTTGGCGGTGATCATCATAATGGGGATGGACGAGCCGCTCTCGCGGATCGAGCGCACGAGCTCATAGCCGTCCATCTTCGGCATCATGATGTCGGAGATGATGAGATCGTAATAGCTCTGCTCGAGTGCGGCAAGCGCCTCTTCGCCGTTGGAGACACCGAGGACAGTGTAACCGTTTTTGGTGAGCACGTGGGCGAAGAGCTGGCGCAGCTCGCGGTCGTCCTCCGCAATGAGAATTTTGAACAATCCGATCCCTCCGATCCTGTGTCGGCGCGCCGCGTTTTCGCGGCGCTTGTTCCGTCAGTATACCATATCTTTGGCAAATGTGCAGCAGGTTGCGCGGAAATTTTGCACGGCGGCAAAACTGCACAAAAAAAGAGTCGCCCTTTCGGACGACTCTTTTTGTTTGGAGAAAATTTAACCGCCGAGGTAGGCTTTGCGGACGGCGTCGCTCGCCATAAGTTCCTTACCGGTGCCGGAGAGCGTGATGCGGCCCGTTTCAAGCACGTACGCGCGGTCGGCGACGGAGAGCGCGGCCTGCGCGTTCTGCTCGACGAGCAGGATCGTCGTGCCCGCAGCGTGCAGCTCGCGGATGATGTCAAAGATCTGCTCAACGAGGATCGGAGCGAGGCCCATAGACGGCTCGTCGAGCATCAGAAGCTTCGGCTTCGACATGAGCGCTCTGCCCATGGCGAGCATCTGCTGCTCGCCGCCAGAGAGCGTACCGGCGATCTGCTTGCGGCGCTCTTTGAGGCGCGGGAAGCGCTCGTAGACGTCCGCAATGCCCGCTTCAATGGTGGAGTTCGGCTGGGTGTAAGCGCCCATTTCGAGGTTATCCTCGACCGTCATCTGCAAAAAGACGTGGCGGCCTTCCGGAACCTGCGCAAGACCGTGCTCGACGATCTTGTGCGCGGGGACGCCCTTTAAGTCCTTGCCTTCAAAAACAACGCTGCCGTGCTTGGGATGCAGAAGACCGGAGACCGTGTTCAGAACGGTCGACTTACCCGCGCCGTTCGCACCGATCAGCGTGACGACCTCACCCTCGTTGACCTCGAAGGAAACGCCCTTGACGGCGTGGATGCTACCGTAGTAAACGTGAAGATCGTTCACCTGTAAGATCTGTCCCATCGTTAGGCCTCCTTCTGCTTGCCGAGGTAGGCTTCAATGACCTCGGGATTGTTCTGAATGTCTTCGGGTGTGCCCTTGGCGATGACATGACCGAAGTTCAAAACGGCAATGCCCTCGCAGATGTTCATGACGAGGTTCATGTCGTGCTCGATGAGCAGCACCGCGATCTTGAACGTATCGCGGATGGAGCGGATGTTTTCCATCAGCTCAGCCGTCTCGCTCGGGTTCATGCCGGCGGCGGGCTCGTCAAGAAGCAGCAGACTCGGGTTCGTGGCCAGCGCACGGAGAATTTCCAGTCTGCGCTGCGCGCCGTAAGGCAGGGAGTTCGCCTTGGCGTTTGCAAGGTCTTCCATGTGGAAGATGGACAGAAGCTCCATCGCGCGCTCATGCATGACGTGCTCTTCCTTCCAGAAGCGGGGCAGACGCAGGATGCCCTCGGGCATCGTGTAGTGCATCTGCGTGTCCATCGCGACGGTGATGTTCTGCTCGACGGTCATATCGCCGAACAGGCGGATGTTCTGGAACGTACGTGCGATGCCCGCGCGGTTGACCTGCGCGGTGTTGAGGTCATGGATGTCTTTGCCGTTTAAGAGAATCGTGCCGTGGGTGGGCTGATAGACCTTGGTGAGCAGGTTGAAGACCGTCGTCTTACCGGCACCGTTCGGGCCGATGAGGCCGGTGATCTCGGTGCGACCGATGGTCACATTGAAGTTGTCGACCGCTTTCAGACCGCCGAACGTGATGCCGAGGTCGATGCACTCGAGCACAGGGGACTTGTCCGCGTCGCGCTCGGTGAGCAGCGCCGGTTCACGGGAGACGGGAACGAGCTTGGCTTTTTCTTTCTGTGTCATGGTCAATCCTCCTTTTCAGCACTGGCGCGGTGATGGGGCAGAAGTTTCTGGAAGAACGCCTTGACCTGCGGATTGTTGGTCGCGAGCATGACGAAGATCAGCACGATCGCGTAGATGAGCATACGGAAGTCGGCAAACTGACGCAGCGCCTCGGGCAGGATCGTCAGCGCCGCGGCGGCGATGAGCGAGCCCCAGATATTGCCGAGGCCGCCGAGCACCACGAACACGAGAATGAGGATCGAGAGGTTGAAGTTGAACTTCGTCGCCTGGAGGGAGGAATAGTTCAAACCGTAGAGCGCGCCTGCCGCGCCCGCGAGGGCGGCGGAGGTGACGAATGCCATGAGCTTGTACTTCGTCAGGTTCAGACCGATGGCCTGCGCGGCGATGCGGTTATCACGAATGGCCATAATCGCGCGGCCCGCACGCGAACGAGTCAGGTTCAGCACGACGATGAGCGTGATCATCACGAGGATGAAGCCCGCGGTGAACGTTGCGATCGTGGCAGTGCCGGTCGCACCCTGCGCGCCCTTGATGATAGCGGTGCCCGAGGCACTCAGGCCGAGGTCGTCGACCGTCTTGTTGCCGGCGGGGTTGAAGATGAAGTGCAGGCCGTTTTCATCGTAACCGATGATGAGGCAGTTGATGAGCTCTTTAATGATCTCGCCGAAGGCCAGTGTGACGATGGCGAGGTAGTCGCCCTGTAAGCGGAGCACCGGCGTGCCGATGAGAAGGCCAACGATGGCGGCGAAGATCGCGCCGACGACCATCGAGATGGCGAGACGCACGGGAGCGTTCGGGATCGCGCCCATCAGGCTCTGCGAGGCGACGATGCCGGAAAATGCGCCGACACTCATAAAGCCCGCGTGGCCGAGGCTCAGCTCACCGAGGATACCGACCGTCAGGTTCAGCGACACGGCCATGGACATGTAGCAGCAGATGGGGACGAGCAGACCGATGGCGGAGCGCTTGAGCGAACCGTTGTTCTGCAGGATCGTCGTGATGATAAAGACGACGATCACGCCGAGATAGGTCGCAAAGTCGACCTTTGTGGTCTTCTTGAGAGAGTTGAATTTGTTCATTTTCTGTGTCATTCCGGCCACCTCACACTTTCTCCGTCACGGACTTGCCGAGAAGTCCGGCAGGCTTGACGAGCAGCACGACGATCAGCACGGCGAACACGATGGAGTTGGCAAGGTTCGTCGAGATGTACGCCTTGGCCATGGCCTCGATGATGCCGAGGAGCAGGCCGCCGAGGAATGCGCCGGGGATGGAGCCGATGCCGCCGAACACCGCCGCGGTGAAAGCCTTGATGCCGGGCATGGAGCCGGTCGTCGGCATGAGCGACGTATTGAACGAGCAGAGCAGTACGCCGGCGATGGCGGCGAGCGCCGAGCCGATGGCGAACGTTGCGGAAATGGTGGCGTTGACGTTGATGCCCATGAGCTGGGCCGCCGCCTTATCCTCCGAGCAGGCACGCATGGCCTTGCCCATCTTGCTCTTGTTGACGAACGTGGTGAGGCCAATCATGATGACGACACAGGCCGCAATCGTGAGAAGAGACACATAGGAGACGGTCAGCTTGCCGCCGAACAGCTGCATCGAACCCTCGACCACCGGAGGATAGACACGCGCGGCTGCCTTCCAGATGAGAAGCGCGGAGTTCTGGAGGAAATAGCTCACGCCGATGGCGGTGATCAGGACCGCGAGGCTGGGCGCCGAGCGCAGGGGCTTATAGGCAAGCCGCTCGATGACGACGCCAAGCACCGTGCAGACGATGACGGCCAGCAGCACCGCCACGATGTTGGGCAGTCCCAGATAGAACATCGCGCAGAACGATACGTAGCCGCCGATCATGATGATGTCGCCGTGGGCAAAGTTCAGCATCTTGGCAATGCCGTAAACCATCGTATAGCCGAGGGCGATGATGGCGTACACACTGCCGAGGCTGATGCCGCTGATGAGATAGGATAAAAATTCCATTAGGATGGCACCTCTCTTTTCTCTTTCGGAATTATGGTTCGTCTGTGGCAGAAACAAGGGCAGAGGCGGGAAAACACCTGCCTTCGTTTCCGCCATAGAAACAGGGCATAGGCCGCCGGGAGCTTTCGCTCCCGGCAGCCCGCCTTTGAGAAAGGTCGCAGCTTTTTGCGCTTTCGGAATTTAGCCCTTGACGTACTGGCCGTCCTTGACGACGTAAGCGGTCGGAGCCTTGGAGACCTGACCCTCGGCATTCCAGGTCATGTCAGTACCGGTGAGACCGGTGAACTTGAGGGAGGTCATGGCGCTGACGAGCGCGTCGCAGATCTCTTCGTTGCTCATATCGGCGGTGCAGCCGGCGGCCTCGAGAGCGGCCTTCACGATGTACACGCCGTCGTAAGCGTCAGCGGCGAACTGGTTGGGCTCGGTGCCATAAGCGGCAGTGTAAGCGTCAACGAACGCCTGGTTGGCTTCATCGGTGGCGGAGAACGGGGTCATGAGCATCAGACCCTCAGCAAGGGAAGCGTCGAAGCCGGGCATGGTCAGGATGCCATCCATGCCGTCCACGCCGAAGAAAGTGGGAGCATAGCCCATGGCCTTAGCCTGGGAGAAGATGATGGAAGCGGGCTGATAGTAGATGGGGAGGAAGACGAGGTCAGCACCGGCATTCTGCGCACCGGCCAGCTGGACGGAGAAGTCGGAAGCGGTATCGTTGGTGAAAGTGCCCTCATAGACGACCTCGAAAGCGCCCTTATCAGTGGCTTCCTTCACGAAGGTGTCGCGGATGCCCTGGGAGTAAGCGTCGTCGTTACGGTAGATGACGGCGACTTTGGCACCAGCGTAGTTTTCAGCCATGTAGTCGGCAGCGCCAACGCCCTGGTTGGGGTCGGTGAAGCAGACCTGGAAGACATTGTCCTTGCCCGCGGTGACGTCGGTGGAGGAAGCGGACGGGGTCAGCATAAAGGTGCGGTCATTGTAGCAGGCATCGGCAACCGCGATGGAAGCGCCGGTGGTGGTGGGGCCAACGAGGACCTGCATGCCCCAGTCCATCATGGTGTTGTAGGCGTTGACAGCCTTTTCGCCGTCGGCCTCATCGTCCTGCTTCTGGAACTCGAACTTGATCTTGCTGTCGCTGGCGTTGATTTCATTGACGGCCAGCTCGGCACCCTGAACGACGGCCATGCCGTAGATCGCGGCGTCACCGGTCAGAGGGCCGGAGGAACCGAGCTTGAAGGTCTGGACCTCAGCGCTATCGGTGCCGTCGGTGTTGGCATCGGTGTTGGTGTCATCGCTCTTGGAGCCGCAGGCGGCCATCGAGAGCGTCATGGCCGCAGCCATGAGCATGCACATAAACTTCTTTTTCATCGTTTCAAATCTCCTTTGATTAAATAATGAACAGATTTATCATACAAAAAAGCGGGTCCGCCATTCCCGGCGGAACCGCTTTGCTGTATCGCGTTTTTTACTCGCTCAGCAATCGCGTTTCATCCCGGGAACGCCCATCAGGACGACCAGAAGTACCAGTACCAGCAGGGAAATGCCGATAATGCTAATCAGGCGGGAAATAATAATGGACGCCATAATAATGGCGCCCAGAGCGATGCAGTTGAAGCGGGAGGACTGAGAGGTGCAGGAGGAAGCGGCCTCTGCGCACATAGCAGAAGCGGCGGCGTTATTCTGATTTGCATAAGCAAAACGGAACATAGCATTAAATCCTTTCATGTATCTCTCATGTTTGATGGGCTTATTTTAGCCTCTAAAACGCCAGAAGTCAATACCGCATATTATCCAAAGAAAAAAGAGGGAAAATGGGGATAAGTATCCCATATTGACAATTTGGACAACTTTCGCGCCTCGGGCGCGGGAGGAAAGCAGCCCGCGAGGGCTGTTTCTTTTTGCGCCCGTAGGGCACAGGGGGTGCAGCGCGGCAGCGCTGCTTCTGGCCCCACACCGTGTGGGGACGCGGCAAAGGGGGATATTCTCTTTCTCAGAAAGAGAATATCCCCCTTACACCCCCAAGAGAAAGGACGAGGGGAGGGCCCCTCGCCCCCCGACATTGGCAGTTTGTAGCTCGAATAACTGCACACGCTGCGCAGTGTAAGTGCGGTGTACATGGCTTCGCCATGAATCCCTGCGAGTTGTTACTACTATCAACCGCGCCTTACTACCGTGAGGCGCGAGTGACGGTAGCACGGCGGCAGACTGCCTGCCGAATGCGGCATTGCTGCGCTCGCCGCATTGATCGGTGCACCGGTAGACGGTGATTAGGCCGCACTGCCACAAGACTGGCAGAGCGGCAGCGGATAGTAGGAGTAGGTCAAATCGTATAGCAACACTAATGCGGCAACGCCGCGCACGAGGCACTTTCACTTCGGAGACATCAGAGTTGTTCAAGCCTGAGACTGCCAATCCAAGGCCTTTCTCTGGGGGTTCCAAAGGGGGGATTCTCTTTTGCAAAAGAGAATCCCCCCTTTGATCCGTGCGGCGCCGTAGGCGCTGCTTCCCCCGCGGCACAAGTGCCGCGAAGCGCTTCGCACGGGTGCGAAACCAATAGTACCTTTTATATATAACAAAGGTAACCGTTTCACTTTAGCACTTGCTGCCGACGAGTGCTAAAAATTAAGAGTTTAGTAACAAATATCAGGAATTTCCTGCTATACTTAGGTTCAAATACAATTCAGAGAGGGATGCTTTTATGGCTAAAAAACAGTTTAAAGCAGAATCGAAGCGTTTGCTCGATCTGATGATCAACTCGATTTACACGCACAAGGAGATCTTCCTGCGCGAGATCATTTCCAACGCCAGCGACGCTATCGACAAGCTCTGCTATGTTGCGCTGACGGACGACAAGGTCGGCATGAACCGCAGCGATTTTGCCATCACGGTGTCGGTCGACAAGGAGAACCGCACGTTGACGGTCTCGGATAACGGCATCGGCATGAGCCGCGAAGAGCTTGAAAACAACCTCGGCGTCATCGCGTCGTCTGGCTCCTACAAGTTCCGCCAGGAGACCGAGGAAAAGGACAAGAAGGACGCCGATATCGACATCATTGGCCAGTTCGGCGTGGGCTTCTACTCCGCGTTCATGGTCGCGGACAGTATCACCGTCCGCACGAAGAAATACGGCGAGGAGCAGGCCTATGAGTGGCAGTCCTCAGGCGCGGACGGCTACACGATCGCCGAGTGCGACAAGGAAGCCGTCGGCACCGACGTCATCATGCACATCAAGCCCGACACGGACGAGGAGAAGTACAGCGAGTACTTGGAGTCCTACCGTCTGCACGCGCTCGTGAAGAAGTACTCCGACTACATCCGCTACCCCATCCGCATGCTGCTGCCCGAGCAGAAGGTCAAAGAGGGCAGCGACCCGGAGAAGCCCGAGTACGAGACCGTCGAGGAGATGAAGACCGTCAACTCCATGGTGCCGCTCTGGCAGCGCAAGAAGAGCGACGTCACGGACGAAGAGTACAACAAGTTCTATTCCGAGCTGACGCATGAATTCGACAAGCCCCAGCGCACGATCACCGTCTCGGCCGAGGGCAGCGTGACCTATAAGGCACTGCTGTTCGTGCCGTCTTCGCGCCCGTTCAACTTCTACACGGAAGGATATGAAAAGGGATTACAGCTCTACAGCGCAGGCGTTCTCATCATGGACAAGTGCGACTCGCTGCTGCCTGACTATCTGCGCTTTGTGCGCGGCGTGGTCGATTCGCCGGATCTGAGCCTGAACATCTCCCGCGAGCTTTTACAGCACGACCGCCAGCTCAAGGTCATCGGCCAGAACCTCGAAAAGAAGGTCCGCGCCGACCTTGAAAAGTTCCTCAAGGATGACCGCGAGGGCTACGAGAAATTCTACGAAAACTTCGGCCGCCAGATCGGTTACGGCATCGTGAGCGACGGCGGCGAGAGCCGCAAGGATTCGCTCAAGGACCTGATGATGTTCTATTCCTCCACGCAGAAGAAGCTCACGACGCTCAAAGAGTACGTCGAGCGTATGAAGGAAGGCCAGAAGTGCATCTACTACGCTGCGGGCGAGAGCATCGCCGCCGTGGACAAGCTACCGCAGACCGAGCTTTTGAAGGACAAGGACTACGAGGTTCTGTACCTGACCGGCGAGACGGACGAGTTCGTTTTGCAGGCGCTGATGAACTACGACGAAAAGCCGTTCCGCTCCATCGTGGACGGCGACCTCGAGCTTGGCGGCGAGGATGAGCAAAAGGACGACAGCGAAAGCGCGGAGCTCATGCAGTTCGTCAAGGAGACGCTCGGCGACAAGATCAAGGAGGCCAAGGTCTCGCACCGCTTGAAGACCCATCCCGTCTGTCTGACGGCGGGCGAGGGCTTCAGCTTCGAGATGGAGAAGTACTTCAAGAACTTCCAGATGCCCGAGCCCATCAAGGCCGAGCGCATCCTCGAGCTGAATGTCGATCATCCGGCGGTCAAGGCGATGGCCGCCGCGCTGGCAACGGACCGCGACAAGGCGGCGCTGTATGCCAAAATCCTCTACGATCAGGCAAACCTCATCGCGGGGCTGCCGCTCGAAGATCCCAGCGCGTACACCGACATGGTCGCGCAGCTGATGCAGTAAGTCAATATTGCTCCAAAAGGGCGCGGAGAATTCTCCGCGCCCTTTTTCACGTTTTTCATTCCTGCCGCCTATACTGGCATACAGGCGCTTTTCCGCCTGACAAACCGTAAAGGCGATGAACGGATATGATTCGACCACTGATGCTGGCTCTGCTCGGCACGTCTTTCACGTTTCTGATGACGGCGCTGGGCGCCGCGACGGTGTTCTTTTTTGCCCGCAAGGTGTGCGAGCGCGCGCAGGGCGCGCTGCTGGGCTTTGCCGCGGGCGTGATGATGGCGGCGAGCGTGTGGAGCCTCATCCTGCCTGCCATCGAACAGACGGAGGCAGAGGGGCGTCTGCCGCCGTTTCTGCCCGCCGCGGCGGGCATTGTACTCGGCGCGCTGACGCTCTTCCTGCTCGACGAGCTCGTGCGGCGGCGCGGCGGGGGAGAGGTGCACAGCGATTTTTTGCTCCTCTCGGCCATCACGCTGCACAACATCCCCGAGGGCATGGCCGTCGGCCTCGCGTTCGCGCTCGCGGCGGACGGGGAGAGCCTTGCCGGCGCGTTCGCGCTGGCGCTAGGCATCGGCGTGCAGAACTTTCCCGAGGGCGCGGCGGTGGCGCTGCCGGTGTACCAATCGGGCAAGTCGAAACGGCGCGCCTTCTGGACCGGCGTGCTCTCCGGCGCGGTGGAGCCGCTGTTCGGCGCGCTCGTCGTGCTCGCGGCGGCGGGAATCCACGCACTGATGCCGTGGCTTCTGAGCTTTGCAGCGGGGGCGATGCTCTACGTCGTGGCGGAGGAGCTGCTGCCGCGCGCGGGCGGACGGCGGGGGACGTGCGGCTTCCTCGTGGGCTTCCTTCTGATGATGATACTGGACGTCGCGCTGGGGTAAGCGCGAAAAATCCGGCATAGAATGGCGCGAGGTGATCGACCATGCACATTCATGTTGTAAAGCGCGGCGACACGCTTTCTTCCATCGCCGCGATGCACGGCGCCCTGCCCGCGTTCGTCGCGGCGGACAACGGCCTTGCGCTGAGTACGCCGCTTGTGATCGGCCAGGCGCTCGTCGTGCGGACGCCGAAGACACTGCACACCGTGCGCGCGGGGGAGACGCTTTCGTCCATCGCGCGGGACTATGATTTGAGCGTCAGGACGCTCCTGCGGCGGAACTTTTTCCTCCACGGACGCGAGCGTCTGCGCGAGGGTGACGTGCTTGCCATCGACTACGCAGACGAAGCGCCGCTCGGTACGCTCGGCGTGAACGCCTACGCCTACCCCTACATCGGCGGCGAGCTGCTCGACTCGGTCCTGCCGTACCTGACGTATCTGACGCCGTTCACCTACGGCATCACGCCCGCGGGAGTCCTTGTGCCGCTCGACGACGCGCGCCTGCTCGAACGAGCGGCGCACTATGGCGCAAAATCGCTCATGCACCTCTCGACGCTGACGCCGGAGGGGAATTTTTCGAGCGAAAACGCCGCGGCGCTCCTGCAAAACGACCGCGCGCAGAGCGCGCTCCTTGCCGAGATTTTGCAGACGATGGCGAAAAAGGGATACTACGGCCTCGACGTCGACTTCGAGTACGTCCCGCCGGAGCTGCGCGAGGACTACGCCGCGTTCGTCTGCCGTCTGCGCGAGGCGCTGAACGCGGAGGGAAAGCCCGTCGTCGCCGCGCTCGCGCCGAAGACGAGCGCGCAGCAGCGCGGACTGCTCTACGAGGCGCACGACTACGCGCTGCTATCAAAAGCCGCGAACGCCGTGTCCCTGATGACCTATGAATGGGGCTATGCCTACAGCGAGCCGCAGGCCATCGCGCCGCTGCCGCAGGTGCGCGCGGTGCTCGATTACGCGCTCTCGGTCACGGCGGGGGAGAACATCTTCCTCGGCGCGCCGCTGTACGCTTACGACTGGCCGCTGCCCTACGAAAAAGGCCGGACGCGGGCCGAGACGTTCTCGTCGCAAGCGGCCGTCGCGCGGGCGCGGCTGGTGGGGGCGGAAATTGAGTTTGACGAAACCGCGCGCTCGCCCTGCTACCACTGCTTCGACAAAATGCGGCGCGAACACGTCGTCTGGTTCGAGGACGCGCGCTCGCTGCGCGCGAAGATCGCCCTCGCGGCGGAAAAGGGCTTGCAGGGCATCGGCTTCTGGCAGGCGGGGCGGGAGCTCGCGCAGGCGTGGCCGCTGCTCGACGCGCTGCTGACGCTCGAAACCCTCTAAAAAATGCAAAAAACCGCCCAACGGGCGGCAAAGATTGACAAAGCGTGTAAAATTTTGTAAAATTACATCAGGCGCTGCACAACGGCAGGCGGTTAGTCACGTACCCCGAAAGGGGGTGACGAAATGCGAATTACGTTTCATATCAAGCAGTTTACTGTGACGATTATCGTAAAAAGCAGAAACCGCCACTCCGGCAAGTGACGGTTTCTATGATTGAAACTACTTACGAACCGGACTAACCGCTTGTCGCAGCGCCCTTTTCTATCTCCATTATACCCCGCTTTCCCGCGTTGTCAAGGCGGAAAAATTTTCCCTCCGTTGCACCGGTTCGTCCCAAAAACCGCTTTACAGCTTTATAGCTGTAAACGGTCCGCGCAAATGCGCGGGCTGCACAAAATGAGGAGGAAAAACATGTACAACAACACCTATGAACGACCCCAGACCCAGATTGAAAAATGCGAGCACTTAGCGCGGATGAAATTCGAAAACCCGATCGAAAAGGCGCAGCGCGAGCAAAACGAGCGCAAATACCGCTTCTCGAGCATCGATGAGGCGCTTGGTGTGCTGTCCGTCATGCGCGGACGCTGAAAGGGGGCGGGACGATGGACAAGACCGCAAACTACAACCTCCCGCAATGGGTCGAGACCGACCCGATCCGAATGAAGCCATTCAACGACGCGTTCGACGGCATCGACTTGGCGCTCAAGGCCAACGCCGACGCGGCGCAGGCGCTGCAAAGCGGCAAGGCCGACGCGCAGACCGTGTCGGCGCTCGCCAAAAACCTCGGCGCGGCGGGGCACAACTGCCGCGTGGCGTTCGGCTCGTATGTCGGCGACGGCAATGTCGGGCAGGCCGCGCCCACCACGCTCGCAAGCCCGTTTTATCCGGTGCTCGTGCTGGTGCAGCGCGTCATTTCCGGCAACAACAGCATCGCCAACCCCAGCGTTTTTGTCCGCCCGAACGACAAGGGCACCAACGCCGCGGACAAGTCCACCATGGACTCGCTGGTCTACCTCACGTGGGCGGACGATTCCGTCTCGTGGTATTCCTACAACACCGGCGGCGCGTACGCCCAGCTGAACACCTACGGCACGACGTATCTGTATATTATCCTCGGCTACGACAAGGCGACGGAGGACGCGGAGTAAGAGAATATGGCAAAAAAACAGCCCCGAGGCGAAAGCCTCGGGGCTGAAACATTTATGAAAATGTTTTAGAAGTACACGGGAACGATCTGAGGAGCGACAGCGATCTCAGTGCCAGCGGCATTGAAAGCAACAGCGCGGAACTCATAGTTGCCGGACAGGCTGGACACGGTCGCAGTGTAGTAGTAGGGGTTGATGGAGCCATCGGTCCAGGTCATGGAAGCGGTGTAGACAGCCCAATCAGCGTTGGAGTTGTAAGGACGATACTGGAGCTCAACACGAGTGCCGCCAACGACCTCGGGGAGAGTCAGAGTAGCAGTCAGGTCCTTGTTCACGCCGGTCAGAGACAGCGTAGCGGGGCCCTGATAGTTGCCGCTGCCATCGGAGCCGTTGGTGCCCTTGTTGTAAACATAGAGCTGGGAGATGGTGCGGTTGTACTGGCCGTTGAGCTGGAGGGCATCCTGCGTCCAGACAGCGTAGACGTCAACAGAGGTCCAATCGCTGATGGTGCTCAGGGTCTCCTTGGTGTAGTCACCGTAGACATTCGCAGAGGAGAGGCTGAAGGTGGAGCTGCCGTTGACCAGCAGACCGTTGGCAAGGATACCAGCGTTGGTCAGCTTAGCATAGTAAATGCCGCTGCCCGAAGCAGTCTCGATGCCGTTGCCGTTCGCGCTGTCGGCAAATGCAGTGACGGAAGCGATATGACCGTCAGGAGCATAGGTGACATAGTAAGGAGCGAAGTGGCCATTGACTCTGGTAACCAGAGTGATAGCAGCCTGCTCAGCATCAGCAGTAACAGTGTTCTGCTTGACTTCACCATTGATCATCGCCTCGGTCAGGACCCAGACGTTCTCAACGTTGTTGTAGAGCTTTGCGTAGTAGGTGTTGCTGGTGGCAACAACGAAGTTCTTGCCGGAGTTATCGACATTGCCGCTCTTGACGTAAACATAGTCCAGAACGCCGTCCTTGTTGGCATCGATGTAGAAGAACACAGCGCCGCTGATGTTCGGAACATTGTTCTTGCCGACATACTGAGTGTAGCTGTAGCCGCTCTTGTCCGTAGCATCCGCTGCCTTGACAGTGAAGACAGTGTTGTCGTCAACCGGCAGCCACTTGTTCGCAGCAGCATCCCGCAGAGAAGTCGCCTTGTTGTTGATGAAACCATCGGCAACATAACCGATAACATCCTTACCCTCGAGGTTCACAGCGCCGGTGGAAAGCGCCTCAACACGATACAGAGCATAGCCCTTGTAGATGCTGTTGACGAGGAAGGTCTCGGGAGCAACGTAAGCATATTTATCGGAGAACTTATAGCTGTCAACGTCGGAGGTAGTACCTGCGTAAACAGGAGTAGCCTTGGCGGTATCCCAGTCAAAGGCATCATCATCGTCACCGTCGATCGCGTTGACGGTAGCAGTGGTCACTTCGCCGGTAGCAGCATTGACCAAGGTAGCGGTAGCGGAGCCCGGGGTGCCGAGGTTCCAAACCAGATCCTTGAGGATAGCATAGGTGTAGGTGCTGGCAACCTTAGCGGAGCCGATCACGTTGCCATAGCTGTCAAGGAACCAGGTGTAGTTGACGAACGGGGTGCTCTGCGCCTCATCGAGGTAGTAGGTGTTGGCATCGTTGTAGTTGGTGCCACCAACAACATGCTGCTTGGCGTTCTTGATGATGCTGGTCTGAGCACCGGTGACGGTCTCGGCCTTGCCGATAAGCTCGGAGTAAGAAGCGACCGTTCTGGAGATACCGTTGACAGTCTCGCTCTTGGTCTTGACATCGCTGTTGTAGGCAGCAGTAGTCTTGGCGTTCAGCAGGATGAAGTCGCCCTTGGCGAAGCTGTAGTCGCTCTTGCTGTACTCAACGATGGTCTTGCCAGTGGAGGCAGCATTGGTGGTGGTAGCATCATAGACGCGCAGGGTCAGGGTAGCATACTTGTCGAGGTGGCCGGCCTTGTCGAAAGTAGCGGCGGTAACGCCGGTGACCTGAGCAAGGTAGGTGTCGATCATGACGATGCGATCCTTATAGACCTCAACCAGACGGCCCTGAGCACCGAGAACACCAATGGTATCGGTGGGCTCGACAGTGAAGGCAGCCTTGTTCTCAACGCCGTTGATGTAGGTGGTGTAGGTGGTCTTCGCGGTCAGGCCGAGGTCAGACGCGACGTCGCACTCCTTGGTGGCAACGGTGTAAGACTTGACAGGCTTCTCAACGAAGGTAGTGGCCTTGTCGCCGGTGGTGTAGGTCCACTTGGTGGCGGGACGGCCCCAATCGTCGGTATCAGCAGCGGAAGCGAGCTTGAAGTTCTTCTCGCCGAGGCTGTTGTTCTTGGTGCCGATGACCTTATCGGTCACATAGCCGAAGGCCGGGGTGTAGGTGACCTGAGCCTTCTGGATGCCCTGGAACAGGAGCTCAGCGACCAGCTCACGGGAAGCGGGAGCGTTCAGGTCGGTGGTCTTCGCCACGTTGTCCAGAACGCCGAGCTGCTGCGCGGTCTGCGCAACATGCAGCGCCCAGTCAGCGCCGGAGAACTCGTTGTTCTTGTCGTAGCCAACCGCGCGGAGGATCATGGCGAGGACCTCGTAGCCCGTGACGTTGCCGGAGGGCTTGAAGGTGCCGTCGGGATAACCCTTGACGAGGGAGGCGTTGGCGCAGTAGCCGATGTAACCGGCAGCCCAGGAGGCGCCAGCCATGTCGCTGAACTTGTTATAAGTGGCATAGAGGCCGGACTTATCGTTCTTGGCGACGTCGGCAGTGTAGATACGATAGATGATCGTAGCTACCTCAGCGCGGGTGATGTTGCCCTCGGGCTTGAAGGAACCGTCCTCATAACCCTTGAACACACCCATGCCATTCAGAACGGCAACAGCCTCAGCGTAATCATCGCTGATGCTCTTGTCATCCTTGAAGGCGTTGGCGCTGACGGCCAGAGACAGAGTCATGACCAGAGCCAGCACCATTGCGAGTAACTTTTTCATAGATGTTACTCTCCTTTCATAAATTTCCATCTTCTCGCGGCCGAACACCCGTCGTCTCTCCCTCTTTCCCGTGGTTGCTGCCAAAATCCGCCAGCTTTCAAATTGTTGCAAAAACAATTAAAAATCTGTAGAATCCGGAAGAATCAGCACAAAATCGTTTGATTCGGTGGATATCGCATCCCCTTAGGATTTTCGCCTTTCCTTGTATTCCAGTGCTTTGCGAGCTTATCGTGGTAGCGGTTTGGTAGCGGTCCGAAAATTTAAAGTGCGGTTTTTCCTGTGATACCAACGGTTTGCAGAATCGCTACCATGGTAGCGCACCCGTTTCACTTAAAAAAAGACGGCGCAGAAAATCTGCGCCGTTAACGGAAATTTATGATGGAATTTTTGAAATTTTACACGTTGAAGCGGAAGTAGATCATGTCGCCGTCCTTGACGACGTACTCCTTGCCCTCGCTGCGCAGCAATCCCTTTTCCTTTGCCGCCGCGACGCTGCCGCAGCGGATCATGTCGTCGAAATTGATCGTTTCGGCGCGGATGAAGCCGCGCTCGATGTCGGAGTGAATTTTGCCCGCGGCCTGCGGGGCCTTGGTGCCGTTTTTGATGGTCCAGGCGCGGCACTCGTCCTCGCCGTAGGTCAGGAACGAGATGAGGCCGAGCAGCGCGTACGAGCACTTGATGAGGCGGTCGAGGCCGGACTCCTGAATGCCGAGCTCCTCGAGGAACATCGCGCGGTCGTCGCCGTCGAGCTCGGCGATGTCCTGCTCCAATTTAGCACAAATCGGCAGCACCTGCGCGCCCTCGCGGTCGGCGAGCTCCTTGACCTGCTGCAAATACCGGTTGCCGTCCTGATTCGCAAAGCCGTCCTCGTCCATGTTCGCGGCGTAGATGATGGGCTTGAGGCTCAAAAGATCGGCGGTCGCGATGAGCTCAGCGTCGTCGGACGAAACCTCGAACGTGCGCGCGCTCTTGCCCGCGTCGAGGTGCTTGGCCAGCGCGGAGAAAAGCTCGACCTCGTGCAGGAACTTCTTGTCGCCCTTGGCCATCTTCGTCGCCTTTTCGACGCGGCGGTTGACCATATCAAGGTCGGCCATGATGAGCTCCAAGTCGATCGTCTCAATGTCGCCGAGGGGGTCGACGGGGACGTTCGTGCTCGCGTCAGCCACGACGTGCATGATGTTCTCATCGTCAAAGCATCGCACGACGTGGACAATGGCGTCCGTGCGGCGGATGTTCTCGAGGAACTTGTTGCCGAGGCCCGCACCCTGGCTCGCGCCCTTGACGAGGCCCGCGATGTCGACAAATTCGATGACGGCGGGGGTTTTCTTCTTGGGGTGGTACATCTCGGAGAGCTTATCGAGGCGCTCATCGGGAACGGCCACCATGCCGACGTTCGGCTCAATGGTGCAGAAGGGGTAGTTGGCGCTTTCCGCACCCGCGTTGGTGATCGCGTTGAAGAGAGTGGACTTGCCGACATTCGGCAGTCCGACGATACCTAATTTCATATATCTTCATTCTCCTTTGTTTTCTCTGTATTTTCAAGGGTTTCCGGGTTTGGGGCTTTCGGTGTCTACTCCATTTTTACGCCATTTTGGTGCAGAACCGCGGCTCTCATTCAGATAACCCCATTCATTTCAAATTGCCGTACCGCTTGATCCAGAGATTCGGTGGTCACATGGACATACCGATCCATGGTGGTTTTGATGCTGCCGTGTCCCAGCAGCTTTTGCAGCACTTTGGGCTGCATCCCGCTTTCAATCGCCCGCGTGGCGTAGGTGTGACGCAGCGCGTGCATACAAAAGCGCCCAATTCCCGCTTCGTCGCAGAGTTTGTAGAGATGGGTGTCATAGGAACTGTTCTTTGCCGGTTCTCCGGTACGCCAGTTGATAAAGACCAGATCGCGCATCACCAGCTTTGCCATGCTGCCGCTTCGACGATCCATGTACTCCAAAGTCTGCTCCAGCACAGGAGAAGATTTTCGTTCTTCCCGGCTGTCCCACACTTCACGGAGGATGCCATAGGCCGTGTCTGTCAGCGGAATGGTACGGTAGCTGTTAGGCGTTTTGGGAGGTCCCGCCCGCCACGATTTTGTACCGTGCCGGAACTCCAGCGTCTTGTTTACCGTCAGCGTCCGTTTCTCGAAGTCAACGGCATCCCATGTCAGGCCGATCAGCTCACCGGTGCGCAGTCCCGTTTCGAGGATCAACGCATATTGGTTATAGTTGTGAGAACGTCGGGCTGTTTCCAGAAAGATACGCTGTTCTTCGCGGGTGAGGAACTTGATGTCGTTTGCCGCACGGACCGGCTTGGTAAATCGAACACCGTCCATGGGATGCTTGGAGATGAGATCGTTCATCTTCGCCGCTTTCAGCATCGTCCCCATGGTGATGTACGCCTGACGGATGGTGGATCCGGAATAATCGGCATCCATTTCGATGAATACCTTTTTGCAGTGCATGGGTTTCACATCCGTAAGTTTTATCCTGCCGATCACCGGCTGGATGTTGTGCTTGTATCTGTCACGGTAGTTGCGGAGCGTATTGGGAGCCAAATCTCCGACAATATTCTCGATCCAGAAATCAAACCACTCATCCACCGTAATATCGGTGCCGACAAAAACCTCCGCGTGTGCATCCGCATACTTTGCATCCGCGATCCAGTTTCTTGCTTCGGGAACCGTCTGGAAGTATTTCTCGTGCCGCTTACCGGCTCTGTCTACGAACCGGGCGCTGTACAATCCGTCCTTCCTCTGGTAGATACCCTTACCACATTCTCTGCCTTTGAGATTTTTTCCCATGTATGAACTCCTTTCCCCAGAGAGAAAAGAGCACACCACTACACTTTAAGTATATCACAATGTGCTCTTTCTCTCAAGGTGAATTTGAAAACTTCTTGCGGCATATCGCCGCTTTTCGCTCAGATCACCAGCTTGGAGCTGATGTACTGCTCAAACTCCTTGCGCTTGACCAGCTTCTTCGTACCAACAAACAGGACGAAGGGACACTTGGGCGCACGGAGCATACTGTCGATCTTGTTGATACCGATGTTGCTGTACTCGGCGGCCTCCTTGGAGGTGAGGGCCAGCTTGAGGTGAATGGGAACTCTTTCGATCTTATTGTTTTCCATGGTTTTGACTCCTTTCATCAATCAAAAAATGTAGACGGTTTGAATCGGTTTTTTCGGGGGTTAAGTAAAAACATACGCACTCTTGAAAAGTGGCCTTTGGAAAGCCTTGCGTGCAAAGGGTTTGCGAGGGGTTAATTGTCTACGCCCGACCTCTTTTTTCGGGCGTGTGCTGCCTTTTGCTTTCGGTGTACTTCGGCGGCACATTCCGCACAATATTTGGCTCGTCCGGAACCGGCCATAAAGTATGCACCACAGACCTTGCAGCGGCGGGTCCCTTTGGGACGGAGGATCGCGTCCTCCAATTCCGGCTCCAGCGGGAGAACTCCGCGCCGGAAGTGCTTGCAGATCAGACTGTAGGATATGGCCTGCGGACAGACACAGGGATCGCCATCGTCCAGTAGAAAGCAGTTTCCATTGTCGTTGTTGCAGCACTGGCGGGTGAGTCTTCGGATGCTTCGGGCTTGTCCGGGCGTGAGCCGCGGCAACGCATTCGCCGGGTATTTCGTATTTGTAACTTCACTTTTCATCGGTTTCCTCCTTTGTGATGAGCCTGGCGTTTGCCGGGTAGTTCAGCGTGATGACCGCCGGTTTACCAAGTCCCTGCTTCTTTCGATTGATCAGGCCGCTGTATTCCAGCTCGCGGAAGATCCGGGTGGCACACTGTCGGCTGCGGTGCAGTTTCTTCTGCGCCTGTTCCAGCGTAAAGTACAGACGAATCGTTCCATCCGGCTCAATATATCCGTTTTGCCGGGATACGCTTGCTCTGTCCAGCAGGAGAGCATATAACACCTTGGCATCGTTGCTGATATCCCGCAGCTGTTCATCCTGCAACAGAAATCGTGGCAGTGGTATGTAAGAAGCAGCTGGGCTTTTCACGGTAAACTTGTAAAAACTTTTCATAACGCCTCCATCCCATCCATCCTATCCAATCCGGTATTGATTGGATTGATGGATGATTCTCTTGAGAGATTATTTATTTCTTATTATTTAGAGGATGAATTTCATCCCCGGTGGCTGTGCCGAAAACCGTTGTCCAGAAATCCAACAACGGGACGCTCCGGAGTGTCAGCTTATCCATCGTCTGGAAATCCGGTGACGGAAAATCCACACATGGAAAATCCCGTTATGGCGGAATCTCGTCTTTCTGGCTCTGTTTCAGCAGCTGCCAGATCTCGGCTTGTCTGGCTTTTAGCTCGGCAACATCGTCTGCATAGAATCGCCCGGCCTGATTGATGCGGCGGCAGATGTGATTGATATTAGCAGCCACGTTGCTGACGGCAGCAGCCAACTTTTTCTGCTCGGTGTAATCCACCTTGATGATGTAGCCGTCAATAGCCATCTTGCGCAGATAGGCGCCCATGTTTTTAGTGCCAAGCTGCTCCATCTTTTTCTGGATTAGTTGACGTTCCTGCTCGGTGACACGGAACTCAATGCGGGCTGGTCTGGTGCGATTTTTCATCATTCAATTCCCCCTATGTGAGTAATTTTGAAAATAAAAAGCACCCTCGGTTTTGAAATCGAGAGCGCGTGATAACGAAGATGATTCAGTTTTTTAGAGAATAGCAAGCAAATCCGGTGTCCGTACACTCGGAGATTTTGGGAATATCCCAAGCCCTTATTGTGTTAACTTTGATGACGAAATTACAATGAGTTTTATTGTAAAAGTTCTCTTTCGTTGTTGACTTTGATAACGAAATCGCCTATAATATCTTTGAGTTAGTATCGTGAGGTGATAGATATGGATTACATGGCCGAGCTTGCCGCCATTGCTCAGGAACATGGCGGCATCATTGAAACGAAAACTGCCATAGCGCACGGCATCTCCAAAGCCATGCTTTATAAACTGTGCAGAGAAGATAGAATTCATAGAATCGTTCAGGGACAGTACATTCTTCCTGACGATATGCAGGATGAGCTGTTGTCCATCAGCAAGCGCTCCGACCAGATCATTCTTTCCCACGAAACAGCCCTGTTCCTTCATGGCATTTCGGATCGGACACCCTTTGAGCATACGATCACAGTGCCGTCCGATTACACGGTATCGGCAGCAATCAAAAACGAGTGCAAAATCTATTACATCAAGCCAGAGCTGTTTGATCTTGGCCGGACTACACTGAACACACCCGCTGGGAACGAAGTGCCGGTATATGACCTTGAGCGCACAATCTGCGACATGATCCGCAGCCGCAACAAAGTCGGTACGGAAACATTTCTTGCCGCTTTGAAGCTCTACGCCGCCAGCCCTAAAAAGGATTTGAATAAACTTCACTCTTATGCGAAGAAAATGCGCGTGGCAAATGTCCTGCGGCAGTATTTGGAGGTGCTTCTGTGAGCAAAGCAATGAGTCTGAAAGCGAAGATCCGCAACATCGCAAAACAGAAGAATATTCCGGCACAGGTCATCCTGCAGAACTATATGTTCGAGCGGCTGCTTGTACGCCTTTCTGCCTCAGCGTATAAAGAGAAGTTCGTTCTGAAGGGCGGTATGCTGGTGGCGGCCATCGTCGGTCTGGACAACCGGGCTACGATGGACTTGGACACCACATTGAAAAACCTGCCCCTCACACCGGATGCGATCCGCAGTGCGTTGGAGCAGGTCTGCGCCATTTCTTTGGACGATGGCGTGGCATTCGAGATTGGAACCATCACTCCCATCCGGGAGGACGACATTTACGGTGGCTACCGCGTTATGCTGAACGCCAGGTTCGACACGCTACTGACCCCGATGAGTATTGATGTGTCCACCGGCGATGCCATTACGCCCCACGCGGTGCAGTACAACTTTTCCGAGATTTTTGATGATGAGAAGTCCTACGAGCTGTGGGCGTACAACATTGAAACCGTCATGGCGGAAAAGGTGGAAACCATCCTGCGGCGCGGTGTGTTCAATACCCGCCCCAGAGATTTCTACGATGCCTACATACTGACCACAACACAGAAATTTGACAAGGCCGTGTTTGATGAGGCGCTGAGCGCGACGGCCAAGCATCGCGGCACTGCGGAGCAGATCGCAGATGTCCCCGGAATCCTGCACAACATCGAAGAAAGCCCGGAACTCCGCGCCATGTGGGATAAATACCGCAAGCAGTTTGCCTATGCCGCAGATATCGAATATGAGCAGATCATGGAAATCCTGAAAACGCTGGTGGCGTAAGATCCCCGGCGACCCGGACTCGAAATCGTGGTCGCTATCCGGTAGCTCCCTGACCGGAAACCCTTGATTTTACGGGGTTTTTCGGGTATCTTTAACTGAATATTTTTCTTTGTTCTCCCCATCAGTTCTCCCCGTTTTCTGAGGTGCTGATGTTGAGATAAATACGGAGACGTATCGAAGTGGTCATAACGAGAACGACTCGAAATCGTTTGATCCGCAAGGGTCCGTGGGTTCGAATCCCACCGTCTCCGCCAGAATGTCCGCCAGTAGCCGGTTTTCCCGGCTGCTGGCTTTTCTTTTTTAGTTCGGAGCAAGTCCCAAACCATTGAGCATCGCGTCAGCCGAAGTCAGCTTCGAGCTATAATCCAGATGTGCGTAAATGTTTGCCGTGGTTGAGAAGTCGCTGTGACCAAGCCATTCCTGAATCTGCTTCATGGGAACACCGTTTGCCAGAAG